>OCTA010000007.1_pt1 | contig 331160 bp, 268 predicted proteins | sample 1538991 | NCBI WGS metagenome assembly OCTA01 (sample SAMEA3539302, study PRJEB22396) | soil metagenome | biome: tundra; feature: field; material: soil | place: USA | collected 2010-05 | depth 0.15 m
GGTTCCGCGCCTCCCGCGAAGGGAACGGTCGAGCAAAGCTCAACCATTCCCACGCAACTGCTAGGATGGCGTGGTGCTCTCCTGCGTCCTGCGCACGATTCGAGAACGAAACCTGGTGGTCAGGGGCGATCGCCTGCTCGTCGCCGTATCGGGTGGTCCTGACTCCACAGCGCTCTTGCACGGTCTGGCCAAGATCGCTCCGCGCCTCGGCATCACCCTCGTGGCTTCCTGCGTGGACCACCGCCTGCGGCCCGAATCTGCCGACGAGACGCGCGAGGTGAATCGGCGTTGCCAGGACTTGGGTATTGCCTGCGAGATTCTCGAAGTTGACGTGAACCGTGCCCGCAAGGCCCACGTCTCCACGCAGGAAGCCGCGCGGAATGCGCGTTTGGCGGCGCTGGAAGACGCGGCCGACCGGCTTGGCTGCACGAAGATCGCGCTTGGCCACACCGCCGACGACCAAGCCGAGACTGTGCTCTTCCGCATCGTGCGCGGGACGGGCCTCGCCGGTCTCGCTGGCATTCCCTACCAACGTGGCCGATTCATTCGACCCTTGCTCGACGCGCGGCGAGCCGAAATTCTGTCCTACTTGGCCAAGCGCAAGATCGCCTTCTTCACCGACCCGTCCAATGCCAACCGCCGCTACGCCCGCTCGCGCATTCGCCACGACATCTTGCCCGCGCTGGCCGGGGAAAATCCGCGCGTTGTGGATGCACTGCTGGCCCTGGCTCGCGAGGCCGAACAAAGCGGCCCTGGGATCTGGCGTAAGACTTTGCCTTCCGAGCTCTACTTGCCGAGGCCGACCGTTCACGCCGTCGATCGCTGGATGCGCGAGGGGAATGGCACGCGGACCATGACGGTCCGAAATGGCGAACTGGCCGTCGGCTACGGAAAGGTTTCGTGGACGCCGGGAAAGCCAGGCCAGAGTCTTCGCACCAAGCCGCAGGCAGGGGAAGATCAACTGGTGCAAGGGGCGGGGCGATTTCGCATTTTCGAGCCACCAGCCTTTGGACTGGAAATCACGCCGGCTTGTACGGGACCGTGGCCGGGAGGGAATTCGGCGTGCTTCGATACGGTGAAGCTGGCATGGCCGCTGTGCGCGCGTGCCTTGCGTCCGGGCGATCGCATGGCGCCGCGGGGCGGGCGCGGCACGCGCAAGCTGTCCGACTTGCTCATCGACGCCAAGATTCCCAGGCAGGAGAGGTCGATGCTGCCCGCGCTATGTGATGCCGCGGGCGTCATTCTCTACGTGCCGGGACTGCGCCCGTCGCAAGCAGCGCGTCCCGACGAGACGACTCGAGAGTGGATCGCGGTCCATGTGTTGCGTTGACGGATCCCCTTTTGGTGTCAATATCTTGAGTACAACCTCCGCGTAAGGAAACAGGGTGCGCAACAGCCATAAAACCATACTGGTCTGGGTGATGATGATCTTCGCCTTCATCGTTGTCTGGCAGCTCATCAACCCACGACAAGTCGAGCAGCCCTTGACCTTCTCGGAATTCATCCAGAAGATCGAGAAATCGCCGGCGGATTTCAAACCAGCGCCGCCGCTGGAGATCCGCATGAACGGCAACCACGCCGAGTTTCGCGGGGTCATGAAGAAGAACGACGAGCCCTTCGTGACCACAGGCTTTATCGGGGAGCAAACCCTGGAAAAGCTGAACAAGGCCGGCATCACCTACAAGATCGTGCGCGAGAGTGAGGGCGGGTTCTGGCAGCAGATCCTCATCACCTGGCTGCCGATTCTGGTGGTCGCCGTCGTGTTCTTGCTCTTCATGCGTCAGCTCCAGGTGGGCGGTGGCAAGGCCATGAGCTTCGGCAAGTCGAAGGCCAAGCTGCTGTCCGAAAACCAAAAGAAGGTCACCTTCGCCGACGTGGCCGGCATCGAAGAGGCCAAGGACGAGGTCGAGGAAATCATCGCCTTCCTCAAGGATCCCAAGAAGTTCACGCGCCTTGGCGGTCGCATCCCCAAGGGCGTGCTCATGATGGGGCCGCCTGGAACGGGCAAGACGCTGCTTGCGCGCGCCATCGCGGGCGAGGCTGGCGTTCCCTTTTATTCAATCTCGGGTTCGGACTTCGTCGAGATGTTCGTGGGCGTCGGCGCCAGCCGCGTGCGCGATCTGTTCGAGCAAGGCAAGAAGAACGCGCCCTGTATCATCTTCATCGACGAGATCGACGCGGTTGGGCGCCATCGCGGCGCCGGACTCGGCGGCGGTCACGACGAGCGCGAGCAGACACTCAATCAGCTCCTGGTTGAAATGGATGGCTTCGAGTCCAACGACGGGGTCATCCTGATCGCGGCCACCAACCGGCCCGATGTCCTCGACCCGGCGCTCTTGCGTCCTGGCCGTTTCGATCGGCGCATCGTGGTGCCCCAGCCCGACGTGAGAGGCCGCACCGGAATTCTGAAGGTTCACACCAAGAAGACTCCCATGGCGGCCGATGTCGATCTTGAGCTGGTGGCGCGCGGAACCCCAGGCTTCTCCGGCGCGGATCTGGAAAACCTGGTCAACGAGGCTGCCTTGCTGGCTGCCCGCAACGACAAGAATTCGCTGGATCGCCACGACTTCGAGCAGGCCAAGGACAAGGTCCTCATGGGGCCCGAGCGCCGCTCGCTCGTTGTTAGCGAGAAAGACAAGCGCGTGACGGCCTACCACGAGGGCGGCCACGCCCTGGTGGGCAAGATGATGAAGGGCTCGGACCCCATCCACAAGGTCACCATCATTCCGCGCGGTCGCGCCCTGGGCCTGACCCAGCAGTTGCCGGTGGAGGATCGCCTGAATGTCTCGAAGGATCTGGCCAACGATCAGATCGCCGTGGCCATGGGCGGCCGGGTTGCCGAGGAAATCATCTTTGGGCAGATCACGACCGGCGCCTCGAATGACATCCACACCGCGACCGATCTGGCGCGCAAGATGGTTTGCGAGTGGGGCATGTCGGAAAAAATGGGGCCGCTCAACTTCAGTCGCAACGACGAGATGGTCTTCCTGGGTCGTGACTTCGCCCAGCACAAGGAATACAGCGAGCAAACCGCGCTCGAGATCGACAGCGAGATCAAGCGCATCGTGATCGAGAACTACGAGCGCGCCAAGAAGATCGTGCTGTCCAACCTCGACAAACTCAAGGTGCTCGCTGAGGCCCTGCTCGAGAGGGAAACCCTGGACGCGGCCGACATCGACGTTCTCTTCACGGGCGGAAAGCTCGACAACACCCCTCCGGTGACGACCTTCCCCAGCCTGTCCAAGAGCTCCGAACAGCTCAAGGCGCAGCGCCCTGAGGGCTCGGGCACGTCCTCGGCCAACTACCCGATTGTTCCGCCCACGCCTGAAAAGGCGTAGCGGCCGCGGGCGCGGCGCATGCCGGTCATTATCGCCGGGGTTCTCAATCTCACGCCCGACTCCTTCTCGGATGGAGGCCGGTACGCCTCGGTCGAGAGCGCTGTCGCCGCCGGGCTGGCCATGGCCGAGGCCGGGGCCGATTGGATCGATGTCGGCGGCGAATCCACGCGACCCGATGCCTCGCCCGTGAGCGAAAGCGAAGAGATCCGGCGCGTGGCGCCCGTCATCGAGCGCCTCGCGCAGGCGCTGGGGCAGCGTGCCCGCGTCTCCATCGATACCTACAAGGCGGGAACGGCACGTGCTGCGCTCGGTGCCGGGGCCACCATTGTCAACGACGTTTCGGGCGGCGCGCTCGATCCGGGCATTCTTGAGGTGGCGGCCAAGGCAGGCGCCGCCGTGATTCTCGGTCATCTGCGCGGCCAGCCCGCGACCATGATGGCGAACGTGCATTTCGAGGACGTGGTGGCCGAGGTGATTGCCGAGCTTGGCGAGCGGATCGCGGCGGCGCGTGCGGCCGGCTGCCGCGAGATCTGGGCCGATCCCGGCATCGGCTTTGGCAAGACGCTGGAACACAACCTTCGCTTGCTGGCTCGTCTCGCCGAGCTGCGCGACCGGCTCGCCGTGCCTATCATGGTGGGGGTGTCGCGCAAGCGGTTCATCGGCGACCTCACCGGGCAGCCGGTGAACCAGCGAGGCTTCGGCACAGCCGGGGCCGTGGCCGCGGCGGTCCTAGGCGGGGCAGCCGCCGTGCGCGTCCACGACGTGCGGGAAATGCGCGACGTGGTCAAAGTGGCCGAAGCTATCGCAAGCGCTCGCCTCGCCAGCTACAATGACACCCCTCATGCCTGAGCCTATTTCCGAACGAAGACTATTCGGCACCGACGGCATCCGCGGTGTCGCGAACCAACACCCCATGACCGCCGAGATGGCCTTGGCCCTCGGCCGATCCGTCGCCGAACACTTTCGCCAGCGCGGGAAGCGCTGCCGGGTCGTGATCGGGAAGGACACGCGGCTGTCCGGCTATATGTTCGAGAGCGCCCTTGAGGCGGGTATCGTCTCGGCCGGCGCGGACGTCATGCTGGTGGGCCCCTTGCCGACCCCGGCCATCGCGTTCATCACCTCCAGCATGCGCGCCGATGCCGGCGTGGTCATCAGCGCGTCCCACAACCCGTTCCAGGACAACGGCATCAAGATCTTCGGCCCGGACGGCTTCAAGCTGGCCGACGACATCGAGCTGGAAATCGAACGGCGCATCGTCAACCCAGAGCCCCTGACGCCTGGGCCAGAGCCGCGCATTGGCAAGGCGGTTCGCCTCGACGATGCCGAGGGCCGCTACGTGCAATTCATCAAGCACACCTTTCCCAAGGAGCGCACCCTCGATGGCATGCGCATCGTGGTCGATTGCGCGAACGGCGCCGCCTACCGGGCCGCGCCGCAGGTATTCGAGGAGCTGGGTGCGGAGGTCAGCGCCTTGTCGGTCGAGCCCGACGGGCGCAACATCAATGACGACTGTGGGGCTCTTCATCCCGAAAAGGCCGCGGCCGAAGTCAGGCGGACCAAGGCGGCCATCGGCATCGCGCTCGACGGCGACGCCGATCGCGTGATCTTGACCGACGAGCGCGGCGACATCGTCGACGGCGATCAGATTATGGCCATTCTCGGCACGCGGTTCATCGCGCAGGGCAGGTTGCCGGGCAACACCGTGGTGTCGACCGTGATGTCAAACCTTGGGCTCGAACGCGCGCTGGCCGCCAAGCAGGGCAAGCTCCTGCGCACGGCGGTCGGCGACCGCTACGTCGTCGAGGCCATGCGCGAGGGTGGCTACGTGTTCGGTGGCGAACAGTCGGGGCACATCGTCTTTCTGCAGGAAGCCACCACCGGGGATGGCCTGCTGGCGGCGCTGCAGGTGCTTTCCGTGATGGTGCAAGAGGGGCGCAGTCTTTCCGAGCTGGCAAAGCTGATGACCCGCTATCCCCAGGTTCTGCTCAATTTTCCCGTTGCGCGCAAGGTGCCTATCGACGGCCTGCCCAGCGTGCAGACCGCCATCGCGAAAGTCGAAAAGGCGCTGGGGCAGGATGGCCGGGTGCTGGTGCGCTACTCGGGCACGGAGGCCAAGGCGCGGGTCATGATCGAAGGCACGGACGAACCCACCATTCGCGCCTATGCCGAGGATATCGCGGGCTGCCTGCGCAAGGCATTGGCGTAGGCCAAGTCAAAGGCAGGCAGTCCCAAGTCGTTTGGGAGGAAGTTCACATGGTTCGCCTTTTCATCAACGTCGACCACATCGCGACCCTGCGCCAGCAGCGCGACACCATCTACCCCGATCCCGTCACCGCGGCCGGCGTTTGCGAGCTTGCCGGCGTGGACGGCATCACGGTTCACCTGCGCGAAGATCGCCGCCATATCCAGGAGCGCGACGTGCGCATCTTGCGCCAGACCGTGCGCGGCGGGCTCAACCTGGAAATGGCAGTGGTGCCGTCGATCATCGACATCGCGCTGCAGGTCGGCCCCGACATGTGCACTCTCGTGCCCGAGAAGCGCGAAGAGCGCACCACCGAGGGGGGGCTCGACCTGCGTGGCCGCGCATCCGAGATCGGCAAGGCCGTGCGTCGGCTGCGCGATGCCGGCATCGGGGTCAGCGTGTTCATCGATCCCGAGGAAGACATCGCCCGCGCCTGTGTCGACCTGGGCGCCACCCAGGCCGAACTGCACACGGGCGACTATTGCCACGCCAAGGTCGGCAGCTTGGAAGCGAGTCGCGAGCTGGCACGCCTCGGGAAAGCTGGGCGAATCGTCGTCGATACCGGACTGCGCCTGGCGGCTGGCCACGGGCTGGACTACGCCAACGTGGGGCCGGTGGCTGGTCTCGCGGACCTCGAAGAAATGAGCATCGGGCACGCAATCATCGCGCGCGCCGTAATGGTCGGCATGGAGCGCGCGGTGCTCGATATGCGCAAGGCCATCGACGAAGGTGTGCGCGGGGCCCATCGCGAGTAAGATCCGGATCATGGCGCTTCTGCTCACGGCGGCCCAGATGCGGGCCATAGACCGCGCGGTGATAGAAAAGCTGGGCCTGCCCGGCCTGGTCCTGATGGAAAACGCCGGCCGCGGGGTCTCGGACATTATCGCGCGCGAAAGACCCGCGACGTCGGGCCTCGATGTGCGGGTCGTGTGCGGGGCGGGGCAGAACGGCGGCGATGGCTTCGTGGTCGCTCGCCATCTCCTGCGCAGGGGCGCCAAGGTGCGCGTCTTGCTGGCCTTGCCGCCGGAGAAGTTGACGGGCGATGCGGCCGTGTTTGCCAAGGTTCTGCGCGCGCTTGATCCGGACTGCATCCAGGATTTGTCATCAGAAAGCGAGGCCAAGGTTTGGCAGGCGCACCTGGCGGGCGCGTCGGTCGTGGTCGACGCTCTCTTTGGAACAGGGCTGCGATCGCCGATCACAGGCGTGCCCGCGGCCGCCATCGCAGGCATGAATGCCACAGACGCCTTGCGCGTGTCGGTCGACATTCCCTCGGGGCTCGATGCCGACACCGGGAAGGTTCACGGCAGCGCGGTCGACGCCCACGTTACGGCTACCATCGCGCACCGGAAACTCGGCCTTGTTCTCGACGCTGATGCCCAAGTGGGGCGGGTCGAGGTCGTCGATCTGGGTGTATCGACCGACAGTGTGCTCGATGCCGCCAAAGCAGTCGGGCCGCTTTGCTATTGGCTGGAACGTGAGGACATCGCGCTGCCGGCTCGCGGGCCGACCCATCACAAAGGCACGGCCGGACATGTGCTGGTCATCGCTGGCTCGACCGGAAAAACCGGGGCGGCATTGCTCGTGGCGCGTGCGGCCCTGCGCAGCGGTGCCGGCATGGTCACCATCGCCAGCACCGGCCCGGCGCAAGCTGCGCTCGACGCCAAAGTCGTATCCGAGATGACCTCTCGCTATACGATGGGCGAAGATGCTGGTGCCAACAGCTTTGCCACTCTCGTCGCGCAAGCGGCGCGCATGAAAGCCGCCGTGGTCGGACCGGGCATTCCCACGGGCCAAGGCATGACGGATCTCGTGCGCCGGTTGGTGGCTGAACTCGCTCTACCGCTTGTCGTCGACGCTGATGCGCTCAATCTGCTTGGCCCTGAGATCGCCACCGTTGCCGCTAAAGCCGTGGCCCCGCGCATTCTCACGCCCCATCCCGGCGAAATGGCGCGGCTTTGCGCTTCCACGACCGCCGAGGTGGCGAACGACCGCCTCGGATTTGCGAGGCGATTGGCCGCAGAATCAAGCGCCGTGGTGGTGCTCAAGGGGGCGCGAACCATCATCGCGGTTCCCGACGGCACGGCCTATGTCAACCCGACGGCCAATGCATCCCTTGGGACCGCGGGCAGTGGGGACGTCCTGGCTGGAACCATCGGCGCATTTCTTGGGCAGGGTCTCGACGCACGCAATGCAGCTTGTGTCGGGGTTTTCGTGCACGGAGCGGCGGCGGACGAGGCCGCGAGGGTGCTGGGCTCGGGCAACCTGATCGCCACCGATTTGCCGGATGCGATTGCTCGTGCATGCGAAGCGCTGCGGCCGGTGTAGACTTCGGGCATGACCAAGGAAACACTCCTCCATGCCCTCGGAGCCGAAGGGCTCAAAGTTGTCAGCGACGGTGTCGCTATCCCGGACGATCGGGACGCGTCTTTCCTCGTGGCGAGTCCAGGCGAGACGATTCAAGTGGGCAAGGTTATCAAGATCGAGCTGCGCGACAGCGCCCTCTGCCTCGAAACCACCAAGGGCGAACGCTTCTGGTTCACCTACGACCTACTGCTCGGCATGCGCGTGAGAGCCTCCCAGGACACCAGAGACCACGGCGCCGGCTTCAGCCGGTAACTACCTAAACGACATAGACCAGCTGGCGATGGTGTTCTTGCCCTTGTACTGGGGCCATCCGAAGGTCTGCATCTGGTCCATGACGCACTTTGCTACGCCCGAGCGCTGACCGTTGAACTGAACGGCCCTGATCCGGCCGGTAGGCTGAATGACGAAGTCCAGTTCGACGGTGCGAGCTCCACTTTGCATCGCGCAGGGCACGATTTTGCGGTAGTTGGCGCGCATCACGCGGTCGACGGTGCCCTCGTCGAGAATGGCATCGCCTCCGTCCTTGGTGACATCGCCATAGTCCATGGCGTTGTTGAAATCCTCGGCGCGACCGGCGATCCCTCCGCCTGACCGTCGGTGACCACTGCCGCCTCCGGTGTGCTTGGGCTGGGCGAACTCGATCTTGACGCCGCTTAGGAACTTGTCGACATCGGCCTCGCTTACGCGCGAGGCGAGGACGTCGTGTTCGGCCGCCTTGCGGTTCTTCAGATAGATGGTCAGACCGCCGGCGATCACAAGCACGGCGAGGCCAATGATGAGGATGAACCAGCGGCCCTTCCGCCGCTCGGTGTGCTCGTGAGCCGCCTCCGCGCGGGTGCGCCGCTGCGCCTCGAGCTTGCGTTCGACAACGCGGCAGAATTCCGCGAGCTGGGGGTGCTCTTTGATCTTTTGCCGATCCCCCGAGTCGGCGTCGACGATGAAGTTGTCACCAGAGAAGACGCCCTTTTCCATCTGGGCCATGACCTGGGCCAAGGAAAAGGGGCCGAAATCGAGATTGTCCTTCTGGATCAGCCAGCGCTCGTATTCCTCGGAAATCCGGACCGCATCGGAAACGCTGAACGACTTGCCCAAGGTCAGCCGTGGGGTCGCCAAGGCGGGATCCTTCTTTGGGGACGCGTGACTCGACAGGAGCGTACCCACCTCCGCGATGAGCAGCGACGGACGGGCAAAGCGGGTTTCGGGCAAGGACGCCAAGCCACGGTCGATGATCTTGTCGATGCCCTTGGGCAGTTCGCTGTTGACCTGGGATGCGGGCCAGGGCGGCACGGTCGGCGCGTGTCCGGTGACCAGCTCGTAGAGAATGGCGGTTAGCGAGAAGACATCGGCGGCAGGAGAAGGCGCGGCGCCAGCCGCCACCTCGGGCGCGAGGTAGGGACTGCGGGCGGTGCCTTCGGGTGTGTCCGCATTCGCGAGTGCGGGAAGGGCGCGCGTGAGGCCGAGGTTGGCGACTTTGACCCGTCCGGAATTGCCCAGCCGGATGGCGCCAGGATGGACGCCACCGTGACAGACTTGCGGGTACGCGGCCTCGATCCCGTTCGCGGCGTGACCAAGCAGGACGTGCGCGTGCGCCAGTCCGACCACTTGGTTCTGGCTTCGCCTGCCATTCACGATCTGCCTGAGCGTGGCGCCGTCCGGGGGCTCCGTGGCCAGATAGACGCGATTGCCCTCGTAGCCCCAGGCCAGCACCGTGCACAGGTTCTTGTGCGTGGTTGCGACAGCGTGGGTGAGGTCGCCCTCTAGACCGGGGCGCGCGACCGGCGGGCAATGGAAAAGCCGCAGGCCGGCCGGCTTGTTGTGGGTGGTATCGATGGCTTCATAGAGCTCTGTCCCAGCCTCTGCGCGAACAAAGGACTGGATCTGGAATCGGCCACCAATGATGGTCGCGAGCGGAAGTGGCTCGACAGACCCTTTTGCATCGAGTGAGACTGCGTCGTTCATCAGAAGGGGTTCGCATTATAGGCCGTGCCCGTGCGGACTTGGCTAGCAAAAACCTAAGAGAGTTTGAATCGGCGAACCAATTCGCGCAAGCGGCGCGAGCCGCCGCCCTCGCGAAACATGAATTTCAGCCCGGTTTGTCCGGGTCCGGCGTGGTAGATGACCCGGCCCGAAATGGACATCGGCGCGATTCCACCCGGCGGGACGATATTGACTATCACATCGGTACCGATGGCGGGTTGAGCAGCGGCGAAGACAAGACCACCGCTGACGCTGATCTCGCGAAGTTCGGCCTCTACAGCGTCGGGATCGCTGCCAATCCGCACCGTGACCGCCAGTCCGAGCGGAATTCTCGCGTGCTTGCGCTTGCGCGGGGCGGGCAGGGTGCCCATCAAGGTCTGCAAAACGAAATCACGCTTGGCCGTCTCGTCGGACGAAAACCGAATAAATGCCCCAGCTCGGACGCGCAACCGGGGCAAAGCCGGTCGCCAGGACATCACGACGCCGCGGAGCAGGACCTTGTTGGGCAGACCTTTGCACGCAAGCTCGACCACCACGGGTGCTTCGGCCAGGATCTCGGTCGTGGTTGGGCAGAAAATGACGCCGTCGGGATGGTCTGTGCTGTAGAGGCTTCGGAACTCTTCTGCGCTTCGACAGCGAACTCGGAGAATGATCAAAGGCTCCCTCTCTCCCGACGTAACGGCACTGTGGCTAACATGCCTAGTGTGTACTAGCTTCGTCCGAGCCGAGCTCCATGTCAATTCGTGTCTACATCGATGGCCAGATCCGCGAGCCCGAAACCGCCGTGGTTTCCGTGTTCGACCGAGGCTTCCTCTTCGGCGACAGCGTGTACGAAACCATCGCACTCCTGAATCAGCGGCTGATCTTTCTCTCCGAGCACCTGGATCGTCTGGAACGCTCGGCGAGTCGTATCTATCTGGACCTGCCACCACGCGCGCAGGTGAAACGGGCCATAGAGGAAACCATCGCGGCGGCCGAGGAGAAGGACGCGCGCATTCGGGTGATGGTCACGCGCGGTGTGGGCGGCGCCGACCTCGATCCCGCAAGCGCGATTTCGCCCCGGCTCATCGTGATCGTGCAGGCGCTGGGAGCGCCGACCGCTGACATGCTGAAGACTGGCGTGTCCGTGGCCGTGGTGAAGATGTCGCGCGGGGCGGCCACGGGCGTGGATCCGGCCGTGAAATCGGGCAACTACCTGGGCAGCGTGCTGGCCATCGCGGAGGCCCGGCGCAGGTTGCCCGGGGTGAACGAGGCGATCCTGTGTTCCAGTAGCGGCAGCGTCGCCGAAGGGGCGACCAGCAACATTTTCGTGGTCGACCGCGGCGAGCTCGCGACTCCGGCCATCGAAGTTGGGATCTTGGATGGCGTGACCCGGGGCAAAGTTCTCGAACTTGCACGCGGTGCCGGTATCGTGGCGCGGGAGCTGCCTTTCCTGGCGCCGGAGGGCTTGCGCTGTGCCGACGAGGTCTTCCTTACCAGCGCGGTTCGTGGGATTTTACCTGTGGTCACGGTGGATGGCGTGCAGGTCGGAAACGGCCGACCTGGGCCAATGTCCGAGCGGCTACTTTCGCTCTATCAGCTCCTAACAAGCGAGGCATGAGAAGCGTGGCATGAAGAGAGAGGATCGATGAACAACCTAGCGGCGTACGGACACAAGTTCTTCATTTTCGGCGGAGCGATCCTGATCGCGACCGCGATCTTACAAATTCTCATTCGCCCGCGTGCCAAGGACAGGACGCTCGCCGCGCGCCTGCTTAACGCGACAACGATCAAGGCCTTCTTCTTTGTCACGTTTGGGATTCTTACCATTCTCGTTGGAACGGGCACCATTCCGATAGCCAGCGGGAGGTGAGACCCGCAAGGCATTGAATAGGCTCGGCACTTCCGCTAGAACCACGCCTTCCTTCGGGCCAGCGCCGTGCAATACGGAACGTGGAGCTTGAAGACAGGATCGAAGACATGATCGAGAGATATACGCGCCCCGTGCTGGCGACAATTTGGTCCGATGCGCGCCGCTATGAGACCTGGCTCAAGGTCGAGCTCGCGGCCTGCGCGGCCATGGAGGCGGCTTCACTGGTTCCGGCTGGAACCGCGGCGGAGGTGGGGGCCAAGGCCAGCGGCAAGCTCGACGCCAGGCGTATCCTTGAACACGAGGAGCGGACCCGCCACGACGTCATCGCGTTTCTGACCCACGTGGAAGAGTTGGCTGGCATCGGAGCACGCTGGCTACACCTGGGCATGACATCGTCGGATGTCCTCGATGCGGGATTCGCCATTTTGTTGCGAGAATCGGCGGACGAGATTCTGGCTGGTGTGGATCAGCTTCGCGCGGCGCTGGCGCGCAGGGCCGACGAGCATCGCGAGACGGTCATGATCGGGCGTTCGCACGGCATCCATGCCGAGCCTATCGTTGCCGGTCTGGTGTTTGCCGGATTCTTCAGCGAGGTGGGCCGGGCGCGGCGGGCACTCATCACGGCACGCGAGGAGGTTTCGGTGGGCAAGATCGCCGGCGCGGTTGGCACCTATGCCAACCTGAGCCCGGAGATCGAAGCTCGCGCGCTGGCTTCCCTGGGCCTGCGTCCCGAGACGGTGCCGACTCAGATCGTCGCGCGCGACCGGCATGCGGGCTATTTCCAGGCGTTGGCGCGGCTGGGGACCGCTGTCGAGCGCATTGCGCTGACCGTGCGCCACTGGCAGCGCACCGAGGTGGGCGAGGCGAGCGAAGCTTTTGGCAAAGGCCAAAAGGGATCGTCGGCCATGCCACACAAGAAGAATCCGATTCTCGCGGAGAACTTGTGCGGACTGGCCCGCTTGCTGCGCGCCTACGCCGACACATCCTTGGAAAACGTGGCGCTGTGGCACGAGCGCGACATCTCGCACTCGTCGGTCGAGCGGGTCATCGGTCCGGATGCCACGGGGATTGCGGACTTCATGGTTCGCCGGGCCGCGGGGCTCATCGAGGGCTTGGTGGTGAATGCCGATCGCATGCGCAAGAACCTCGACCACACGGGGGGCTTGTATTTCAGCGAGGGAGTGATGCTGGCGCTGGTGCGCACCGGCCTGCCTCGCCAGACCGCCTATGAGATGGTACAGAAGCACGCCCTGGCCGCAGCGGAGGAGCTGGGCACGGGAACGCCACCGAGTTTCCGGGCACGCCTGGGTGCGGATCCAGAAATCGCTGGACGGCTTTCGCCAACCGATCTCGATCAGGCATTCGATTTGCGCCATCACCTGCGTTGGAGTGGAACGATCATCGATCGTGCCCTCCGCGATCAAGACCCGTAAGCACGAGGGAGTAGCATTGCAATGATCTCAGACGAACTCATCAAAGCCCAGCTTGCGAAAACCCTGGAAACCACGGATTTTCCCGCGCTCGGCAAGAAGTACGCGGGCAAGGTCCGGGATTGTTATATCAAGGACAATCGCCGCATTATCGTGGTCACGGACCGCATCAGCGCCTTCGACGTCGTGCTTGGTACCATCCCGTTCAAGGGACAAGTCCTAAACCAGATCGCGGCGTACTGGTTTGACGTTACCAAGCAGCTTGCCTCGAATCATGTCATCGAGGTTCCCGATCCCACCGTGATGATCGCCGCGGAATGCGAGATCATCCCGGTCGAATTCGTCATGCGCTCCTACGTGACTGGCGTGACGACCACCTCGATCTGGTACCACTACTCGCACGGTGCGCGCCGTTTTTGCGGGCACGACCTGCCGGAAGGCATGCGCAAGAATCAGAAGCTGGACCGTCCGATTTTGACACCATCGACCAAGGCGGCGAAGGGCGGCCACGACCAATCGGTTTCGCGCGACGACGTGCTGGCCTCGAACGCGCTGACGCCGGCGGAATTCGACCGAGCAGCGGAAATGTGCGCGCGCGTGTTCGCCTTCGGGCAAAGTCTGGCCTCACAGCGCGGGCTGATCCTGGTCGACACCAAATACGAAATCGGCCGCCGACGCGATGGTAGCCTGTGTTTTGTCGACGAGGTTCACACGCCGGACAGCTCGCGCTACTGGTATGCCGACGATTACCAAGCCCGCTTCGATCGCGGCGACGAGCCGCGCGGGCTCGACAAGGAATACGTCCGCTATGCGCTGGCCACCCAGGGCTACACCGGCGACGGACCGCCGCCGCCTTTGACCGACGAGGTTCGTTGCGAGGCATCCCGCCGCTACGTCGCGCTCTACGAGCTCGTAACCGGACGCGAGTTCGTCCCCGATTTCGACGAGCCATTGGCGCGCATTCGCAAGAATTTGAAGTTCTAGCGTTGTGATGGCACCCAACATTCGATTTCGTCGGCTGCGGCCGGCGGCGGTTCTTCCGCGCTACATGACCGAGGGTGCGGCGGGGATGGACTTGGCGTCGGCCGCGGATGGCCCTATCACTCTCGCGCCTCGTCAGCGGTTGGGGGTTCCGACCGGGTGGTCGATGGAGTTGCCGGCCGGCTTCGAGGCGCAGGTACGGCCGCGGTCGGGGTTGGCTTTGCGCCAAGGTGTGACGGTGGTGAACGCGCCGGGGACCATCGACAGCGACTACCGCGGCGAGATCATCGTTCTGCTCGTCAACCTGGGTCAGGAAGCGCACACCGTCGCGCCGGGAGACCGCGTGGCGCAGATGGTGATCGCGCCGGTGGTCCGCGCCATCGTCGAAGAAGTTGCAGAGCTGTCGCAAACGGATCGCGGCATCGGCGGATTTGGGCACACGGGGTGATTGATCTTGTCGCCATCGATGTGACAAGTTCCGCGCATGAGTGAGGTTCCACAACTACGAGTCGGTATTGTCGGCGTTTCCGGATACTCCGGGATGGAACTGGCGCGCATCCTGGCCGTGCACCCTGCGTTCGCGCTAGCGGCGGTTACGACGGACAAGTGGCAAGGCAAGCGCCTGGGCCAATTCGTTGCGGTGGGCGGGGCGGCGGCTGAGTTGACCTGCCTTTCGCACGCGGCGGGACAAGACAGTTTCAAGACGCTCGACGTGGTCTTCTTCTGCACCCCAGCCGAAGCCTCCATCACCCTGGCTCCCGTGGCAATGGCGGCGGGAACGCGCGTGGTCGACTTGTCCGGGGCATTTCGTCTGAGCGCGGAGGAGTACCCGTCGTGGTACGGGTTCGAACATGGCCAACCTGAACTTCTTCGCGAAGCGGTCTATTCCATGCCCGAGACAGCGGACATGGCCGCGCGGCTGCGCGATGCCAAGTTGGTTTCCAATCCCGGCTGCTATCCGACACCGTCGGCGCTGTCGGTCCTGCCCCTTCTGCGCGCCGGCCTGATCGAGTCCGATCCGATTTTCATCGATGCTAAGAGCGGCACAACCGGCGCCGGGCGCAGAGGCGTCGAGGACTGGTCGTTCTCGGAGCTCGCGGATGATTTTCGCGCCTACCGGGTGCTGCGCCACCAGCACCAGCCCGAGATCGAGCGCGCCCTGGCCCTGGGCGGCGCGCCCGGTGCCAAGGTCACCTTCACCCCGCACCTTCTGCCGGTCCGTCGAGGGATCCTCGCGGCTGCATACTGCCGTCTGCGCGCAGGCGCGGGCGGCGACGATCCCGCAGCTGCGGTGAAGCAGGCCTTGGCCGACTTCGCCCGAGACAAACCGTTCGTCCACATCGTGACGCCCGACGAGGTCCGGCTGCGCGCGGTGGTTGGCACGAATCGCGTCTTGATGGGCGCAAGCGCCGATGCCAAGCGCGGCGTTGTGGTTTCCATCGCGGCCATCGACAACCTGGTCAAGGGCGCGGCAGGGCAGGCCGTGCAAAACGCCAACATGATGTTTGGGCTGCCCGAAACCACCGGACTTCTTGCCCTCGCGGGACACATGCCATGACCGACACCTTGCCCACCGAATCCCTTGCCCTTCGCCGCGACATGCTGGTCGAGGCGCTCAAGTACATCCAGAAATTTTCGGGCACCCGCGCCGTGATCAAGTACGGCGGCGCCGCCATGGTGCAGCCCGAGCTCAAGCGCAGCTTCGCCCTCGATGTTGTTCTTTTGCAGGCCGCGGGCTTGCGGCCGGTGATCGTCCACGGGGGCGGCCCGGAGATCACGCGTACGCTTGAGCGCTTGGGCCAAAAGAGCGAGTTCATCGACGGCCAGCGCGTGACCGGCGCAGCCGAGATGGGCGTGGTCGAAATGGTTCTCACCGGCAAGGTGAACACCGAGATCGTGGGACTCATCAACACCCTGGGCGGTTCGGCCATGGGCATGTCGGGCAAGGACGCCCACCTCATTCGCGCGCGCAAGCAAATCCCGCGGCCGGGCAAGCCCGACCTGGGCCTGGTGGGCGAGGTCGAATCCATCAACGCCGAGGTGCTTGATATGCTCCTCGACAAGAACTACATCCCGGTCATTTCGCCGGTGGGGCTGGGCGCCGACGGCAGCAGCTACAACATCAACGCCGACCATGTGGCGGCCGAGATCGCGGTGGCCGCGCACGCCAAGAAGCTCATCTTCCTGACCGACGTGGCCGGCATCCTCGACGAGAATGGCCAGCTATTGAGCGAGCTCGCGACCGCGGATCTGCGCGGCCGCTTGCAAGAGGGCAAGGCGGTGAAGGGTGGCATGGCGGTAAAATCCAAGGCCGTCCTGCGCGCCCTCGAAGGTGGCGTGGAAGCCGTCCACGTGGTCGACGGCCGCGAGCCTCACAGCGTGGTGGTGGAACTATTCACCGACAAGGGCGTGGGCACGCTGGTGAAGCCGTAGTCGAGCCTGATTCACCACAGAGGCACAGAGGCACAGAGAATACGGAAGTTGCTGAGAAGGAATGGGTTCGGATTTGGGATTCGGAAAACCCGTTCACTTCCGGTCTCTGCGCTCTCTGCGTCTCTGTGGTGAAGAAAAACTGCTCAGTCTTTCTTCGTCGCGGTAAACCCGGATCGATGGTTGTTGAGAGTTCCCCAGGTGGCCTCGCGCCAGTGCGCGCGGTGGGCGAGGTAGATGCCGGCGAGGTCGCGGAAATAGCGCAGGGCCAATGGGCGCTTGGCATTGATCTCGGTCTTCTCCGACGGATCCGCGGCGGTGTCGTAGAGCAATTCGTTCCCCGAATAGTCGACGACATAGTGTAACGACCGTGCGCGGAGCGAGTAGCTGCGCCCGTATTCCGACGGCATCACGCGCGGGATCCATGGGCCTTGGCGCAAGATCATGGGCAGCAGGCTTTCGCCCTGCACGCGCGCATCTGGCTCGACGCCCAGTACATCCAAAATCGTTGGAACGACGTCGGTGTGACTGACCACCGTCGGGATCTTCTGGCTGTGGCCCAGGCCAGGCAAGAAAAACACCAGCGGCACGTTGGTCAGCTCGGCGTAGTTGCCGTAGGCATGGCCCATGCTGCCGTGCTCGAAGAAGCCCTCGCCATGGTCGGCCAGCAGAACCACATCGGTGTTCTCCCCGAGGCCGCGCGATTTCAAGCCCGCGGTGAGGTCGCCAAAGCATTCGTCGAGGTGCTCGACCTCGCCGTCGTAGAGTCCTTTGAGCTGTCCCCAGCGCTCGGGGGTCATTTTCAGCCTGCCGCCCACGATGGCTGTCAGAATGACTCCGTCGGGTTTTTGGCCGATGGCGGGATCCATGGGGCCGTCGTAGTAATGTTCGGTCGTGCCCTGATGGTAGATGTAGGGCGTGTGGGCTTCGAACGCCACGGCCGAGACGAAGAAGCGCTTGCCCGCTTGCTTGTCGGCGAAGGCGAGAATCTGTTTGACCACGGCCGAGCAGTCGCCGCCTTTGCCTTCCGCGTTCGGCTGATGGAATTCATTCCAGCTCGAGACCGGTTGTAGACGGCGCATGGCGAACGAGGCGTCCCCAACGAAGTCCGTGGCGATGCCAGCCTTGGCCAGGATCGCGCTGACCATGGGCGTGCCGGGATTGACCTTGCTCTTGTCGCCCAGAATGCCGTTCACCCGCGGCATGCAGCCGCTCTGGATGCTGGCGTGTGAAGGCGGCGACGATGGCGACGCGGCTTGGGTCGACGTGAAGGTCACTCCCATTGCTTGCACGGCCTTGGCGATGTTGGGCGTGCGCACGCGCGAGTCGGCGTACATGGGCAATTTGTCCGCGCGCAAGGCATCGGCCACCAGCATCACCAGGTTGCGCGCCGGCTGCGGGCGTGCTTGGACGGCGGCTTTGGGCAAAAGAATCCGCGGTGCGATCCAGGCCGCATCGCTCGGGCGGCCTTCGCGGACCGACAGCTCAAGCGCGACGAGCTTCCCGGAGAATTCCGCCAGGGCCAGGCGCCGCTCGCGCGTGGTTCCGGGCTCCTGCTTTTCGTCGAGCAAGACCTTGGTCGGTTGGTCCTCGGCAGTCACGGCGATCTGGAAACGTGCCGCGCCCGCGGTGGCGGCGGTTTCCACGACGAGCCAGCCGTCTTGCGCGATTTCGATGGGCATCATTAGGCGGACAAAGCCCGTCAGGCACTCGCGTTCTTGTCCCGCGAGCTGCACCTTTGCGACGGGCGAGGCCGTGGGCCAGGTTTCCTCTCGCGCGTCGGCGACGGTGCCCGGAGCGATTTCGATGGAATGGAAGACCGCGCCCTTTTTCCCGGTAGCCAGTGCAAGCACATTTTCGCCAACTACCATCACTCGTGCCGGCACGGGCAGGGACAATTGCTGCCAGCCCGATTCGAGTGTCGCATTCTTGATGGGCCGGCCGTTGAGCCGCACCGACAGCTTCTTGCCCGCGGAGCCGCCGTGCAGCCGGACGAGAATCCTGGCTTCACCGGTATCTGCGTTCCAGGGGAAACGCAACGTGGCCGCGGTGGTTCCTAGGGTGCGGCCCACGCGCTCGTCGAGCTTGACCGTGCCCCGCCATGGGTTGGTGTATTCCTGGCTGTATTTGCGGAAACCTTCGCTGGCGAAGGGGATGACCAGCCCCTGGTCATAGAGGTGCCAGAGCGCGCTGGAGGTCAGCAGGTTCATCGAGGGGCCGCTTTCGTCGAGAGCAGGCCGGCTGGTCTCGCTGGCATCGCGGGCAGAAAACGCGGGCTGTGCGGGTTTGTTCTCGGCGCTGTGCGCGCCCTTGCCGCCGCAGGCGAAGAGAAGGGCGAACACCGCCAAGCAACCAGCGCCCGTGTTGAATGCTAACTTCGACATGGGCGGTTTCTACCCTTTTCGCCGATGCGCCGCGAGTCCGGCAAGAGCGGTTCCTGCGCGGTCGCATCTCGACTATGATGAACGGGCACAGAGGGATCTCATGTTCTCCCGTTTCGCGCGCGCCCAGGATGCTTCCTCAAGAACCGTTCGCTCCGCTCTGATCGGCGGTGCGCTGCTCTTGGCGTGGACGCTGTGGTTCTTTCTCGCGCGGGTCTCGCTCTATGAAACCAGCCGGCAGGCCCGAATCGAGGTCGAGGACGCTCCCCACGACGTGGACGCCCCGGTCGCCGGTCGCTTGCTGCGCACCAACCTCGTGCTCGATCAGCAGGTGAGCGCGGGCGACGTGCTCATCGAAATGGATAGCGAGGCTTGGCGTCTGGAACGGCAGGCCGAGCAGGCCAAGGTGCTCGCCGTTGGCCCGCAAGTCGCGGCGCTTGAGCGCGAATTGCTGTCCGACGAGGAGGCTTTGCGCGGCGAGGATCGCGCGCTGGTGGCGGAAGTCAGCGAGGCGCGGGCACGCCAGCGAGCCTCCGATGCGGTGGCGCATCTCAAGGCATCGGAGCGCACGCAGGTCGAAAGCCTGCACAAGCAACACGTGGTGGCCGACGTCGAACGTCAGCGTACGCAGGCCGACTATGAGCGGCAGACGGCGGAATCCGATGCGGCGCGCGCGCAGGTTGGTCGCTTAGGGACCGAGGGGGGGGTGCGCAAAAGCGATCGGCGGGCCAAGATTGCGCGGCTCGAAGCCGAGATCGCTCGTTTGCAAAGCATGCGGACCGAAGCCGAGTCGCGCATCCTGATTCTCGACCAGCGCATCGAGCTGTTCACGGTTCGCGCGCCGGTGTCTGGGCGCATTGGGCAAACGGTCAGTCTGCAAGCGGGCGCGGTGGTTGCAGCCGGCACGCGTCTTTGCACCATCGTTCCCTCGGGCACCCTGCGCGCGGTGGCCTACTTCGACGCCGCGACGGCCGCGGGGCGAGTCAAGCCAGGCCAGGGTGCGCGTTTGCGTCTTTTCGGCTTTCCGTGGACCAAATTCGGCGTACTCAAAGCCCACGTGGAACGCGTTGGCACCGAGCCGAGAGAGGGGCTAATTCGCGTCGAGCTCGAACTCGACAGCGCGCAAAAATCGCGCATCCCCGTCGAGCACGGCCTGCAGGGCAGCGCCGAGGTCGAAGTCGAACAGGTGGCGCCCGTGGCCTTGGTGCTCGACGCCGCTGGACGCTATCTGATGAACTCGGGTACCGCCGCGACTCACGCGGCGCCCGCCCCAACGCCGGCCCCATCCCGATGAACCAGCGCGAACCTAAGCAAGACGACGCGGGCTCCGCGCGCAAGTTCCTGGCTCCCGAGGCGATTCAAACCTCGAGCATGGATTGTGGCCCAGCGACCCTGAAATCGCTGCTCTCGGGTTTCGGCATCAAGACCAGCTACGGACGTTTGCGCGAGGCCTGCCACACCAGCGTCGACGGAACCTCGATCGACACCCTGGAGGATCTGACCAACGCGCTCGGGCTCAAGGCGGATCAAGAGATGATGCCCGTGGAGCAAGTGCTGTCGCCCAAGGCAGAGTGCCTGCCCGCCCTGGTGGTCACGCGCTTGCCGTCGGGGCTCACGCACTTCGTGGTGGTGTGGCGGATGGTGGGCGCTTGGGTTCAGGTCATGGATCCCGGACGCGGGCGACGCTGGATGAAACGCGAAGCCCTCGAACGGGAACTCTATGTTCACGAAAACGAGGTCTTGGCCGGTGATGTCGAGGATTGGCTGGTTTCGCCCGCCTTTGTCAATCCGCTGCGTTTTCGCATGCAGCGCCTTCTCGGCCGAAGCGTGGCGGATCGCATTCTCGATACGGCGCTATCCGGCGGCTGGAAGAAGACGGCGGCGCTCGACGCTGCCCTGCGCGCAACCGCCCGGATGATTGAGCAAGGGGCCGTGGCACCCGCGCGGGCGACCGATGTGTTCCAGCTTCTCCTTGCCTCGACGGAAGCGCAAGCGCCGGACACGCTGATTCCCGGCGAGTTGTGGACGGTTCGCGCCGCCGAGAAGGGCGACAGCGACAACCTGATGGTGCGTGGTGCTGTGGTTCTCAAAGTCACGGGCACCAGCGATGCGGCGCCGGACTTGCCCGCCGAACTCTCGGCGGCGATGCGCGCCGAAGAGGTCGGCCCGGGGCGCCGGCTTCTCCAGTTGCTTCGCGAGGACGGACTATGGCGCGCGTTGCCCCTCGTGGTCGGGCTGGCGGTGGCCGGGCTGGGCAGCGTGATCGAGGTCTTGCTCTTTCGCGGCGCTTTCGACATCGGCCAGCGCCTGGCGGTTTTCGAGCAACGCCTGTTCGCTGCGCTGGCGCTGCTCCTGCTTCTGGCCGCGCTCTCTCTTGTCGAATGGCCGGTCGCGCGCGGTCTGTGGGACGCTGGCCGGCGGATCGAGATTCGCCTGCGCCGCGCCTTTTTGCACAAATTGCCTCGGCTGGGCGATCGCTATTTCCAAAGCCGTCCCATGTCCAACATGGCGGAAAGCTCGCACCTTTTGCACTGGGTACGACTCTTGCCCGGGCATGGCGGACAGGTCGTGCGCTGCTTGTGTGAACTGTGCGCGACCGTGGTCGGTGTGATTTGGCTGCATCCACCCTCGGCGCCGCTGGTTCTGCTGCTCGCCGGCTTGGTGGTGGTGCTGCCCCTGCTTGGCCAACCCTTCTTGCTTGAGAAGGATCTGCGCATGCGCGGACACGCGGGTGGTTTGGCGCGCTTCTATCTCGACGCCTTGATTGGATTGTCCGCGATCCGCGCCCATACCGCCGAAGGTGCTGTGGCGGCCGAGCACGGCAGCCGGTTGCGCGAATGGGCTCGCGCCGCGCGCGACCTGGCGCGCACGCAGATTCTCGTCGAGACGGTGATTGGTCTCGTGGGCTTCGGCTTGGCCGCGCTAGCCGTGTTTCACTACTTGGTGACGGCCGAGGGTTCTGGCTGGGCCATCCTGCTTGTCTATTGGGTGCTCATGATTCCGGCGCTGGGTTTCGAACTGGCGTTTCTCGTCCAGCAATACCCGCAGCATCGCAACGTCACCCTGCGCTTGCTCGAACCCTTGGACGCCGAGGAGAGTGCCTCCGACGAGGAGATGGAGTGCGCGGAAGAATCCGACAAGAGCGGAACGTCCGTGGCCGCGCCATCCATCCACCTGAATGGCGTGAGCCTGCAGCAGGCTGGCAACCAGGTCTTGGCCGTGGACGCTTTGTCCATTGCAGCCGGCGAGCATGTCGCCATCGTGGGGGTATCGGGGGCGGGAAAATCGAGCCTGGTTGGGCTGCTCCTTGGCTGGTATCAGCCCAATACCGGCTCGGTTCTCGTCGATGGACAGCCTCTTGCCGGCCGTGTTCTCTCGCGCTTGCGCCAGCGCACGACCTGGGTCGACCCGACGGTGCAGCTATGGAACCGCTCGCTTCTGGAGAATCTTCGCTATGGCCGGGAGCGCGAGCGGCGGCCGGTGGGCGAGGCCGTGGAAGCCGCCGAACTCGACGAAGTGCTGGCGCGTTTGCCCATGGGATTGCAGACGTCCGTGGGCGCCGGCGGGGCCTTGCTGTCGGGCGGAGAAGGGCAGCGCGTGCGTCTTGGCCGCGGCATTTGCCGGGGAGCACCCAGCCTGGTGATTCTTGACGAAGCCTTCTGTGGCCTGGAGCGAACCCGACGGAGCGCCATGCTGACGGCGGCGCGCGCGCGCTGGAAAGACGCGACTCTACTTTGCATCACCCACGACATCGGCCAGACGCGAAGCTTTGAGCGCGTCCTCGTGATCGAAGGGGGGCGCATTGTCGAGGACGGCGCACCGGAGATGCTGGCCCGGCGATCCCATTCGCGCTACGCAGGCCTGCTGGCCGCTGAAGAACGTGCGCTGGCGCGCCTGGCCGGCCCCGAATGGCGCCACCTGCGTGTCGACGGTGGCCACGTCAGCGATGGGGGGCAATCGCGTGGAAGCTAGCCACGCAACTCCGGCCTCTGTGCCCTCTTCGCCCTCTGTGCTCTCGGCCATGGAATGGCCATCGGAGATGCTCGGCCAAGCCATGGAGGCGATTGCGGAGCGGGTGGTGCCGGGGCAGCGACCGCGCCGACTGTCCCAAGCCCCGCAGGGCATCGGCGAGGCTAGCGCCCTCGATCTGTCGCGCTGGATTGAGGACGCCGGCGCGCGGCTCGGTGTCATCGTGGAGCCCAAGGATCGGACGCTGCTGACTGCGGAATCGCTCCTGGCCGAAGGGGGACCGGTGCTGGTGGTGATACCCGCCGGGCGTAGGCGACGGTTCTTCATCCTGCTCGGGCTGTGCGCGCGCGGGCGCCAGGTCGAGCTGCTCGCTTCCAACCGGGGCGTGGTGCGGGTTCCCATCACCCAGGTCGATTCCGCGCTGGCCGGTGCGCTGTCCGTACCCGACCAGATCGCCACGTTTTGCGCTCAGGCGAGCCTGTCCCCGGATGGCGCGCGAACCGCCGAGCGCATCCTGAGCGCGCGGACGGGCACGGGTGAGCTTTGTTTCGGATTCTCGTTCGCCCCGGCGGAGACGGGGTTCGTTGCACGCTTTGTCGAAGCCGGCGCCGTACGCGTGCTAGGGACATCGATTGTCTTCTACCTGCTTGCCTTTGGGCTTTTCGTTGCCTCGTGGTGGCTGATTGGTTCGGCGGCTATGGAAGGCCATCTGTCGCGCGGTTGGCTCCTGGCCTGGGCCATCATGCTGCTCACCTTCGTGGTTTGCCGAGGCGTCGCGATCTGGGGGGCAGGGCGGCTTGCGGTTCACGTTGGAGGGCTTACGCGGGAGGGGCTGCTCGCGGGAATTTTGCGCCTATCGCCTGATGCCGTGCGCGCGCGCGGCATCGGCAGTTTGTTCGGCGTCGTTCTCGATGCCGATGCCCTCGATGCCCTTGCCCGCACCGGCGGTCCCACGCTGCTTGCCGACGTGACCCAGTGTATCTGTGGAATGTTTGTTCTTTTTCTCGGCGCTGCTCCCACAAGCCACGGGCTTCTTCTTCTCGCCTGGCTCCTGCTTGCCGCCTTCCTGGTTCGCCGGCTGTACAGGCGGGTGCTCGACTGGGCCGACGCGCGTTTGGCGGTGACGGACGATTTGGTCGAAACCATGGTCGGCTACCGGACCATGGTGGCGCAGGTGGCACCGGAAGACCGTCACCTCGGCGAAGAGCGTGTCCTCGCTGACTACGCTCGCAAGGAAGCTGCCATGGATCGCGAGATGTCGCGGCTGGCGGTGCTGATTCCACGTGGCTGGCTGATCGTCGCCGTCGCGGCCCTTGCGCCCAGTTTTGCGGCGACACGCGGAGGAACGCCCTTGGTCGCGGTCAGCTTGGGCGGAATTTTGCTCGTGTACCTCGCGCTGAGGCGCGTGGCGCTCGAAACCGGGCCAGGTCTGGCCGCGGCCTTTGTGGCCTGGCGAGGCACGCGCCCAATTACCGCGGCGGCGTCGGTTTCGGACGGACCCGCCGAACAGGTCGCGGTACTGCCCACGGAGATCGACGATGCAACCCAAGGGCGACGTGCGTTGCTGGTCGGGCGCGACGTCAGCTATTGCTATCCAGGGCGCCTGGAGCCGGTGTTGCGTGGGGCCGATTTCGAAGTGAGACGTGGGGATCGCGTCCTTGTCGAAGGGGCGTCGGGGTCGGGCAAGTCCACACTCGGCGCGCTCTTGTGTGGGGTTCGCCAACCCTCGGGTGGCTTGCTCCTCCTGGGCGGCTTCGACCACCACAGCTTGCGCCCCGAACGATGGCGGCAACGGGTGGCCAGCGTGCCGCAGGCCCATGAGAACCACATTCTCTCCGCGCCCCTGCTCTTCAACATCGCCATGGCCCGGCGCTGGCCGCCGAGCAACGATGATGTCGCAGAATTCGAGCAGATCTGCGCCGAGCTCGGCCTTTCAGGGTTGCTTGAACGCATGCCGGCTGGCATTCAGCAGATGGTGGGCGATAGCGGCTGGCAGCTCTCGCAGGGCGAGCGGGCTCGGGTGTGTATCGCGCGCGCCCTGGTACAGCAAGCGGATGTACGCGTGCTCGACGAGAGTTTCGCGACGCTTGACCCCGAAACCCTCGATCTCGTTCTCGAGTGCATTTTGCGGCGAAGCGAGACTTTGCTCGTGGTGTCGCACGCGTGAAAACAGGCCGACTGCACCGATGGGTTGACTACGGACGCCAGATGTAGGACATTAGGGGCTCAAAAACGTTGAAAAAATCGATGGAAATGAGTGTGACCGAATGGGTCTAGCCGTAGTCAAGAAAGCAGAAGTCGTCAAGAAGTTCGCCCGCAGCGAGTCCGACACGGGGTCGCCAGAGGTTCAGATTGCCCTCTTGTCGGAACGCATCTCGTACCTGACGGAGCATTTCAGGGTCCATGCCAAGGACCATCACTCGCGTCGTGGTCTGTTGATGCTCGTCAGCCAGCGGCGGCGCTTGCTCGACTACCTGAAGAAGAAAGACGTCAAGCGCTACCGGACGCTGATCCAGACGCTTGGCATTCGCAAGTAGAGTCGTTTCAAGAAAACGGGCGGCCAAGTGTGCCGCCCGTCGTTTACTGGCGGAGGCCCCGGTGCCTGCGTTCATCCTTTTTCCCGCCGATTCGGCTAGCGCGTGCGCGCGCCCTCGGATCCGCGAGACAAGGGACGAAGCCACGGGGGCCACGACGAAAAAAGGAGTGAAGACATGTTCGTTCGTGAAGGTGTACCCCTTGGTGGCAAAGAGCTGAGTATTGAATTTGGCCGCATGGCCAAGCAGGCCGACGGATCCGTGGTGGTCCGCTATGGCGATTCCATGGTGCTGGTGACGGCCGTTGCTTCGGCCGGGGTCAGGCCAGGCATCGATTTCATGCCGCTTACCGTGGACTATCTGGAAAAGACCAGCTCGGCAGGCAAGATCCCGGGCGGCTATTTCAAGCGCGAAGGGCGCATGACCGAGGTCGAAGTGCTGACCTCGCGACTCATCGACCGGCCGTGCCGGCCGCTGTTCCCCAAGGGATGGCGTTTCGACACCCAAGTTATCGCCATGGTGCTTTCGACGGATCGGGAAAATCTCACCGACGTGCTGGCCATGACCGGCGCCTCGGCGGCGTTGCACCTGTCGGACGTCCCCTGGGCGGGGCCCTTCGCGGGCGTGCGGGTTGGGCGTATTGGCGGCGAGTTCATCGTGAACCCGACCGTCGCCCAGCGCGATGCCAGCGAGCTGGACTTGATTGTCGGGGCCAGTCGCGATGCCATCGTGATGGTCGAAGGCGGTGCACAACAGGTGTCCGAGGAAGTGATCGTGGACGCGCTGATGTTCGCGCACAAGGCTGCCCAACCTCTGATCGATCTGCAAGAGAAGCTGCGCGCGGCGGTGGGCAAGCCCAAGCGCGTGTTCACGCCACCGACCGTCGATCCCGCCGTCGAGGCGCGCGTGTCGGAGTATGCGAAAGGTAAGATCGAGGCCGCCATGGCCATTCGCGAGAAGCTCGATCGCTACGCCGCGCTCGACAAGGCGGAGGGCGAGACGCTCGAAGCACTCCGGGTTGAATTCCCGGAGCGCGACGCCGAGATCAAGGAAGTCTTTGGCAAGGCCAAGAAGAAGAACCTGCGCGAGCTGGTTCTGAACACCGGACGTCGCATCGATGGCCGCGCCACCGACGAGATCCGTGCCATCACTTCCGAAGTCAGCCTCTTGCCGCGCACGCACGGCTCGGCGCTGTTCACGCGCGGTGAAACCCAGTCGCTGGTCACCACCACGCTCGGCACCAAGCAGGACGCGCAGCACATCGAAGGTCTCGGCGAGGAATTCGAGAAGACCTTCATGCTTCACTACAACTTCCCGCCGTTCTCGACCGGCGAGACCAAGCCGATGCGTGGCGCCAGCCGCCGCGAAGTGGGCCACGGCCACTTGGCCGAGCGCGCTTTGAAGGTGGTGCTTCCCGACGAGAAGACCTTCCCGTACACCATTCGCGTGGTGTCGGAAATTCTCGAATCGAACGGCAGCTCGTCCATGGCCTCGGTGTGTGGCGGATCGCTATCGCTGATGGACGCAGGCGTGCCTTTGAAGACGCCCGTGAGCGGCATCGCCATGGGTCTCATCAAGGAAGGCGATCGCGTGGCCGTGCTGTCCGACATCCTCGGCGACGAGGATCACCTGGGCGACATGGACTTCAAGATCTGCGGCACCAAGACTGGCGTGACCGCGGTCCAGATGGACATCAAGATCCAGGGTCTGACGCGCGCGATCCTCGAACAGGCGTTGCAGCAGGCGCAACGCGGTCGCTTCCACATTCTCGGCAAGATGGCCGAGGCGCTGGCGGCTCCGCGCGAAGAGCTGAACAAGTACGCTCCGCGCATCTTCACCATCAACGTCAAGCCAGACAAGATCCGCGACATCATCGGCCCAGGGGGCAAGACCATCCGGGGCATTACCGCGCAGACCGGCGTGGCCATCGATGTGGAAGACGACGGTACGGTTCACATCGCTTCGCCCGACGGGCTCTTGGCCCAGAAGGCCATCGACATCATCAAGGGCCTCACGGCCGAGGCCGAGGTTGGCGAGTTCTACATGGGTCAGGTCAAGCGCCTAGCCGAGTTCGGCGCGTTCGTGGAAATCCTGCCCGGCACCGACGGGCTCGTTCACATCAGCGAACTCGACGAGAAGCGGGTGCGCCAGGTCGACGATATCTGCAAGGAAGGCGACGAGATGCTGGTGAAGGTCATCGGCGTCGACCGCGCCACGGGCAAGATCCGCCTGTCGCGCCGAGAAGCACTCGGCAAGACCCCGGACGTCGTGCACAACTTCCGTACGCCTTCGGCGTAGAGAGAGCACAGAGGGTACAGAGGGCACGGAGACGAAGGCCGGAAACCCCTTCTGGCTTTGTGCCCTCGGCTTTTCTCTGTGGTGTTCTCGGTCCTTACAGCTTGCTGCCGCTGAGTGGGTCGTCTGACACCGCCTTCTTGCGTTTTGCCTCCAGCGTGCGCTGGTAGGCGACGTTCGACTCGTTCATGCGGTCACGCCACTTGGGTGCGTCCTTGTGGCTCGGGAATCGGCGCAGGAGATCGCGGTAGGCAGTGGAGGCGGCGTTCCAGTCTTGGCTTGCGAACAGGCGATCGGCCTTGCGTACGCTCTCGTCCAGGGACGGGCCGGCTTTTTCACCTGCCTTTTCACCGGCCTTCTTGTCCTTGGCCCCTTCGTATGACCTTTCGTCGGCCCCTTCGTCGCTGTCCAGCGCGGAAGCTTTCTCGGCCGACTCTTCATCCCGCTTCATCTTCTTCTTGTGCACAAGGGATGGCTGTGGCGCGGAAGAACCAGGTGCGCAGGTGGCGGATTCGGCGGCTTCGGCTGGATAGTCACGCATGGGCTGGACGGCGGGCGCTGCCGCCGGTTCTGGTGCGTACGCAGGGGCCGCGGCTCCTGTGGGTGCGCCAGCCGACTGTGTGACAGAGCGGGCGGCAGGCTTCGTCGCCTTGGTGGGAGGTTCGGGCTGAGGCGCATGCAAGGCTGGTCCGCCCAGGGTGCCGGATAGTCCGTCGAAGCGGTCCTCGTCGGCGTTTCGACGTGAAGTCTTCTCGATGGCGGCCGGCGCGGGTGGTTGGGCGCGTCGCTGGGGGCTCTCTTTTTTCCGCACTTCGCTGAGCAGATCGTCGACTGACATGCTGGATTTGGAAACCACCTGTCGCGGTGGGGGCGGCTCGGCGAAGCGACCCAGGCCACCGGCGCTCGATGGGCTTCCTCCCAAATTCAGTCCGGACAGCGGGTCGTCCGTGATGGCCTTCTTGCCTTTGGCGTGAGCCATCGAAACATCTGTCGGTGCCGCGACTTCGCGGGTGGCTCGCTTGCCCGCGCCGCGGGATAGACGAGCCGCCTTGCCTTGGTCGCTCTCAGCCTTTGCCTTGGCCTCAGCCTCTGGGATCGCGGCGGGCTTCGGGGCGAGCAGTGCTTCAGGCGGGAGGGCCGGCTCGGGAGTGGCCACGGCGCGCTCCTCGATGGAATGCGGGCGCTGGCCGGGCAGCACCTCGGGGTTCTTGAGCACGCGCACCAGGAAGATCACGGCCGCAACCGAGGCTGTGCCGAATGCGGGCAGGAACCAGGGCGTGCGCCAGAGGCGGGCCAAGAAACCGAGTTCGTTGCCCAATTCATCCCGAGGCGCGAAAGCCCTGGTCGCGGTTTTCGGCTTGGCCGCGGCTTTGGCTGCTTCGAGCACGGCAAGATGCACGCGCGCCGGTGGCTCCTCGAGAAGCGGTCCACCCAGGGCAATTCGGGCGCTGCCCAGGGTACGCTGGTAGCTCGCGACTTCCGACTTGCACGCGTGGCAGCCATCGAGATGCTCGGTGAAGGACGCCCGCGCATCCGGCGGCAGCTCGCCGTACAGGAAGTCGATCAGTTGTTCCTTCACCTGGGCGCAGTTCATGGCGCGCTCCCTACGGCGGTGCTGCTACCGTCATCGCGAAGCTCTTCCAGGGCGCCGCGCAAGCGTTCGAGAGCGTAGCGCATGCGGCTTTTTACCGTGGGCTCGCTGGTCTTGGTCGCGGTGGCGATTTCCGCGAACGACATGTCCATCACCTCGCGCATGAGGAAAACTTCCCGCTGCTCCACGGGCAGGGTTGCCACGGCCTGGTCGACCCGAGTTGCGATTTCTCGATCCATGGCTGCCTTTTCTGCGTTGCCGTCGGGCGAGGCCACCTTGTCGATGCGGCGCGGACCGGATTCGTCGCGCGCGGCGCCGGGCGTTTGGTCGAGCGAGTCCGCCCTGCGAAAGGCGCCGCGCCGGGCGTTGTCGGTGCACAGGTTGCGCGCGATGGTGTAGAGCCAGGTGGTGAACTTGGCCGAGGGTTGCCATTCGGCCGCATTCCTTACCACGCGCAAGAAGACCTCCTGCAAGAGATCTTCCGCCGTCGCCGAATCCGCCACGAACCGCCTCACGAAGTTCCACAAACGCTTCTCATGGCGCGCCACCAGTTCGGCGAAAGCTGCGACATCGCCTTGTTGATAGCGGGACATGAGTGCCTCGTCCGTCATCGTGTGAAGGACAGTCTACAGTCGACTGCCGGCCGGGAATAGTCAGTAGCGCTGCCATCCTGAAGGTGGCGCGGCGTAGCGGCGCGGGGAAACCGGGAAGGGGTCCGCCGTGCGGCGCAGTTCGGTGTCGCCCGGCCACGGATAGACGCCGTCCACGTTCACGCCCATGGCAACCAAGCCGTCGTGGTCGTTGTAGCGCACGCCCAGAATGACCGCCGGCACCGACGAATTTGCACGGACGAACTCGACCTCCTGGATGTGCGATGCAACGGCTTCGCCGAACTCGGTGCCAAGGCCCGGGCGTTCACGGCGGGTGGGCGCATAGTCGGCGGAAGCGGAAGCGCCCGACTTGCTCTTGGCTGCGCCCGCGCCGTATCCACCACTGCCACTTTCGGCGAGGCCGCTGGCTGGCGCCGACGCCGCCGGTGCCTGCATGCTGCGCTTGTTTTCGGACGGTTCTCCGCGATAGCCGAGTTCGTCGTCGCGGTAGCCATCGAAGCAGCAGGGCGGGGGCACGGGCAGCGGGCGCGGGCGATAGACGCGCTCGGGGAATACCGCCACACCGATCACACCGACTTCGCGCGCGTTCCCGGTGCGCGCGGCGTAGGAATCTGCCACCGACGAGAAACGGAACGCAGCTGCCTGCGATTGCGACAGCCTCCAGCCGTCGATGTCGACTTGGCCCCACGCCGGCACCAGGTAGCCGCGCTTGCGCTGGAAATCGCCGGCCTTACCGTCGACTGCGTCACGTCCGTCGACGGTCACAACCGCCTCGATGCGACGGCTGGTGTGGTTCTGAACGCGGATCACGTAGCGCTCGCCGGTGTGTCCCATCACGTAGTTCTCGCCGTCGTGCCAGAAGGTCGGTGCCGGTGAACCGTCGACGAGCACCTGGACCTCGTAGCCAGACACGCTTGCCCGCAAGGGGCGGCTTTCGGCGTTGCGCGCCGGCGCGGCGCAGGCAACCAACCCAGCGACCAGGATGGCGAAATGGGACAGACGCGGCAGCGTGGTGGATGACTTGGTGACGTTCTTCTTCATGGCAACCCTCCTGATTGGGTTGAACGCAGGAGGAAGAAAAAGGATCTAACGCGGGTGCATGGATCGCCTGTGCTATACAAGCCCGCCAGTGTCAGACCCAACGCAGAAATCACAAACGGCCGGCGACGACGCCCTTCGCGTGGCAGGAACCGTCGCAATTCTTGGCCGTCCCAACGTGGGCAAGTCAACGCTGCTCAACGCCATCGTGGGTGAGAAGCTGGCCATCGTGACGCCCAAACCGCAGACCACGCGCAACCGTATCGTCGGTGTGTGGAACGGGACCGCGACCACGGCTTTGGACGATCCACGCGGTTCGGGCCGGCCGGCCACCGGCCAGATCGTCTTCGTGGACACGCCAGGCGTGCACGTGGCGCGCTCGCAGCTCAATCGCTTCATGGTGCGCGAGGCGATGGGGACGATCGACGGCGTGGACGCGGTGTTGATGGTCGTGGAGGCGCACGAGAACGCGTCGGCTCTGTCGCCAGCGGCCAAGCTGCCCGAGGCCGAATCCTGGATTCTCGAACGTCTGACCGCGACCGGCAAACCCGCCGTGCTGTGCCTGAACAAGGTCGACAAGGTGAAGGACAAGGGACAGATTCTGCCGCTCATCGAATGGTGGGGCAGGGCGGGCAAGTTCACTGCCATTGTTCCCACCTGCGCGACCCGGAAAAAGGGCTTGGAAGGCGTGATCAAGGAACTGCTTCGCCTGCTGCCTGAAGGAGCGCCGCTTTATGGTCCAGACGTGCTCACCGATCGCACCGAGCGCTTTCTCGCGGGCGAGCTTGTACGCGAGCAGCTCTTCTTGCGCCTGAAGCAGGAGCTGCCCTATGCCACCGCGGTGGTGGTGGAAAACTGGGACGAACGCGAGAGGGGCGACGTGGTGATCGACGCCAGCATCGTGGTCGATCGCGAAAGCCAGAAAGCCATCGTGGTGGGCAAGGGCGGGGCGATGATTCGCGACGTGGGCATGGCCGCGCGCAAGGAAATCACCGAGCTTGTTGGCCGGCCCGTGCACTTGCGCCTGAACGTCCGGGTCGAGGAAGGCTGGACTACCTCGCCGCAGGGGCTGGCAGAGCTCGGCTACAGCGAGGAGAAACACTGATGCAGCGGCGTGGAGCGCGCGAGGAGATCCTGGACGAGGGGATGCCCGTGCTATCGCTGGTGGGGCGGCCCAATGTGGGCAAGTCGTCCCTGTTCAATCGCCTGGTTGGCGGCCGACCGGCTTTGGTCGAAGACATGCCCGGCGTGACCCGGGATCGCCGCTATGGTGTGTGCACATGGGGCAGCGCGCGCTTTCGCGTCGTCGATACCGGCGGGCTGGATCCAAACGCCGAGGGCATCCTCGCCGCCATGCGATCGCAAACCCTGCGCGCGGTGGACGAAGCAACCGTTCTCGTGCTGGTGCTGGATGCCGCGGAGGGCGTGACCTCCGTCGACCAGGACGTTGCAGATCTCTTGCGGCGTACTGGCAAGCCGGTGGTGGTCGCCGTCAACAAGGTTGATTCCGACTTGCGCGACTCAGCGCTGGCCGAGGGCTACGCGCTCGGCTTCGAGCAAGTTTTCGGGGTGTCGGCCAGCCACGGACGCGGCGTGCGCGAGTTGCTCGACGCAGCCGTGGAAGCGATGGGGACTCCTGCTGGCGCAGCAGAGGACGCGGTCGAAGTCAGTGCGGCGTCTACGGCAGCCACCGAAGCGCCGATTCGCCTCGCCTTCGTGGGCAAGCCCAATGCGGGCAAGTCGTCGCTGGTGAATCGATTGCTCGGCGAGGAACGCGTGCTGGTGCACGACCAGCCGGGCACGACCCGCGATCCCATCGACACGCCTTTTCAGGCTGGCGGGCACGAGTTCGTGCTGGTCGACACCGCGGGTTTGCGCCGCCGCCGCGCCATCGACACCCAGACCGAGGCCGTGGCGGCCAAGATGGCGCGCGATCAGCTCGCGCGTGCCGATGTGGTGGCACTGGTCATCGACGCCGCCCTGGGCGCCACCGCCGAGGACGCCAAGCTGGCCAGCTTCATCGAGGAATCTGGACGCGCGGCCATCATTATCATCAACAAGATGGATCTCGTCCGGCGCGCCGATATCGACAAGCGCATCGAAGCCGCGCGCGAGGTTCTGGACTTCATCAGCTACGCGCCTTTCCTGACTGTGTCGGCCTTCACCGGACGCGGGGTGAGTTCCATTCCCGACGTGGCCGCACGCGTGTTCTCGGAGTGGTCCAGGCGTGTTCCGACCTCCGAGTTGAACAAGAATTTCGAGGAAATCGTGGCCCGCCGCCTGCCGCCATCCGGCCCCGCGGGCAAGCACGTCAAGCTGTACTTCATCACCCAGGCCGACATCCGGCCGCCCACCTTTTTCGTCAGCACTAACGTGCCCAAGGCCGTCGGCCACCCGTATCGCCGCTACCTAGTGAACCAGCTTCGCCAGACCTACGGGTTCGAGGGCGCGCCGCTGCGGCTGGCCCTGCGCGCAAACCGCAGCAAGCGCAAGTCGCAGCCCAAGCCCAAGGACAAGTCCTAAGACAAGTCCTAAAAATAGTTCGCTAGATTTTTTGCTGAAATTCGGGCGAAGATACACGTCAGAACCGAAGAGGAGATCGACATGCGCAAGTTCCTAGTGGCCGCCACCCTCAGCACCATGATTCTCATTCCCGCTGCCGCACGCGCGGGGTTTCTAGTTGAAGGCTCGCTTGGCCAAGGCTACCAGGCATCGCCGACCCCACGCGAGTGGGAGCGGCTCAACCTCGAAATCGCCCCAGGCTACGCGCCATCGTTGCCCGTGCTATCCATGTTCCGCCTGCAGCTCGGCATCGTGACCGACTTCGGCAACAAGGCTGGCACGAAGACAGACCTGGAACTGCGGCCCATGCTTTCCCTCGTTCCGCCGATCTTTCCGCTCTACGGTCGCCTGATCTTCGTGGTGAACAACCTTCTGGAGCGTGGGGGAACCAAGCGCGAAATCGACTATGGCGCCGCCGTGGGCGCGCGCATCGGCTTGCCCTCCATCGGAATCATTCCCTCCCTGGGCGTTTTCGCCGAGATCGGTGCTCTGCCCGGTAAGCACGATTTTGGCGCGGGCTCGAAACTCGCGTGGGTTCTCGAAGGCCGCGTCGGCGCGTACCTCGATTTCTAGACAGAGGCTTGCACGGTGACGGGCGCGACCTTGCGCCGACGCCACACCACAAGTCCCGTCCATGCAAGCAGGACCGCGATGGTCCCCAGGGCTAGAGCGTTGCCAATGGCCAAGCGACTCGGTTCGTAACGGAATTCGACCTTGCTCGCGCCTGCGGGAAGGGTCACTCCCCGGATGGCGTAGTTCGTCTGCAGAATGGGTGCGCGAACTCCGTTCACATATGCCTGCCAGCCCACGTCCCACCGGTCCGCGAGCACGAGCAGCCCTGGTGTTTCCATCTGCGCGTCGATCACGATCCTGGTCGGGATCTCCTCTCTTATTTCCGCGCTCCCGCGAATATCCGTGGGCAGGTCGAGAGGCGCTTCGACGTAGGCGATCTCTTGCGCGTTGAACCCGGGAAGGGCAAGCCGGCGCAACGTCTCGTCGTCATCCGGAATCGCACTGACTCGTCGTGGAATGAAGACGCGCGGGAGTGCCGAGCGATTCTCGATCACCCAGTAGTCATCGCTTTGGAACAGCGGTTTCATGCCTGGACCGGGCTTGCCGCGAAAGACGGCATAGCGCACTGAGAGCATGTCGAGAACCGGCGAAAACCTGATCTCCCCGGGCGGTTCGAGTGTGTATCGAGGCGTATAGTACTGCACTGCCGCGTAATCAGATCGGGGCGTCTTCTGCGTTGATGCCGTCCAAAGCAAATTGAGCCATCGGCGAGGATCGACCGAGTCATATCCACGAATGTCCATAAGCCCGACAGCTTGCGCGAGATTGGCTGGCAAACAATCGATACCCAGCATTCTTCCCGGTGTCGCCGCGGCCAGTTCCTTGAGTGCAGGGATTTCAGGGAAATACAGTGACCTATCCTGTGGAATACGCTTCCCATAACCGAACAGCAGTAGGTCCGCGACCAGCAAGGTGCCTAGCAAGGGAAAGACTCTGCGGTTTTCCGAAGGCCGATAGTGCAGGAGGAACCAAATCGCGAGACCGGCCCCACAGAAGATGGCCGCTCTCTGGTAGCGGTGAGCGAACCAGGTCTTTGCATCCAGCAAGGCGCTTACGCTGGGCACCCACATGTCCGGATTGCCGTTGCGTATCCTCGTCTCGAAGTCAGAGGCGAGTGGCTCGGGGAAATTCGAGCTTCTATAGACACACCACCCCAGCAGTGCAATCAGGATTGCGAGCTGCGCTCCCAGACGAGGCCGCCGGGTGAGTTCGCCCGAGAGGAGACTTTCGCATCCAATCGCAGCCAAGAGAAGTATGGAGAAGGCGGTGGCGAAGACCAGACGGTTGTGCGACATCAGGTTCAGGCCGGGGAGTCGCAGGACCTGCACCATGCCGGGGACATTCAGCGCCCACGATAGGCCGAACCCGGCCAACGCGAGGAAGAACACAGTCGTTGAACGGCGCCGACGATCGAGAAACGCCCACGGGGCAAGGAGCAACGTGGCAAGCAAGCCAACGTAGCATTCGGCTGGGCTCTCCAGTTGGTTGGCCTCGATCGGTTCGAGCAATGGACATGTGCCCTTCTCGGCAAAGGTACCGTACATGTCCGGCAGGACGATTTGCGGCACGGCGATAAGTCCCACGGGTGGCCGCTCTTCCACGCCACCTCCTCGACGAGCAAACCGATTGCTCGTACGCGCGTACTCCTGGAAGGGGAGGATGTCGGGCGTGGCCAAGAGAAAACCCAAGAAGAATCCCAGCGGCAGCGCGAGCCCCGACTTGCTCTTGAGGAAATGAAAACAACGCTTTCGATGCACATCCCACAAACACCACAGCGCGAAAAGAAAGCCTACGATGAGTACTTGCCCGGCGACATCCAGATGGCCAGAGACGAGGACGAGAGCGGTGGCGATCGCGAGTCCCACGCCGGCGAGGTGTTTTCCCCTGACTGTGCGATCAATGGCGTAAAGAAGCCATGGTAGGCCGGCAACCGGCGCAACGGCATAGTACCCCTGGAATAGCACGAACCAACCCGTGATGGGATAGCACCAGGCAGCCAGCGTTGAAGGCCAGTAACCTAGCCCAAGAACACGGCGACAGAACGCGAAGACACCGTATCCGGCAACCAGGGCGAGAAAAAGTTGCGCCAAAGGGATCATGTCAGGCCCCCGTGAAAGGGCCGAAAGGAGGTAAAAGGGCGAGTACTTCGGCCAGAGGAAGGGAACCCCGCCGAATTCGTGCGGTGACCAGCGTGGAAACCGTCCTGAAGAAAGCTCACGTGTCGCGAACCGGCGTTCGGGTTCCGTCAGCGTTACCAGATCCAATAGCACTGGCTGCGGCGACTCGTAACTTGGAGCACCCACGGGTTGGGGAATGTACGCATTCCCTTCGGTGAGGCAGCCAAGGGGTAGGAGGACTTTCCTGCCAAGAAGGGCGGGGCCATACAGGACAGCCTGGCCGATGACAATTCCCGCAGTCAGAAGCAAGAACAGCTTTGCTTGGCCGTACCAACGAGCCAAGTCATTGAGCGGTGGGGTGTTGGCCATGCGAAGTCCTCTCGACCGATGCCCGCGCTGCACCTAGCGAATGAGGCGCGAGATGCGCACCGTCGAGTTTGCGTCGTTCTGGAATTCAACCAGAGGCACGCGGGCCTGTTCGGCCCAAATCTCGTGCTGAGGGATTGGCCGCCGCGTGGTCAGGTCAATCTGCTGGATAAGGTACGTGTCATAGAACAGGTGGCGCGAGTAGGCATCTCGGAGCGCAGGGTCCTGGCGAGCGGATTCGAAGTCCGTGGCACCGTAGTTCATGATGGTGTAGAGGCCTGGCCGCTCCGTGATGATGAGGATGCGATTCTCGTGCAGGCTTTCGAAGAAACGCCAGGTGGTGGATGCTTCCCGGGTAAGGGTAAGTTCGTTGAGGATGCGGTACTCTTCGGCAACGGGTAGATAGATTGCGAAGATCGAGGCGGCCACCACTGTGGCCACCAGCGGACGGAAGCGTCGCAGAAGCAGCGTGAGCGCCCAAGCGGCCGGGAACGAGAAGAAGGTGTCGATCGCGATCACCAGGCGGGCTGCGGCCGGATGTTGGGGGCGGCCCCAGACGTAGGTAAAGACGATGGCGATTTGCAAGAGCATCCAACCCAAGACAAGGGCGGCGAATTTCAGGTTGGGGGCATGCCAATCGCGGCCGAGCAGGCGACGGTCCAGCCATCGAAACCACAAGATGCAACCGACAATCCCAAGCGCGATCACGACGGAAGCGTGCGGCGGATGGAAGTCGAAAGGGTTCAAGATTGGCTTGAGGTAGTTCAGGGAATTCTCGAAGAAGTTTCCGAAGCTGAAGGTGATGGTGCCGGGATCTTGCTCGGGCACATTGCCACGAAGGATGGATTGCCATATGCGGGGCAGCAGATAGGCGGGGGTCAATGCATAGACAACGGCATAGCGCTGAACGTATTCCCGCTTCATCAAGCGGAAGATGATGAGCAAGGCCAGCACGGGAGGCAGGAAGATGGCGGTCTCGTAACGGATCTCGGCGAACATGCAAAGGTTCATCCAGAGCACCGCCAAACGTTCGGCCGAGGGCTCCCGACTGTGGTCGAGGAAACTCTTGATCACAAGCAGCGAAAAGAGAGCGGCGAGGAAGTCGAAACCACCCGAGCGTACCGAGATCAATGTGATGGGGTGCGCGACCACCAACACCGCTGCGATGACGCCGAAGAGTTCCCCGCCCAGTGTCTTCGCAAGCCGGTATGCAACGAGCACGAAAATGGGAAGGGTGATCAGATTGAACAGGAATACGTTCTTGTAGGAATAGCCGCGCAACACATGGATGAAGCTCACCAGAAAGGGAAAGAGGGCCGGTCGACGATCGATGACCACCCCGGCATCCCAATAATTGTCGTAGTAGTATTTGCCCGTGGTGGTGAAGGTCGCGACTTTGCTGAAGTAGAAGTTCTTCGAGGTGCCGAGCAGGTTGGCCTCGTCGGAAAGCACGCGCAAGGCCGGGTTGATGGCCAGGCCAGCGATGAGGGTGACGAGAACCGCAATGATGATGCCGGCCTTGTTTTCCTTTACCCACTCCACGAGGTCGGCCCGGCGCACGTCGCGAGCCGCGCAGAGGTAGGTGCCGACCCAGAATCCCACTGTGACCATGAGAAAGTAGTAGGTCGTGTGAATGAATAGGGGTTCGACATAGTTTCGCTGCGCGATGCTGATCACGAGCAGGGCCAGCAGAAGGATCGGGAGGGCGACGACGACGATCTTTTGTGGCATCCAGATGGTCTTGCTGGTGGTAGGCGTCTCGGATTCCATGACTCTGGCCAGTGTATCATGGCGGCCCTGAATCGCCGAAAGACGCGGACAGAAGCCGGGGTGGCAGGCGCCCTCGCCGTCACCGAGACTCCGCGCCGAGATGGTGCTACGATTGGCCTGCCATGAAGCGACTCACTCTCTGCATCGTTTTCGTGTTCGCCACCCTGGTTCCTTGCGTACGTTCTGCCTACGCCCAGATCACCATCGTGCCGGGGCCAGATGCGGATGCCTTTGCGGCTGGCCTCGGTATGTCGACCGATCAGCTCGTGCAGCAGCTCACCACGCAGGTGAATGGATTGTTCCAGACGGCAAATGTGAATGGGTTCCTCAAGGATTTCCAGAACGCTCAGAGCTTCTCAAGCAAGGGCCTCGGCGTCGACTACGCCTCCGAGGCCACGCTGGTCGAGGCTGGCGCCACTCTGAGCTTCGCGAGCAACGTCGACAAGGCCTACAAGCCTTCCGGGTCTTACACCGACCCGCCCATCAGCGGCGGTGGCGCGAACTTTTCGCTCATGGGTGGGGTGGGGCTGGGGCTGATCGGTCTTGATCCCCTGATGGTTTTCGGCAACTGGTTCAAGGGCAGCGCCTCCCTGGGCCAGCTTGATGGCAGCTACCAGAACTGGGGTCTCCACGGCCAGCTTCGCCTGCTCGGACCATCGCGCAAGATGTCCGCGGTTGGCATGCTAGTGCGCTGGGGCGGAATCGCCATCACCAGCGGTGCGGACTATTCGCACCTCTCGCTCAGCGCGAAGAAGCCGATCACCTCAACCATGAGCGTGGTGCCGGGCGCACCGGTCACGGTGACCAGTACGGGCGATCTGACGTTTAGCGTTGACCAGACCACCTGGAGCGTTCCCCTCGAGGTCACCACCAGCTTGCGCCTGCTCTCCATGGTCACGGTCTACGGCGGCTTCGGCCTCGACTGGCAGCTGGGAGGTGGCAGCAGTCTCAACATCGGCATGAACGCAAATCTCGCCGGCAAGTACAACGGCGCCACGTACAACAACCTCGGCACGGCCACCATTAGCGCCACTGGCAAAGTGGATCCCAGCCCGGCGCGGTTACGCGAGATCGTCGGCGTTCAGCTCGGTATCCTGGACACGATTCGTCTCTTCCTGCAGGTCAACGTGACCGGCGGCTCGCCCATGCTGACCAGCGTGGCCGGCGGCCTGCGCCTGGCCATCTGACCGCGCCTATGCTCCTGCATGGAAGAAGAGATGGAGCTTGGCGGCCAAACCGGCGATGTCGCCAGGGAGGAAGTCTGCGGATCGGCACAGATGCTGCGTCCATGTGGATTATTGGACAGAAGGCGGCAGGCCGATAGCATTCTTCTCGTGTCGTCTTTTTGCGAGGGGTCGGCGACGTGAATTCGCACGGGCGGCACGAGCGGCTGCGTTTCGCGATCGTGTCGATCTTTCTGCTTGGCGGTCTTCTGGGGACGGGGTTGAACGCCGCCGTCCTGGCAGTGGCGCACACCCAGGCGGGTTGGCATGTTGCGGCCGCATTCTTCGCCGGAACGATGGCCAATCTGCTCTTTCACCACCTCTACTATCATCTCATCTTCGTCAACCGCGAAATCCGCTTGCGAACGCCATTTTGGCGGCAGTCGATTCTGTACGTGCTCATCTCCGGGGGAGCGGCGGCCGCAGGATTCTTGCTCCATGATGTGGTGGGCTTCTCACTGGGGTTGACCGCGACCCTCTTGCTCAGTGCGATGGCTGCGACCAATGCGGTGGTGAACCGGATTGCCACGTTCAGCTCGGTGCAACCAGCCCGAGTGGAATACGCCAGCATGCACGAGACCTTCTACGAGGATCAGACTAGCACGGAGAAAGTGAATTTCATTCGAGCATGGTTTCACAATTCACGTTTCCGCAAGCTGCACGACTTCGTCGCCAAGTCGTATCGTCCGGGGATGGTGGTGGCCGACCTGGGGTGCGGAAATTGTCTGTGGAACCAGGGCAAGGTTCCGGTCGTCGGCGTGGACGCCAATCCCCGCATGTTGGCTTGGGCAAAGGCCAACGGCTACCTCTCGGACTCGCGCGTGTCGGCCAATTTATCGCAGACGGGCCTGCCCAGGCAGGCGTTCGATCTGGTGGTGATGTCGGAAGTGCTGGAACATCTCTTCAATCTGTATGAAACCCTGGAGGAAGTGCGTTCCCTGCTCAAGGATGACGGACGGTTCATCATCACGGTGCCGTATGACTTTTTCCTTGGTCCGTTCTTCATCATGTTCAACGTCAATTGCCTGTACCAGGGCTTCATCAAGGGCAGCCGCTATCACCGCTACCGCTGCGGCCACATCAACCATTTCACCATCTCGCGACTTCAGAGGGCCCTTCATGAGGCTGGGTTGGACCTCGAATCGGTTCGGGTCGTGAACGGGCTCTCACTCTTTGCCGTGGCCCGGAAGCGGTCTGGCTAGCGCGCCGAAAGGTTTGCCTTCGACACATCTCTTAGTCGTTGCCACGGGCCCTTGGGGCCCTGCAGACGAACCGCAAGCTTGGGCAGCGGCGGGCCGGCCGTGACATGGAGCTCGATGTGCGGCTTGCCGCCGCCCGCTGGTTCGCGCTCGAACTTCAGATTGATGCGCGAGGTGCCGCGGCTGGTGCGCACCGGCAGGGCCGTGACCTCGTAGGACGAAATCGAGGGCGGTAGTCGCGGCAACACCTTAAGCTCGGCAGCGTCGGAGTCGTCGACGCCGACCATTAGTCGCGCCACCTTCAATGGCTCGGCAACGTTCACCAAGTTGAGCGCACCGCAGCCCTCCTCCAGGGTCACCCTGCCGACCGCGTCGGGCGAGTAGAGGCGCTCGTAGAACCAGTAAGGCGAATCACGATGGAGCACGTACTCCTTGGGCGGCGCAAAGGTCGCTTGGGCAAGGTAGCGAAGGGCACGGTCGGCGGCTTCCAACCTGTCGAGCAGAAGCAGCGACTGCAGGGCGTAGCCCTGCCCATACGAGGGACTGGTCAGGTAACCGCCCGCCAGGACGTCGAACTGAGTCCAAATGCCGTGCTTCTCGAACTGCGCGCGGCGCATGGGAAAGTCGCCCACCTTGTCTAGGGTCTTGGTCGAGATCGGGATGCCACCCCAGTTGGAGTGCCCGGGATCCAGACCATACACGTCGGCGTACATCGCGAGCACGCCATTGATGCCGCCAAAGCCACGATTGAGCACACTCGTGAGGATCGCGGGATCCGGCTTGCGATCGGCGGCACGCAGAGCCCAGATCCAGGCGCCGTCCGGACCACGCAACAGCTCGACCATGCTGCGGCCAAGCGCGTCGGCCTTGGCGCGATACTCGGCGGCGGCCGTGCGGTCGCCAGCCGCTTGCTCCATCCGCGCGCCGGCCGCGAGGGCCAGGCGCACCAAGCCGTTCTGCACGACATTCAAGAAGTCGCCACCGATTCCCATCCCTCCGCCGAATTCGCCACTGCCCGAAACCAGCGGCTGATGGGACAGAATGGCCGTCATGTAGCGCAGTGGCGAGGCCGGTTGATGCAGAAATTCATAGAGATGCGCTCTCGCCGGATCAGAGGCCGGCATGCGCTCCCACAGCAGGACCATGCCAATGACGATGGCCGAGGTACCGTCGATCTCACTGCCCGTGGCAACCGCGCGGGGGTCGAGATGCTGCGGGAACGTGAAGAACCCGGCATCGCTCTTCTTCACATGCTCCATCAGGTAGCGGGCCGTGGCCGCGGCGTGCCCGAGGTAGCCCCAGTGGACGAGCTCGCGCAGAAAGACGCCCGAGTCCCGCGTCCACATGGTGTCGGTCCATGGACGGCCGTCGATGGACGCGGAGACGAAGCCGCCGAGCTCCGGATCGGAAAGCGGTCGTGCGTTGCGCTCGATCAGGCCCTGGAGCGACTCGGAAATTTCCAGGGTGAACAAGTCGGCCGTGCGCGAGCCGGCAAAGCGGACGGTGGCCCGAACGTCGGTCGCAACGGCAGGTTGTGGTGAAGGTTTGGACGCGACGGCCTTGCCCTTTGTGGACTCCGCGCGTGCGTTCGTTCCGGCAAGCAAGCAGACAAGAAAACCGGCGGTCGAGAGGAGAAGCACGAGCGAGCGCATGGCTACGAGTATAGTACCGCCGGCCGGGCAAGATGAAGAACTGCGGGTTCCCTAACGGCGTCGGAATCCTTCATCGGCGGCCTACCCGTTTCACAGATTGACCAAGCCGCCCTTGCCCAGGATATTCCATGGGTCGACGAAAGGTTTGTCCAGGTCGAGTGAGCGATAGCGCGAGTGGGGCGCGGCGATGATGACGGCGTCGGCACGAGCGAGAGCTTCTTCGAGAGGAACGAACCATGGAAGTCGGGCATATTCATCGGTGCACAGAACTTCCTGGCATTCGACCAGCAAGAGCTTGCGCAGCTTGAAGGCCAACGATTCCCGCATGTCGTCGATGTCGCCCTTGAATGCCATCCCGAGGACGGCAACGGTTTTGTCCCGCAATGGCAGTTGTTGATTGAGCAGCCGGACGATCTTGCGTGGCAACTGTTCGTTTACCAGCATGGCCGAGTGGCCAAGCGGGAAATCATTGGCGAAGAACGACGCCAGTTGCATCGTGTCCTTGAAGAGACACGGTCCTGCGGCAAAGCCAGCCTTGGGCAGTCCTTGCATACGAGGATAGTCGCGCGTGATGGCCTCCCAGATTGCGTAGTAGTCGATGCCATTCTCGGCGCAAACCGTATAGAACTGGTTTGCCACCGCGAAGGTGATGTACCTCCAGGCATTGCAGAATAATTTCGCCAATTCAGCTTCCATCGGCTTGAGATCGATGGTGCTCGGACAGATAGTCTGAAACAACACCCGTGCGCGCGACAGTGCCCGCTCGTGCACGCCAGAGATAATCTGCGGCATCTTGCCGATTTCACGGATGGAATAGCCCTGAGCAACGCGCTCCGGACAGAAGGCGACGTCGATTCCCGGTACGACTCGCTGAAGATGACGGTCGATGGTTTCGGTCGCACCCGGGAAGACCGTACTGCGCAACACGAATAGCTGGGTCGGTCGCAGGTGTGCCTCGATCTTGCCCACGGTTTGCAGCAAGTGATCGACTTGAGGATTCAGGTGCTCATCGATTGGAGTACCCACGATGCAGATGACGTTGTCCACGTCGGTCAGGCAGCTAGGGTCGGGAGAAAGCGTCAATCGCCTCCCAACGTGGGCACGTAGGAGCTCGGCGCCGCCCTCCTCCATGAAGGGCATCTGTCCGTCGCGGAGACGAGCGATAGCAGCCTCGTTGACGTCGAACAAGACCACCTGCCGACCCGCCGCCGCAAAGCTCAAACCCAGAGGGAGCCCGACGTGACCGGCGCCGCCAACGATGCCCACCGCCCCCAGGGATTCCGTTGCCGGTAATGACGCGTCGAGGGGTTCCCTCATCAACTTCACTGTAACCTCGCGTATGCATCGGCACCAGATGATTCCGCGGGTGAGGTGCGCATGGTACACTTCACCGGCACCTTGGTGAAGCGAGCGTCCAACTCGGTTGATCCGCCTTCCGGCGAGCAACGCCGTGATCGAGAGGTAGCGTTCTTCGATCGTTTCGTGACCGAGCAAGGGGACTACGACGTCCTGTCCGATGCGGCCTATCGACGCCTACTGCTGTATTTCGAGCGTCTGGTGCGGCCCCGGACCGGCGAACGCTGCATTGATCTCGGTTGTGGCACGGGGACCTTCACGCGCCGGCTGCGCGGGTACGGACTGCGGCTGGAGGGCATGGACATTTCCCCCGCGAGCGTCGAGGTGGCGAACCGTGCTGCCGACGGGGAGCGCTATCGGTGTGGCGACATCAATAGGACGGAACTTGCGGACGGCTCCTATGACATCATCCTCTACTCCGGCGTCCTACACCATTTCGCAAACCCGGCACTGCGAGCCCAGGTGTTACGCGAAGGCCATCGCCTGCTGGCGCCGGGCGGACGTCTGTTTGCCTACGATCCAAGCGCCCATAGCCCATCGATGTTCCTCTACCGCGATCCCCGTTCGCCACTCTTTTCGCGGGAGGGAAAGACCGAAAATGAAGTCCTGCTGAGGCGTGCAGACCTGGAGAAGGAACTGCGCGACGTCGGGTTCGACAGCATAGCGATCCACGGAGCCAGTGGCATTACCTTCAAATACGTGGAAGGGCGCCTCGCGCGACGATTGCTTTGGTTCTACAATCTGTACGAGGAATTCGTGCGGCTGTCGCCGATCGAGCACTGGATTGGCACGTTCCTCGTCTCATTCGCCCAGAAACCCCCCGCCTGAGGCGGCACAACGTGACGGTCTTCGCTGCGGGGGCGACACGGCGATCTAGCGGGTGTAGAGTCGTACCTCGCGATGAAACGCACCTTCAAGATCCTCAAGATTCTGGGGCCAATCATTGGCATTTTGGCGCTCGCGCTGGGCATCTTGCTCTTCGTCACCTTCTCCGGCTGGTTGCCCATCGCCGATGGCCAGCGCCTCGATGGCGTCGAGGTGGTCAAGGACGGTTTCGTTTCTTTGTCCATCATCGACATCGACGACCGCAGCGTCGCTCTTGTCGACGCGGGCAACGATCGTCAGGCCAAACCAATCATTCGCGCCCTGACCCGGCGTGGCCTCGGCGTCGATGCGGTGAAGGCCATCCTTCTCACCCACGGTGACCGCGACCATACCGCCGGGGTTCTGGCCTTCCCGCGCGCCGAGGTCATGGCCCTCGAGCCTGACGTCGCCCTGGCCGAAGGTCGCGTGGTGAGGGGGATCTTTCGGTGGTTCGGTTCTCCGAAACCGAACGGCATCAAGGTAGCGCGCGCCCTGCACGACGGGGAAACCGTGATTCTAGGCAATCTCCCCGTGCGTGTCTTCGCCGTGCCCGGCCACACCCAGGGCAGCGCCGCCTTTCTCGCGCGCTCCGTGCTCTTCATGGGCGATAGCGCCGAGGCGACCAAGGAAGGCAAGCTGGCGCCGGGCCGTCGCCTGTTCACCGACAATCCGGCCCAGAACCGCGCATCCCTGCGTCAGCTTGCCACGCGCCTTCTCCCCGCCGCCTCCGAGGTCAAAGCCATCGCCTGCGCCCACTCCGGCGTCCTGTCGAACGGCCTCGCCCCGCTCACAGACTTCGCGGCCGGCGACAAGTAGGGCGCACCTATTTGAACAGCCGAGAGACGAACTTGGCAAATCCCCACGCTCGGTCTAACGTCTCGGAGTGCCTCAGCTACCGGTTCGCATTGGCATATTGGGAACTGGCTTCGGTTCCATTCACGCCGAGGCATTTCGTCGCGATTCGCGCTGTCAGGTGGCGGCGGTTTGGAGCCGATCACAGGCGCATGCCGAGGTCGCCGCCGCGCGCTGGGGGGCACGGCCATTCACCGACTTTCGCGAATTGTTGGCCGCTGGTCTCTGCGATGCGCTTTCGATCGCAACCCCTCCTGCGCTGCAAGCCGAGATTGGGGTGGCTGCCCTGGGCCAAGGACTGCCCGTGCACTTCGAAAAGCCGCTGGCGCATTCCCTCGGCGCGGCCGAGCAGCTCGCGCGTCTCGCTGCCGCGAAGGCCGTTACCACGGCCATGAGCTTTGAGTTTCCCGAGCTTGTCGTCTGGCGCGAAGCCAAGCGCCGGCTCGATGCTGGAGAGATCGGAAGACCCTTGCATGTTTCGGTGCGGTGGCACGTGGAGACCTACGCAAACAGGATACGCATGGACGTCTGGAAGACCCGCCGCGAGGAGGGTGGGGGGGCAATGAACATGTTCAGCTCACACATCCTTCACTATCTCGAATGGCTGTTCGGGCCAATGAAACGCCTGTTTGCGAAAATCCAGCGCTCACCCGGCGATCCCAGGACGGGAGACACCATCAATTTCTTTGCGCTGGATGGGGTGGACGGCATGCCGATTGTGGCCTCCATTGCGACAAACGTCTTCGGCGGGGGTGGGCATGTCGTCGAGATCTTCGGCGAAACCGGAACCCTTCGCTTGCAGAATTCCGGTGCCGACTACACCCGCGGCTTTCTCCTCCAGCTTGCGCGCCGCCCAGATGCGGAGTTGCGTACAATCGCGTCCGAGGAAGCCAGTGTCGACATCAGGAAAGATGAAGACGGACGTGTCGCTCCCATGGCCCGCATCGTTTGTCGCTTCGTGGACTCGGTCACGGGTGGTCCACCTTGCAGCCCCGATGTGCGCGCCGGCCTGCGCGTGCAACAACTGATGGCAGCCGCAGAGCGCTCCCAAGCATTGGGGCGCAGCATCGACTTGTCCGAGCTTGCCCAAGAGTCGCCGCAACCTCAGGAGGGCAGCCCGCGATGATTTCCAAATGCCGCTACTTGGTCACTGGAGGCACTGGCTTCATCGGCTCGGCACTCGTCCACCGTCTGCTCGCTTTGGGGGCGCACGTGCGCGTGCTCGACGACGATTCCCGCGGCTCGCCGCGCCGCCTGGCCGAGGTCCTCGACCGAGTCGAGATCATCCGAGGAGACGTGCGCGATGCCCAGGTTGTACGCGCGGCAGCGCGGGGAGTCGATGTCTTGTGCCACCTTGCCTTCGTCAATGGCACTCAGTTCTTTTACGAGAAGCCCGAGTTGGTGCTGGACGTAGGCGTGAAAGGCATGGTCAATGTGCTCGATGCGTGTGCCGAACATGGCATCCGTCGCTTCATCCTTGCCTCCAGCTCCGAGGTGTATCAAACACCGCCGGTCATCCCCACGCCGGAGATGGTGCCCCTGGTAGTTCCCGATGCAACGAACCCGCGCTATTCGTATGGCGCTGGCAAGATCATCAGTGAGGTGATGGCAATCAATTACGGTCGTCGCCTCTTCGAATCACTTTACATATTTCGTCCGCACAACGTGTTCGGACCCGACATGGGCTGGGAACACGTGATTCCCCAGTTCGCGCTGCGCATGGCAAAGGCGGCACGGCAAGCGACTGGCACGTTGCCTTTCCCCATCCAGGGTTCAGGCGACGAGACCCGCGCGTTCATCTTCATCGATGACTTCGTGGAAGCGTGGGTGACCATGCTTTCCGGCCCGGCGGGCATCTACAATATCGGGTCTGAAGAAGAGCGCACCGTCCGCTCGGTCGCCGAGGCGGTGGCCCAGGTATTCGGGCGAACCGTGGAGGTCCAAGCCGGCGGGCTGACGCAAGGGAGCACTCCCCGGCGCTGCCCCGATGTCAGCAAGTTGCGAGCGCTCGGGTTTGCGCCGCGAACTCCCTTCCTACAGGGGCTGACAAGGACTGTTCGCTGGTATGCCGAGCATGCGTCCCTTGCACCGCTGCGCAACCAGGGGGAAGATGGAAGTTCTCATGAGCAAAGCTAGCTATGTGATTAAGGAATGTCAGATCTGTGGGGCGACGGATCTCGTTTCCGCCGCTTTCCTCGGTTACTTGCCGCCCGTCAACCAGATGCACGCCATCGGCACCCGACCGGCGGAGCAACCGGCCTACCCGGCAGAGATCTTGCTATGTGGCAAGTGCAAGCTCGTGCAACTGAGCCTCGTGGTGGATCCACATATTCTTTTCCCTCCGGAGTACCCCTATACAAGCGGCACGACCAGGATTCTGCGCGAGAACTTCGCGGAGCTCTACGCTGAAGCCACCCAGCGAATCACGTTGGACGCGCGTACGCTCGTGGTCGACATCGGGTCGAATGACGGGACATTGCTCGGCAACTTCAAGAACGGCGGCCATCCGGTTCGGGGTATCGAGCCAACCCTGATGGCCAACTTGGCCAACAGCCGTGGAATTCCGACCACCATGGCATTCTTCGATGCGGAGAGCGCCGCAGGCGTTGCCAAGGAATGCGGGCGGGCTCGCGTCGTGACGGCCACCAACGTATTCGCTCACATCGAGCATGTCCATGAGGTGGTCGACAACATCATCGCGATGCTCGACGAGCGGGGCGTGTTCATCTCGGAATCACACTATCTCCACGGCCTGCTCGACACCCTTCAGTACGATACCATCTACCACGAACATCTTCGCCACTACTCGGTGGAAAGCCTGCAGTACTTGCTGTCTGCTCACGCTCTTGAGATCTTCCATGTACGCAAGATCCCGACGCACGGCGGTTCCATTCGTGTCTACGCTGCCAAGCCGGGCACCTATCCCATCGACCCGTCCGTCGCGGAAATCCTGCATGCGGAGCGGGCCGTGCCGCTGGCCGTCCGGCTCGCCGAATTCAGAGCACGGATGACGCAGTCGAAATTGCAATTGTATCGACTGCTTTCCGAGATCAAAACGCCACAGACGCGCATCGTCGGCATCGGTGCTCCCTCGCGGGCGAGCACGCTCATCCACTACGTAGGGCTCGACGACGGGATCCTGGATGCCGTGCTCGAGGTGCCGGGTTCCTACAAGGTCGGCAAATACATGCCAGGGTCCTTGATTCCGGTTCTGGATGAAGGCTACCTTCTCGAAAAGCAACCCGAGTATGCCGTGTTGCTTTCCTGGCACATCGCGGATGAGCTCATGCCGAAGATTCGCGCCAAGGGATACCGAGGCAAATTCGTCGTGCCACTGCCCGAGCCGCGTGTGGTGGCTGAGGTTTGATCAGTGTCGCAAGCCGGTGCCATGGCAGAGGCGGATCTCGACATCGTCATCCCGGTATACAAGGAAGGGGCGAACATCGTTCCCGTGCTGCGCTCCTTTGTGGCGCACGTGACCCTTCACTTTCGCGTCTTGATTGGCTACGACCAGGACGACGATGACACTCTGGAGGCAATCCGTGTCGAGCCCGTTCCTGGAATCACCGTGGTTCCGGTCAAGAACCGCGGACAGGGCGCATTTGGCGCGGTCGTGACTTGTCTTGCGCACAGCCGGGCGGCGGCGGTGCTGGTCTATCCGGCCGATGACGACTACAACGCCCCTCGCATCGACGGCATGATCGCCAAAATCCGCGACGGGGCCGATGTGGTTTGCGCCAGTCGATTCATGCCGGGCGGCCGCATGACGGGGTGCCCCCTGGTCAAGCGCGTGATTCTGCGCAGCTCTGCATTCGCGCTCCACCGTCTCGCGCGCCTACCGACCCACGATCCTTCCAACGGTCTGCGCATGTTCTCACGTCGACTTCTCGACCGAATTCCCATCGAGTCGAGCGAGGGCTTCACCTATAGCATCGAGCTGCTGGTCAAAGCCCATCGCCTGGGCTGGAGGATTGACGAGGTGCCAGCCGAGTGGCACGAACGGGTCCGTGGCAAGAGCCGTTTTCGCGTGATGCGCTGGCTGCCTGCCTATTTCCGCTGGTTCAGGTATGCGTTTGCGACGTCGTACTTGCGTCGTGGGCCTGAAACCGTACCCACCTCAGGGGATCGCGGGCTGGGGCCCGCGCAGATACCCCGCTGACACGGCCAACAGACACACTAAAGATGTCAAACATGCGGCCGGATCTTGGACAGTTTCTCACTCGCACCTTCAAGACGATCGAACAACACAGGGTAGCCCTCTTCGTTATCCTGTCGCTGGTGCCCATCGGCCTTGCCTTCGGCTATACGGGGCAATATGGCGTCACCGTGGCTTGGTGGGACGATTTCGACGGCCGAATTCCACTCTTCCAGAAATACTTCGCTCATCAGCTGGAGTGGCAGGATTTCTTCAGGCAACACAATGAGCACAGGATTGTCTTCCCTCGGATGGTCTTTCTGCTTCTGGGCTTGCTCACGAAGATGAGCAACCGGGTAGAGCTGTTTCTGATCGTGATCCTGTTCCTTGGCAATTTTGTCCTAATCTTCTTGGAATTTCAGCGTCGCGCTGACTGGAAGCAACGGATCCTCTGGTTGCTGCCCGTGCTCTTCATGGTTCTCAACCAGCGCCAAGGCGAGACCTTGCTTTGGAGCTTCACGCTGTCGCTGGTGATGACGCTATCCTTCGTGTTGGCGGCATTCTTCGCCTTACACCAATTGAATCGGCCATTGACCCGAAGGAGGCGGAGGTGTTTTGCCGTCCTGTCGGTGGCGTGTGCCACGGGGGCGAGTTTTTCCGCGGCCATGGGGCTTCTGGTCTGGCCAATTCTCGTGGTCCAGCTCCTGCTTTCGTCCGCGGAGAAGGGAGAAAAAGGCTCCTTGTTGCGATGGCTGCTGGTGATCGGGGTGGTGGAGTGGATCATCTACTTTCATGGCTACGTGCAGCCAGCCTACCATCCCAGCACGATGTTCATCTTTCTGCACCCAATCCAATTCGCGAGCTATTTCTTTACTTGTCTAGGAGGTGTCCTGCTTCCCAAGGAGACGGCGCTGCCAACTGGCATCGTGGCAGTAACTCTGTTCGGCATCTCGGCCTGGTTTCTGCGCCGGGAGAAGGCGTACGCAGAGAACGGGTTCTACGTGTCCGTGGCGCTCTATTCCTTGGCCACGGCGTTCATGGTGTCCGTGGGCAGAGCGGGGTCCGGGAGCGAACAGGCGCTAGCTTCTCGTTACACCTCATTCACGCTCTACTTCTACATCGCGGTGTATCTGTTGCTTCTCGAAGTGGTCCTGCGGAAGCGACATGCGCTGCTCTGGGTAGGGTTGGGGGCGGTGCTCGCGGTGATGACGCTGTCCACAGCCATGGCCTACGGACAGGGCGGGCAGGCGGGCCTGGACTACCAGACTTCGCGGGAAAGGATGGCGTACTATCTCACGCACTATCGTTTGGTCAGTGACGACGATTTGCGCATGCTCTTTGCCGACGTTCGACAGGTGAGAGCCGGTGCCGATTTTCTCGAGAAAAGGCAACTCAATGCATTCGCGGTCAAAGCTCCCGAGCTAGCTACTCTGGCACCTTTGGACATTGAGCCGTTGACGGTCATTGACCGAAACAGCTTCAAGATCACCGACCGCGCTGTATGGATCGAAAGCTGGGCCGTAGATCCCAAGTGGAAGGGCGCGGGTGGCGGCATGTGGGTCAAGGTGAATGGCGAATTGTATGCCGCGTTGTATGGCATCGCCCGGCCCGACGTCGCGCAGTATTTAGGCGGGTCCGACTACGAATTCTCCGGCTTCTTGGCGATCGTGCCCAGGTCGGTATTGAAGCCGGGCGAGAACCAGGTCGAGGTCTACCTGCTGTCCCATGACAAGAAGGGGTACTTCAGGCACGCCTTCACGTACCGATGGCCCGAGTAGGGCCTAGGCTGGATGAACCATGGAGCCCAACGAGACACAACCTCCCGCCGATCCCAAATTGCCCATCACGAACCAGCTTTCGGCCTGGCTTCGTGTCCAGACGGGACGCAAGTTTGCAATCGCTATCCTCGTCGGCATCGGGGCGACCTGGCTGGTGATTCGGTTCTGTGGGCTTGCCACTGCGCCTCCGGGGTTTTTCGTGGACGAGGCGACGCCCGCCGTGCACGCCATGTGTCTGGCGGAGACGGGCAAGAATGCCTTTGGAGAACCATGGCCGGTCTACTCGCGCGCGGCCGGCAACATGGCCGGGCACCACACCATCGCGCTCTTGGCTCTGGACGTGATCTGGCTCAAGGTCTTCGGCACGTCCAGGGTCGCATTTCGTGCGGTGTCGGCCTTCTTGTTTCTGGTGACCGCGCTGGGGCTCTTCTTTCTCGCGCGTGAGATCGCAGCCATGGTCCCGCGCGAGTCCCGTGACGAGTCGTCCATGCGTCCCTTCCCTTGGCTGGTGCTACTGGCGGCGTTGCTCTCGCCCTGGAGCTTCCAGTTTTCGCGCATCGGTTGGGATCCGCCGGTGGGGCCCACGTACATGGTCTTGTCGCTCGTGGGCATGGTCCGCAGCTATCGGGGCGGCCGATGGGCGGTCGCATGGTCGGTGTTTACGGGGTTCTGCGCTGCCGCGTCCATGACCGCGTATGCACCATTGCGTGCCGTCGTGCCCCTTGTTCTCACTTCGCTGGCCGTGCTGCTATTCGTGCTCCGGTCTGAGTGGCGGGTACGATGGAGCTTCATCCGGAACTTGCTGGTAGCAGCCTTCGTAGCCACGATCGTGCTGGCGCCAACCCTGCGCATGCTGTCCGCCGGCGAGATCAATCAACGGATGAACAACATCGCCATCTGGAATCCCTCGTGGATCAAAGAACACGCGGGCTCGATGAGCACCCCGCTGTTTCTCGTGATGACTTTCCTCGACAACGTCGTAGCGCATCTGCAGCCGTCTTTCCTGTTCATCAAGGGCGATGCGAACATTCGACATTCAGCGCAGATCGCCGGCCATCTGTCGCCGTTGGACATGGTGGCCTTGCTGTGCGTGGCGTGGTTCGGGCTCGCGATTCTCATTCGACTGGTGCGGGGGCGATCCCCATTCCCCGAAGGACAAGAGGCCGGGCTGCCGGCCTCTCAGCGGTTGCTGACAGCAACCGCGCTGTGCGCGGCTCTGGGCTGGTTCTTTGGAATCGTGCCCGCGGCCCTGACCTGGGACGGTCTTCCCCAGGCACTGCGATCCATCGCGGCCTGGCCCTTCGTTGCGTTGTTCACGGGCGCGGTGCTTGGGTTGGCGTGGCACCGGCGTCGGTGGATGCCAGCTGTCCTCGCCATCGTAGCCTTCGCGCACACGGTCCACTATCTACCGGCGTACTTTCATGCATTCGACAAGGCAGAATCGTATTGGTTCATGCGCGAGATGGTGGACCTCATCGAGAAGAATCGTCACGAGCAGTCGCCGAAGCCGATTCCCCAGCTCGTCTCACAGAACCTGGGGCTGGGTTACAACTACGACGAGATGCTGCGATACTTCCTCATGCACGATGGCAGCATGAAATGCAACGAAGCGACGGAAGCAGTGCGTGCGTACTGGAAGACAGCACGTGGCGAGTAGTGAATTGGTGCTTGGCAGGCCGGGAACTGTAGTGTCTTACTTCTTCTTGGCGCCCTTCTTCGCAGGATTGGCGGGAGCGACGTCTTCCGGCTTCGCGGCCTTGCAGGCCTCTAGATCCTTCTTGACCGCAGCGAGAGCCTCTGCGTCGGCCGCAGTCCTTGCCCTACGCGCACCAAGTTCGCCCGACATCGCGGCTTGCGTCTTGACAGCTTCCGCGGCCGCTGCCGTCGACTTCTCCAGAGCCGCTTTGCACTCCTTGTCCTCGCAGGCGGTGCTGACGAAAAGCAATCCACCGAGAACCAGAGCCGATACCGCCTTGAGTGTTCGAGCCATGATGCCTCCTTGCCGGGATGAATGATGAGCGTGCATTTGTGCACGCACTTGGGAGAATCCGCCGCCTATCTAGATATGGAAGTTCCCCGCTGTCAAAGTTTGGAGGTTCGGAAACGAGGACTCGATCAGCTCGACTACGTTTGCCGATCGGGCCGCCGGAACGGGTCGAGTGCCTCGGGGGCAACTCCGGCCAGACTGTGTTGTTGGGCTTGCAGGACGCGGCGCGCTGTGCAATGTTTGCGTGGTCTGCAATCGGTGCGGGATCAAGAGGTAGGCACTGAGTTTACAGATACCCATAGATCCGTACTCAGCATAACGCAGTTACTCATTGAAATTGCTTGTCTCTTTTCCATTATATGGGCGTGGCCGATGGTTTGCATATCGCGGAGGTAGGGAAAGAACCAGATGCAGAATCAAACCTCCCCGGCGTTCCGCCGCCTATGCCTGGCGTTGGCACTTCTGGCGACGACGTGGACTTTCCCGACCAAGGCGCGGGCCGATGCCTACGCCCTGCAGCAGGTCAAGGCTGTCGCGGACACCTTGAAACCCAATGTGCTCGTAGTCTTGGAGACTGCCGAGTCTCTCCAGGGTCTTCCGGGTGAAAACGCGGCACGATACAATGAGGTTGGCGCCGATTGTGAGGAGGGGAATCGAAACTGTCGCCTGGTCGGGCAGAATGGCCGATGGGACTTCTCCGGGATGGGCCAGAACGGCATGTACTTTGGCAATCCTCCAGGCTCCTGCACCTATGTCAGCACTGACAGCTACACCAGTGTGGACACGGTTGTAGTTACCGAAACCCAACCATATACCTTTACGAATACGGGGACCGCGACCGGAACCGCCACCAGCACTGCGACAGGCACGGGGACCATGACAGGGATCTCGACGTCGACCACTACCAGGACGGCGACCGGGACCCGGACTGCCACGGGAACGCAAACCGGAACCGGAACCCAGACGACCACGAGCACCGGAACGGGCACGGTGACGGGAACGGGCACCGGAACCCAAACGAGTACGAACACGGGCACGGGGACGGCGACGGGAACGGGGACCGGTACTCAGACGATTACGACCACTGGGACGGCGACGGGAACCGCAACTGGAACCCAAACGACTACGAACACGGGTACGCGTACGGCAACCGGAACGAGCACGACGACCCAGACGGCCACCAACACCGCGACGACAACCGCGACCGGCACGGCAACGACCACCCAAACGGCCACCACTTCAGCAACGAGCACGGCGACCGGTACGAGCACGGGAAACCAAACGGTCACCAACACCGGGACGGGAACGACGACGGGGACGAGCACCGGGACGCAGACGCTCACCAACACCGGGACGGGAACAACGACGGGCACGAGCACCGGGACGCAGACGCTCACCAACACCGGGACGGGAACGGCGACCGGGACGAGCACCGGGACGCAGACGCTCACCAACACCGGAACGGGAACGGCGACCGGGACGAGCACTGGGACGAAGACGCTGACCAACACCGGGACGGGAACGGCGACGGGCACGAGCACGGGAACCAAGACGGGTACCGGAACGGGAACCGGGACGCTGACCCAGACAGGCACGGGAACGCAGACCGTGACGAACACTGGCACCGGCACGAATACTGTAACCGGCACGGGAACCAAGACCGTCACGAACACTGGGACGGGAACGACGACGGGGACGAGCACCGGAACCAAGACCATCACGAACACTGGGACGGGAACGACGACGGGGACGAGCACCGGGACGCAGACGCTCACCAATACGGGGACTGGGACAAAGACTGGGACCAGCACGGGAACCCAGACCAACAGCCATACCGGGACCGGCACGGGAACGAGTACCCAGACGGGCACGGGCACGGGCACCCACACTGACACTGGCACCGTCACGACCCCGAATACCGAGACCGTGCCCAAACTGTCGGGGTCGCTTACGAACTGGGGAACTTATCCTGGGACAGTCACCGCAACGAATTGCGACAACTTCAACGACAATAGCTTCACCACATCCACCAATACGGCCACCTATGCCCCCCCGAAGTGGTTTCCCCAAACCTCCGCCACCATCAACCCGAATGAGAACACCAACCAAGGTTTCATAAATACTGGCTCCCTTGGGCCGGCGGTGTTTGTCTATGGCTCTTCGACCAGCACTTCGCCGGAAACGGTGCAGGCGATGATCGCACCAACAAATTGGCAAGCGCCAACAACTCCGGTTGATGGATGGGGAGTGGCCGCGCGCTGTGCCTGGAACGCTGGATCCTGGATCTGCTATACATTTGAACTGCATCCGACGTCCACCAGCAACACGTTCACGGTTGGCATCTACAAGAATGGAAGCCAGTCGCAACTGAACTGCAATGCCGCTACTGCGGGCAGCTTCGCCGGTTCCACCTCGACGCCTGTCGTCATGACACTCGTGGTCGATGACCTCTCGCTCTATGGCTACGTGAACAACAGCACCACGCCAACGATAGCCTGTACTGACACCGGGATTCCTTATTCAGCTGGCTATCAGGGAATACTCCAGCTCGGACCAGCGAACCAAGGACTCAACGCCTACTTCGACAACTTCTTCTATTACACATCGGGTGCAAGCCTTTCCTGCTTCGGGTCGGCCACCACGATCGTTACTGCCACGGCCACTGGGGTAACAACCGGCACCACCACGAATACGAATACCCAGACCCAAACCACGACGAAGACCAATACTCAAAACCAGACCATCACCGGCACCAACACCCTGACCCAGACGAATACGGGGACGCAGACCCAGACCGGCACCGGGACGCAGACGCTGACCCAAACCAATACGGCGACGCAGACCCTGACGGGAACGGGCACCGGCACCCTCACGCAGACGAATACAGCGACACAGACCCAGACCGGCACTGGCACCGGAACCCAGACGCAGACGAATACCGGGACGCAGACCCAAACAGGAACGGGCACCGGCACGCTGACATCGACGAGTACGGGTACCCAGACGCTGACCAACACGAACACTGGAACCCAGACGCAGACGAACACGGCGACGCAGACCCAGACGGGCACCGGCACTGGAACCCAGACGCAGACGAACACGGCGACGCAGACCCAGACGGGCACGAGCACCGGCACCCAGACGCAGACGAACACGGCGACGCAGACCCAGACGGGCACGGGCACCGGCACCCAGACGCAGACGAATACGGCGACGCAGACCCAGACGGGCACGGGCACCGGCACCCAGACGCGGACGAACACGGCGACGCAGACCCAGACGGGCACTGCCACGGGCACGGCCACCCAAACCGCGACCCAGACCGCATCGCAGACCGGAACCGGAACCGCCACGGCGACGCAGACGCAGACGCAAACGGCAACGCAGACTGGGACGGGCACGGCCACAGCGACCAGCACGCAAACCCAAACGGCTACGCAGACCGGGACCGGAACCGCCACGGCGACGCAGACGCAGACCACGACGCAGACCTTAACCGGGACCGGGACAGGGACGCAGACGCAAACTCAAACCAGTACGCAAACCGGAACCGGTACGAGCACGGCGACGCGCACCCAGACCCAGACAGCCACCCAGACCGGAACTGGCACCGCTACGAACACCCAGACCAGCACGAACACGTTGACCGCCACGGGGACCGGGACCAATACGGCCACGCAAACCCAGACCGGAACGACCACCCAAACCGCAACGACCACAGCTACGGCCACGCAGACGCTAGCGACAACGGTCCCGGCCACCGCGACCCAAACCACAACCAACACGGCGACCCAGGCAACCACCAGCACAAACACCAGCGTTCAGTCGTCTTGCAACTTCGTCGGCAACACCGACCCGAATCCCTGCAACCCCTCTACCCCCACGCCCTCCACGACTACTGGCTATTGCAACGAAAGCTCAACGATTTATTGTGCCACGGACAGCACGTGCGTCGGCTTCACAAGCTCAATCAAGGGTGATTTCTGCCGGGCTATCTCCTCGATCGACGGCTCGGGCCGCCCGGAGTCTTTTGAAACTTGCTGTACCCCTTCCACTCCGTGCTACACGTCCACCGGCAGCCAATGGGGATCGTGCAAACACGGCGTTGAGACCGCGAATACGCTTTGTGCCTCCGGCAGTACCACCACTTGTACCAGTCCCCTGGGCGACTTCTGCGCCGAGGGCCAGCCGGCCAAGATGTGCGCGGATAGTGGCTTGTGGTGCAAGAGCAACAGCGATTGTCCTCCTGGAACCGACACCTGCGGGCCGGCCACCTCGCGCATGATGACGGTCAAGCGCGCCCTCCGCCGCGCCATCACGGAATACTCGGACAAGGTCAACTTCGGGTTCATGAATACTTACCAGGGCAAGGGCGTCAACGCGACGGATACCGACGCAAGTATCGCGATCTTCCCATATGTGAAGCTGCAGTCGTATCCCAGCAGCGACAACGTCACCGAGACCAAGCTGCTGACACGTGGCGAGCTTGAAAAGTCGGGCTGCTTCAGCCTGACCAGCGGTCCAAGCTCGAGCTGCATGGTCGACTACGGTGGCAACGGAGCCGTGAACAATTCCAACGCCGCGCTCAACCAGGTCACCTACAGCCTCGTCGGCACGGCCGACAGCCGCTGGGCCATCCCGCGCGGCGATGGCAGCGGCAAGTCCAACCATCTCGACACTTCGTGGTCGAGTTGCCCGTCGACCGCTATCCTGCCCGCCTGTGAGTTCTCCGGCCAGGGTACGGGGATCTACGAAGGCAGCTACTATTCCTTCACTTACAAGCAAGGAACGCCGATGGCGAGCGGCCAATACACCATGGCCCAACCTAGGTATTACACTTCCTACAAGGGCAAGTTCTACCACGATCTCAGCGACGGGAACTACTACAACGCCATCGACGCCGAGCGGACGGAGATCGTGAACGACGGCGTCTACAACCGGCCGGCCTACACGCTTGTTGCACCCGCAACTTCGCCTTACACCGTGACTGGCACTGGCTCGGCTACCAGCGTGGCGATTGACACAACTAAAGAAGCGTCTATTCCGGTTCCCTGGTCGGGCGCGACGAATGCCGGCTCATGTGGTGGCCAAGGCACCGGCGCCATCTGGAACTCGAACGTGGTTCCCTTCCTGAATTCGACTGTGTCCCAGACGGGCACCGGGACCAGTACCAGCACTGCCGCATTCACCTTTGGCGGTCAGTCCATCACCCCCGCGCAGAAGACCCTGATGACCACGGCCCGGTTAGAGAAAGCATCCTTCGGCGGCGTGGACGCCACTGGCAGCGTGGCCCCCATCGCGTGCGCTCTGAATGACGCCGGGAACTATATGGGCATCGTGCAGAGCAACGATGTGGCGGCCAATGGCAACAAGACGCCGTGCTGGAGCAACAACATCGTTCTGGTCGTGGACGGATGGGCGAATGGTCCAGGCGACATGGGCGCCAACATCGACTGCGCTTCCACGGCTTGCGCATACAACTCAGCCACAAACCCGACGCTTGCGGGATGCAACTGCACGGCGATCACGCGGGCCAAGACCCTGGCGGCCTCGGGGGTGCAGACCCACGTCGTGGTCAACGCGCCCGCGAGCTGGAAGCCCGCCGACCCCAATGCCACCCCTACCGCCTACAATTACCTATACGCATTCATGTGGAATCTTGCTGTGGCCGGTAGCCCGAACTTCGACGGCACGCCCAGTTTCGGCACCACCGAAGAAGAGGTCTACAAGGCCGTGTCCGACAAGATCGCCGCGGCCGCCTACCACTTCCCATACACCACCACAGCCCCGGTGGCGGGCACAACGACGCAAGATCCGAATACGCTGATCGTGACCAACAGCAATTTCCTCTACGACACCAGTGTCGGCTATCCCTCGTGGAAGGGCACCCTGCGCGCCTTCGACGTGACCTCCTCCGTCGACCTGAAGTGGGATGCGGTGACGGTGGCGGCCAGCGGGTATCCCGCCGACTGGACCAAGCGCCGGATCTTCTTCTCGGACACAAGCGGCAATGTGGTTCAGGTTCAAATCAGCGGTGCCGGAGGCATCACGAACAAGTCAACGCTGCATTCGGCGGGACTAGGCGCCACGGACGCCGAGGCCGAATCGATCATGCAGTGGCTGCTCGGTAAACCCGAACTGGGCAACCCCACGCCGGTGATGGGATCGATCAGTTCGTCCACGCCCATTGCGGTCGGGCAAGGTGCGGTGAATGGATTGAACGGTTCCAGCACGTACTCGCAGAATACCTGGAAGCGTCCGCAGCTGGTCTACGTCGGCGCTGACGATGGCATGCTGCACGCGTTCTTCGGGCACGCGGGTAGCATGCTCCTGGGCGGAGCATCTTATCAGGGCGGCGAAGAGGCCTTTGCGTTCATCCCGAACGACATGCTGCCCGTGATCACCAAGCTCTACGCCCAGGGCGGGCAGAAGCTGCCTGTCGACAAGGGAACGCACATTTTCGGCTTGGCGGCGTCGCCCAAGGTCAAGGACATGTGCATTGGTTCGGGTTGCGACCAATCCACGGGCGGCAATTGGCATACGGTTCTGGTCATGCCCGAAGGACCAGGTGGCAACAAGCCGTTCGCGCTCGACATCACCAACGTCGTCGACGAAACGAATGGGCTCCTCCACCAGGGTAGCAACAGCCTGACCTTACTGTGGAGCGCGGCTCCCGTGTCTTCCGGGTCGACCAATGGCGTGAAGCTGTCACCCTCGAGCGACGGGGACAAGTGGGTCAAGAGCCTGGGCGAAACCACCTCGGTGCCGGCATTCTACTTCGCTGGCTACGTGAGCGGATGGGCCGACAACCGCGTGATCTTCGCATCCGGCTATCAGACCAAGACTGGCGCGGGCTACGATCACAACCAGGGACTCGTCATCCTGAATGCAGACGCCACGAATGGTGGGGTCAAGGACACCAGGCTTGTTTACGGCAAGGGCACGACAGGGTGCTCGCAGAAGCAAGCGGTTATGGCGGATGTCAGCCTTGCCCGCGACTACTCGTCGTTGAGTACCTCGCAGAATCTCATGGCCGCCTATGTCGGCGACACCTGGGGCAATACATTCCAGTACGTGCCGAGCGCCAGCGATTCCTCGAAGATCCTGACCAGTCTCTACTCGCTCGGGTGTGGGCAGCCTCTCTACTTCGCGCCAGCGGTCGTGCAACTCGACCGCGCGCCCAAGGCCGACACATCGTCAAAGCACTTCATCTACCTTGCACAGGTAACCAACTCGGATCTGGATCCGGATACCATGATGGTCACAAGCAACTATCCGGCGTCGCAGTTGGTGGTGACCAAGCTGGATGGCAACGTCAGCCCACCGATTATCGTTACGTCTTACAACCCGCTCAGTGGTTCAGGCCAGATCGTCCTCACCACGGATCCCGCGGCCAGCGCGAGCAACCGCATCTGCATCCAAACCGGAACCAGCGGTTCGCTTAACCCCTTCACGGATAACACCAAGAAGATGACCCAGAGCTGCGCCGATGCTGGTGCCGAGCCGTTGCCGAGCGGCGCGCGTCCGGTGGGCACGCCGACCGCCGTTTTGCGAGCGGACGGACTCGGCTTCCAGGTCATCACGGGCTGGTACGACCCGACCGCAGTGTCCAATGATTGTACGAGCGGTAAGCAATTCAATTACGGCAAGAGCTACATCACGGTGCACGAGTTCGGTGCCGACGGGACCTGGTATCAAATCGCCGGCGTCCCGATCGACAACACGGTCCTCACGGGCATTGCTTTTGTCGGAACCGGACTGTTTATCGACGGCATCAACGCCTCGTCGGCACCGAAGTCAATCAACATCGGTGAGACCTTCAGTACCACGCAGCAGATTCTCAACAACTCCGGCCGCGAGCGCTACTTGCGCACCTCGTGGTCCGAGCGCCAGGATCTGTAGCCTCGCCATGGCGCAGTGGCGTCGAGTCTGTTGACGCGTAGTTCGACAGCGCGTGGCGCGGACATACGCTGGCGCCGACAACGGGCAGCTTGACGGTTGACAGGGAAAGGTCGAGCCCCTACGCTTGGCCGCTGTTTCTCCATCGCTGACAAGGGCACCACGATGACCAAGGCCGAGCTTATTGCCAGGGTTGTAAATCGCAAGGATCTCCCCCGTACGCTGACCAAGAAGGCCTATGCGAAAATCATCGATGCCGTGTTCACCGAGGTCGGCGACTACTTCATCCGAGCGCGGGCAAGTTTGTCGAATCCGCCCCGCCTTAGCTATCCTGGCTTTGGCACCTTCACCAAGCGCCGGCGCAACTCGCGCACGGTGCGCAACCCCAGTACGGGCGAGCCCATCGCGATTCCGTCCCAGTGCACGGTCGTGTTCACGCCCGGCCAAGAGCTCAAGAACCTGATCAATCGCGTACCGTCCAAGAACGCCTCATCGGCGGCGTAATTCTCTCTATCGCCGGTGCTCTTCGAAGGCGACGATCTTGGCCTTGAGTTCGTCGAGCAGGGCCTTGTGGCCCGGATCGTCGGCCAGGTTCTTCATTTGCTTGGGGTCGGTGGTAAGGTCGAAGAGTTCGAAGCGGCGTTCGGAAACCTTGTGCACGAGTTTCTGCCCGCGATCGACGATGATGACCTCGTGATCCGGCGTGGCGGTTGACGGTAGCAGTTCGGCGAAGATCGGGCGTGGGGGCAGGGCGCCACCCTCGATGACAGGCAGCAAGCTGCGACCGTGCAGGTGGGCTGGCGGGGTCACGCCGATGAGGTCGAGCAGGGTCGGCCCCACGTCGATGAGCCCGGCTTCATCGTCGGAGGTCACGGGCGCGCGTCCAGGAACGGCGACGATGAGGGGAACCCGCAGCTGTTCCTCGGTCAGGTCCTGGCCGTGGAAGTAGATCTTGTGCTCACCCCAGGCCTCGCCATGGTCGCCGAACACGACGACGGCCGTATTCTCGGCCAGCTTGGTTTCGTCGAGGGTCTTCAAGATCTTGCCGATCCACAGGTCGTCGTAGGCGATCTCGTAGTCGTATTTTTCTTCCAGGCCCTGCACGCCCGACAGCGTGGTGGGGAACTCGGCGTGGGACATGTAGCTCGAATGCGGCTCGAATAAGTGCGTCCACAGCACGAAGCGCTCGCCCGTCTTGGCCGCCTTCTTCAGCCGCTCGATCACGCGCGGAACGATGCGAGGGGCGGCGATGTCCTTGTTCGACTCGGCGATGGTCTTGGCCCCGTCGTCGGACCATTCGGCAAAGCTCTTGGAGATGCCGCGGTCGGGGGTGAAATAGAAGTGCGAAAAGATCCCGATGGGCCGCCAGCCCGCGCTGGCCATGGGCTCGAAGATGGTGTGGTTCGAGGGCAGGAGCGGCGAGTAGTTGAGCGAGCGTTTCTGCCAGGCGATCTCGGACGGGTAGCGCGAGGTCACGAACGAGGGGAAGGAGCGCGGCGTATTGGGGGCCTGCGCCCATACCCGGCGAAAGTACGCCCCTCGGCGGGCCAACGCATCCAGGTTGGGTGTGAGCGAGCGGCCGGCCGGCCGGCCGTAGCCGGCGACGCCCAGGCGGTCGGCGCGGGTGGCGTCGACGGCGATGATGAGAATGTTGCCGGTGAACTTCCCGGACTTGGCGGGTCCTGTTTTCGCTGCCGCGGCCCCGGTTCCGGCCCGTGCTCCGGTTCCGGCCTCTGGCGTTTCATCCGCCTCGGGGACCAGGGGCGCGTCGCCGCCTTCGCAATTCTGGTCGATGCCGTCGCCGGGAATGTCCTCGGCCCCGGGATAGACGTCGGCGCGGCTGTCGTCGCAATCGCCCCCGCCAAAGAGGGCGGAATAGCCGTCTCCGTCGCGGTCGGTGGTCTTGCGCGCCAGCTTCAGGGCGAACTTCAGCCCGAGCGCGCCCTCGCCGATGGCCGCGTAGGTCGGCGAGGTTTCGCGGATGCGGCTGCCGGCCACCAGCAGCACGATCACCAGGAGGGCGATGGCCGGCCGGATGATCCGCGTCGGCGATTTTTTCAGCAGGCGTCTTCCAATCGCCGAGCGATGCCAGAAGAGTCCGTGCGCTACGCCAAGCACGAGCGCGACCATGGCGGATGCAAATGGACCCAGGTCGAGCACGCGCCAATCGGCACGGGACAGCGCCGCGACGAAGGCCAGCAGGCCAGCCCCGGCGAGCAGCAGGGCGCAAAGCCCGGTTCGGCCCAGCCTTGACGGTCGTGGCAGAAAGCGCTTGGCCAGTCGGCTAGCCACTTGCCAGGTCGCCAGCAACACGAGTGCAGCAGGCACCACGAAGACAAGGGCCAGGCCAGCGCTGGCGATGGTGGCCAGGGTGCGGCTGTTCATGCTCGAAACAAAGCCGCCGTAGCCGAGGCCGGCGCCCAAGGCCAACACCCCGCCCGCGGCAACGCCTCCAAGCAGCCACCCGCAGGCGCGCGCGTCGAGGGCTTCGTCCTCGCGCAAGGCACCCCAGCCGCCTGGAATCGCACCGAGTAGGGTGGCCGTTGCCCAGCCCAACACAGCGGCGCAAAGCAATCCGGCGGTCCCGTACAGGCCAACCGACAGGGCCAGCGCTTCCAGCAGGCTGGCGTGGTGGCCGCGCACGAGCACCAGCAGGGCGTCGAAGACACCCGCGCCCAGGAAACCCGCGAAGGTGGAAACAGCCACAGGAATGTGAAATCGGGAAGAACGGCTCTCGCTCATCGAATTGGGCCGGAGAGTAACTCGCGCGGCGGGGCCGCACCAAGAAAAGCGATGCCCCTCTTGACCGGCGCGGGCCGACCGCGCAACCTCCGCTTCGTGCAGTCCACCAGTCCTCGTGAAGCTCGAACCCTCTCCAGCAAAACCGCCTCGCTCGCCCTGTTCTGCATCGTCCTTGCCTGCGGAAAACCGGCGGGAAATGCCACGCCTTCGCGCGCGAGCACCGTGATTGCGACGGCCGAGGCCGCACCCGCCGCGCCCAGCAAGGTCGATATCGCAGGTCACCGCCTGGCCTACGACCTTCTTGCCAATCGCGTGCACGCGATCCTGCACCTGGGCGGCAGGATGATTCTTTCCGGCGGCAGCGTCGATTTCTACAAGTTCGTCGACGGCGGCTGGAAGGGCTCGTGGATTTTGGGCCAGAAGGACGGCGCGACCCGGGTGGCCTACATCTCCGGGGTGTCGGCTTCGTTTGGTTTTCCGCTCGACGCTGACGGCGACGGGGCCGCGGGCAAGTCGCTTTCCGATTTGCAGATGACCGTCGTCATGCGATCCGTGACACCCAACCAGAAGCTCTCGGTCTTCGCCAACGAGAAGCCGGTGACCACCATCGACGTCAGCAAGGATCGCGCGGCCTATGATTTCACCTTGCCAGCAGCGGCCCTGGCCCTTGGGGAGAATCGGGTTCGCCTGACCTTCCGCAACGCCGCGGCCATCGCGGGTGGGAAGCGGGCGGCGGCGGCCATCGAGAGCATCGAAATCGGTCCCGCGAAGACGGCAGCGGCAACGCCCGCGGTTTCGCGCGCGCTCGCCAGCCCGGCCGAGATCGATCTCGGCGGCGTCAAGAAGGTCGGGCTGTCGATTCCTGGGGCTTCGCGCCTTTCCTATTACTTGCAAGTGCCGGCCAAGGCCAAGCTTGCGCTCGCCTATGGATCGGCCCAATCCGGTGTGACCGCGCAGATTCGGATCGCGCGCGACGGTGCGGCACCCGCGGTGCTTTTCGAGGGAGGAGCGGCTGGGCGATTCACAGACGGCGCTTGGGATGTGTCTGCCTTTTCCGGCCAAGCTGTGCGTATCGATCTTATTTCCCACGCTGGCGGAATCGTCTGGGCCGAGCCGCGCCTACTCGTTCCCGGCGCCGTGCCGCCGCCGCCGCACAAGCACGTCTTCGAGCACATCTACGTGTGGATGTGCGACACGCTTCGCGCCGACAAGGTTCACGTCTACAACCCCAAGACCAACGTGATGACGCCGAACTACGACGCCTTCGCCACCGACGCCACCCGTTTCGCCTGGGCGCAAGTGCCGGGCACGTGGTCGCTGCCGTCGCAGGCATCGATGCTGACCGGGGTCTATCCCAACGTGCATAAGGCCACCGAGCACGAATCGAAAATCAACGCTCAGCTCCCCATCGCTCCCGAGATCTTCAAGAAGGCCGGCTTCCGTACCGGGCTCTTCTCGTCGAATGGCTACGTGTCGTCCAAGTGGGGCTTTGGCCGCGGCTTCGACGAGAACCGCAATTTCGTGCGCGAGAACCTGCCCAACGGCGCGGATAACCTGTGGGCCACGGCCAAGAAGTGGATCCTGCCGGGCAAGGCGAAGCCGCAGTTCGTGTACCTGGCGGTCATCGAGCCACACGTCATCTACAACCCCAAGAAGGAGTTCTTGCTCAAATACTGGAACAAGCCGTACACCGGGCCCATCAAGCCGGTGCTGACGGGCATTCAGCTGGGCAAGATCAAGCAGGGCACGCTCAAAGTGAACGACACCGACAAGGCCTATCTTGAGGCCTTGCACAACGCCGAGATCACCCAAAGCGACACGGCCTTCGGCGTGTTCCTGGCCGACCTCAAGGCCGCCGGACTGTACAACACGTCGGCCATCATTGTGATCTCCGATCACGGCGATGAATTCTGGGATCACGGCGATGTCGGGCACGCACAGGGGCCGCATCAGGAGCTTGTGCATGTGCCCTTCATGATCCATGCGCCTGGCCTTTTGCCGGGTGGCCGCGTGATCGATACCGAGGTCGAGGCTATGGATCTGGCGCCGACCTTGTTGGATCTAGCCGGCATCGCCGTGCCGGAATCCATGCAGGGAGAGTCCGTTCTGGCCACTGCGCTCGATGAGGTCGCTCACTCGCCCGCGACCAGCATGACCCAAAACGGCGCCGCATCTCGGGGGATCAAATCGGGGCGCTATCGCATGATTCACGCGGGCGCCGGCCGCATCGAACTTTACGACGAGATCGAAGACCCGCGCGAGCACACCGAGTTGGTCGGCAAGCGTCCCATCGCGCTTCGTCAGATGCGCGACGTGCTGGCCTTGCAAGTCGGTTTCGAGAATGTGTGGAAGAAGCGTCTGTGGGGCTCGCCCGCGAGCCCGACCGAGGCGTTCTACAGCGCGAACGAGTAGAGGCGATTCATGAATCGCCCCTACAGCTACTCGCAGAACCCGTAGACCAGCCGGGTAGAGCCGTCGAAGGCGTGGCAAGTCGTGCCGGTCGGACAGACGGGCGCGGCTAGGGCGCAAATCGGACGGCAGGTACCGCTGCTGGTGCCCGCCGCGGATCCCGTCGGTACGACGCAGCTGAGCGCGACCGCGCATCCGGCGCAGCCGGATTCGCCGTTGCAGCCGGAATTCTGCGTGCAGGCCGCGCCCACGCCGCCCAGGCCGGCGCAGGCACAGTCGGTGGATTCCCCGAGGTAGACGAAGCACGAAAGTCCGGCCGCGCATCCCGCGGTGCCCGCTCCTGTCGGATCGCACGGCCGGGAACAGGCCCGGAAGGTTGGGCCGCTGCCACACTGGATGGGGACGTTGCAGTAGGCGTTCTGCTCGCCGCACATCGCATCGTCGTGGTTGCAGAAGCGTAGGCAAGTCATGACGGAACAGCCCGTGGCGGTGAAGGTGAAACACTGTGAACCCGGTTCGCAGTCGTTGTTGCTAGAGCATGCGGCGCCGGGAGTGCCCGGCCCGGCCGCGTAGCACATGCCGACGGCTGGCTGGTCCTGGCTGCACAAAAGTCCGCACGTCTGATTGGTTCCGCAAGCCGAGGATGGCGCATAAGGATCGCAGGAAAGCTGGCTGGTGCCGCTGTCTCCGGCGACGCCGCCATCCAGGCCGTGTTCGGGCCGAAGCGCACCGAGCACGACCAGCACCGGAACATTGACGACTTTGCCCTTTTGGATTGCGACCGTGGATTTGCCGTAGCCAAGAGCCACGCCCGTGGCGTTGGCGGCGAGGGGCTCTACTTCAAAGGTTGCTTGGCCAGAGCGAGACGCGCTGAATTCCACCGAAAACGTGACCGGGTGGCTTTCGTCGAGGTGAAGCGATTCCGTAGGTAGTTGGGGATAGTAGAGGACGTCTTGTGCGGGGCCGCTTTCCACGTGGACGCGGAACTGGGTCACGTCATCGACACTGCCGGAATAGGTGAGCACGGAAACGACGGCGTAGGAATCGTCGGAGCAGGCGGGGAGGAGCGGCAGGAGCGCCAGCGCGAAGGCGCGGTGAAATCTCATGGCTGGAACACCTGGTTGCCAAGATCCGTCGCTGGCGGCGCGTGACCATGGCTTGAAACCACGATGATGACCACGGTGGCGGCGGCCGCGGCGCCCACCGCGGTCCAGAACCACCAGCGCTGGAAGATCGACGGTTGTTCGGGGGCTGGGGTGCGCAGGTCGAGCGCGGGATTGGCCGGCGAAGGCATCGTTGGGGCGGCCGGCACCACGCGGCTGACCGGCGCTGGCGCCACGGCGCCTTCGGGAGGTGTCTGCTCAACATTCTCGGCGGGCGGCGGTGCCTCTTGTCCGTAGGCTCTGGTCGAGCTGTTGGCCAAGAACGCGCACAGGGCCACGATCGCGACGACGGTGAGGCCTGACCTTCTTGGAAGTGTGACTTGTTTCCACGATGCCAACTTGGATGTTCTCACGACCATCTGACCTACCTCGCCGCGCACGGTCGGGTCAACTGCCCGGCAACCATCACAGTTGCTTTGCCGCGATGTACCCGGTGAGCTGCTCGATGATGCTCTCCTTCTCGGCGATGAGCGAGCGCAGAACGTCGCCAATGGAAACCAGCCCGACAAACCTGCCTTGGTCGAGGACCGGCAAGTGACGGATCTGCTTTGCGGTCATGAGCACCATGCATTCATCAATTGAATTCGAAGGCTTCACGAAATATACGCTTTCGGCGGGGGTCATGACCTCGGCCACGGGCGTCTTCTTGGCGTCCCTTCCGCGCAGCGTGATCCTATTGGCACAGTCCCATTCGGTGAAGACTCCGGCCAGCTTGCCGGGATCGTCGACGATTGCCAGCGCGCTGACTTGCGTCTCGTTCATCAAGGTCAGGGCGTCGAATACCGTGGACTTGGAGCGCACCGAAATCGGGGTCTTCTGCCGCTTGGCTGCGAGCAACTCCGTCACTGTGATCATGGTCGACTCCCCGTCCTGGAGGATTCAAGTCATGGCAAGGTAAGCGAAAGTGATCAATACGGGCGAGTGCAACCTTGACGGAGAGGCGCAAGCATCACACCATGTTCCGCCACGGACTAGCTTGGGGTTTTCTAATTGGCGCCGGTTTCCCCCCCGGTGTCAATGCGAATTGATGGAACACTGGCCCAGCCGGCTCTAATCGTCTGTCGAGGTTCAAAGAGGTTTTTTGATGCGAAGAAGTTTTCCGGGTCTCGCCGTTTCCGTGCTCGTCGTCGTTGGATGTATTCCCCAGGCTCCGACCCGCAGATTCGGCGGCAGTCCGGCAAGCGGCGGTCAAACCAGTTCGAGCGGCGGCCAGGTTGGCAGCGGAGGGGCAGGAAGTTCGGGTGGTTCGAGCGGCACCGGCGGAAGCAGCGCAAGCGGTGGTTCGACCGGATCTGGCGGCTCGGGTGGCCCAACCAGCGCCGGTGGATCTGGCGCTGGCGGCAGCAGTGGCAGCGGTGGATCCAGTGGCGATGCCGCGGCCGATGCGATCCTTTTGCGAGATGCTTCGGGTTCGGGCAGCGGCGGCAGCGGCGGCACGGCCATGGGTGGCAGCGGTGGAAACACGGCGCAGACCGGTGGCGTGACCGGAAGCGGAGGAAGGCCGGGAACCGGCGGTACTTCTGCAGCGGGCGGCAGCAGCGGCACGGGTGGCCGAAGCGGCAGCGGCGGAACCCCCAGCACAGGTGGCGCCATAGGAACAGGCGGAAGCACGGGCCCAACTGCTTGCTCGTTTCCGTCGGGTTGGGCGCCCGGCAGCCCAACCTACACCACCTACGACCTTCCCAATCCGGCGACCGCTTGCGGCTATACGGGCAGCAACAACAACATCACCAACATTGCGGTCGGGGCGAACTACGCGGCCATACCCGGCGCTAGCCCCAGCAACTTCGACACCAGCAGCCGCTGCGGGGCCTGCGTCCAGATCGGCAACGCCATCGTGACCATCGTCGACGAATGTCCCTACGATTCGGCCAGCAACAACGCCCCCTGCGCGGCCAATCCCAAGGGCCACCTGGATCTCAGCTCGGCGGCCGCGGGCGCGGCCGGGGTCAAGGGCGATCCAGCGCTCAAGAATCAGGCGGCCTGGAAGTTCATCCCCTGTCCCATAAGCGGCAACGTCAAGGTCCGCCTCAAGAACGGCAACGACAACGAGATGTACATCGAGAACATGATTCTCCCCATCGAGGCCGTGACCTGCGGCGGTCAAAACGGTTCGCGCACCAGCTACGGAGCCTGGCACTTTGGCGCGAACATTCCGGGCGCAAGTTGCGACCTTACCGACGTCGCCGGGCGAAAGATCACGGTGACCGCGGGCAGCTCGCAAGGACAGAACGTCGATACCGGCAAGCAGTTCCCCAAGTGCCAGTAAGTCGCCGCTCAAAGATAACTCTAGGGCTGCTAGCAGGCGCGCGGCCGGGCTTGGCCTGGCGGCCTTGCCCGTTCTCCAGGGGTCGGTGTTTCCGGCCCCGCGAGCGCTTGCCAGTCGACGGGTGAGTGGCAAGCGGGTACTATGGTCGCGTTGATCGCCGCGAATGCCGACATCGCCGAGGAAGTCGAACTGGGGCGGACTCTCCTCGTACAGGGACACCTGGAAACCGCGCAACGGGTGCTCGTCAAGGTCTGCCAAGAGCAGCCCGAGTGCGCGGAGGCATTTCGCGTTCTCGGCATGGTTCTGGGCAAGCGAGGCGATGACCGTAGGGCGCGCCCGCTGCTTGAGTATGCGGATGAACTCGATGCCCAGAGGACACGAGAGATCCCAGCTCCGCTCGATGATGTTCCGTCCGATGCCGACACCAAGCGGAACCGTTTGGCCATGCAGGCCGCGGTCCCTCCGTCGGCGGTCGCGAAACCGGCTGAGCCAGCCGGCCGCGCGGCGACTACGCCCGTGGTGCAACCGTCGCCGCGCCTAAGTTCCACGGTGCCGGTTCCCGCGCCCTCCGTGCCCGCCTATGCGGCATCGACTCCCGTCCAGGTGTCGTCGTCTCCCGCGCCGAAGTCGCGCGGTGTTGGGGCATTCTTCGCCGTGGTTCTGTGCGCGGCTTTGGCCGCGGGAGCGGTGGTCGGCTACAAGACCTACGGCAGGGCGCATTCGCCGCGCATCAGTCCGCGCGAGGAGCTGGACCGCTCGCTCTATTCGGGAACGCTCGAACATCTCATGCGCGCTCGCGACGTGGCTCGCATGGCGCTGGAAAGCGGCCCTCCCGACGCCGATTCGCTGGCACGTCTTGGTCTGCTCAATGCCTTTCTGGTCGACGACTACGCGGTGGAGGCCCGGAAGGACGCCGAGGATGCGCTTCGGCGCGCCGTGGCCAGCCCCGAGAGCAACAAGGAAAGGGCCGCGCTCATCGCGACGGCACGGTCCCTGCTCGCGCATGCGGCGGGCGAACGTGCGGCGGCAAAGCAGCACGCCGACGCCGCCATCATGGCCACTGCGCCAGACCTTTCCGCCTTTGCCTTGCTGGCCTCGGCGCGCGTGCGCAGCCTGGCAGGGGATGCCGACGGGACGGCGCGCGATCTGGACCGGGCCATGGGAATTGCGCCCGAGCTTGCGCCCGTGGTGGTGGATTGGGCCACCTCTCGCCTCGATGGAGGCGACCCCGTGGCCGCACGGCGAGCCCTGGTGACCTTGCTGGAACACAACCAAGACAACTCGCGGGCACTGCTTCTCCTCGCCGAGGCCGAGCGTGCGCTCGGTGAACCGAATTGGACCAAGACCCTGGAAAAGGCCTGCCGAGGCGACGCCAAGATCTCGCGCAGCATCCGCGCCGCCTGCGCGGTCGAATCGGCCCTGCAGTCGCGCATCGAGGGCGATCGCACGGGGGCGCTCCGCAAGGCCAGGGCCGTCGTGCAAACCTCCGAAGATCCGCAGGTGCTTGGTCAAGCGTCGCTTTTGCTCGCTCTGCTGGGAGAGACCGATGCCGCCGAGGAAGTGCTGGAGCGGGGGCGCAAGGCGGCCGACCCGGCCAATGTGCCGCTGGTGTGGGCCGATGCGGCCATTCGGTTGAGCCGCGGTGAGACGGTTGCGACGTCACACCTTCTTGAACATCCGGCTGGGCCTGAGCGGGATCTGGTGGCCTTGCGGGCGGCCTACGTTCGTTCGGGCACCACCGGCCTGGCTGCCGCGCTCAAGGTCCTGCCGCCCGGAATCCAGGACATCGACTGGGACGTGCGCGCGTATGCCGCCTTGGGGCACGAAGAGGGGCCTCCGAAACCAGAGTTGGCGGCGCTGGAAAAGCGCGTAGAAAAGGGCAGCCCCGTATCTTCCTACGTGCTCGGGGTTCTGGCCGTGCAGGACAAGGATTTCAAGCTGGCGATGCGCAGGATGGACAAGGCGTTGGCCTGGCATGGAGACGCCTGCCAGGCCGCCCTGCTGTATCTGGATGCAGTCAAGCGCGTTGGGCACGGGGCACAGCCCAACAAGCCGGGGTTGCGCAATGTGCGTTCGCACAACGCAAAGTGCCCCCTGCCCGAGATGTAGACGCGTGCGAAGCCTGCCGGCACTCGGGACCTGCCAGCCCACCCAGCCCCTCCTCGGGCTACGCCCTCGCCCTCGCCGGTAGCGCGAGGGCGCGAGCAGCGAGCGGGGGCGTGGCGGGGGAGGTGTAGGTCCCGAAGTCCCCGAAGGGGGCAGCATCGCGCGAGGCCGAGCGTAGCGAGGGGGTGGCAGGGCGGGAGGCGGGTGCCGAGGGTTTGGCGAGGCCGCGCGAAGCGCGGGGGAGGTAGGGCGGGTTGGCTGGTGCCGAGGGCGAAGCGAACCCTTTGAGGGTTCCCATTGCTAGACGCGTGCGAAGCCTGCCGGCTGTGCCGGCAGCGCAGCATCGCGGGAGGGTTTGGGAACCCTTTGAGGGTTCCCATTGCAACCGCGTGCGAAGCCTGCCGGCTGTGCCGGCAGCGCAGCATCGCGGGAGGGTTTGGGAACCCTTTGAGGGTTCCCATTGCAATAGGGTTGACCTGCAAGGCTGGGCAGGCTAAATCCGCCCATCCATGGCTTCGTACGATACATCCGACATCCGCAAGGGACTCAAGGTCATGTTGGACGGCAACCCGTTCACGGTGGTCGAGTTCCAATTCATCAAGCCCGGCAAGGGCGCGGCCTTCACGCGCACCAAGCTCAAGAACCTGCTCACCGGGGGCGTGATCGAACGCAACCTGCGCTCGGGTGAGAAGCTCGAGCCGGCCAACGTCGAGACCAAGTCGATGCAGTATCTGTACAAAGAGGGCGACTCGTTCGTGTTCATGGACACCAGCACCTACGATCAGGTGCACATCCCCGATGAGACCATTGGCGACGACGCGCGCCTCATGCCCGAGCAGATCGTCGTCGAGGTGCTGTTCTTCAACGACCGCGCCGTGGGTGTGACCCTGCCCAACTTCATTGAGCAGAAGGTGCTGGCGACCGAACCTGGTTTCCGTGGCGACACCGCGACCGGCGTGACCAAGCCCGCGCAGATCAGCACCGGCGCCAGCATCAACGTGCCCTTGTTCATCAACGAGGGCGACACCATCAAGATCGACACGCGCTCCGGCGAGTACCTCGAGCGCGTCGGCCGCGCTTAGAGTGCTTTTTCACCACAGAGAGCACAGAGGGCGCAGAGGGCGGAAGGAAAGGGTTTTCCGGATCTTGGATCCGCATCCTTTCTTCCTCTGCGCTCTCTGTGCTCTCTGTGGTGAAAATCCGGTGACTGCAAGGAGCGCGAGGCGTGGCTGAAAAGGACCGGCTCGTAGCGCGGACGCCAGCGCTCATCGCCCGGGCCGCGATCATGCGGGCGGTGCGTGGCCATTTCGAGGCGCAGGGCTTTCTGGAGGTTGAAACCCCGGCACGTGTGATGTCGCCGGGCCAGGAAGTTCACCTGGAGGCGATTTCCGCCGGTGATGGTCGGCATTTGATCACGTCGCCCGAGTACCACATGAAGCGCCTGGTTGCTGGCGGATTGCCGCGCATCGTGCAGTTCTGCCGCTGCTTCAGAGCCGAGGAGGATGGACCATTCCACCAACCCGAATTCACCATGGTCGAGTGGTACCGCGCAGGTGGCACCATGGACGAACTGATGCGCGACTGCGAAGCCATCGTGGAAGTTGCGGCCCGCGCGGCAGGCACCTGGCCGACGGCGCATGTGCCAATCAACCGGCGTGGCAAATACTCAGCCGAAATTCTGGCGCTCGACGGAGTTTTCGAGCGAACCACGGTGCGGGAGTTGTTTCGCCGCCACGCTGGCATCGAGCTTCGCGGCGACGAGAGCGAAGCCGATATGCGCGGCCTCGCCCAGCGCGCAGGTTGCCAGGTTGGGCCCGATGCAGCTTGGGACGACGTCTTCTACCAGGTCTTTCTTGACCGCATCGAACCGCGTTTGGGCTGTGCGCGGCCGACCTTCGTGCTCGACTGGCCCGCACCGCTCGGTGCCCTGGCGCGCCGGAAATCCGACGATCCGCTCACCGTCGAGCGCTTCGAGCTCTACGCCGGCGGCCTGGAGCTGGCCAACGCCTTCGGCGAGTTGACCGACCCCGTCGAGCAGCGAGCCCGATTCATCGAGGAGACCGAGCACCGACACAAGCGGGGCAGGGCGGTCTACCCCATCGACGAGAAGCTACTGGAGGCTCTCGGCCACATGCCGCCCACCTGCGGCATCGCCCTTGGCTTCGACCGTTTGGTCATGCTGGTCGTGGGCGCGTCACGCATTCGCGAGGTCCTGGCCTTTGCGAATGACGAGGCGTAGCAGCATCCTTGCTTGACCCGAGATCCCCCCTCTGGTAAGCGTTTGCCCTCGTGACTCAATTTCTATATTCATTGGCTCAGGCAGCACCCACGTCCCCGGCACCGCCGTCCGGGTCAGGCGGGCTTCAACAAATGCTCGTTCCCATGCTGCTTATCTTCGGCGTGATGTACTTGCTGGTCATCCGGCCCCAGTCCAAGCGGGCCAAGGAGACCCAGAGGATGCTCTCCGAGCTGAAAAAGGGAGATGAGGTGGTGACCACCGGCGGCATGATCGGCCGTATCTCTGGGATCAAGGACACCGAAATCACGCTCCAGGTGCAGGAGGGCGTGCGCATCAGGATTCAGCGCAGTGCTGTGACCGGGCGGCTCAAGACGACTTCGTCGGAGCCGACCAAGACTGAGGCCAAGGCCTCGTAGCCTTACAAGGAACACTCGATGGAACGATCGTGGTGGTGGAAGGCTGCGCTCTATGGCGCGGCAATCGTGCTGGCAGTGCTTTACCTGGTGCCCACCGTGGTCACCGAGGAGAAGAATCTGCCGGCCTTCTTTCAAAAGTACTTCAAGAAGCGCATCCAGCTCGGCTTGGATCTCAAGGGTGGTTTGCACCTCGTCTACGAGGTGAACATCGAGAAGGCGGTGTCGAGCAAGGTCGACCGCTTGGCCAACGAGGTGGACGATGCGCTTCGCAAGAAGGGCGCCGATTTCACCGTGGTGCGCACGGGGCGCGATGACATCGCCATCAATTTCAAGGTGCCAGGCGAAGCGGCCAAGCTCGATGACGAGTTGCTCAAACCCTTCCGCCGAGACCTGGACCTGGTGAGCCGCGATCCGGCCAGCGGCACGGTGAAACTGAAATACGATTCAGACCGCGTTGCCGAAGTCGAAGAGCTGGCTTTGCGCCAAGCCATCGAGACCATCCGTGGTCGCGTGGATGCCTTTGGCGTGGCCGAGCCCACCATCATCAAGAAAGGCACCGACATCATCGTCGAGTTGCCCGGCGCCAAGGAGAAGGACTTCGAGCGCATCAAGAGCATCATCGGCCGCACCGCCCAGCTTGAATTCAAGATTGTGGACGACGGCTCGGACTACATGAAGAAAGTCGCCGCGTCGGTGCCCAAGAGTGGCGCGATCACCGTGGCACCCGAGTCCTGGACCGAGAAGCACCAGGGCACGCAGCACGAGGATGTCTACCTGCGCGTGAAAGAGAAAGACAAAGACGAACTGACCAAGTTAATCGCCGGGCTCACCGGCGATCTGGCGGTTCCGAATGATCGTGAGTTCGGCCTTGAGCTCATGAGCCCGCGCGAAGTGAACGAAGGAACGCCCGACAAGTACTACCGCACCTATCTGCTCAAGAAGCGCGCTGGCGTTACGGGCGAGTACCTACAAAACGCCGAGGAGAGCTGGGACGAGATGGGGCGGCCCGAGGTGGCGTTCACCATGAACCGCCAAGGCTCCGACATGATGGGCAAGCTGACCGGTGAGAACGTGGGGCGCAAGATGGCGGTCGTTCTCGACGAGAAGATCACCAGCGCGCCCGTCATCGAGTCGAAAATCAGCGACCGTGGCCGCATCACCATGGGTGGCTACGGCGACCCCTTCAAGGTCCAGCAAGAGGTCAAGGATCTGGTTGGCGTGTTGCGCTCGGGCGCCTTGCCCGCGCCGCTGAAGAAGTCCTTTGAAACCCAGGTCGGCGCGACCCTGGGTCAGGACGCCATCGACAAGGCCAAGATGTCCATGGGCATCGGCGCCCTGGCGGTCGTTCTGTTCATGCTCATCTACTACCGCGTGGCGGGGTTCATCGCCAACTTGGCCATGACCCTCAACATGCTCTTCATGATCGCCATCTTGGCGGCCTTCGAGGCGTCGCTGACCTTGCCTGGCATCGCGGGCTTGGTGCTCACCATAGGCATGGCGGTGGACTCGAACATCATCATCTACGAGCGCATACGCGAGGAACTGCGCCTGGGCAAGTCGCCGCGCACGGCGGTGGACGCGGGCTTCCAGCGCGCCTTCTGGACCGTGTTCGACGCCCACGTCACCAACTTCGTTGCCGGCATCGTGCTCTATTCTTACGGTTCCGGCCCCATCCGCGGGTTCGCGGTGACCTTGCTCGTCGGCATCGTCACCAACCTGCTCACCTCGGTGTGGATCTCGCACTGGATGTTCGCCGTGCTGGTGAGCCGCCGCGGAGCGGTCAAGTCCACGCTTTCAATCTAGGACGCAGGAGATACCGATGGCGGAGCAACAGAAATTCTTCGAAGTCATCAAGTCGGGAACCGACATCGACTTCATCGGGAACCAGAAGTACTGGATTGGGGCGTCGATCGTCCTTGTCCTCGTGACCTTCATCATGCTGCCGGTCAACCTCTACCTGCACGGCCACGTGCTGAACTGGGGCGTTGAGTTCAAGGGCGGCACGCAGCTGGTGGTCGAATTCAACAAGACCGTGGACGCTTCCCAGGTACGTGACGCCTTGACCGCGGCGGGATTGCACAACGCGGACGTGGTGAAGTATGGCAGCGAGGGCGGAACGCCGGCCTTCATGGTTACCCTTGGCTCGGTTTCGATCATGTCGGGCGAGCAGGCCAAGAAGGTCGAGGCTGCCATCGCGCGCGTGGGCGACGCCAACCTGCACAAGTTCGAATCGTCGGAAGGCGGCGATAAGATCTACCTGCGCTTCGACAAGAACGTCGAGCCACCCGTCATCGCCACGGCACTTAGGGCCGCCGGGACCGAAACGACACAAATCCAGTCTTTTGGACCACCCGAAGACCACACCTACGAGGTGACTCTCATCGGCATGGAGGGTGAAGTCCGCAAGGCTCTCGACGCTAAACTGGGCGCGGGCACGGTGAAGGCCATTCCCTCGGTTTCATCCGTGGGCGCCAAAGCCGGCAAGCAACTTCAGATCGACGGCGTGCGCGCGCTTCTCGGCGCCATCTTGCTCATCGTCATCTACGTGGCCTTCCGCTTCGATTTCCGCTACGGCCCCGGCACCATCGTGGCCTTGCTTCACGATGCCGTGATTACCGTGGGCGCCTTTGCCGTGACCTACAAGGAATTTTCGCTTACGACCTTGGCGGCCATCTTGACCATCATCGGCTTCTCGATGAACGACACCATCGTCGTGTTCGACCGAATTCGCGAGAACGCGGCCAAGTACCGCGACCGCAAGTTCGACAAGGTCGTCAACCACGCCATCAACGAGACCCTGTCGCGAACCATTTTGACCAGCGCCACGGTCTTCTTCGTGACCTTGGCCATGAATATCTTCGGCACCGGTGTCATCCGCGACTTCGCCTTCGCCATGAACGTCGGCGTGATCGTGGGTACGTACTCGTCGATCTTCATCGCCAGCCCGATTCTCATCTGGCTGAACGAGAAGTACGTGGCCATGCAGAAACGCCAGGCCGCGCGTCCCGAACGCAACATTCGCAAGCCCGCTCGGCGCGACGAAGAAGAAGCCGCCGAAACCTAACTCTGGCCGGGCCATGGCCGAAGCTTGGCGGGTCAGACCGGCGGATGAGGACTGCGCGCGAGGACTCGCGGCAAGTCTTGGGATGCGGGGGCTGACCGCCCGCATTTTGGCTGCACGCGGTTTCTCCACCGCCGAGCGTGTGACCCGTTTCTTGTCGCCGCGGCTTTCCGAGCTGCGTCCGCCGCTCGGCATGGCAGATCTAGAGCACGCACTTGATCGCATCGTGCGGGCTCTGCGTGGAAACGAGAAGGTCGCGGTCTTTGGCGACTACGACGTGGACGGCATCACCAGCGCCGCCATCCTTCTGCAGCTGCTGCGTGCGCTGGGCTTGCACGTGGTGACCCGCATGGCCAGGCGAGCCTCTGGCTATGGCTTCTCGCTTGGCGACGCCACGTCCTTTGTCGAGCAAGGCTGCACTTTGGTCCTGACCGGCGATTGCGGTACGAGCGATCTCGAGTCCTTGGCTTTCTGCCGCAGCCACGGCGTCGATGTCATCGTCATCGATCATCACCACGTGCCGACCGGCGAGAGTCCTGCCTTCGCCTTGCTCAACTCGCACCGGCAGGACGATGCCTTCGCCTTCAAGGGCCTTGCCTCGTGTGGTGTGGCCTTCTATCTCGCCGCGGCGGTGCGCTCCCGGTTGCGCGCCGAGGGGGACGGCCGGGGTGACAGCCTGGATCCGCGCGCCTGGCTAGATCTGGTTGCGCTCGGCACCATCGCGGATCTGGTACCACTCGTGGACGAGAACCGCATCTTGGTCGCGGCAGGCTTGCGCGAGCTATCGGCCATGCGGCGGCCAGGCATCGCCGCGCTTGCCGCCGTCGCGGGGATTACTTCCAATCCGCTCGGGACCACGGATGTGAGCTACAAGCTGGCGCCGCGGCTCAATGCCGCTGGCCGGCTTGGGGATTCGCAGCTGGCGCTCGATCTACTTTTAGCCAGCGACGTGGGCGAGGCAACCCGTCTGGCCGCCAGTCTCGACGACTTGAATCGCGAGCGCCAACGTATCCAGGAGCGCATCTGGTCGGAAGCGATGGCGCAAGCCGAAGAGCACGATGGCGATCCAGCGCTGGTGCTTGGTGCCGAAGGTTGGCACCAAGGGGTCGTGGGGGTGGTGGCGGCCAAGTTGGTCGAGAAGTATCGCAAGCCCGTCGTGATCGTCGGCTTCGCCGAAGGGCAGGGCAGGGGCTCCGCGCGGACGCTGGGTGGCTTCGACCTCTACCACGGGTTATCGCAGTGCCAAGAGCATCTCACGGCCTTTGGCGGACATCCCATGGCCGCGGGCGTATCCCTGGCAAAGGAAAAGCTCGCGGATTTTCGCGCTGCCTTCGTGGCCGCTGCTCGCGCGCATTTCGCCTCGACGCCGGCCGTGGCGACGATCGAGGTCGACGCCGTGGCCAGCCTGTCGGATTTGGACATGGTCCAAGTCGAGGAATTGGATCGCCTGGCGCCGTTTGGAAACGCAAACAGCGAGCCGCTCATCGTGCTGCCTGGGGTTGTCGCGCGCAGTACCCGCGTGGTTGGCTCGTCGCACTTGCAGCTTACCCTGACCCAGGGTGCGGCGGTCAGCGAAGCCATCGCGTTCGGCATGGCCGACAAGGATCCGGGGAAGGGCGCGCGCCTGGACATCATTGCCACGGCCGAACTTGACGAGTTTCGTGGCCAGCGCAAGATTCGCTTGCGCGTGCGGCACTTGATGAGGAGCGTGTCTTGAGCGCGGTTCCCGAGGACGACGATCGCCCGAACCCAAAGGACCAAGAGGATAACGACGAGATCCCTCGCCAGGGACTTCTCGCGGCCATGCCCAAGCGCACCTTCTACCGTGTCGTGCTGTTGCTCGCGGCACTGGCGGGCATCATCTATTTGCGCCAGCGAACCGCCTCGATCGCGGGTTGCATGGCGAGCGCGCTCGGCATTCCGGCCCCCGCAGCACCAAGAGCGGCCCCGGATTCCATCAAGGCGCGCGTCGTTCTACCCTCCGGTCCATCGGAAAAATCCCACTGATGTCTTCGGTCGGTACACCCCTGGTTTGGGGACTCTTCGCTCTCGTGGTGGTGCTCGCGCTGGCCATCGACCTGGGGATTTTTCACCGCGAGGCGCGCGAGCTGGGCATGCGCGAGGCCGGCGTCTGGGTCGGGGTCTGGGTTCTGCTCGCGGGCGCTTTCAACGCTTACGTCTTCCACCGATTCGGAACCGCCAAGGGGCTGGAATTCACTCAGGGCTACCTGCTCGAACTGGCTCTGTCGACCGACAACCTCTTTGTTTTTCTTCTCATCTTTTCCTACTTTCAGGTGCCGCGCGCCTTCCAGCACCGCATCCTGTTCTGGGGCATCGTGGGAGCGGTGCTGACCCGCGGTGGGTTCATTGCCGTCGGCGCCGCCGCTATCCACCGCTTTCGCTGGATTCTGTATGCCCTGGGCGCGTTCCTGTTCTATGCGGCGTTCAAGATCGTTCTTCAGAAAAACGCCGAGATAGATCCCTCGCGCAATCCGGTGCTGCGGCTGTTCCGCCGGCTGGTCCCCGTTGCCGATGACGAAACCGGTCCGCATTTCACCGTGCGACGGCAAGGCAAGCTCCTGGCCACGCCGCTGCTCGCCGTGCTCATCGTGGTCGAAGCCGTGGACGTGACCTTCGCAGTCGATTCCATCCCGGCCATTTTCGGCGTGACCACCGACGTTTTCATCGTGCTGACCTCGAACGTGTTCGCCATTCTCGGCTTGCGCGCGCTGTTCTTTCTGGTCGCGGGACTGGCCCAGAAGCTCGCCTATCTGAACTATGGCATCGCCACCGTGCTGGCCTTCATTGGCTCGAAGATCATGCTGGCGCCGTTTGTCTCGATTCCCGTTCTGCTCTCGCTGGGGATCGTCGTCGGCGTGTTGCTGCTCGCGACCGGCGCGTCCTTGTTCGCCCGTCAGCGGCTGAGCAAGTAGATCACCACGCCGACCACCAGGACGATGGCGCCGATGACGATGCCCACCCGCTTGAGCTCCTTGTGCGTGGCGCCCTTGTCCATGGAGCCGAAGCTCTCGTCGATGTGCTGACGAAGATCGTCCGTGCTGGCATGACGATCGTCACGCGACTTGGCGCACATCTTCTGCACCAGTTCGTCGACAACCTGGGGAATCTCGGCCTCGGGCTTGAGCGACGAGGGCGGTGGCGGTGGCGTTTGCAGGTGGTACTGGATGATTTCCGTCGTGCTCTTCGACTTCTTGAAGGGCAGCTCGCCGGTCAGCATTTCATAGGCCACCATGCCGAGGGCGTAGATGTCCGAGCGTCCGTCGAGCGGCTTGCCGCGCAGTTGCTCGGGCGACATGAATTCGAGCGTTCCCACGGTCTGGCCAATGGCGGTCAGCGCGGGCGTGTCCTTGCCACCGTCGCCGGACTTGATCTTGGCGATGCCGAAATCCAGCACCTTGACGAAATCCTCGCCCTCGCGATCTTCGACCATAATGTTCTCGGGCTTCATGTCGCGATGGACGATGCCCTTGGCGTGGGCTTCACCCAGGGCTTCGGCCACCTGGTCGAGAATGCGCAAACAGCGGTCGACCGGGATGATGCCGGACGCGCGCTGGATATCCTGCAAGCTCTGGCCGCGCACCAGTTCCATGGCCAGATAAAGCACGCCGTCCTCGGTTTGGTCGAAGTCGTAGATGATGACGGTGTGCGGGTTGCGCAGCTTGGAGCACGCCTCGGCCTCGCGGCGGAAGCGGGCCACGACCGTCGCGTCGGACACGCTTTGCGGATGGAGAATCTTCAGCGCGACCGGCCGCTCGGTGGCGACTTGCATGCCTTCAAACACGGCACCAAAACCGCCTTCACCGATCTTGCGCTTGACGAAGTAGCGATTGTTGAGGGTGCGTCCGACCAGACTGTCGAGGGAAACCGCGACGGGATCGCGCGCGAGCGGCGACGGCGTGGGCCCGCTGACCTGTCCCGAGCGGGCGGCGGCGACAGGAATGGGAACCCCGTGGGCTGGGCTCAGGTGAGGCACCGCCTTGGGCATTCCAGGGACGCGATCGAAAAGCTGGTCGAGCTGGCGTGAACTTGCCGTCGGTGGCGCCGCTGCGGGCAGGGCGGACCCACACACGCCACAGAAGTGGGCATCCACATCCGCGACGGATTTGCATTTGGGACAAGTGAGTGGAGATGCCATGGGCTAGCGCGGATTCGGGGCCGGGGACGAATCTGGATTCTTCGGCGCGGGGTCCGGGGTAGGCGGCGCTGGCATACCCGTGGTGGGAGTGGGGGCGGAAGGTAGATCGGGAAGACTCGTTTGCTGGAAGGCCAGGAACAAGGCACCTCCGAGAGCGGCCAGCAGCGTGACCAGGACGAAGGTGAGAAAGGGCCGCGAAGCCTTCTCTTCGGCCGCAGCGACGTCGGTGTTGGTCGAGGGCGTCGATGCCGTGGGGCTGACCAGACTGGTCGGCATGGCACCGGGGCTGGTGGCCTCGATGGCGTCGAGATGGATCGGGACTTCCTCGGTGATCTTCTCTAGCGGAGGGTGCGGGACGCGCCTCGGAGGCTCGGGATCGTCGGGATCCACGCCGGGGTCGAAAATGGCGAAACCCAATTCCGCGCTCGCTTCAGGCTCGGGCAGTCCATCGCCTTCAAAGCGGGCGACGACCACGCTGATGTTGTCCGGCCCCTCGCGTTCCAGGGCCTTGGCAATGAGCACTTCGCAGGCCTTCTTGGGGTCGGGCTCGGCCAGGAGGATGTCGCACATTTCCTCGTCCGCGACGGGGCCGTGCAGTCCATCCGACGAAAGCAAGACCACGTCACCACGGCAAAGCTGGACGTGCGACAGCACCACGTCGACCTTTTCCTGGACGCCCAGGGCCTGCAAGATGATGTTGGCGTGCTCGAAGCTCTTGGCCTCCTCGACGGTCATGGCGCCGGCCTCGATCAATTGCCAGGCCAGGGATTGGTCCTTGGTGACCTGAAACAACTTGTCCGCGCGCAAGACGTAGCAACGCGAATCCCCGATTTGGCCGACCAGCAGGGTGCGGTCCACCAGGCCAGCGGCGGTACAGGTTGTCCCCATGCCGCGCTCATTCTGGTTGATGCGCGATTGCATGTGGATCTTTTCGTTCGCGTTTTCGATGGCCCGGCGCAGGCAGCGGGCGTAGCGCTCGCGCGTGGTCTCCGCTCTGGTTTCCACGTCGATGGAAATGGAATCCACGGCCATGGTGGAAGCCACCTCGCCGGCCGCGGCGCCGCCCATTCCGTCGCAGACCAGGAAGATGGCCCCCTTGGGGCCGAGGGTGAACTGCAGGTTCTCCTCGGGGGAAGACGTGCGCAGGCCGGTTTCGACGTTGGCGAGAAGGAAGTTGTCCTCGTTGTGTTCGCGGATCAGCCCGACATCGGTCTTGCCGAAGACCGTGATCTTGATATCCGAGGAGCTTTCCATCCCGCTAGCCGTTACTCAGCGTGGTGTAGAATTGTGGTGTCACCAGCTTCGCTCTAACCTGGCTCGAAGCGCAAGAGTTCATCGCCGAGGCGGATCATTTGGCCTGGGTCGATGACATGTTGTCCGGTCAGGCGCACGTAGGTGCCATTCGAGCTTCCCTGGTCCGAGATCATGGCGTGGTTGCCGCGAAACTGCAGCAGCGCGTGCCGCCGCGACATGAATTCGTCGTCGGAGAATACGATATCTCCTTGTTCGCGTCCGATGATGAGGTCGCTTCTTGTTAGATGGTAGACGTCGCGGCTGGTTCCCGCGGCCGTGATCTGGCACAGCCGGCCCCACGGTGATTTGAGCGGCGTGCCGAACAAAATCATGCCGTGTTCGACGGCGGGGCGAAGGGTCTTTTCGGCATCCGGAACCGCCTCGAAACGCAGCACTTGCTTGCCCACGAGGAGGTAGTGGCCATCCAGCAACTCGGTGGGGGCGGTGATGCGGATGTAGACGCCGTTGCGGTTCTCAAGCGGCGTGATCACATATTGGCCGGCGCGGAAGGTGATGCGCGCGTGCCGTTCGGCCAGATGCTTGTCGTCGAAGCGCAGGTCGCCCTCGGTACGGCCGATGTCGATCTGCTCGCCCATGAGGGCGTAGGATTCACCGTCCGTTCCGTCCCGCCGCACGGCGATCAGGCGGGCGCCCCCAGCTCGCGTCGCAGCGGCCAGGGAAGGTCGGGCTGCCACCGCGGCGGCCAGCGCGACCGAGGCGTCGGCGCTCATGGGCGTGGTGTGCCCAAGCCGCCGCCCGCAGGCAAAGCAGAAATTGGTATCGAGCGGATTGCGGTTGCCGCACCCCGAGCAGATAAGCGCCGATCCCGCACCCGATGCGTTCGCGATGGGTGCGCCGCAGCGCTGGCAGAAGGCTGAACCGTCTGCGACCACGCCACCACACTGAAAGCAGGTCAACATCTTGAATCGGTTTGAGAGGCTATCCCAACTCTGGCCCGCAGAGCGCGTGAATGCTGGCGGGCTTTGCCCGACGGCACTCACCGCGGGAGTTGGTAAGAACCCTCCCAGGGTTCTTACTTCGGGGTTTGGGAAGGGGAAAGATTGGGCATAGACCCAAGAAGCATTGCAAGGCGGTCCATCCTCTACTAAAAGTCTGGCGGCGGCATCACCGTCGTTCCGGGCGCTTTTGCCCGGCCATTCACAGTGTCTCCAAACTTACCAGTGATTTCGGGAAGCGTCAATTTCGCGCGGCGGACATCGTTCGCATCGGATGGTGAGAGTCGTCGCGTCCGCGGCTTGGCCGCCTTGGCGGCACTTGGCCTTCTCGCCTGGGCGTCATGCGGTCCCCTGGTCGAGAACGCCCCGTTCGCGGTTCGTCCGGACACCTTGCAGCCGGGCGACTTGCTGGGGCCATTCGATGGCATGGTCGTGGATGCGGAAACCGAGCGGCCGATTGCGTCGGCGACGGTCGCCGGTTCATGGGCATTCGAGCGAGGCATCGGTCTGCGCGGCCCCGCGGGTTCGCGCGAATTCAGCCTGGAAACCAGCGCGGACGGCCGCTATCAGATCCCCCGGCCAGACGATTTGGAGACCGGGGGCTCGATGCGTTTGCGCCGCTTTACCCTCGTTGTCTATCGCCGGGGCTACGTCGCCTACCGCAGCGATTTCAAGTTTGGCGGCGGCGCGGTTCGCCACGACTTCAGCCAGCACGCGAACAAGGTCCGGCTGGAGAAATGGCAGCCCACCATGGAACATCGGCAGCATCTGGCCTTTTTGGGCGGCGGCGTGGCCATCGCCAAGGCCGCGGGTTGGGAGGCACAGCCCGCGAGTCTCGAGTTCGAGGGCCTGACCGCCCCGCACGCCGCGGAGGCGCAAAGCGAGACGGCTGTCAGCGCGTCGGATCAGACACTCGATGTCTCGCCGCTACTGTCGGTGGAAGAGGTTCGGGGGGTAACCGGATTCGCGGGTGAGTTCGAAGTCAGCCGCCTGACCGACCGGGTTCGCAGCGATGTCTTCGACAGCCGGCATTTCAAGGCCAAGGGCAAGCCCGAGGCGTTCGACGTGGCCGTGCGTGTGTGGGCGATCGGGCCGGTGGCGGCCGAGGATCAGTTCAGGAAGCTGGCGGGCGAATTGCCGGCCGCGGTTGCGACCGAGGAAATCGGGGACAAATCGCTGCGCGCTCGGGGTGGCGATGTTCTGGGCTTGGCATTCTTGCTGCGCGAAAAGGGGCTGGTCATTCAGCTAAGCTGCGGCGCCTCCCAGTGCACCGAGCCGGGCATGGTTCTGCGTCTTGCGAAACTGGTGGAAAGCCACGTGGGCGAATTGCGTCCGGCCGCGGAAGGCAAGACTCGATCCAATCCCGGCTCAGACAAAACCCCGGCGGACAGCAAGGGCAAACCATGAAGCTGCGACTTGCCCCAGTCGTGCTCGCCAGCATCTCGGTTCTGTTGCCAAGATTCGCGCTGGCCTGGGATCCGGCGACCACCCACGCGGGACTGACCGCGCGGGCGCTGGCGGCGTCGAAGTTCCACGCCACGCTCGCGCACCAGCTCGGTCGTGCCCTGGGCAGTCTAGAGCCTTTGCGCCTCGACATCAGTGCGCTCGAACCTGACGAAGGCCGCAGCTTGAAAGCCCGCTTCGAAGCGCTCGATCCAGCGGGTGGCTACCGTCCCAGCGCCGAGGGAATCGCCGCGGCATCGGCATGGGTCCGGGCCGGCGCGGTGCTTGCGAAAACGCCACCCGAGCGCGGCCGTCACCACTTTTTCGAGCCGCGAACGCGCACCGGGCTGGACGATGGACCAGGGCTTTCGGGCACCGTGCACGCGGCGCGATTGACATTCGATGACGGCGCTACGGTACGCGACAGTGCAACGGGCCTGGCGTTCGACCTTGAAGGCATGCCGGCGCTCGATTGGTTGCGCTCTCCGCGCAACGATTTGGGACTGGCCACGTTTTTCGACAACTGGGTGTTGGCGGTGAGCGCACCCCAGGCCAGCCAGCGCGAGACCGCGCTTGCGCGTGCTTTGCTGGCCTTGGGCGGGACGCTAGCGATTCTTGAGGATGTGGGGCAGCCGGCTTTCGTTCGCAACGACTTTCGCGGAGAGTTTCTGGCGCACGACTCGGGCTCCGCTTTCGAACGGTTCGTGGCGGATCGCTACGGCGCGGTGTCGCTGCCGCCGGCGTCGGCGGCGGTTTCGCGTCCCGATTTGGATAGCTACTTTACTGCCGCTGACGGCAACGGCTTGGCGCAGGCTACCCAGCGCCGTTTCTTCTCGCCTGGAACCTTGCCGCAAGATTTCCGCTACGTACCCGGCCAGTCACCCTCGGAAGTCGCTGTCGGCGTGAATCGAGCTTTGCAGCTCCCCGCGCCCATGGTGACGGCGCTCGACCTTCGCCAGTCAGGACGCACGCATTACCTGGTCCGCGACGGCGTCCGCGTGCTCGCCTACCAGCGCAACGCCGACCACGTGCATTTCTTTCTGGACCAGGCCGTGCACGAGGACGTTGCGCGGCGGTGGCTGCCTGAAGTGGAAGGCTATGCCGCAGGGCTGGTGGACCATCTGCTGCGCGCCAAGCTTCAAGTCGTTGTTGAGAACAACGAGGCACGGGTAACCTTGACTGGCACGGCTACGCCAGTCGATCCCACTGCCTCCGTGCATATCTTTTCAGAAGACGACACGGGCGTGCGTACCGAGTTGTCCGTCCAGAAGATCGAAGGCGACACACCCTCGGCATGCGACCTTCCCAAGGGCGCGCGCAAAGTCGCGGCCTACGTGCGCGGGCGAGATGGCGCGGGCCCGTATGTGGCCGCCGCCGAAGCGCGCGTTCCCTAGCGTCATCACCTCCACCTTCCAACCTGTTCGATTTCGTGGTCGTTCATACACAACGATTTCTCCCTGTAAAAACACGCTCACAAACCCTCGTCACCGCGGAAGTTGTGTGCCAGGCTTGTTCTTTCGCTTCGACAATCGCAGACTCTGATTGGCTTGTGTTGCGGCGGCTGCGTGCGGTTTGTTCACGGGAATGAAACAGAGCTGTTTCGGAATTGCATCGGCTGCGGCGACATCCGCTCTCTAGTATTCAGCGTGGAGAATAGTAAAGGGAGGCGCGCATGATGGATCCATCTTTGACGGATGAGCAGCAAGCGAAGTTGATATCCAAGAAGGTCTGGCTTTCCCCGGAACATGACGACGACGATGACGAAGCCGACTACGATGATTCAGACGACGAAGAAACGCCGGCCGTCTTGCACCCCGAGCGCTGGCTGTCGCGGCCCGATTTCGGTTCGCCCGAGTGGTGGTCGAGGACTTGAATCGGATTCTTCTCGGCGCTAGCGACAATCCCGTCGGCGCTTGCGCGCTACTGTCGACTAAGGATCTCGGGCGCAATCGGACTGCCCGCTGACGATAGCTTGGTTGCGAGCGCGGAGCGTGCCCCGGTCACGGTGAAGGAGCCCGCGTTGTCATCTCCCGCAATCCAGGTCAGGAGTGCGTGCGCTGAGATTTGCCCATCCAAGCTGGCCTTGGGTTCTGCAATCTCCACGACTTTCAAGGAGCCATTGGACAGCACCGAGGCTTGAACGACGAGGTCGATGCTGGAGACGACCACGTCCGCGCCGATCGTCGCCGCCGAGCCTTGCGCGCCGCTGAGCAATTGCAGGCGGTGAAGTGCATCGTTGGTGGATCGAGCCACGATGGCCAGGATGACCCCCTCCAGGCCCAAATTGCATTCGGCAAGCACCTCGCCGGACAGGGAACTGTGGTTGGCATCCACCACAAGGTATTCAGGCTGCATCGCGACGGCTGCGGTCACCAGGTCGGGTGACTGCGCCGCGGGCTGCAATTTGATCCACGAGGTCGCGCTGGCGGGCGGTGCGATGGAATCTGACAACAGGGCCACCCGCGCAACCCTGTCGACGGACCACAGGATGGCGCGCAGCAGGCTGTCGCATGCCGCCCGGTCGCCAGCAACCAGGATGTTCTGTCGGGTGGCGACGCAGGCATCGAGCACCTGGCGCATCTCGGGCGAGATGACTTGTTCCTCGACGAGGTCATCAATGGTCTTGCCGCTGGCCATGGGGCGCCGGATGGCGACGCACAGGCGGTCGGCCACGGGAGGGTAGAGGGCCGCGATGCGCATGCCGTCCGGCAAGGTGGTGTTGATGGCGGTGGCGTCCGGCGCTGGCTTGGGTGAGCCCTTGCTGACTAGCTTGCGGATCACGGTGCCGAGCGTGGCCAGGTCCGAGGCCGGGACCGAGGCCGACTCGCGTTGGCCGTTGCGTTGGAGCTCTGCCTGATTCGTTCCCGTGAAAAAGGCAGCCGCGACACCATCGCTTTCGAGCAGATGGGCAAGCCATTCGGGAACGTCGCGGTCGAGCAGACGGGAACCGTGCTTGGCCGAAGGTTGAGGCGCCGGCTTGGCTTTGGAATGCGCAGGCGGCTTGGCGTGTTCGGGCGCCTTGCGAGCAGAAAGAGGGCTTTCCGTACCGGCGGATGCGAAGACATCTTCGGGATCAGGGGGCGCGCCGGCTTGGGCATCGCGCAAATCGTCGTCCAAGGATGTGGCGGATACGGGCAGCGGGCTATCTTCCATGTCAAGAGGCGCGATTCCTCGTCCGCGGAGCGGTGCTGGCGTGATAGCACCCGAGCCGTGCGCAGAATCGCTATCGACGGTCTGCGCCGCCGGCTGAATGGCCGGCTTGAGCGGTGGAACCGTGAAATGGGGATGGGGGGTGCCGAGCGCGTCGTCGTCGTCGAGGTTGATATCCGAAGGTCCCGAGGGTGGCGGGAAGGGGTCGGAGATGGCCGGCACGACCTTGCTCTCTCGCTTCCCCGGCATGGGAGGCGGCGGAGGTGGGGGCAGAGGGCTGCGGTTCGAAAACGGGAGCGCCGGGGATATCTTGGGTGCCGATCCTGGTGCATCGTCGAAGATGCTGCTACCGCGGGCAGAGGGTGGTGGGGGCGGAGGCCGGCGTGGAATCGCAGAGCCGAGTGAACCTGCCTCGGGCGGCCCGGGTGGATGCGCGGACCGCATGACTTCCAAGGATGAAGATGCTTGCGACGTCACTCGGATGATGAAGTCACCGACGAAGACTTTGTCGCTCATGGAGACGGGCGTGGGCTCGGCAAGCTTGCGCCCGTTGACGTAGGTACCATTGGTGCTGCGCAGATCCTCGACCAGAATCTCGCCGCCGCGCACGGACAGCCGGCAGTGGTGCTTGGAGACGTTGCCTTTGGGCAACACGATGTCATTGCCCCGAACTCGCCCGACAGTGACTTCATCTTTGTCGAAACTGAGTTCGTTGGTGCTTCCACCTTTCTCGGTCAGCGACAGGTTCACCATGGACGAACGCTATGCAAAAATCATCGCCTTGTCCACTTGCTCGTCGAGGAATTGTCAAGGCGCTTAGTTGTCCGGCGCGATGCCCGGACGCCGCTTTCCCTGTTTTTCTATCCGTGGTGGAATATCCTGATTCCCGGTCCAAGGTTGGGCCGAGCGGAAAAGTACGACGAGAAGGAGCCCCTGATGCCAAACCTGCGAACCACCACGCTTGCAGCCGCCATGCTCGCCATGGCAACCATGGCGCTCTCCACCTCCGCGCTGGCGGCCTCTGGAAAGCCAAAGTATTACTTTAAGATATCCAACATAGAGTCCCAGGATGTTAAGATTATTCCTCTCGCCAAAGAGCTCCTAGAAAAAGAGGTGGCGACGCGTCCTGAATTCACTATGGATCTCGGGGATGCGCAGAGCGAGGACGCTCAGATCGCCGAGATTCGCAAACAAGGCATGCTGGGCTTTCAGGTATCGTTGCGTATCACGAGCCTCAAGAAAGACATCAAGCCACCGTCGCCAGGCCACCGCGATCAGCAGATGTCCATCGACGTGAAGCTCGCGATTTTCGGTCACACCCTGCCGGGGAACAAGCTGCTCTTTACCGGCGACGGTGACGCGTCGTTGATGGGCGAATTCTCCGAGCGCCTCAAGGACAAGGAGGAGGAGCGCTTCATGCGAACGGCGCTGTCCAGTGCCATCAAGCAGGCGGTCAGCACCGCGGTGGCCAAACTGACCACGGCCAAACTGGAAGACAAGAAGCCTTCCACCAAGGGCAAGAAAGCCAAGGCCAAACCGTAGGAGAAGAGTGATGTGCAGGACGTTTACCTGGGTTCCATGGTTGTCGCTGGTGGTGTTGATGGGCGGCGTGGGCTCCGGGTGCAAGAAGAGCGTTCCTCCCGCGCCCGCCCGAGAGGCCAGGGACGAACCGGCGAAGCTGGAGGTCAGCAAAGACGACAAGGTCCTCTACACCTACGTCGAGCCCAAGGGAACCTTCGCGACCACGGACAAGGCCGAGGACGTCCCCGAGAATGCGCGTCGCTTGGTGCGGGTCGTGGACCCCACCCAAGCGACCAGTGACCGGCAGGACGCCACCCGGGTCTATGTCGTCGACCTCGGCGAACTGCTGAGTGCGGGCAAGGTGGCAGCGCGCGTACTCTCGCGCGAGGCCTTCGAAACCGGCGCTCTGGCCCAGTTGCCGCCGGGCGAATCGAGCATGATCGCCGGCCCGCACGGGCCGCCGCTCCCCGATTTGCCCATCGCGGGCATGGATGCGGGCGCCGCCGGGCCACTCGGACCGCCGGTGGTGATCCTGTACGGCACACCCTGGTGCGGGGCCTGCAAGGCCGCCAAACAGTACCTGGCGACCAAACACATCCCGTACGCCTACAAGGACATCGAGAACGACCCGGCCGCCGCGCGCGAATTGCAAGCTAAGGCGTCCAAGATGGGGATCCCGACCGACCGAGTGCCCATCCTCGACGTGCGCGGGCGGTTGCTCCTTGGTTTCGACCGCGCCCGCCTGGACGCCATGCTCGGCGACGCGACGTAAATGGCTGCCGCGGGCGCGATGAATCGCGCCCCTACAGGCGTGGCGTGGGAACTACTTGCGAGATGGCGTGTTACGTGGCTAGCTTCGCCTGCCATGGAAATCGGTCCTCTCCGCGAACGTGCCAACAAGTTGTCCGGCCGCCTGGAAATCCTCCGGGGGCATCTTTGACATCGCCGGCAAGAAATCCCGCATAGGCGAACTCGAAGTCGAGGCCAGCCAACCCGACTTCTGGCTCGCGAATGAACGCGCCCAGGCCACCTTGCGCGAGCAGGCCCGGCTGAAGGCCGCGGTGGATGCCTTCGAAGCGCAGATGAAGGCGGTTGAGGACGCGCGCGTGCTCATCGACCTGGCCGACGAGGCCAAGGACGAGCCCACGGCCGTCGAGGCCAGCGCGACGCTGGCCGGCGCCGAGGACGCCGTGAGCAAGATGGAATTCGCGCGCATGCTGTCCGGGCCGTACGACCAGCAGGGCGCCCTGCTTTCCATCAACGCCGGCGCGGGCGGAACCGAATCGCAGGACTGGGCCGAGATGCTTCAGCGTATGTACATGCGCTGGTGCGTGCGCCGCGGGTACGAGTGCGAAATCCTCGACCTGCAGCCGGGCGACGAGGCCGGCATCAAGAGCGTCACCCTGGGCATCACGGGCGAGTGGGCCTACGGCTACCTGCGCGCGGAAAACGGCGTGCACCGCCTGGTGCGCATTTCGCCCTTTGATTCGCAGGCGCGCCGGCACACCTCGTTCGCCAGCGTGTTCATCTACCCGGACATCGACGAGACCATCAAGCTCGACATCGACGAGAAAGATCTGCGCATCGACGTCATGCGCTCGGGCGGCGCCGGCGGCCAGCACGTCAACAAGACCGAGTCCGCGGTGCGCATCACGCACATCCCGACGGGCATTGCCGTGCACTGCCAGCAAGAGCGTTCCCAGCACAAGAACCGCGGGGTCGCCATGCGCATCCTGCGGTCCAAGCTGCTCGAGGTCGAAGAGAAGAAGCAGGCAGAAAAAATGGGTGGGCTGCACGCGCAGAAGAAAGCCATCGAATGGGGCAATCAGATTCGATCGTACGTCCTCGCGCCGTACCGCCTGGTCTCCGACCACCGCACGGGCCTCAAGGTCGGCAAGGTGGACGATGTGCTCGACGGCGATTTGGACCAATTCATGGTCGCCATGCTGCTAATCTTGGCCGGCGATCCGTCAGCTACACCACAATCCAGTGCCGACGATCTCGATGATAAGGATCTGTGATCTCCTGTGGACAGAGTTGCGAAGTTCTCATGTTTTCGCGAAGTTGCTTCCTGATGTCCTGTGGATGAAACGTGGAGAAAGTCTAGCCCATGTCCGATGAACGAGAGCTGATCGCCGAACGCGAGCGCAAAGTCAACGAACTCCGGCAAGCCGGTCAAAATCCCTACGCCAACGGGTTTTCGCCGGCCCACACCGCGCGCGACGTGCACGCCTGGTTCGCCGCGGGCAACGTGCCTGGCGCGAATCCTCTGACCGACGAGCCCAAGGCCGCGCGGTTTTCCATCGCGGGGCGCATCGTGGCCTGGCGCAGCTTTGGCAAGGCTGCATTCGCCAAGGTGCGCGACCGCTCGGGCGAGATTCAAGTGTGGGTCAAGCAAGATGTCGTGGGTGAAAAGACGTTCGGACTCTGGCGGGCCATGGAGCGTGGCGATTTTATCGGCGCCACCGGACCCGCGGTGATTACCAAGACCGGAGAGCAGACCATCCTGGCGGAACAACTTCATGTGCTGACCAAGGCCATCCGGCCGCTGCCCGAGAAGTTCCACGGTCTGCAGGACATGGAGATCCGCTACCGCCAGCGCTACGTCGATTTGGTGGCCAATCCCGAAGTGCGCGAGGTCTTTCTCAAGCGCACCGCGATCATCAAGCACCTGCGGCGGTTCCTCGATGAGCGCGATTTCGTCGAGGTGGAAACCCCGTCGATGCACACCGTGCTGGGCGGCGCGGCGGCGCGGCCGTTCCGCACCCACCACAATGCCCTCGACATGGATCTCACCATGCGCATCGCGCCCGAGCTGCACCTCAAGCGGCTGGTGGTGGGCGGCTTCGACCGCGTCTACGAGATCGGGCGCAATTTCCGCAACGAGGGGCTGTCGCGCCAGCACAACCCCGAATTCACGATGCTGGAGTTCTATCAGGCGTACGCGACCTATGAAGACCTGATGACCCTGACGCAAGAGCTGTTCGCCGAGCTGGCGCGCGAGGTCTGCGGAGGGACGGTCATCAGCTACGGCGGAACCCAGGTCGATCTTGGCGCCTTCGAGCGCATTGCCATGAAGGACGCGATCATCATGGCGGTGGGGAAGGGGATCTTGCCTGCGGGACTCGAACGGCCCATGCTCGACGACGAGGCGGCGCTGCTGGCGTGGATCGCCAGCTCGGGCGCGCTCGAGCGCAAGGACGAGCTTGCGGCAGTGCTGCGCAAGTGCGAATCGCATGGCTACCGGGTGGGTGCACTATTCGACTACGGCGGCGAACTCGCGCTGCCGCCCGAAAAGCCGGTGTTCGTCGTCGAGTACCCGGCCGAAACCTCGCCGCTGTCCCGCCGCAACGACACCGATCCCAGCAAGGTCGATCGCTTCGAGCTGTTCATTGTCGGCCGCGAACATGCCAACGCCTTTTCCGAGTTGAACGACCCAGCCGATCAACGCGCGCGCTTCCAGCGCCAGGTCGAGGCCAAGGCCAAGGGCGCCGAGGAAACCATGGACTACGACGAGGACTACTGCCGGGCGCTGGAATACGGGCTTCCCCCGACCGCCGGCGAGGGCATCGGCGTCGACCGTCTGGTCATGCTGCTGACCGATCAAGCCTCCATCCGCGACGTCATCCTGTTCCCGCTCATGAGGCCGGAATGATCTCCGACGGGCGTCTTCAATGACCGGACTCGGCTTCGAATGGTTCGTGGCCTGGCGCCACCTGCGCGATCCCGAGCGCCGTTCGCGCCGGGCCATCGCGCTCAAGGTCGGCCTCGGCATCGTCGCGCTCGCCATCGCCGATCTCGTGTACATCAAGGTTCACGGCACGCCCGTGCGCGATCCGCACGGTTTCTTCACCGCGCGTCCTGATCCGCTGTACGAATGGCTGCGCATCGGTGGCGTGATCGGCCTCATCGTGGGGGGAATCATCACCTTCCTGGGCACCTTGCTGGCCAGCTTCACCGTGTTCACCGCGATCTCGGTCTTTGGCGTGTTTCTGGGAACGTCAGCGCCGATTCTCGCCTTGTCGGTCATGTCGGGATTCGAAGCCGACTTGAAAGGCAAGATTCGCGGCGCCAAAGCCGATGTGGTCGTGACCATTCCCGACGATCGGCCGTTTCTCGAATGGCAAGGGGCGCGCCAGTCGATCCTCAAAGTGCCCGGCGTCCTTGCCGCCACACCCTTTCTTGAGGCCGAGGTCATGGTCCGCTCGGGCGCCTCTCCGGCGGGCATCGTGTTGCGCGGAATCGACCCAGCCTCGGCGGCGTCGGTCCTGGATCTGGCGCGTACCACACGGGAATGCAACATCGCCGATCTAGCGCATCCCGAGCGGGTGGAACTCGACCCGCTGACCCCGGAGAGTCAGAAGGACGCGCCCACCATCATCCTCGGCGAAGAACTCTACATGCGGACCCTGCGCGTCTTTCCCGGCAGCCTGGTGGACGTGGTGTGCCCCCTGTGCAAGATGGGACCGCAGGGGCCCATGCCCGGCCTCAAGGCATTCCGGGTGGCGGGGCGTTTCTACAGCGGCATGTACGAATTCGATTCCAAGCTGGCCTACGTCGCGCTCGAAGAGGCGCAAGCCTTCCTGCGCATGCCCGGCGAGGTGACTGGTATCGACGTGAGGACGCGGGATCCCGACGATGCGCCCCGGGTCGCCGCCGCGATCCAGTCCGCACTGGGCAGCGGCTACGAGGCGCAATCCTGGGAGGATCTGAACAAAGGCTTGTTCATGGCCCTTCGTCTGGAGAAGATCGCCATGTTCGTGGTGCTCACCTTCATCGCGCTCGTCGCATCCTTCTCGATCGTCTCGACGCTCATCATGATGGCGACCGAGAAAGCCCGCGAGGTGGCCATTCTCAAGGCCATGGGAGCCGAGGACGGCGCTGTCCAGCGGGTGTTCGTGGCTGAAGGGATCTACATTGGGCTCATCGGACTCGTCGTCGGCGTCGCGACCGGAATCGCGGGCTGTTTGCTCATCAAGCGCTACGGATTGCCGCTGCCCACGGACGTCTACTACATCACCCAGCTTCCCGTCGTGATGCGCACGGGCGAAATCGCCACCGTGGCCGCCTCCGCCCTGGTCCTGTGTTTTCTGGCCACCGTCTATCCCGCGTGGTTGGCCGCGCGCATGCGGCCCGTCGACGGCTTGCGATACGAGTAGACATGCCATTCCCTGCGTTGACAGCGGAGGAGCCCGTCGGTACGGTGCGAATCGCAATGGCATCGTCACAGTCGCCTGCCCAAGCCAACCCGACCGCCACGAGCGGTGGGGCGCATCTGGTGGTGCGCGATCTGTGGAAGGTATTCAACCACGGTGGCCGCCGCATCGAGGTTTTGCGCGGAATCGACCTGGAACTTGCGCCGGGGGCGCTGGTGTCGATCGTCGGGGCCTCGGGCGTGGGCAAGTCGACGCTGCTCCATCTACTGGGCACGCTGGATGAGCCGAGCAAGGGCGCCATCGCCTTCGACGGGGTCGATGTCACGTCGCTGCCGCCGGGAAAACTGGCCAACTTTCGCAACCAGTCCATCGGCTTTGTGTTCCAGTTTCACCATCTCTTGCCCGAGTTCACGGCGCTCGAAAACGTCATGATGCCAGGCCTCATCGCCCGGCTTGGTCGCAAGGACTGCGCCGAGAAGGCCGAAGCGATGTTGGTGCGGGTGGGACTGGCAGAGCGGCTGCAACACCGGCCGGGCGAGCTTTCGGGAGGCGAGCAACAGCGGGTAGCCCTGGCGCGGGCGCTGGTGCTGTCGCCGCGGCTTCTGCTCGGCGACGAGCCGACCGGAAATCTCGACACCAAGACGGGCCAGGCCATGCACGACCTGTTTTTCGAGCTCAATCGCGAGCTGGGCATGACGCTGCTCTTGGTGACCCATAATAACGAACTGGCTGGCCGGGCCTACCGCAAGCTGCGCATGATCGACGGCCAGGTGGTGGAGGAAAAGTGAAGCGAAGGCTCCTGGTTGTATCTTCTCTTTGCCTTCTCGTGGCCACGGCCGCCGCGCGCGCCGGGCGCGCAGGGGACGACGAGGACGAGGCCCCGGTGCCCACGCGCCTGCGGGCCCCGGACCTTTCCCCGACGGAAAAAGCGCCTGCGCGCATCGCCTTGCCCAAGCTGGATGTGATCCGCATCCACTTCCGCGGCAACCGCAAGGTCGAGGACGATGCCTTGCGGGTCAATCTCAAGCTCAAGGCCGGCATGGTCCTTAGCAAGGAGATGCTTGCCGAGGACGTGCGCACCATCTGGCGTCTGGGCTACTTCGAGGACGTGCAGGTCGAGACCGCCGAGGCCGAGGGCGGCCTGGTAGTGACCTTCGTACTCAAGGAGAAACCGGGCATTCGCAAGATCTACATCTCGGGCCACGACGAGATCGGTCTGACCAAGATCAACGAGGTACTCGATCTCAAGAAGGAACAGGTCCTCGACTTAGCCAAGGTGAAGAAGAACGTGGAGAAGATCCGCGATCTGTACCTGCAACGTGGGTACTACATGGCGGAGGTCGAGTACGAACTCCACCGCGATAGCCCCGGTGAAGTCGACGTGTACTTCCGCGTGCACGAGAACAGCAAGGTGGAAATTCGCCGCGTGAATTTCACGGGCAACAAGGCCGTCTCCGACGCCGATCTGCGTGGGGTGATGCTGACCCAGCCCGGTGACATCTTCTCGGCGCTGACCTCGTCGGGAACCTACCGCGAGGATGTCTTCCAGCGCGACATCATGCTCATCCAGGGCTACTACTTCGACCGCGGCTACATCAACGTGAAGGTCGGCGATCCTCGCATGGAGCTGTCGCCCGATCGCCATTCCATGTACATCACGGTCGCCATCGAGGAGGGCCAGCAGTACCGCATCGGCGCGCTCGACGTGAAGGGCGAGCTGCTCGACAGCCGCGAGGCGTATCTCAAGCGTTTGCAGGCCAAGCCCGGCGAGGTTTTCAATCGCACCGAGGTCGCACAGGACGTGCAGAACATCGCCGACCTCTACAAGGACAAGGGCTACGCCTACGTCAACTCGACGCCGGAAACCCACGTCGACGACAAACAGCGCCTTGTCGACCTCAGCTTCGATATCCAGAAGGGACCGCTGGTCAACTTCGAGCGCATCAACATCCGTGGCAACAGCAAGACGCGCGACAAGGTCATCCGGCGCGAGATGCGCATCTACGAAGGCGAGCAGTTCAGCCAGCACGGGATCGACTATTCCAAGCGCCGGATCAATTCACTGGGCTTCTTCGACAAGGTCGAAGTGACGACCAAGCGCGGGTCCAGCGACGACACCATGGACGTGAACGTCGAGGTGGGCGAGCGTCAAACCGGCGCCTTCCAGATCGGCGCGGGATTCTCGTCGGTCGAATCGTTCATTTTTCAGGCGCAGATTTCGCAGAACAACTTCCTCGGCCGCGGGACATCGGCCACTCTGCAGGCGCAGGTATCTGGGCTCAGACAGCTCTACATGTTGCAGTACGAGGATCCCTATTTTCTGGATACCAACTGGACTTTCGGCTTCAACCTGTTCAACCAGCAGCGCTACTACCTGGGGTTCACCCGCAAGTCGACGGGCGGCAGCCTGACCTGGGGCTACATGCTGGCGGATAACCTGCGCATGTACTTGACCTACACGTTGCAAGACGTTGGGGTTGCCACCGCGGGACGTAGCAACCTATTCTCCGGCGGCCAGCGCAGTCCTCTGCCCGCTGGATCGCTGGCCAACCTCCTGCACTCGGGCATCCTTTCCTCGGTGCGGGTTTCGGTGGCGTACGACACGCGTGACGACCGCATGTTCCCGCACCGTGGCTGGTACAACACGGCGTCGGCCGAATTCGCCGAGCCGGCCTTCTTTTCGCAAAGCCAGTTCACTCGCTACGAAGGGGCGCTTCGCTACTACTACCCGCTGCCGGTGGGCATGACCCTGCGCCTCAAGGCCGAGACCGGACTCATCACCAGCCGGGATCCGCAAGGCGTGCCTATTTTCGAGCGCTACTTCACCGGTGGCATCTACGATATCCGCGGCTTCGCGCTCTATTCGCTAGGGCCCAAGATTCGCGTGCCCGGCTCGCAAGACCCGGATTCCGCGCTCAAGACCTTCTCCGTGGGCGGCAACATGCGCGTGCTCGGCAAGGCCGAGATCGAGATCCCGATCTTCGACAAAATGGGCATACGGGGCGTCGTGTTCACCGACGTCGGCAACGCCTACAACCTGGAAGAACAGTACTGCCGGCTCAAGCCCGCGTGGGCGGATGTGTCCGTGGATCCGTGCGTGAAGCTGTTCCCGCTCACCAGTCTGCGCAGTAGCTGGGGGTTCGGATTCCGCTGGTTCTCGCCCATTGGTCCCCTGCGCTTCGAGTGGGGCTTGCCGTTCAAGACACTGCCTGGCGAAGACAGTATTGTCTTCGAATTCACCATCGGCAACGAACTGTAGACATCCGAGGCTGTTGCCTTTCGCCGGCTGCGCGTGATAGGGCGAAGGCATGGCAGCCAAGATCATTGATGGCAAGGCGCTGGCGGCGCGACTGCGTGGCGCCATGGCGGACGAGGTGAAGCAGCTCGTGGCGCGTTCGGTGCGCCCAGGGTTGGCCGTGGTGCTGGTCGGCGACGATCCGGCGTCGCAGATCTACGTGCGCAACAAAACCAAGGCGCTGGCCGAAGCCGGGTTCGCGTGCTTCGACCACCACCTGCCGGCCGACACGGCCGAAGACAAGCTGCTGGGATTGGTCGCCGACCTGAACGCGGATCGCGCGGTCGACGGCATCCTGGTCCAGTTGCCTTTGCCCAAGCACATCGATAGCAAGCGCGTGCTCCTGGCCATCGACCCGGCCAAGGATGTGGACGGATTTCATCCCGAGAATCTCGGCCGTCTGCTCATCGGCGAACCGCGCTTTGTAGCATGCACGCCCTATGGGATCATGAAGCTGATTGAAGAGGCAGGGACCACCATACGCGGCGCCAACGCCGTGGTGGTCGGCCGTTCCAACATCGTGGGCAAGCCGGTCGCAGTCTTGCTGACCAATGCGGATGCCACGGTGACCGTGTGCCACTCGAAGACCAGGGATCTGCCGGCCGTCATCGGCGGCGCGGACATTCTGGTAGCCGCCATCGGTCGTCCCGAGATGATTCGTGGGTCTTGGATCAAGCCGGGCGCCACGGTGATCGACGTGGGAACCAACCGGTTGTCATCGGGCAAGCTGGTGGGCGACGTGGAATTCGCCGCCGCCGTCGAGCGGGCCGGGGCCATTACTCCGGTTCCTGGCGGCGTGGGCCCGATGACCATCACCATGCTTCTCGCAAACACCCTGGAATCCGCCCGCCGACGGGCCGGCTAGCCGTTTCTTAACTGTCGCAAGGCCCAGGCCGCGGCGTCCGCCACGAGCGGGCTCGCATCGCTCACCAATCCCTCAAGCAGGTTCTCGGCCCGCTGGTCGCGACCTGCGCCGAGCGCCAGGCAGGCACTTCGCCGCAAGCCGTGATAGCCGATGCGCCGCATGGGTGTGCCGGTGGCGAGTCGGTCGAAGTCCTCCTCGGAAAGCGCGGCGAGGGCGGCGGCGGTCATGTGACCGAGTAGGCGCGCGGTCTGCCTCGGATCGCCGGGCGGAAGTTCGCCTTGGTTGAACGGGCAGACTTCCTGGCACACGTCGCAGCCAAAGACCTGCCGGCCGAACTGGGCGCGGATCTCGGCCGGAACGTCGGCGTGGTTCTCGACCGTGTGATACGAGAGGCATCGCCGGGCATCGACCACGCCGGGCGAGGGAAATGCCTGTGTCGGACAAGCGGTCAGGCATTGGTCGCAGGTGCCGCACAGCCGCGCGTGGGGCTCGTCGTAGTTGTCCACGCTCCGGTCGATGACCATCAAACTGAGCGTGAACCACGATCCGTAGCGTCGGTTGATCACCACACCGTTCTTGCCGATGAAGCCTAGACCCGCGCGCTCGGCCCAGGCCTTTTCCATGGCCGCGCCGGCGTCCACGCAGGCGTAGGTTCGCAGCGATGGATCGAGCACGAGCAGGCGGCCGCGCAGGGCACGCATGCGGTCGCGATGGGCGTAGTGGTAGTCGCGACCGCGGGCATAGCGGGCGATGGCCGCCTCGGCTGGCGCGCCAGGCTCGCCCCCACCATACGGAATGCCCAGGACGATCACCGTTTGCGCGCCGGGCACCACGGCCGAGGGATCGAGCCGCTCGGCAATCCGCTTGCGCATGGCGGTCAGGTCCGCGCCATACCCACATTCGAGCCAACTTATCAGCGGCCCAGGATCGAGTGGTCGGGCCGGGGCGAGCCCGACCAACGCGAAGCCGCAGGCATGCGCAGCTGAACGAACTTCTTGCCCCCCGAAAACCATCGCTGGTGTCGGCTTCAGATGTCGAGGGTAGCGTCGATGGGCTCTTCGCCATCAAGCGCGCTCTCGTCGGCTGCGTCGACGGGACCGGCCTCGATCGCATTCGCCAAATCCACGCCGCCGCTTTCCGTCGCTTGGGGCACGTCCTGGACGGTGTCCGCAGGGCCGCCGTCCAGTCCGCCATCGATCGCGCCCGGAAACGAGATGGTTTGGACTGGCTGGTCGAACACGACGTGATGGTGAAGTGAAATGGCGCTGGTTTGGGGGCAACAGCTTCCGACCGGACAGCAGGGTTGCTGGTCGCTGGTGGCGGTGACCGAAGTCGTGACCACGACCGTCTCGCCGTCGAGCGCCGTCAGCTTGATCAGGCACAGCGACGGAATGTCGGAAGGACCGTTGTAGGTGATCTGGGCGGCGGCGTAACCCATCGTCGCACCGGCTTCTGTCGCCGAATGAACGAGGAGGTGCGAGCACGGACCGCTCGTGATCTCGGCGCTGGCGATGGCTGCGGCGCCGCCCGCGACCTCGATAGTCATGGTCGGAAAAATGCTTTCGACCGGACAAAGTCCAGGGCAGTAGGCGGCGCTACCGCTGCTGCAACCGAGTGCGAAAAGGGCGCCTGTCAGCACGGCGAAGGGCGAGCGAAGACACATGCGGGAAAAGTACCACGCGGCCTCGCATCATGGGCGCGGACCGAACGTGGGGCAGGGCGGAAAACCCGGATGGAAAGGTTGTGATGCGCGTGCGACAGGTGTGCTAGATTCTGCGGCAACTTATGGACAACTGACCAGGTGCCCGGCACCCCACATAGGAGCAAGAAAAGATGGCCACGAAGATTGCAATCAACGGTTTTGGACGCATCGGCAGACTCGTGTTTCGCGCGCTGTGCGACTCGGAGAAGTACAGCAAGGAACTCGAAGTCGTCGCGGTCGGCGATATCGTTCCCGCGGACAACCTCGCTTACCTGCTCAAGTACGATTCGGTCCAGGGCAAGTTCAAGGGCACCGTCGACTCGAAGAAGTCGGCTCCCGACAAGGATCCCGACATCCTGGTCGTGAACGGTAAGGAGATCAAAGTCGTCAGCGCCAAGTCTCCGGCCGAACTGCCGTGGAAGGCCCTGGGCGTCGACATCGTGATCGAGTCGACCGGGCTTTTCACTGCCAAGGAGAAGGCCGAAGGCCACCTCCATGCCGGCGCCAAGAAGGTTGTCATCTCGGCCCCAGGCAAGAACGAAGACATCACCATCGTGCTCGGCGTGAACGAAGGCAAGTACGACCCGGCCAAGCACAACATCATCTCGAACGCCAGCTGCACCACCAACTGCCTCGCCCCCGTCGTGCACGTGCTGCTCAAGGAAGGATTCGGTCTCACCGAGGGCATCATGACCACCATCCACTCGTACACCGCGACCCAGAAGACGGTCGACGGTCCCTCGAAGAAAGACTGGAAGGGCGGCCGCTCGGCAGCCATCAACATCATCCCGTCCTCGACGGGCGCCGCCAAGGCCGTGGGCCTGGTGTTGCCCGAGGTGAAGGGCAAGCTGACCGGCATGTCGTTGCGCGTGCCGACCCCGACGGTGTCCGTGGTCGATCTGACCTTCAAGACCGCCAAGGAGACCAGCCTGGTCGAGATCAACGCGGCCCTCAAGAAGGCCAGCGAAACCTATCTCAAGGGCATTCTCGGCTACACCACGGACGAAGTCGTCTCCAGCGACTTCATCCACGATCAGCGCTCCAGCATCTACGACGCCGGCAGCTCCATCGAGCTGAACAAGACGTTCTTCAAGCTGATCGCCTGGTACGACAACGAGTGGGGTTACAGCAATCGCACCGTCGAGCTCGTCTCGATGATCGCCAGCAAGCTGTAGGCGGATATGTAGATAGGGGCCGCGGAGAAATCCGGGGCCCTTTTTCGTTGGCACCGTCGTCTTGTCGGCTTCGGTGGGTGCCCCCACGATTGTTGTGAGCGCGCCGCGTCCACCTCGGCCACGATTTGCAGCTGACCCTTGATCCTCGACGGGGCTTGGCGCAATCTCATGCATCATGATGCGCTTACTGAGGGTTGCTTCGAGTCTACTTTTGGGGGTGACTGGCCTTGGAGTTGTGGCCACGCCGACGGCATCGGCACAAACGGCATCGGCGCACGAGGCGGCCGCGCCTGATCCTGCGCTTCAAGAGGCCAAAGCCGCCTTCGAGGAAGCCCAAACCCTCTATACCAAGGATCAGTTCGAGGATGCCGCTGCCAAGTTCATGGCGGCCTTTGACAAGAAGCCGTTCAGCTCGTTTCTTTTTAACGCCGCCGTGGCCTATGAGAAGGCCATGCAATATCAGAAGGCCGTTAATGCTTTCCAGAAATACCTCGAAATCGATGCGCAAGCGCGCGACGCCGCCGATGTCAAAGCCCGCGTCGATAGCTTAAAGGCGGTCCTTGCGCCACCCGCCGGGGGCGAGAAAAAGACGCCAGAAGCGGCCGCGGCACAGGTTCTGCCTGCGATCGCAACCAAGGGTCTCGTCATCATCGACTCCAAACCACCGGGGGCCAGCGTCTACCTAGACGACAAGGCCAAAGGCGTTTTCGCCATCACCCCCTGGCAAGGTTCGCTTGAACCCAAACCCGTGAAGTTGATTGTGGAGGCCAAGGGATTCAAACCCGAGGAGCGGCAGGTCAGCCCGCGCACGGACAAGATCCTCGAAATCTACATTTCCCTGTCCGAACAGCACTTCCTGGGCTGGATCGAAGTGATTTCCAATGTTCCAGGCGCCGACGTGTACATCGACCGATTGGAAATCGGAGCGATCGGCAAAACGCCCTACACCGGGCACCTCAAGCCGGGCAAGCATATCCTTTGGGTCCAGAAGGCTGGCTATGAAGCCACTCGCAAGGACATCGAGGTGGAACCGGGCACGGCGAACACGCATACCGTGAATCTCGAGGTGATTGGCTACGGCACGCTCAAGGCCGGCACCAAGGCCAGCGAAGGCGGCAAGTTGTCTATCGACGGCGCTACGGTTTGCACCCTGCCGTGCGAGCAACAGCTCAAACCCGGCGATCACGTGCTGCACGTTCAAAAGGAAGGCATGGAGAACTACGACGGCAGGCTCGCCGTGAACCGCGCCGACACGACCTTCATGGATCTTGGCTACTCGGCCAAGCCTTCGCGGGTCAAGGCCTGGACCTATGCGGTCTTCTCCGCTGCTCTTTTCGGGGGCGGTATCTACCTTGGTTCCAAGGGGAATCAGGTCAAGGACGACATCAACAAGGACATCAAGGATCCGACCAAGCTCATCAGCACCAGCGATTCGCGCAAGAACACCGGCAAGTACTACTACATCGGGGCTGACGTCTGCCTGGGCCTGGGTCTGGTGACAGCGGCCTTGGCCACCTGGAACTTCCTGGAGTCAGGGCCACCAAGCACGGCCACCTTCAAGACCACGAACACCACGAACTCCGCCAGCGGCAAGTTCAGTTTCGCGCCCATGGATGTCCCGAGCGGGGCGGGCCTGGCAGCGACGGGGAGGTTCTAACATGTGCTTCACAAAGACACTTCTCGTCGCAGCAGTTGCCGGCCTTGGCTTGGTGGGATGCAATCCCAGCGACTTCAATTCGATTCTCGACAAGGCGCCTGTCCAGGACTTGGGGACGCCTGGTTCGAGCACCGGGTCGCTCTTCGTCCTGCCGCTGCCGGCGCCGGATCCGGCCACCAAGGTCGCGGCCCGCATGTTGGTTTCGCGCAAGGATAGCAACTACCTCGCGCTGGCCGACTACGACATGAACGGCAAGGTGACCTTGCACGAGGCCAGCCAGGTCGAGCACGATTTGGGGAGCCCGGTGTACAGCTCGGCGATGCGCGCCGACGGGACCATCATTCTCGGCATGCCCAGTTATGGTGTTCCGCCGTCGCCCGGCGGAAAAGTCAGTACATTGGCAGTTAGCAACACGGCAGATGGCAGCCCAACCTTTACGATCCTGACTAGCCCCACCGGCTTTTTTTGGCACATGGGAATTTCGGTCGCGGCGGGTTTCATCACAGGCGCCCCAACGGGCGACTTTGTCGCCGTGGGCGACAATTCCGTCCAATTGGTCGGCGCCGACCCGAGCAACCTGCAGATCGCAACCTCGTCGGATAGCTGCCTGGCGCTCCAGTTGGGCTCCACGACGGGCGACTTCTATGCGTTTCGGCCGGTGGTCGTCGCGGATCTGCTGGCGGGCGGAGGTGACGAGATCGTCCTCAGTGGTCATCAGGGACAGGTTCTGTTTGTGCAGTACGACGGCTCGACCGTGCTGCCTTGCCCGACCAAGGTTCTCACGAGTGCGGTTGCCAGCTTTGGCACATCGCTGGCCGTCGGCGATTTCGATGGCGACACGCACATGGATCTCGCGGTGGGAGCGCCGCCGAACCATGTCTATGTCTACTTCGGCCCGCTCGACGCCGCGGTTAGCGCCGCAGCCAACCCGGATGTGGACATTGTCGGCCCGACGGGGGCAACCCAGTTTGGCAAACAAATCGCCACCTACTCCCTGCCCGGCATGGCAGCCCAACTGATGGTGGCGGATCCGACTGCGCAGTCACCTGGGGGCGTTGGGAAGGTCATGCTCTTCACCGTTTCTCGCGGCGCGGTCTCCATTCCCAGCAGCGCCGCGGTCGCGACGCTGTTCGATTCAAACAAAGACTCGGATCCAGGCCTTCTGGGGCTCAACCTCGGCGGCGTGGAGTTCAACATGGGCCTGTGCAAGCCCACTGGCGGCAAGCAACTCGTGCCCTGGGCCTCGCTTGGCCCCGATCTCCTGACCTTCTTCGCGTACAGCGGCAGCCCTGCGGATCCGCGCTGCTTCGCCCAGCCGTAACCTATTCGCCGCGCACGGCGCGAACCAGGGCCTCGACGCTCGCAATGGGCGTTTCGGGGTAGATGCCGTGGCCCAGGTTGAAGATGTGCCCCTTGCCGCCGCCTTCGCCAACCACCTTGGCGACTTGGCGGCACAGGCGGTCTTCTGGCCCGAGGAGAAGCGCGGGATCTAGATTGCCCTGGATGGCGAACGGACCGGAGGTGCCCGCTTGCAGCCGCGCGCGCGCCTGGCCGAGAGGCAGTCGCCAGTCGATGCTGTAGACGTCAGCGCCGACCTGGGCGATGCGATCCAAAAGGGTGGTGGCGCCGTTGGGAAAGTAGATGACCGGAACGCCGGTGGCCTTGATGGCCGTCACCAGGGCTTGCGTCGGGCCGCACACGAACTCGTCCCATTCCTCGGGTGAGACCACCCCGAGCCAGGAATCGAAGATCTGGATGGCCTGTGCGCCCGCCGCGACCTGGGCCAGAAGATAGGACCGTGTCGCCGACTCGATGAGGGCGAGCAGGCGATGGGCGGTTTCTGGATCGCGGTGGAAAAGCTTCTTGGTCTCGATGAAATGCTTTCCGGTCTTGCCCTCGATGGCGTACGTCGCGGCCGTGAATGGCGCCCCGGCGAAACCAATGAGCGGCGTATCCCCGAGCTTGTCCTTGAGCATGCGGATGGTCTCGTACACGAAGGGCGTGGTCTCCCAGGGATCGAAAAGCCGCATGCGAGACAAATCCTCGGTGCCACGAACCGGCGCGGGCAGACTGGGCCCAAGTTCAGTGAACACGACCTCGAGCCCCATGGCTTCGAGCGGGATGAGCAGATCTGAGAAAAGAATCGCGGCGTCGAACCCGAAGCGGCGGATGGGCTGCAAGGTGACCTCGGTGGCCAGCGCCGGAGTCTTGCACAACTCCAGGAAGGTCACGTGGCTGCGGATCTCGCGGTACTCGGGCAGGTAGCGGCCGGCCTGGCGCATGAGCCAAAGCGGTGGGCGAGGTGTCGATTGTCCGCGGCAGGCAGCGAGGAAGAGCGAGTCCATGGCCGTTTCTACCCCAGCCCGGACGGCTGTCGACATCCTTCCTGGCGGACGGCACTAGCTTGCCGCGGGCTTGCCGCACAGCCGGCAACGGTTGTCCTCGCCGATGATGCCGATACAGTTCTCGTCGCTGCACAGACGACGGTTGGGGTCGAAGCCGGACCGGGACTCATCGAGACCAGGTTCATTGAGCTCGACGTCCGTGTCATCCTGGCAGTCGGTGGGATCGGGCGGGGGCGAACCCGGCGCACCCGCGTCGCTGGTTCCACAAACCGTGCACCGGCCATTGTCACCAATGATGCCGATACAGCTGCCATCGGGGCACAACTTGCGCCCCGGTTTGAAGGTCGAGTCGTTATCGCTTTCCGATGCCATACTATGGGCCTCTTCGGGCAAAGGTTGGGTCGCTGGTGCCTCCGAATCGTCTCATGATCGCATCGCGGGGCACGTTAGCCAAGAGGTCCGACTCGGGTCCGGATGTCAGTGACCATCCCGGCCGGAAGCAAGGGAGCCATGCGTTGCAGGATCTCGCCGCGCAGGAGGGTTAGGTGGTGGGCAATCGACGAGCTTGATACGCGCACGAAGAGCGTGCCGTCGCGCAGGGCGTCCGGGCGCGTATGCTTACGCAGGAAATCGCCCCCAATGTCCGCGTAGACGGCGAAGACCTTGTGCTCGCGCCCGCGCCAGTTGCCGCCGATGTTGCCGACCACGGCTGACACCAACGCCGATGCGGGTTCAGGCTCGCTTTTGCGGCGGCGAGGACGTGACGGAGAGGGCACGGCGGCAACGTATACCCCACTGTCAACACAGAGAACACAGAGAACACGGAGACCGGAATAGAAAGGGTTTTCCGTAGGTCATGTCCGAACTCTTTGGGTCTTCTCCGTCCTATGCGTTCTCCATGCCCTCTGCGTCTATTGGCAAGGGCAGTGGTTGGGCGGTATGGTCGCGCCATGCTGCTTGAAATCGTCGCAACGGACGCCGCACCCAAGGCCATCGGTCCCTATTCCCAGGCCGTGGTCGCGCCTGCGGGCCGGCTGGTCTTCTGTTCGGGCCAGATTGCCATCGACCCGAAAACCGGCGAGTTGGCCGGCGCTGGAGACATCCGGCAGGAAACCCACCGCGTGATGAAGAACTTGGAAGCGGTCTTGCGCGCGGCCGGCGCCTCGTTCACCGACATGGTCAAGAGCACCATCTACCTCGTGGACCTAGGTAACTTTTCCACGGTGAACGAAGTCTACGCGACCTACTTCACGGGATCTCCTCCAGCGCGCGCGACGGTCCAGGTGGCAGCGCTCCCACGCGGCGCACAGGTCGAAATAGACGCCATCGCGGCGACATCCTAAGCCGTGCCGACTACACTCCAACCTGGGCTATGGCCCGGCAAAGCTAGGCGCTGGTCAGACGACCTTGGCGACCTTGCCGGAGCGCAGACATCGCGTGCAGACACGGATGTGCTTGCGCGATCCACCGGCCAGAATATGCACTCGCTGCAGGTTTGGCCGCTGGATGCTCTTGGTCTTGATGTTCGAGTGGCTAACTCGGTTAGCCACCTGTCGCTGTTTGCCGCAAATTTCACACTGCGCTGGCATGGGTTCTCCGAAGGGGGCTAGCATTAGCACCTGTTGATGCTCTCCGCAAGCGCGCATTCAAAGCTACTGGTGGCGACCACGGTTCTGGTCGCTTGTCTGTCATGGGGATGCCGGGGCAAGAGGCCAACTTCGGTCGCGGTGTCTCGCGACGCGAGCCAGGAGCCAGCGCAGGAAGCCGCGCCCACGAATCTCGAAGGGGTGGTGCAAGATCGTCGGGGCGCACCCTTGCCGGACGTGCTCGTCATTGCGTGGCCCAAGGGCAAGCGCGGCGATGCCGTGGCGCAGGCGAGAACGGGAGAGGATGGCCGGTTTCTGCTTCCCGGCCTGCGACCGGATCGCTGGATGCTGCTGGTCGAGGCCGGCGGCCTTGGCACCTTGGAAACCGAGCGCCAGGTGCCCGAGGATGGGCGCGCGGTGCTCATGCTGGAAGGTGAGAGCAGGACGCTCACGGGCGTTGTCACCGACAGCTCGGGCCGGCGCCAGCCCGGAGCGCGGGTGACGCTGGGAAGTCCGGGACTGCGCTGGACACGCGCTACTGAAAGTGACCCCAACGGAATCTTCGAGGTGAAGGGCCTGGGCAGCGGCCGATTCACTCTTCGCGCGGCGCTGGGGACGCGGGCATCGCCGCCCACGGTGGTCGTACTCGACGAGATGGCCTTGCGGCCAGCGCACGTCAGACTCTCGCTCCAGACAGGGGTGTTCGTGGAGGGCAGGGTGCTCGATGACACAGGACGGCCGCTTGCGGGGGCCACGGTGGATGTGATGGCGATGCCCTCGGATGACTTGCCGGTGTCGGGGCAATCGGGGCGCGACGGACGCTACCGGATTGGGCCTGTGGCACCTGGCAAACGTCAGGTGCTTGCCCGGCTGGAGAACTACGTCCTGCTGGATGCGCCCGAGCCGCAGCTCGGGGCGCGCGCGAAAGAGTCCTTCGACCTGCGCCTGGCACGCACGGCTCGTGTTGCTGGCCGCGTGCTCGATGAGGCCGGTCTCCCCATCATCGGAGTGCAGGTGTTCGCGATCTCCTTGATCGGCGGCCACGACGATCTGGTTGTGATTCCGGGCCCACTCCTGCTGGCGGCGGAGGCCGCCGAGTTGCCCGTGGGCCGGCTGCTTCGTCCGGGCGGGTTGCGTTCCTGTCCGACGGACAAGGCCGGGCGATTTGACATCACCGGACTTTCGCCAGGCCGGACGCGCATCGAAATCCTTCACCCCGCGAAAATCCCCTTCCGGCGCGAACCCCTGCTGCTCGTTCCCGGCGACGTACGTGACGTAGGCGACCTGACCATGCTCGCCGGAGCCACTTTGGCGGGCAAGGTGCTCGACGAGGAGGGCCGGCCGGCCGAGGGCGCCGTGATTGAGGCTAGGCTTGCGGGAAAATTCGCGCGGCCGACGATGCGGACGACCGCGGATGGAAACGGGGAATTCTCCTTGCGGGTTCCCCTCGGCGACTACGCGCTTGGCGCGCAGACCGAGAAGCTTGTCGCGACGGCTCCACTATCGATCCGCGTCCAAGCCGATGTGCCGGCCGATTCTTGTGTACTAAGGCTGGCGCCGCGACCAGCCAAATCGCTACAACCAGGCGCTAGGGTGATGACACCTTGACGTTGTCGAAGACCGCCAGCGTGCCGCCGTACACGCCCACGCCGACGGTTCCGTTGTCACCGGTTGCCGAGCCGCTGGTGTCGGGCGCCGTCGCCAGAAGAGCGCCATCGAGGTAGCCCTCGACAATCACTTGGTCGGCAGAGCCTGACACCCGGATCTTCAGTTTGTGCCATTGGTTCTCCGCGATAGACACCGTGGCGGCGGTTCCGAGTCCGCTGGAGTTTCTGCGCAATCCCAGCTTGCCATCGCCACGCAGGCCAACCGCGTAGAAATGATTGGGATCCTGATAGCGGGCATAGATCTCGGCTCGATTCGAGCTTGTGGGTTGGCCGAAGGACGTCACCATCACATCCGCTTCGACGGTCATGTCCTGCCAGACGCCAATCGGAGCGTAGGCAATGGTTGCCCCCGCTGTCAGAGGGACAAACACTGAGCTAGTGCCTGATGGACCACTCACGTTGACGACGTCCCATGGCCCTCCTGTTGATACCCACAGAGCTGCTCCATCCTCGAAGCCCTCGCAGAACTCGTAGCCCTCGGCACTGCATGCGCTAGCGACATCGCTCCCGTCGCCCGTTTCGTCGATAGAAAGAGGGGTGTCGGAACCTGTGTCGCCTCTCACGCCGACGCTATCCATACCGGAGCCGGACTCTGTCCCGTTGCCGTCCATCTCGGAGGTATCTTCCGCCACACCTGCGCTGTCAGCGCTAGACAAATCGAGAGGTGCGGTGTCGTGTGCGGCTTCATTCGTGCCCAAGGCGTCCTGACCGCTTGAACCGTCCGATCCATGCGCCAAGTCGGGCGAGCGCGCGACCACATCCGATTCACCGAGTTGACAGCCGACGGTGGCGCAAAGCACGCTCAGGCCGGCCATGGCCAGCAAATTGCGCGCGGGCGAGCTCGGCATCGGGACGGTGGTCATCGCCAAAGAGAGTGAACCTCGGCGCAACTATAGCTCCGAGTTGCTGCCGATCAAACCCTCAGGTACCTGCGCATGAACACCAGTGCGGCAATCAGAAGACCCACCGCCATCCACAGCATCGCCGTCTGGCCGCCATCGGGACTGTCCGTTGCGACGACGCTGCAACCGCCATTGGATGGGAGCGGCGGACAAACATTGTGCCGGTGAGGGTAGATGTCGCAGATGCCCTGTTCGTCGTCGGGAGAAAGGTCTCGCCGAAGTGTGTCCCCGAGTTCCACGGAGGGATACATGGTTGCATCGGCGACGGCTTTGGGAGGGGGGGGATTGTAGCAGTCGAGTTCGGGCGAGCCGGTGTTGTCATTCAGGCGAGGCTGCGCGTCGGTCATGGTGTAGCAGTTGTGATCGAGGCCGAGCACGTGACCAAGTTCGTGGGTCAGGGCGTTCTGGAAATCGGCGGTTCTCACGCCGACCAGACCAGGTTTCTCCACTAGATCTCCCCACGAATAGTCCACGGCATTGAGTTCGATGTCTGCGTCCAGAATCTCGCCGGTCTTGCCGTTCTTGAAAACCGAGGTGACCGCAAGCGCGCTTGAGGGATAGCAATCGGGCTGCTCCATCCCTGCGTCGTCGATTTGAGGGGGCTGGCGGCACCAAGTGTCCTGCCTGAAGGCGATCACGTTCCTCTTGTCGTAGCCAACGTCAGCGGAACCCTGGGTCGCCTTGACTATGGTAAGGCGAATGTCCGTGCCAGCCAGCGCGGGATAGCTCCACACTGCCGCGGCCTGCGCGCTCGCCGCGACGTATTCATCCGCCGTCAATATCTGCGGGGGCCTGCCTGGATAGACCTGCATGGTCAGGCACGGATAGTGCCAAGCGACCGGCAGCCCAGAGTTGGTCACTTCTCGCACGTAGGCCTGGGCGTCTCGCGGGGCTGCCACGAGGGATCCGAAGGCCAGGAACAATGCGAGCGTGCGCACCGACATTGGGTCAGTTCCTGACCAGCGCGCGGACCCTTTCGCGCAGTTGATTCAATGCCTCGGACCGGTGGGCGTCGCCAGGACTTCCTTTTGCGCCCGCCGAGACAACTTCGATGCCTTCCGCGGCGTCGGCCAGCCATTGTTTGTTGCCAGGATCCCACTGCACGTGGCGCTTGCCCTGACCCATGCCGACCACACCTGACTGGCGTAGAAAAAGCAGCGCTCGCTCGCCGCGTGTGAATCTGGCCATGCCGTGCACGGTCATCTCGATTTCGCCTACTGTTCCGCCGAGCTGGCGAATCTTGATTCGCCCGTTGTTCGGTGGCGATCCCTTCCAGCTCTCTTGGACGCTGAATTCGATGGTCGAATAGATATTGCGATGTCCGCCGTCCCACTCGCACTCGGTGGAAACCACGTCGCCAACCACAATCTGGTCGGCGCTCGCGGTCAACTCAGCCAGATCCATCGCGCGCATCAGCGAGGCCGTCGCGACGGGCAGAGCGGCCACGGCGCAGGCCGCGATGGCCATCCATTGAATCAGGCGTCGCGGGCTTGTCATTCGACCACCAACAGTAGCACTAGTGGGTGCCGTGTGCGGCGACATCCTGGCCAAGGTCGCGCAGGACCAAGCTGCTGCCGCGTGCCACGGCCAGATCGGCCTTGGACAACCGACCGTGACGTTTCATCATGCCCAGCAGATCGTAGAGACGCTGCTGCCAGCCTTCGTCCACCTGTCCGTCGCGAAAGCGTCTGGCCAGGACGTGCGGGTTCGGCGCCAGCGCGGCCAGGTGGGCGGATTCGAGAGGCGTGAGCGCGGCCACATCCTTGCCAAAGTAGACGTGGGCGGCTTGTTTCACGCCCCGGATAGAAGGCCCAAGCTCGATGACGTTGAGATAGAGTTCGAGCACGCGATCCTTGCTGAGCAGTTTCTGCAGCCGCCAAGTCAGCACGGCTTCCTCCAACTTTCTGGCCAAGGTTCGCCGCTGCGAGAGGAACAAGTTTTTGGCGAGTTGCTGGGTGATGGTGCTTGCGCCTCGGTCAAAGGATCGGTTTTGCAGATCCTGGGCCAGGGCGTTCCGGATCATGTCCATGTCGAAGCCGTGGTGGCGGAAAAACTTGCTGTCCTCTGAAGTCAGAAAAGCGGACGGCAAGTGCTTCGGCATCTGCGACAAGGGAATGAAATCGGGATGGATTGGGCCAAGCGGCAGGCTGGTGGGGGCTTGTTCCTTGGCGCTGGGTTTGAGAAGGATCGGCAACAAACTGGCGAGCGCGTTGGCCTCGCGTCTGACTTCGCACAGGGGCTCCACCGCGACGTCGAGGCTCAAGTTTTCCCAGGCGCTGGTGTCGAAATCCACAGCCACCCTGAAGCCCAACTTTCCGTCCAGCTCAAGTCCCAAGAGCGCCTGTTTCACTGGTGCGGGCTGCCCCAAAAGCAGCGTTCCGCAAGGCAGCGGCGCGCGCTGGGGCGTGGACAATACCAGCGATCCGCGCAGCGCCGGCAGAAGCTCGACCCAGCCTTCGAAGACCAGCGGGACAGACAGCGCCTTCAGCTCGCCCTTTGCGATCTCGATGCGGCCGGAAGCCAGGTCGGCGTTTCCGCGCAAGTTGAGCGATGCCGTTTGGTTGCGCCAAGGAACCACATCGATGGCGGGGTGCAAGAGATCGATTCCGCCTATCTTTCCCTCGAATTCAAAGTCAGCGCGCGCATGGTCGAAGGTGATCGACGCGTGCACCGAGGCCTTGGCGGTCTCGAGACCGAGGGCACGAGTGGCGGACACGGCAGCGAGCGCGCGCAGAGGCACATCGTGGGCATCCACGGCGATACCGAGCGCATCTGGCCGCCAGTGTCCGGAAAGCAGGGGCGGCTTGTCCGCGGCGTCGAGGCGCTGGATCTCGACGTCCACCTTGGTCGCGGAGAGAGTTCCGGTGAGGGATAGATTCTCGATCAACGTGCCGCCACCAGGGACTTCCACGGCCACATTGCCACCGCTTGCAATGGTCAAGCGGTGGCGGTCGTACTCGCCCGACAGCGCAAGCACGCGCAGGGATCCCAAGCCCTCGGCATCGATGACCAGGCGCCCAAGCGCCACCTTCACGGTGCCATCCGGCCTTCGCTCGAATTCCGCTTGCGGCACACGAAACTCAAGGAGGGGGGCGTGGGCAACGGCCACACTGCCGCGCAAGCGCACGTTGCGCGCGATAATCCTCGGCATCGTATTCGGGCCGATACCGCTGCTCGCGGAGTTGCCTCGCTTGGCCGGGGTGCTCGCGATGCGCAGGTTGTCTCCGGTCGCCGTGCCCAGGTACTCGATGTCCAGACCGTCGATGATGACCTCGGAGGGGCTAAAGAAGCCTCCCGGGCCGCGCAAGCGCACGACGACCACGTCGGCGTGGGCCAAGGTCTGGGATTCGAAGGGCGGGGCGCCAGCGATGCGCACATCGCGGACGACGATCTCCAAGCGATGGTTGAGGGATACCCCAGCAATCGATGTGCGATGGCCTGTGATCAGTTCTAACCGCCGCCGGACGATACCGGGAGCCTTCCACTGCCACAGCGTGATGGCCGTCCCGCACGCAATCGTGAGGAAGACGAGAAAGACGATAAGGCGGCGTCGGCTGAACAAGGAATCCTATCCTAGCACTACTGATTCAAATTCGGACCGAGCCGGCGCGTCGCGAGGGCCTCGACCGCAACGAACGACGAGGGCGAATACTTGACGTATTCAACCGAGGAGTGAGGCAGCGGGCGAGGCCCGCAGCAGCGACGGCGACGGGAGAATTTGAATCAGTAGTGCTAGCCCGAAGCCGGCGCGGCTTCATCACCCGAAGCGAGCTTCAATGGGCTTCGGGAACGGCGGTCGCCCGGCGATCGGGGCCCTCGAATGGGGCCTGGTAGACTCGGCGGTTGCTGTGGCGTCCGTGGGCACGAAGGCGCGCGCCCCGCAGGATTTCCTCGATGAAGTCGTTGTAGTCGAGACCGGATTGCCCGGCGATGATGGGCAGGGGACTTGAGGGCAGGAGCAGGGGAGACGTGTCGATATCGACGATGGTCTCGTTGAGCCGTTCGCTGACCAGCATCTCCACACAGGCGGGTCCTTCGCAGCCAAGGGCATCGTAGGCTTGGGTCGCCAGGCGCAGCACCGAGTCGTGGCGCTCGCGCGAAAGCCGAATCGGCGCACAGGCTTCCTGCCCGCGTGTCCCCACCGAGCGCAGGCCCGCCCAGGAAGCAACCCGCGGAACCTCGACGATGCCCAGGGCGACGCCATCAAGGATGCCCACCGAAACCGGACGCCCCTGGAGGAACCTTTCCACCAGCGCGCAGTCCTCCAGGCGGAACACGTCGTCGAGGGCACTTTCCAGCTCCATCTCGTCGCGCGCCAGTGTGCCTCCCCATAGCAGCGACGCACTTACTGGGCGCACGACCGTCGGAAAGCCAAACGAACCGTGCACGTCGGCTAGCGCGCCTTCGTGATCGCTGCGCAGGACATAGCCGGGTGTCACCGGCAGGTTGAATAGGCGCAGAATGTCTTTGGTCTTAGCGCGATTCATGGCCAGCCCGCACGCGAGCACGGCGGATCCCGTGTAGGGGATGCCTTGAAGTTCGAGCAGCCCTTGCAAGCAACCGTCGGCGCTGTAGCGCCCGCGAACGGCCAGGAAGGCAACGTCGATCTTGGTCTGACGGAGGGCCACGTCGATGTCGCGATCCACGAACATGCAGCGGGTTTCGTGCCCCATCTGCCGCAAGGCCGCGGCCACGGCTTCTCCGGCGCGAATCGAGGCGTCGCGTTCAACCGAGAGGCCGCCCAGGAGGACACCGATCTTCTTGCTGGAACTCATCCACCACCGGTACCTTTCATCTGGGCCAGCGTCAAAAAATCGCTCTAAATTGCCGCCAGCGCCGCTCTTCCCCCACGAGCCGACGGTTTGTGGTAAAGAAACGGCTCTATGACATTCCTCGAAGCGGCGCTTGAGATTCTCAAGCGCGAGCGGAAGCCCCTGCACTACAAGGAGCTGACCGAAAAAGCCACGGAGCGCAAGCTCCTGACCTTCGTGGGGCGCACCCCGGAGGTCACCATGCAAACCCAGCTCACCAGCGCGGTGAAAAAGGCTCCAGGAGCGCCGTTTGTTCGGGTCAAGCCCGGCGTATTCGGACTCTTGCGCTACCCCGAGGCGGTTCCCGAACCCGTGGTGGAACAGGCGCGAGCGGTAGTTCCCAGCGAGGGGAAGCCAACCGAGGGGAAGCCAACCGAGGGGAAGCCAACCGAGGGAAAGCCAACCGAGGGAAAGCCAGCCGAGGGCGACGAAGCAGCACGCGGCCGCCGGCGGCGACGGGGCGGGCGAGGCCGGCGCAGAGATCGCCGTGGGGGCGACGAGCCGCGCCTGGAAGGCGCCGGCACGCCGGAAACCGCCAAAGAGACCTCTAGCGAACACCAGGAAATGGACGGTGCCGGCGGGGCGGGAGCCGATGAACAAGACGGCGCGGAAGAGCCGAATATCGGTTCGCTTTCCGCCGAGGCACGCGCCGCGGCGCTGGCCGAGACTGGAGTTCTTGAAGGCGACATCGAGGACGACGAACTCGAAACCAGGGCCAGCGGTGAAGAGGCGGCGGAGGGGAAGTCAGACCTGCCCGAAGTCGATAGCACGCAAGACATGGCGTCGGTGGAAGAGGACGCATCGGCGCAGCCTTCGGAATCCACGCCTGCGCCAATTCCAGCGGCCGAGCCAACGCCTGGTCCGATCAGCGCGACTTCGGGGTCACAGCCTTCGAGCGGAGCGTCCGAGGGTGGTGGTCAGGGTGGCCGCAAGGTCATGTCCCCCGTGGACGCGGCGATCGAGATCCTCAAGGGACAAAGCCCCGGACGCGGCGTGCACGTTCGCCAGATTGCCGACAGCGCGGTCAGGCGACGGCTCGTGCACGGCGAGCCCAACGAAGCGTGGCGGGTCATGCGCGCCGCCCTTGCGTCCGAGGCCAAGGAGCGGCTGCGGGCCGGGCTCAGGCCGCGTATCAAGTCCGCAGGAAGCGGGCTCTTCGCCTTGTCGAGGCGAAGCCCAGACGCCGATCTCGAGAAGGCGGAATATGTCTTTGGTGAGGCGCGGCGTGCCTTGCGCGAGCGAACTTTGGCGGCTCTCGAGCAGCGCTTGGGCGAGCTCGCACCAGCCTCGTTTGAAGCCGTTGCGCGCGTCCTTCTGCAACGAGAAGGGTTTGGGCCCGCGACGTTCGTGAAGCGGGTCGAGGGAACGATCTATGTCGAGGCTCTGCGTGGACGCGGTTTCCGACCCTCGCGTTGCCTCATCGCCCTGCGGCCCGGGGTCACGGCAGCGGGCCGGCGAGCGCTTGGTGAATTGCGCGCCGGCATTCGGGCGCGCAACCAGGACGAGGGCCTTCTCCTGCTCGCGGGCCGCCTGGCCGACGATGCCATCAGCGAGTGGAAGCAGCCTGGGCAGCCGATTGAAGTGGTGGATGGCCCAGCCATGGCCGAGACCTGCGTTCGTCATGGTATCGGCGTGATCAGCGCGGCGGTCGCCGTCGATCTCATCGACGCCGACTTCTTCGCCGAACTGACCGAGGGATAGGCGGCGAGGCCCGCGCGGGCCAAGTTGAGTGCGGGCACTCGGAGAACACGTGACCGGGGAGACAGTGCACGCGATGCGGTCAGGGGAATGGGCATGGCTCGGTCGCGTGCCCTATGAGCAGGCGTTGCGCCTGCAGGAACAGATCCGAGACCAGGTCGCCGCCGGCACGGCTGCGGAGACGCTGCTGCTGCTCGAACACGAACCCGTGATCACGCTGGGCCGGAGCGCGGATTTCGCGAACGTCCTCGCGTCCCCCGATGAATTGCACAGAAGAGGCATCGCCGTGGTTCGTACTTCGCGCGGAGGGGATGTCACCTTTCACGGACCTGGTCAGGTGGTCGGGTATCCGGTCTTTCGCTTGCAACGTGGTGTTCGCGCACACGTGAAAGCCATGGCCGACGGTATTCTCGCCACCCTCGGCGCGCTGGGCATCGCGGGCGAGTGGCGCGACTCGCATCCCGGGGTATGGGTGGGTGCCGACAAGATCTGCGCCGTCGGCGTTCACGTCCGCCGCCGCGTGGCCATGCATGGCTTCGCGCTCAACGTGAACACCGACCTTGCCGCTTTTCGCACCATCGTGCCCTGCGGTCTTCATCATGCCGGGGTGACGTCGATGGCAAAGCTTTTGGGAACCACTTTCGAGCTCGAGACAATCGCCCTTCACGTGTCGCGCGCGTTCGAGCGATCGTTCGGCATGGGCCTGGTGCGAATTTCTGCATCCTCTTCGCGATTGCAAATCGCAAATGAGAATCTGTAAGATACACTCATCATCGTGAAGGTAAGGAGTAGGCCGCGCATCGTAGTCATCTACAATCGCGACTTCGAGGGAGCCGAAGCGGATCCCGAGAACAAGGCGCGCGAGGACGTCAAGGACGTCGCGAAGGATATCCTCCGCGTTTTGAGCGCGGGTGGCTTCGAAAGCGCCGAGTTGGGCGTGACCAACGACATCCCAGCGGCGATCTCCGCCTTGGTCGAAATGAAGCCAGACGCGGTCTTCAATCTGTGCGAATCCATCCATGGCGACAACCGTTTTGAGTCGCTGATGCCGCTGCTCATGGATCTGGCAAACATCGCCTACACCGGTACATGCCCTTTCGGTCTCTCGCTCGCCCTGCGCAAGGAAAAGGTCAAAGACATTCTCCGCGGCTGTGGGGTGCCGGTGGCACGCGGCGGGCTGGTCAGCTCGGTCGAGGATTGCGCCCGCATGGAGATCGCATTTCCCGCCATCGTCAAACCCGCTCGCGAGGATGCCTCGGTCGGCATTTGCTGCGCCTCGGTGACGCACAACCAGGCGGCGCTCGAAGCGCGGGTCGCCTATGTCCTTGACAACTACCGCCAGCCGGCCCTGGTCGAGGAGTTCATCGAGGGACGGGAGATCTACGTCTCGATCCTCGAACGTGTGGACGCCGATCCCATGGTGTTTCCCTTTTTCGAGATCGACTTTTCCGACATGCCCAGCGACCGCCCCAACATCGTTTCGTTCGAGGGCAAGTGGGTGGAGGATTCGCTCGAGTACAAAGGGACGCGTCCGGTCCGTTGCGAAGGTTTGCCGCCAGATTTGCGGGCCCTTGTCGCGAAGACGGCGCTGGCTGCTTTCCGCGCGGTCGGCCTGCGCGACTACGGGCGGATGGATTTTCGTCTCTCCCCGGCTGGCGTTCCCTATGTCATCGACGTGAATCCCAATTGTGATCTGTCCGATCTCGCCGGCGGATACTCGCGCGCTGCCAAGGCCGCTGGGCTTTCCTACAAAGAGCTGATTCTGCGCATCGTTGAACTGGCCCTGACCAGACACGAACGCATGAGCACCATTACCAGGTTCCCGGCCGAGGTGGAGATCCCCGTAGGCGTTCCCGATACGGCGACCTTGCGTGCCAAGGTCCGTGCACCGGCGCCCCGGGGCGGCGCGGGCTCAGCCTGAAGACCGTGGGTGTTCCGGCTTCGCTGACGGGCGAGCGTGCGCCACCAGGGAGATTGGCGATGACCTCGGGCCGGCACGCAAAGATCCTGGTGACGATGGCCTTCGCGCTTGGCTGCTCGCCGTTAGCCTGCAAGGGATGCGGAGAGAAGAAGTCGGGAGATCTCGCCCTTCGCCCCAGCCTAGCGGGCATCACCGTCAAAGCAATCGCGCCTACCAACTTTCTCGGCGAAGAGATCCACGTCGACAAGTCGCAACTTTCCGCGAAGGTGAAGAAGGTGCTCGAAGACGCGGAGATTTTTGCCGCGCCCGAGGCGAAGCGAGCAGTCGCTCAGGTTAGCTTGGAGGCCGAGGTGTTCAGTGCCGCTCCGGCGGACGAGCCCGAGATCGGCACGAAGGTTCGCCTGCGCATCACGGTTCGGCCGAGTGTGGCCCCGGTCAGGTTTGCCGAGGACGTCGAGGCGGTTGGGCAGGTTCCGCTACCCAAGGGAGACGTTGAAAATGCGCGGACGGCCTTTCAACGTTTGGTCGAGCGAACCGCGGAAGATCTCCTGCAGGCATATGTGGCTCGGCAGAAGCTCTGGGAGAGCAGTACGCGAGAGATCGATTTTGCGCTCAAGTCGTCCGACAACGACTTTCGCGTGGAGGCCATGCGTATCGTGATCGCGCGGGGGTTGCGCGAGGAGATTCCCACGGTCTTGCGCCTGCTTTCGGACGAAGACGAAAACGTCAGGGACGCGGCGTTGGGCGCGCTGGTTGCGTTGCGAGAACGCAGCGCCGTCAAGGTCCTGGCCGAGTCCCGCCAGATGCGCGATGCGCGGGAGATGCGCAAGATTCTCGACGCCATTGCCACCCTCGGCGGACGGGAGGCCCAAGAGTACCTAAGCTTCGTGGCCGAAACCCACGACGACGAGGAGATCCGAGGGATGGCCAAGGAGGCCATGGAAAGGCTCTCAAGACACGTTGAGACAAGTCAGCCAACCAAATAGGCTTATTGCAAAAACTATAATGAAAACATATAATCATACCATTGGTAGTGGTCAATCAAGTTGTCACTCCGGAGCGCGGAACCACTCGGGACGAAATGTTCATCGGGCGCTACCGGCAGATCCGTCGACTCTCTGGCGGGGCTTCGGGCGAGGTCTACCTGGTCGAGGATGTCTCGAAGCGGAGTCGCCATGCTTTGAAGCTATTGCCAGAGCGGGTGGCATCGCATCGCCTGCGCGGCGAGTTCGCGCGGCTGACTGAACTTTCACACCCGAGCATCGTTCGCGTGCTCGACGCCGGCGTGCTGACGACTGGCAGCTTGGCCGGGCGTGCCTTCCTGGTCATGGACTTTGTCGCGGGCGAAACGCTAGCCGAGTCGATTGCCTCCAGCGCGCCAGCCGAGTCGCGTGGGTCGCAGGCCGGCTTTGCCGGCCGAGACCCGTCGCGGGAAGGTTTGGAAACCCTTTCAGGGTTTCCATCTCAACGATTCGAGCAGTTCGCCAAGGCCGCGGAGGCGCTCGCCGATGCGCTGGCGTACTTACACGGCCAAGGAGTGATTCACGGCGATATCAGCCCGGCCAACATCCGCTGCGATGAATCCGGGCGGCCCATCTTGATCGACTTCGGGCTTGCGCAGCACTGGCACGCGACAGGCGAATTGGCATCCTCGGCGGTCTCGGGAACGCTGGGGTTCATCGCGCCCGAAGCCCTTCTCGGGGAACGAGTGCCCGCCAGCGATCTCTTTGCGTTGGGCGCGACGCTTTACGATGCGTGGACCGGGACTCCGCCGTTTGGGCTCGGCATGGAAGCCGTGAAGCAGATTTGGCAAGGACAGCCCTCGACACCCTCCTCCTTGCATCCCGGGTTGCCGCTTGCCTGGGATCAGCTACTGCTTGGATTGATCGCGGCGGACGTGGAAGACCGCCCGTCCAGCGCTCGGGAAACCTTGCAGTCGATCCGTCGGGAACTGCCGGGCAGCACGGTCTCTGTGGAATCAGACTTGGCCGTGCCTTTTCCAGCGGGCGATCCCCTGGTGGGCGTGGTGGTGGGGAGATCGGACGAGCAGGCGATCCTTCGGCGCCACTTCGAGCAACTTGCCGAGGGCGCTTCCACGGTGAGCGTGGTGTGCATGGTCGGTGCGCCAGGGTCGGGACGGCACACGCTGATCCGACGCGTGCTCCGGGAAGCGCGCCTGGCCATTCTCTCGCAGTCCCTGCAGCCCTTTGCTATCGAGGAAAGCGAGTACACGGAGCTTCTCGGTCCAAGCCAGACCTCGCGCGACGAGGGCGCCTCGCTGCCGCTGCAGGAACCGGGCAGCAAGGCGCAGTCGAATCTTGCACGCGTGGCTGGCGAACTGGAGGCGCGCGCCGAGATTCGGCCGCTGTGTTTGGCCCTTGCCGGTTCTCCCGAAGACGAGGCATTGGCTCAGGCTATCGCGAGTGGCTCGCCCAGCGGTCGCCTGCTTGTTCTCTTGCCGTGCGAGCGCGAGATCGAACGCCGAGGGAGCGTTTCCATCAGGCCAAGCCCACTCTCGCGCGCGGCCATCGGCGAACTTGCACGTCGCGGGGCTGGTTGCGAAGCGCCGCGAGAGATCCTCGATGAAATCGTCGCGGCCTCAGCCGGCCTGGCCGGCGCGAGCGCTCTTCTGGTTCGGAGCTGGATCGCGCGTCTGCGCGGCGGCCAGCCCCAGGTCGGCGCATTGGCGGAGAGCGACCTCGACATGGCCCGTTTGCTCGATGCCAGCTTTGCCGCCCTGACCAAGGCAGCGCGCGCGCGTGTGCTCGCCATCGCGCTCTCGGCTGGAACGGGCGAGACGACGGAAGCTGAGGATGGCGGCGAGGCAGAAGCCGAGGCTCGATCGGCTGGCTGGGTGCTTGCAGACGGCGCGCGCCTGCCGAGCGAATTGCACCTTTCCGCTGTCTTTCGTGCTCTTGCCCAAGACGCCGATCTGCAAAAGAGCGGGCGGAAGCTTTTGGATGCACTGCCAGAAGCTGACGCAGGTAGGGCCGAAGTGCTGCTCGCAATCGGCGAGCGAGGCAGGGCCGCGGCGGGCTTCTGGCTAGCGATGCGCGCCGCTCTTGCGAAGACGGCATGGAGCAAGGTGGCCGCGTATGGACTCCGGGCGCGCGCAGCCGACCCAGCGGGCGGCACGCGCGAAGAGATGCTCGCGCTTGCGACCGCGCTCGGCATCCTGGGCCGCTACGACGAAGCCCTTGCGTTGCTCAGTGGGAACGATACGCCAGGCGAACCGGCCGATCTTGCGAATCTTGTCGAGCGCAAAGCGTGGCTCTTGGGTAGGCGAGGCGATCCCGAAGCTGCGCGAGGCATCCTCGAAACAGCCCTCCTTGGCATGGCGCCCGACGGGGAAGGTGCTTCGCTGCTGCGCGCGCGTCTGGCCCGTATGCTGGTTGCGAGTGGGCGTTTTGATGAAGCGCTGGTCGCCGCAGAGCCCGCATTCGGCGCGCCCGCCGGGGTCGGGATGGCTGCGCGGGAATCGGCCGTGCTCGCGCTTGCCTACTCGGGAAAGCTGGAGGCAGCCCGTCGGCTTCTCGACACCTTGACTTCGGATGCGCGCGCGACGAAGGATCGCTCGCTCACTGCACGCGTGATCGCGCTGGACGGGCTCGTGGAACAACTCCTCGGCCGGCCCGCGCAGGCGGCCAGGGCCTACGAACAGGCGGTGCGCGAATACGAGCAGATCCAGGATCTCCACGGCGCAGCAGCCGCTGCCTTCAATTTGGGATGCGTCCTGGCCGAGACAGGGGATTACGCTGGGAGTATCGAGGCACTCGAGCGCGCGATTCGCGAACTGGGGCGGCTCGGCGCGGTGACCGATCACGCATTGGCCGTCTTCAATGTGGGGCAGCTGTTTCTGGAACTGGGCGATCTGGACGCGGCGGCTCGCGCCGTCGAGTCTTTGCAAGAGGACGCGCGCATGTCCCGCGTCGAAGCATTTCAGGGGCACGCGTGGCTGCTTACAGCGCAAGTTCAGCGCAAGCGCGGTTCCTTGCGGGATGCTGCTGCCAGTTACCACGCGGCTGCCGAGATCTTCTCCCGCCTCGGGATGCAAGCGATGGGGGAGCTTGCCGACCTCGAGCGGGCCGAGTCGCTGGCCCAGCAGGCAGAGCTCATCGAAGCCTGGGCAATTCTTGCAACGGCCGAGAGAGGCGGGCACGGGGCGGCCCAAGGCGCCGGTGCTCCTTCCTCGCTGCCTAGAGACGAATCGCTGGCCTGCGCTCGCGCGCGCATCGCCCTCTCCGATCCAGCGTCCACCGGGGCCGAGACAGTGGCCCTTGCCGAGTCACTGGCAAAGCGTGCCGGCGAGGCCCAGAAGCTCGCGCGGCTGCCCGTGGCCTGGCGTCTCGCTAGTCTGGCGGGGCAGCTTTTCGCGCGAGCAAATGACGCTCGCGAGCAGCAAGCCTTGGACATCGCGCGCACTTGCTTTAGGGAGGTCAAGATGAAGACGCCTGCCAAATACTGGCCCGGTCTCGAGTCCGACAGCGAGGCCAAGGTGATCGAGTTGCGTGCCGGCGACAGCAAAAGCGCGGCGGGACTCGCTCTTCGCGCCGCGGTTCTCGAGAGCCGCCTGCGCCGCCTTCTGCGCATCAACAAACGGCTCAACAGCGACCTCCGACTCTCACGCGTCCTCGAAACCATTATCGACACCGTGATCGAGCTGACCGATGCCGAGCGTGGCTTTCTCTTGCTCAAGGACAGTGATGGCGAACTGGTGGTCAAGGTCGCACGCAACATGGATCAGACCACTCTCGACGGGACGGGCTCCTCGTTGTCCCGCTCTATCGCCAAGCAGGCCGCCGACAGCGGTGAGCCCGTGGTCGCCGTCGATGCCGCGGGCGACAGCCGGTTCAGCGAACTGCTGTCGGTCAGCGACCTGCACCTGCGCTCTGTTCTGGCCGTGCCACTTGCCGTGAAGGGCCAGGTTGTCGGGACGATCTACGTCGACCATCGCTTGCGCAAAGGGGTATTTGGCGACGACGAACTCGCCATGGTGCTTGATTTCGCGGATCAGGGGGCCATCGCCATCGAGAATGCCCGTGTGGTGTCCGAACTGCGCCGCCGGGAGCAGCAGGTGCAATCGCTCAATCGCCGGCTGGAACGCGAGCTGAAGGTCCAGGAGGCCGCGCTCAGCGACGCGCGGGTCGAACTCAAGGAGAGTCGGCAAGCCGCGGCCCTGCGCTACGACTATCGGCAGATCGTGGGGCAATCGCCGTGCATGCTCGATCTTTTTCGCCTTCTCGATCGGGTGACCGACACCAGCCTGCCCGTGGTCATCGAGGGCGAGAGTGGAACCGGCAAGGAGCTGGTGGCGCGGGCCATTCATTTCCACGGACCGCGCAAAGAGCGGGCCTTCGTTTCGGAAAACTGCGCCGCGATCCCCGAAACCCTGCTCGAATCGGCCCTGTTCGGACACGTGCGTGGCGCGTTCACGGGCGCCGATCGCGAGGCGCGCGGGCTGTTCGCCATCGCCAACGGCGGCACGCTGTTTCTCGACGAAGTGGCCGAGATGTCGCCCGCCATGCAGGGCAAGCTTCTGCGCGTGCTCCAGGACGGCGAATTTCGCCGCGTGGGGGGAGGAGAGCGGCCCGAGAAGGTGGATGTTCGCGTCCTGGTCGCGACCAACAAGAACCTGACCGACATGGTGGAAAGCGGGAAGTTTCGCAAGGACTTGTTCTACCGTCTCAGCGTGGTGCGGCTGCACCTGCCACCGCTGCGCGAGCGGCGCGAGGATATTCCACTGCTGCTTCGACATTTCCTGGAGAAGGCCGCGCAGCAGGGGGGTACGGCGGCCAAGACGATCGATCCGACTGCGCTGGCCAAGTTGTGCCGCTACGGCTGGCCTGGCAATGTGCGTGAACTGGAAAACGAAATCGCCAGGGCAGCGGCATTTGCTGGATCGGCTATCGGGATTTCAGATCTCTCGCCCCACATTCAAACTGGTCAGGATCCCAGCGAGACGATCCGCAACGAGCCTGACAGCTTGCGCATTCGGCATCGCGTCGAGCGCCTGGAGCGTCAGCTCATTCGCGAGGCCATGAGTCGATCGCAGGGAAATCAAACCAAGGCATCCACGCTTCTGGGACTGTCCAGGTTTGGGCTGCAGAAGAAACTGCGCCGGTACAACTTGGGAGCGTAGCCAACTATGTTGACGTTGAACGCATCCAGGGTTGGCAATTCGATGACAAAGCTCAAGGAATCCGTGGCAAAATCTTGGCTCGGATTTCGCACTGATAGGGCATGAGGGTTTCCATGAACCGCGGACCAAGAGGCAATCGGCTGCTGAGATGGCTCGCCGGCGTACTGGCTGGAGCTTCCTACCTGCTCATCTTCGCCTGCAATTCCACCTTCATTCCCATTCCGCCACCGAACCCAACATTCACCGAGAGTGCGACCCCTGGGGAGTGGCAGGTCCACACGCCTCCCGATTTGCGCGCCGTGGGAGCGCGCTACTATATCTACAATGCAACGACCGGAAGCGGCCTGATCCAGCGCGCTTCTGTCACGGATGGTTCGATGGACGCCTACCCATTGCAGGGGCAAGTCGGCGACAGCATCGAAATCCACTGGGAACGGTCCGTTGCCGATGGCAGCTCCACGATCTGCAGGCCGCTCGGAGCTGGGCTCGTACAGCAGGGATGCTACTAGAGCACCGACTTCACGGAACTAGGCCTGCGTGCGCGTGTCCCTTGATGGATGAAGACCCACGGGGGCATCTGCGGGGAGGTCGGTGGCTGGTGCGATGGCAAGTCCCGACGTGGGCATGCGCTTGACCTCGTCGCGCGCAATTCGCCAGGCTGCCTGGATAATCCATGAGACAGACCTGTCCTGGCGAATGGCTTCCTTCTGGGTTTCCGCCAGCATGCCGGAATTGAAGTAGAGCGTGACCTTGCGTTTCTGAGACACGTTTCTGTTCCCGTGAAAGCGCAGATGGCCAGAAAAGGATTCTGGTCTAGCGGCTGATCTTGGCCTTGAAGGGGGCGAAGAACTGGAAGTTGAGACTGAAGATCCAGTTGTTGGTCCATTCCAGATCGTGGGTGTCGGTGACGCTGTCGCCGTTGACGTCCCGGCCTGAGGCGTTGTTCTTGTAGAGGAGATCGCGGAACTCCAGATTCAAGGCCATCCAGTGAGTCAAGAAGGCATGTGCCCCTACGCCAAAATTCCCTGCCACCTCGGTGGTGGTGAAGGCTTGGCACTTCGGAGGCGACCCTCCACAAGTGTCAGGCATCGGATCTTTGGCGGCTAGATTCACCACGCCACCTCCGGCAAGGACGTAGAAGTCGAAGTAGCTGAATAGGCTGCTGAGCAGTGCGATCTTGCCTGAGAGTGGGATGAACTCGACTTGCCCGAGGAGCGCGTACCCAAGGTGGTTCATCGTGGCCTGCGCGTCGGCTGCGTACGGCGATTTGATTGTGGGTTGGCTCTTGTCGGCAGGGAGAGCGCCGTTGATGTCATTGTTGAACGAACTCTTCCACGTCGGCGTGGCGTTGAAACCTCCAACCACGGCCAGCGAGATCCAGTCGGTGAAATGGTAGGAGAGCTTGGGCATGAGCAAAAGGGCATTGTGGAAGTCCTGCCCGATGCTCACGCCCGCGCCTACGCCGAATTCAAAGCGCTTGTCGCGCAGTTCGAGCCGCTTGCGAATAACCGGAGCATCCGTGAGGGGACTCTTGCGCTCCTTTTCGGCGCGAGCCATGGCTGGCAGACAGACGATGCCGCCCAAGAGTAGCGCGATAACTTTCCGCATGACTTGTGTCCTTTTCATCATGACGTCAACTCGCTAGCGGGGCGTTCGATACGAGAACGAGGGTGGTACATACAGCCCGATTGAGAAGAACATCATGATGTTCTGCACGAATTGGCTCTGTGAATTTTGCGAGTCCTTCTTGACCGTGGCGATGTCGTCCGTGGGTTGGCGATTCTTGTACTCGAAGGTGTCCGAGTACATGTAATCGCGGAAGGTCACGCTGAGGGTCAACCAATCGAGAACGAACAAGCGAACGCCAAGACCGACGTGTCCCACCCAGTCGTCGTTGGTAAAGGACTTGTCGCCGAAGGCGCGTGGGATGATCTCGGTTTTGATCTTTCCAACGCCTAGGGCGAAGGCTAGATCCCAGTGCACAATCCACTTGTTGAAGAGACCGAACTTGCCGTAGCCAGGCACATACCCGAAGGCCAGGGCATAGTGGTACTTCAGCTTGTTCAGCGTGGGCACGAGGTAGTACTGCAAACCGACCAGCGACTCGCGCTCGGACAGCTCCTTGATGAAGTACTGTCCCTCGCCTCCGATGGAGAGCACGTCGGTGATGTAGTAGTTGAGATCCCCGCCGAACGAGTAGTGCCGAATCAGCGGATCGTTCAGGGTGATTCCCGCGAAGGGGGCGATTTCCAGACGATGCTTCTTGAGGAAGGCCTTGCGTGGCACCACCACGATGTCTTCCCAGGACTTGCGTGGAGCCCCAGCCGCATCGACGGGCTTCTTCGCTTCCGGAGTCTCGGTTTCGCCAAGGCCCGTCAAGTCCAGATCGAGCCCGCCTATTGGGCTCGTGTCGACTGGAGGTGTTTTGTCGCCGCCAGCCTGGTCAGGCGCCGCTGCCTCTGGCTGTTGAGCCAGAGAAACTTTTGCGACGCCTAGGTTGGCAAGAATTACGATGAGGCCAAGGGCAAGTCGTTTCATGCGTTTCCTTGCTTGGGGGCTGCCTTCACCCCATGACAAAAATCGCTTTGATTTCAGAGGCTTGGCTATGAAGGCAGAGCTGCGGGCAATGTAACACAGGGAATTTCTGCAAATCAACAAAATTTCAGTCGCTGTCCAATGTTTCGCTCGTCGAGAAGTTTGTGAGTGTCCTTCTACCCTTCTTCGACCTGCTCGAACAGAGCTTCTACGAATTCTTCTGCATCGAACTCGCGCAAGTCCTCCACGCGCTCGCCCACGCCGATGTAGCGCACAGGGATTCCGAGCTGATCGGCGATCCCCAGAATCACGCCTCCTTTGGCGGTGCCGTCCAGTTTTGTGAGCACGATGCCGGTGACCGACATCGCCTGGGTGAAGATCTGGGCTTGGGCAATAGCGTTTTGTCCGCTGGTCGCATCAATCACCAACCAAGTCTCGTGCGGAGCGCCCTCGAGTGCCTTGCTGGCAACTCGCCGAACTTTCTGCAATTCCTCCATGAGATTGGCCTTGGTGTGCAAGCGGCCAGCGGTGTCGGCGATGACCACATCGAAGCCCTCGTTGCCAGCTCGCTTGATGCCTTCGAAGATGACAGAGGATGGGTCGCTGGCTTCCTTGCCGCGAACAACGGGGGCGCCGACCCGCGCCCCCCAGACCTCAAGCTGCTCGGTGGCTGCGGCACGGAAGGTGTCGCCCGCCGCGAGCAGCACCGATTTCCCTTGGCCTTTCAACTTGGACGCCAGTTTCCCGATGGTGGTGGTCTTTCCACTTCCGTTTACGCCAATGGTGAGGAGCACGAAGGGTTTGGCTCTCGCGAAGTCGACGGGCGGGGCTTCGTTGCGCAGAAATTCGGTGCAGCGCCTGCGTAGGTGGTTCCAAACCGCCTTGGGATCTGCCAGTTCGCGCTTGCCGAGGGATGCGCGGATTTCCTCAAGCAACTTCTGGCTGGTGCGGACGCCGATGTCCGCGGTGAGCAGCACCTTCTCGATCTCTTCGACCAGGGTCGGATCGATTTCTCGCTTGCCAACAAAGAGCTGGCCGAGTCGGGAAACCCATCCTGCCCGAGTGCGGGCCAGGCCTGGCGCAAGCGCAGCCGAGTCGCGCGCCTTTGGTCTGTCCGTCGGTTGCGCTGCACGAGGCTTGTCGGTCGGAAGCGTGACCTTGGGTAGGACCGGTGTGGGCTGAGTGCCAACTTCGACTCCTATCTTCTCCGTCGGGGGAGCAGACTCGGGCGGTACCCGAGACAGCAGTGAAGGAGGCTCGGATAGTGGCGCTTCAACCTTGACCGCATCTAGGGGTGCTGGAGATTCTGATTCCGGCTCGACATCCTCGGCGCGGAGTGCCGCCTTCTTGGGTTTGGCGCTTGGCGTTGGCCGATCTTCGCCGGCTTCATCTATCTGCCGCTGTCGCGCTTTTCGAGCGCGCCGAATCGCGTAGATAAGCAGTAGGACCGCTGCGACAAATCCGCCTGCAATAATCGCTGCTGTGAGAAGATCTGGGCTCGTTCCCCCCTCCATGAGGCCCGGACCTTAACAGGGTCGGGGTGAAACGTGCGATCTTTTTGATATTTCCAGGAATGGTGTCAGAGAATGAGTCCATGAGGTGACAAAGGCTTTACAGACCTGGGTGCCAAATGGTACCAATCTGATGTCACGAAGTGGCTAGTATGGTCACGTAATGTCACGCCATCAGGTGGTGCTCGATGCGGATAAAGCGGCTCGAAATCTGTGGGTTCAAGTCCTTCGTTGATCGAACGGTTCTGACGTTCGACGATCCTATCACGGGCGTGGTGGGACCGAACGGTTGCGGCAAATCGAACATCGTGGACGCGATTCGATGGGTCATGGGCGAGCAGTCGGCCAAACACCTGCGCGGACGGGCCATGGAGGACGTCATCTTCAATGGCTCCGAATCGCGCGGTCCTGCCGGGCTGGCGGAGGTCTCGATTACCTTCGATACCGTGGCGCTGGCAAGCGATGTTGCGCCCGGTGGCGTGCCCTGGGGCGCGGCTGGGCCCGCGGACGTGGTGGTCACCCGTCGTCTCTATCGCGGCGGCGAAAGCGAATACTTGCTCGGCGGCGTACCTTGCCGTCTGCGCGACATCGTCGAGTTCTTCCTCGGTACTGGGGTCGGTTCAAAGGCCTACGCCATCATCGAACAGGGACGCATTGGTTTCATCGTTTCGTCGCGCCCTGAAGATCGCCGCGCCCTGATCGACGAAGCGGCCGGCATCACGAAATACAAGGCCAAGAAGAAGGTGGCCGAGCGCCGCATGGAGGCCACGCGCCAGCACTTGCTGCGCGTGACCGACATCATCGGCGAAATCGAAACCCGGCTGCGATCGCTGAAGCTGCAAGCCCAGAAAGCCGAGCGCTACAAGCGCTACAAGGCCGAGCTCAAGGATCTCGAACTGTGCCTCGCCACGCAGAAACACCTGGGATTGCTGGCCGAACAGAAACACCTTCTTGCCGCGCACGCGGCCTTGCACATCCAGCACGCGGATGAGACCAGCTCGCTGGTTGCCGAAGAGGCCAGCGTCGAGGCCGAGCGGCTGACCTTGTCGGGAGATCTGGCCGAGCTTTCCCGGGCCAAGGAAGAACTGTTTGCCCTCGACAATAGGGCGCAACTGTCAGCCCAGCGCGCGGAACATCATCAAGATGAGTCGGCGATGCTGGTCGTGCGTGCCGACCATGCTCGCAAGGAGAGCGATGCGCTCGCCCTGCGCTCGTCCCAGAATACGGAATCTTTGGCCGCCATCGAGAGTCAGGTGGCCATGCTCGACGCCGAGGCCGAGGCAAGAATCCAGGCGCTCGAAGCGATGGAGCAGACCTGCGCAGAGGCCAAGAGCGAATTGGCCACGGCGCGACGGCAACTCGATCAATCGGTTGCCGGTGGCGGCGCTGCCCGCACCCGCATCGCACGGCTGGAATCCGATGTCGAGTCGGCGCGCGTTCGGGCCGAGGATTTGGCCCGCCGGCTGGAAGAGTTGTTGGGCGACGAATCCTCGTCGAGCGAGGCCCTGCTGCGCATGACCAGCGAGGCGGCCGAGGCCGGCGAACGCATGCGTGAGTTGCAGGCGCGCGCCGAAGTTCTAGTCGAGAAGAAGTCGCAGTACGAAGCCCAAACCGCCACCTTGCGCGGTGAGGTCGCGCGCGGCGAGATCGAACTCGAAACCCTGCGCGAGGAGGCGCACCGACGGCGGTCGCGGTTGCAATCGCTGGCTGAGATTCAGGAACGCTACGAGAGCTTCCAGCGTGGCGTGCGCGCCATCATGCAGAAGGTTCGCGAGGCCCACGCAAGGCCTGCAGACGAGCAGGGGACGGATGTCGTGGGCGAAAGCGCGATGTGGACGACCCATGGCGTGCGCGGGCTGGTGGCGGACATCGTCCAGCCGCCGCCCGAACTGGAAACCGCGCTCGAAGCGGTGCTGGGCGAGCGACTTGGCAATATCATCGTCGAGTCGCACGAGGTGGGCGTCGAGGCTATCGACTTTCTCAAGGAGCGAAGCGAGGGCCGTTCGAGCTTCATTCCTCTGTCATTACGATCGTCGTCCGGAACGGTCGTCTACGATTCCATGGGTGGAGCGAGCGTTGAGGAAACCACCAGCATGGTGCCGGTGCCCGCGGAATGGCCGAGCGGCGAGGGCGTGCGCGGGCCCATGCTCGAACTCATCGGATTCGACAGGCACTACGATCGCATCGCCAGCTACCTCTTGGGTGACGTGATCGTTGTCGAGGATCTGCGCAAGGCGCTTGAGTTGTGGCGGCACACCAAGACCGAGAAGACGCTGGTGACTCTCGACGGTGAAGTCATCGATCCCCACGGCGTCGTGACCGGCGGCTCGCGTGAGTCGGCGGTGGCCGGCGTGCTTTCGCAGAAGCGGGAGATGCGCGAGCTGGAAGAGGTGGTAGCGCGGCTGGATCTGGACTACCAAGGCACGCTCGATCGCCATGTGGGCAACAAGCAAGCCCTAGCCGAAACCGTGACCGCGCTGGACGAGACCGTCGCAGGCATGCGCCGGGACGAGCTTGAACTTGCCGCCCAGAGAAGAGATGCGGATCGTCTGGCGCGCGAGCAAATCCAGGTGGAAGCGCGCCGCGTGCAGCTGGCGAATACCATCGAGAGCTTGCGCGTTTCGGCCAGCCAGAATCAGGCGCGCATCGAAGAGGCGACGACCCAGCTGGTGACCGAGCAAGATGTGGCGGTGGAGCACGAGGCCAGGGCCGAGGGGCTAAGGAGTCAGGTCGACACTCTTGCCGAAAAAGTGGATGGCTTGCTCGCCGAGCTTTCCACCGTCAACGTCGCGGCGGCGCAGGCGGGCGATCGCAAGCGCATGGCGCGAGAGAACGTGGATCGGTTGCGGCAGGAAATCGCCGATCACCAGGCCAAGCGCACCCAGCTCGACGAAGATGCGTCGAGGGATCTCGCCCGCGCCGAATCCTTGCGCGCCCAGGCCGAGCAACTCCGCCAGGAGGCGTCGCTACTGCAATCCGACCTTGCCGAGCGCTCCCGTGCCTACAGCGAGCGGCAGAGCGCAGCCGAGGAGCGTAGTGGTGTGCTCGCGCGGCGGGATGCCGATCTCAAGACCGTTCGGTCGCACGTGGCGCGCCTAGCCCAGGAACTTGGCGCGCTCGATTTGCGCTGCCAACAAGTCGCCATGCGCATCGAAGGACTCGATGAACACATTCGCGACCGCTACCCAGAGATCGGCAAGGTCGCCAACGTCGTGACCGACTATCACTTGCGCGGGCTTTCCGGCGAAATCGAGGAGAGTCGGGTGCTTGAGTTGCGCGGCCTGGTCGAACGCATGGGCGACATCAACCTGACCGCCATCGAGGAATCGGCGGAGCTGCAGCAGCGCTACGACTTCTTGACCACGCAGAAGGCGGATCTTGAATCCGCCATGAGCCGCCTCGACACGGCCATCGATAAGATCAACCGCGCCTCGCGCAAGCGATTCCGCGACGTCTTCGACACCGTGAATGCCAAGTTCCAAGAGGTGTTTCCGCATCTCTTCGGCGGCGGCAAGGCCCATCTGGCCCTGACCGACGAGAGCGATCTGCTGGAAACGGGCGTGGAAATCGTGGCCAATCCGCCGGGCAAGAAGATGATGCAAAACATCGAGCTGCTGTCGGGTGGAGAAAAGGCGCTGACGGCAGTGTCCTTGCTCTTCGCCATCTTCCTTGTGAAGCCGTCGCCGTTCTGTGTGCTCGACGAGGTGGACGCTCCGCTCGACGAGGCCAACGTGGGCCGCTTCAACCATGCCGTGCGCGAGATGACCGACCAATCGCAGTTCATCATCGTGACGCACAACCAGCGCACCATGGAGATCGCAGACCGCCTGTGCGGCATCACCATGGAAGAGTCCGGCGTGTCCAAGCTTGTGGCGGTCAATCTGCGCGACAGGAAGCGCGCCCCCGCGCCCGCGGAACCACCGCAGTCCGTGCTGTCAACCGACGGCGGGGATTTTGGACAGCCTGCGTCGGCATGATCGTAAAATGGATCCTCTGATGGTCGAGTTTTCTGACTCCCGCGGCACCATATCCATCGCGCGGGGTTGACGGCTTCACACTCTCTCAATACACTCACCCACTCTTTGACGGGCTCCGCGTTCGCGGTCAAACCGTCGCTTGGAAAGGAGCAACATGGCTACCCACATTACCGACGAATGCATCAACTGCGGCGCTTGCGAGCCCGAGTGCCCCAACGACGCCATCAGCGAAGGCGACAGCTTGTACATCATCGACGCCGCTCGCTGCAGCGAGTGCGTCGGTTTCTTCGATCACGAGGCTTGCCAATCAGTCTGCCCGGTTGAGTGCTGCGTGCCTGATCCGAGCAACACGGAAACTGAGGAAGCTCTGCTCGCGCGTGCCAAGCAGCTTCACCCGGACAAGAACCTGCCCGATCTGGCCGCCCTGCCGGCCAGCCTGTCTCGCTTCCGCAAGGCGTAGACATCGAAGCAATCGATCAGGGGGCTCTGAAACCGGCCATCGGTTCAGGGCCCTTGTTCATCTCTGGGCAGGCGATCGGGGTGCGTCTCCACGCGGTGCTGCCGAACAAGGTTGCTCGTGAAGTCGAGAAACCGCTGGTGGCGCCAAGAATCGTAAGATCCGGCTAACAACTTGCCGCGGGCCTCTTCGAACGTGATGTTTTCCGCCGGTTGCTCGCTGATGTAGCGGACGATAAAGCTCGCATCTTCGTTCACCACAAGTGGCGTCGTGTCGCCGGGCGCGCGCAGCTTCGCAACTTCGGCGCCGACGTCCTTGGCCAGCGGCCGATCTGTGCTCTGGAAGAAGCGCTTGAACACGACGGATCGTTTCGACCAGATCGGATCGCGCGCGACGGCTGCAAATTCATCCAGTGTCTTGGTCGCATGTTTCTTCAAGTAGAGGGCAAGCTCTCTGGCGGTTTGCTCGCGCGGTTCCCGATCCTCTTTTTGCATTCGGGCGCCGGTGTAGACAGCGAGAAGTCCGATTTCCACGAGCCGAGAGTGCACGAAGTATTCCCGCGCTCGTTGGTAGAGGGGTCGAAGATCGCTGTCGGGCACGGCCTCGGGACGGAGGCTCGGCTCAAGCTCCTTTTCGAGCAAGCGCTGGACGAGAGCACTTTGCACGTCCGGGTCCGAGTCGTTCGCGAGGTTGTAGCCGCGCAAGCGTGCGTGCTCGGCCAGGAAATAGGAGTCGATCAGAGACTCCAGAGCGACGCGTGCGGGTTTGCCGGACCTCTTTGCTTCGGCATCGATCTGTTTGGCGAAGATTGGAACTTGGCCCACCCTTGCTACCACATCGCCTAGATCGGCCGACGGGGAAGGCGTCCATTCCTGCTCGGCGATTTGCCTGGGCGAGGAGCAATTCGCGAGCGACAGCGCGACGAGAAGTGGAGTGCGGCAGCGCACGCGACGATGGTAGCAGAATCGGGGATCCGGCGGGCGGGCAAGCGTAGCTATCTTGCGCCTGCGCTGCTAGGTTCGCGTCCTTGATGATGTCATCCCAAAGTCCCCATTTCGTGGTTGCGATCGACGGTCCCGCGGGGGCTGGCAAGTCGACCGTGGCCCGTGCGCTGGCAACCCGTCTTGGCTACACCTTTCTCGACACAGGCGCGCTCTATCGCGCGGTTGCCTTGGTCGCCCAAGGCAGCCAAATTCCTTGGGACGATGGCCCTCGTCTGGGCGCGCTCGCCAAGGCGCTGGAAATCGTCTTCGTTCGGGATGCAGAGCGAACCCGAATCCTGGCCGATTCGCGCGACGTGACGGATGCTATTCGAAGGGCCGAAATTTCCGAGGGCGCCTCGCGCGTTTCGGCGCTGCCAGAAGTGCGGGCCGGACTTTTGGACATGCAGCGAAGGGTGGCGACCCAGGGCAGCGTCGTTGCGGAAGGGCGGGACATCGGGACTGTCGTTTTCCCTTCGGCACAGGCAAAGTTCTTCCTAATCGCCAATCTCGAGACGCGCGCGCAACGACGAACTCTGGAATTGCAGGCTGCGGGACGCCATGCGGTTCTTGCCGAGGTTTTGGCCGAGATGCGCGCACGCGACGCGCGTGACAGTGGCCGGGCGGTGGCGCCCTTGCGCCGCGCTGACGATGCCATCGAAATCGATTCGTCGCTTGCGACGCCGGATGAGATTGTTGAGCGCATGGCTGCAATCGTCCGGGCGCGTGGTGGATAGCCACGGGTCGGCGCGGCCCCAATCTGGTTTGCGCCGCAAAGCGTCGCGCTCCGGCCTAGAGATCCCTTCATCCGTCATCCGTTGACATGCGGGATTCGCGGCGGTAGTTTTCGCCGCCCTTTGCTAATCCCGATGGTCGGGGTGGGCGATGACAAAACAGTTGCCGGGTCGTGCGTGGGGCGCCGCTGCGATCCGGACCAGCCGATTCACACGAATCGCGTTGTTAGCGTCACAAAGGATACTCATGGTTGCTGTGCCTTCGTCTTCGGATACCACCTCGGACATAGAAGATAGTTTTGCCGCGCTTTTCGAGGAGTCGCTCAAGCGCGATGAGGTGAAAGAAGGCGAAATCGTCAAGGGCAAGGTTATTGCCATCGGCAAGGACAATGTCGTCGTCGACATTGGCTACAAGTCCGAAGGCACCATCGCCGCCTCGGAGTTCATCGTCGACGGGCAGATGACCATCAAGGCCGGCGACATCATCGACGTCTTCTTGGAGAGCCGCGAGGACGAAAATGGTCTGTGCATCGTCTCGAAGGAAAAGGCGGATCGGCTCAAGGTCTGGGACGAAATCTCAGCCGCGTGCGAACGGGATGAGCTCATCGAAGGCGTCATCAGCACGCGCGTGAAGGGCGGACTGTCGGTCACCATCCGCGGCGGCGTGAAGGCGTTCTTGCCTGGATCGCAGGTCGATTTGCGCCCGGTGCGCAATCTCGACAACCTGCTCGGCAAGAGCCACCGCTTCAAGGTCATCAAGTTCAACAAGAAGCGCGGGAACATCGTCCTGTCGCGCCGGGTGCTGCTCGAAAAAGAGCGCGCCGCACTCAAAGAGCAGACGCTCGACAAGCTCAAGGAAGGCCAGATCGTCGAGGGTATTGTCAAGAACCTCACTGAGTACGGCGCCTTTATCGACCTCGGCGGCATCGACGGCTTGTTGCACATCACGGACATGTCGTGGGGCCGCGTGACTCATCCATCTGAGTTGTTCCAAGTTGGTGACCATGTCCGCGTGAAGGTGCTCAAGTTCAACACCGAGACTGAGCGCGTGTCGCTCGGCCTCAAGCAAATGATGGAAGATCCGTGGACCCACGCCCAGGCCAAGTACCCGCCGGGAACCGTGGTGCGTGGCAAGGTGGTTTCGCTCAAGGACTACGGCGCCTTCATCGAGATCGAGCAGGGCATCGAAGGCCTCATCCATATCTCGGAGATGTCATGGACCCGCAGGGTGAAGCACCCGTCGAAGATGCTGGCCATCGGCGACACCGTCGAGGCCGTGGTACTGGACATCGATCCGACCCAGAACCGCATCAGCCTCGGCATGAAGCAGCTTGAGCCGAATCCGTTCGCCTCGCTCAAGGAAAAGTATCCGCCCGGAACCGTGGTCAAGGGCATCGTACGCAACATCGCCGACTTCGGCATTTTCGTGGAAATCGAAGAGGGCATCGACGGCCTCGTGCACGTGTCCGACTTGTCCTGGACCCAGCGGGTGAAGCACCCGTCCGAGCTCTACCAAAAGGGCGACGAGGTCGAGGCCGTGGTGCTCAACATCGAGTTCGATGGCGAAAAGCCCAAGGTGTCTCTCGGTATCAAGCAACTCGTGCCCGATCCATGGGATCGCATTCCGTACGACTATCCGGCGGGCAAGATCGTCGAGTGCAAGGTGCTCAAGGTGCTCGACTTCGGCGCCTTCGTCGAGATCGAACGGGGCATCGAGGGGCTCATCCATGTCTCCGAGTTCTCCGACGAGCGCGTCGAGGATCCCAAGCAGTTCGTCAAGATTGGCGACGTGCTGAAGGCCGAGATCATTTCCGTCGACGGTGCCGAGCGCAAGATCGGTCTGTCGTTCCGAGGTGCCACGCGCGCCGAGGAAGTGGCGGACGCGCAGGGCTTCAGCGCTGGCGGCCCCACCGCGACCTTGGGCGATGTCATGCGCGAGAAGCTCGCCGCTTTGACGCCCAAGAAATAGTTAGAGCCTTCGCGCAAAACGGCCTGGCCGAGAGCGATTCGGCTAGGCCGTTTTCATTTCGCCTACGGCCCGCGTGAGCCAGGTTGAGACATCCGCCACCACGGTGTCAGCCTCGGGGTCGAGAAACATCTCGTGGAAGACTTCGGGGTAGGTGCGAACCTCGACGATGGGGCCGGCCTCGCGGGCAAAGGTGAGGTTGACCTCGTTGGCCACGATGCGATCGTTGCCGGCTAGTACCATCAGGGTCGGCACGCCTAGTTCCTTCGCTCGCAGGCGGATGCGAGCTTGCGCGCGCAGGGTGGCCATGAACCACCCGGCGGTCGCCACGTGATGGACCAGCGGATCCTTGTCGAAGCCCGCCAGCACGAGGGGATTGCGCGAGACGTTTTCAGCGGTGAGCCCGTTCGGCATGGTGAGGGTGGGAAAGACCCGCGCGGCAACATTGGCCGCCATCTGCTTGGGGGCGGAAACCTTCATCTTCAACTTCAACCAAGGCGAAGCGACAATTAGCCGATCTGGCTCATTCGTCTTGGCCCTGCTCAGAACAAACGCCAGGGAAACCGCGCCCCCCATACTCTGGCCGAGCAAAGCCCATGGCTTGCCAGGATCTTGCTGCCGGGCCCACTCGACAATTGCGGCGAGGTCGTCGACATACTCGTCGAAATCGGCGATGTGACCGCGGCGACCGCTGGAACGGCCGTGGCCGCGGAGGTCGAACTGGGTGACGGCGATGCCGGCGGACGCGAAGGCGGTGCCCACGTGGCGATACAGCCCGCAATGCGCGGAATAGCCGTGGACCATGACCAAGGACAGCCGCGCTTCGCCCCGCGCTCGAAAGTGCTCGACGTGGATCGTGCATCCGGCATGTTGCAGGGACGTCTCGATGTCTGGTGTCGAGCCGGAATCCATCACGCGGAAATAGCATGGACTCTGCCCCGCTGGCGAATCATAGTGCCCGACCGAAGGCAATGCGGATTTCGGAAATCTACGCCACCATCCACGGTGAATCGCAGTATGCGGGACTGCCTTGCACGTTGGTTCGCACCACGGGTTGCGATCTGCGCTGCACCTATTGCGACACCACCTACGCCTTCGTCGGCGGGCGCGACATGACCGTGGAAGAAGTTCTTGGCGAGGTAAGACGCCACGCCTTGCCCTTTGTCTTGCTGACCGGGGGCGAGCCGATGTTGCAGGCGGAGATCGCCCTGCTGGCCGAGCGACTGCTCTCCGAAGGATACAAAGTGGCGATCGAGACCTCGGGGGCACACTTGCTCGACGGACTACCGCCAGCCGTTTTGCGCATCGTCGATATCAAGACACCGTCGTCGGGAGAAGTAGACCGGATGAAGTGGCAGGTGCTGGATGGACTGCGCCCGTGCGATGCGGTGAAGTTTGTGCTTTCGGACGAACACGACTATCGCTGGTCCGCCGACCAGGTGGTTCGGCTGGACCTTGCCAAACGAACCGAGGTGCTCATGTCGCCCGCGCAGGGCCGGCTCGACCCACGGGATCTGGTCGCGTGGATCGTTCGCGATCGGCTTCCCGTCCGAGTGAACCTACAGCTGCACAAATATGTGTGGGGATCCGACACAAGGGGGGTGTAACCGACCTGGGCAAGGTGCTAGGGTGGGGTTGCGTCGTGCCCGCATTTTCTACCCACCGAGTCGGTTCTTGCGCCCCAGCCAGTCGCGGTTTCTCGCTGTGACCGACGCCATACTTTCGAGGTTGACTTGGATCCTTTGATCCTGCTAGCGTCCGGCCGCGTCTCGTGGGCTAACCTATCGAGAATGCTTGGAAAAGGCAAAGAAACCATAGGCGGCTTGAAAGGATTCTTGGTCACAATGGGTACTTGCATCGCGGTGCTGACGGCTCCCGGGTGCGCTACGCGTGCCAAACGGGATCCCGATCAGGCGCAGGTGCGCTACCAACTTGCCGTCGGGTACTTTCAAAATCACCGCGATGAAGCCGCCATCGAGGAGTTGCAGAAATCCATCGAAGCCGACCCGCAGAACGCCGAGGCCTACAACATGCTGGGCCTCATCGCTCTGAAGCAGGCCTACGACTATGGGTCGCAGGCCGAGACGGTTTCTTGTCTCAAAGGCGCCGATGAGCAGTCTGTTCGTGGCGAAGAGAACCGGAAATTGCGCGACGCCGAGACGAGTTTCCGCAAGGCGGTTGAACTTCACGCCAACTTTCCCGAGGCATGGAACAGTCTGTCCGCCGTCGCGCTCTTACTCAGGGAATGGGACGAAGCCATCACCGCGGCCGAGAACGCGCTTAAGGATCCCACCTACGATTCGCCAGTTTTTGCTCGAGCCAACTTGGGCTGGGCCTATTTTCACAAGAAGGACCTGCAAAACGCGTGGAAAGAGCTCTACGAGTCCGTGTCGCGTGCATCGGCGTTCTGCGTGGGACGCTACCGGCTGGCCAAGGTCTACGTCGAGCGCGGGGAAGTTGATCAAGCCGTCGATGTCATCGAGCCGCTCATCGCCGACGGCAAGCGCTGCCCCATCCAAGAAGCCTTTCTTCTCGGAGGGCTTCTGCACGAGCGGCGAAAGAATGCTGAAAAGGCGCGCGACCTGTTCCGTGCCTGCGCGGAGATGTCCCCTAGAAGCTGCGTGGCCGATGAATGCAGACGGTACGCACAGATGATCCAGTGAGGAAGGTTCTGGCGAATGGAAACAGTGAACTTCGGCACATTCCTCAAAGAAGAACGCGAGCGACGGCAAGTCTCGTTGGCGACGCTTGCCCAGACGACCAAGTTGTCGGTTTCCGCGTTGAAACTGATGGAGGCGGGCAATCTCGACGACCTGCCGCCGGATGTTTTCGTTCGTGGCTTCATCCGCTCCTACGCCAAGACGATTGGCATTTCGAGCAGCGAGCCGCTCGGCCTTCTGGATCAGATTCTGTCTGAACGCCGTCGTGCCGCCGAGCCGCCACTGGTCGTAGCCAGCCGCCCGAGCAGAAAGCCTGGCTTGGACAAAGCCATGCCAGCGGAACCGCAGGTCGAGGACGAAGCCCAGGCGCCACGCCATGGCATTGGACTTGCGGTGTTCGTTATCATCGTGTTGCTCATCGCAACCATCACGCTCTCCTTGTTCTTGCGCCAGCAACCCCAGTCCGGCGAAGGGTTGAGCCTTGATGACGGCGTTGCATCGTCGTCCACAGCGCTCCGCCGCACCTGACAGCATCGGACGCCTCGTCTCGTGAGGCAAGCCATCGTCACGCCTGCCATCTTGCTTCGCCGGGTGGCCTATGCGGAGGCGGATCTTGTGGTCACCTTGCTTGGAAGTGAAACTGGACGGGTTTCGGCGCTAGCCCGTGGCGCGCGCAAAAGTTCCCGCCGATTTGCGGGTGGTCTTGGCATGGCAGCGACGGGCGAGGCGAGACTTCACGAGCGGGCAGGCGCGGATCTCATGGTTCTCGAATCCTTCGATGCAAGCGACGACCGAGCCGGCCTTGCAACGGATATCGCGAAGACAGCGCACGCGGCCTACGCCATCGAACTTTGCGATCGGCTGTGTCCGCCACGGCAGGCGGAGAAGTCCGTGTTCCAATGGCTCGACGAATTCCTCTCCCGGCTAAGCGCCGGATCAGCCACCGCCGAACGGCTGCGTGTCTTCGAGCTTGGCCTTTTGCGCGGACTTGGGATCGGCCCGTCGCTCGATCGCTGCGTCGTTTGTGATCGCGGCGAGCTGGGCGGCGAGGACGTCCGCTGGCACCCTGACAGGGGCGGCGTGGTCTGCCGCAATTGCTCCGGACGCGGCGACCTCATGAGTGGCAACACGCGCCAGGTGCTGGAAAGGCTAGCGAAGACCGGGCTGGCGGAAGCCGACGGCCTTGTGCTCGGCCCCGATGTGGGCGCGGGATGCCGCCGGGCCGTGCTCGCCCTGCTGCGCGAATACGTGCACGGACCCCTGCGTTCGCTCGACTTTATCGAAAAGATGTCCGGAAACATGTCGGGTTCCCGTTGACTGCCGACGCCAGACCGCTAGATTGCCGCCTCATCATGCCAGCGACCTCACTCGACACCATCGTCAGCCTGTGCAAGCGCCGCGGATTCGTCTTTCCCTCCTCATCGGTGTACGGCGGACTGGGCAGCACCTGGGACTACGGACCACTCGGCGTCGAACTGAAGAACAACGTCAAGCGCGCCTGGTGGCGCTCGGTCGTGCACGAACGCGACGACATGGAAGGGCTTGATGCCGCCATCCTGATGAATCGCCTGGTGTGGAAGTACTCGGGTCACGAGGCGACCTTTTCCGATCCGATGACCGACTGCCGCGCGTGCAAGACGCGGCCGCGCGCGGATCACGTGTTCGCGGCGCAGAAGGGGCGCGACCCCAAGGGCCTGCCCGAGATCAACGCTGCTATCGAGGCCAAAGAACTTGTCTGCCCCAAGTGCGGTTCGAAGGATTTGACGCCCGCGCGCCCGTTCAATCTCATGTTTCGCACCAGCGTCGGCCCCGTGGATTCGGGTGACGACTCCGGCCTTGTGTACATGCGGCCTGAAACCGCTCAAGGGATCTTTGTCAATTTCGGCAATGTCCTCGATACCATGCGCAGGAAACTGCCCTTTGGCATTGCCCAGGTTGGCAAGGCTTTCCGCAACGAAATCACGCCCGGCAATTTCACCTTCCGCACGCGCGAGTTCGAGCAGATGGAGATCGAGTATTTCGTTCGCCCCGGCGAGGACGAGGCCGCGCACGAAGCTTGGATCGCGGAGCGAACGAACTGGTACCTGAAGCTTGGCATGCGCAAGGAGAACTTGCGCGTCCGCGAGCAGGAGAAACACGAACTCGCCCACTATGCCAAGCGCTGCGTGGATCTGGAGTACCGCTTTCCCATGGGCTGGAGCGAGCTCGAAGGTATTGCCAATCGCACCGACTTCGACCTGAAGGCGCACAGCCGCTCGCCCGAGAATCCCGACGCCGTCGGCGAGCTCAAGTACTTCGACCAGGAACAGAAGAAGCACCTCGTTCCCTACGTCATCGAGCCCTCGGCGGGTGCAGATCGCGCGACCTTGGCGTTCTTGTGCGACGCCTACGAGGATGCCCTGGTCAAGGAGCCGCCAGCCGAGGAAACCACCAAGTTGCGCGACCTGGTTGAGAGCTTCGCGAAGTCGGTCGGGCGCCGTGAGGGCATGGCGGCCGAGGTGAAACAGCGTCTGGTGTCGACGGCCGAAGGGATCGCGGCAGGGTTGCCGGGGACGTTGCCACAGCTCATCGGGTTGATGGAGGACGCCGAGGCCGCGACCATTGAGGTCATGAAGAAGGTTCGCGGGGTAGGGGAGAAGATCGCCGAGGAGCACACCCGGACGGTTCTCCACCTCCACCCGCGCCTCGCCCCGCTGACCGTGGCGGTGTTCCCGCTCAAGCGCAACGACCCTCGCTTGGTCGAAATGGCGCGCGGGCTCAAGCGCGACCTTCAGCGCAGCGGCGTGCGCGCGGTCTACGACGACACCGGCGCCATCGGCAAGCTGTACCGGCGGCAGGACGAAATTGGAACGCCATGGTGCGTTACTGTGGACTTCCAGAGCCTGGACGACCAGACCGTCACCGTGCGCGACCGGGACAGTATGCAGCAGGAGCGTTTGAAGGTGACCGAGTTGGCGCCAACCCTCGCAAGCCGGTTGACCTGATTCACGAAATCAACCCATTTCCCGTGTTCAATCGAGCGTCGACGGGGCTTTCAATCCCCGCCGCTCCCTGATAGAAACCCCCACCGATGCCAACCAAGAAGAAGACTGGAAGCAAAGCCATGAAACCGACCAAAGCGCGAGCCTCCAAGGCAACCAAGTCCAAGGCCAAACCCAAAGCAGCCGTGAAACGCGTCAAGCGCGTGTATTTCTTCGGCGGTGGCAAGGCCGAGGGAAACAAGGACATGAAGAACCTGCTCGGCGGCAAGGGTGCCAACCTCGCCGAGATGACGAACATCGGCGTGCCGGTGCCTCCTGGGTTCACCATCACCACCGAGGTCTGCACGGAGTTCAACAACGCCGGCGGCAAGTTGCCGAAGGATCTCGACGCGGAAGTCACGACTGCCGTCGCCAAGATGGAGAAGCTGCTTGGCAAGAAGTTCGGCGATCCGTCGAACCCTCTGCTGGTTTCCGTCCGCTCGGGCGCTCGGGCGTCGATGCCGGGCATGATGGATACGATTTTGAACCTCGGCCTCAATGACGAGACCGCCGCGGGTCTGGCGGCAGCCTCGGGCAACGAGCGCTTCGCATTCGACTCGTACCGCCGCTTCGTCGCCATGTACGGCGATGTCGTGCTGGAAATGAAGCCAGAGCGCAAAGAGGATCACGACCCGTTCGAGGTCCTTCTGACTGCCAAGAAGAATGCGGTCGGCGTGAAGGTCGACTCGGAATTACCTGCTTCGGCGCTGAAAGAGCTTGTCGCCGAGTTCAAGGCCGCCATCAAGCAGCACAAGGGCGTCGACTTCCCGACCAACCCGCTCGACCAGCTCACCGGCGCCATCAAGGCCGTATTTCGCAGCTGGGAAAACGATCGTGCCAATGTCTACCGCAAGCTGAACAACATTCCTTCCGACTGGGGCACCGCGGTCAACGTGCAGGCCATGGTGTTCGGGAACAAGGGCAACGAATCGGCCACGGGCGTGTGCTTCACGCGCAACCCGTCCACGGGTGAAAACCTTTTCTACGGTGAGTTCCTGGTCAACGCCCAGGGCGAAGACGTGGTCGCTGGTACCCGCACACCGCAGAAGATCGCAGCTCTCGAGGAAGACTTTCCGGTCGCCTACAAGCAGCTCTACGAAATTCGCAAGAAGCTCGAGAAGCACTACAAGGACATGCAGGACATCGAGTTCACCGTCGAGGACAAGAAGCTGTTCATGCTTCAGTGCCGCAACGGCAAGCGTACCGGGTTTGCCGGCGTGCGCATCGCGGTCGAGATGGTGGACGAGAAGCTCATCGGCAAGGACGAGGCGCTCCGCCGCGTCGAGCCCGAAGCCCTCAACCAGCTTCTGCGCCCGGTCTTTGACGGCGCTGCCAAGGCGGTCGCGGTCAAGGAAGGTCGATTGCTTGCCAAGGGCCTGCCGGCTGGTCCCGGCGCCGCCACGGGACAGATCGTGTTCTTCGCGGACGACGCCGAGGCGTGGGCCGCGCAGGGCAAGAACGTCATCCTGTGCCGTCACGAGACCTCGCCCGAGGACATCCGCGGTATGAATGCGTCGCTAGGCTTCATCACTGCCTTCGGCGGCATGACCTCGCACGCCGCTCTCGTCGCTCGTCAAATGGGCAAGGTGTGCATTGTCGGTTGCGATGCCATCTCGTTCGACTACCACGCGCGCACCATGACCGTGAACTCGGCCAAGGGCGCGACGGTGATGAAGGAAGGCGACTGGGTGTCGCTCGACGGCTTCACCGGCGAGTTCATCAACGGCCGCATCAACACCACACCGTCGGAAGTCATCCGCGTTCTCATCGAGAAGAACCTGGATCCCAAGGACGCCCCCGTCTATCAGCAGTACGCCAAGCTGATGAAGTGGGCGGACTCCGTGCGCCAGCTCAAGGTGCGCGCCAACGCCGATCAGCCCGATCAGGCGGAAGCCGCCGTGTCGTTTGGTGCCGAGGGCATCGGCCTTTGCCGGACCGAGCACATGTTTTTCGGCGAGGGCAAGATCGGTCCGATGCGCGAGATGATCGTGGCCGAAAACGAAGCCGATCGTCGCGCCGCACTGGCCAAGCTGCTCCCCCTGCAGCGGGACGACTTCGCGGGAATCTTCCGCGCCATGGGCAGCCGCCCAGTGACCATCCGGACCCTGGATCCGCCTCTGCACGAGTTCTTGCCCCACGATGAGGCAGGCGTGCGTGAGTTGGCCCAGGCCACCGGCAGAAGCGTGGACGCCATCAAAGCACGCATCGCTGACTTGCACGAGTCGAACCCGATGCTCGGTCACCGCGGCTGCCGCCTCGGCATCACCTACCCGGAGATCACCGAGATGCAGGCGCGCGCCATCATCGAGGCCGCCGTCATCGTGAACAAGGAAGGTATCAAGACCGAGCCCGAAATCATGATTCCGTTCATCGGAACCAAGAAGGAGCTCGATCTGCAAACGGCGGTGGTTCGCGCCGCCGCCGACACGGTTATCGCCGAGAGCAAGACCAAGGTGAAGTACCTGGTCGGTACCATGATCGAGATTCCGCGCGCCGCTATCACGGCGGCCAAGGTCGCCGAGACCGCGGAGTTCTTCTCGTTCGGCACCAACGACCTCACGCAGACCACCTTCGGTCTTAGCCGCGACGATGTACCCAAAGTGCTCGCGTCCTACCTCGACAAAGAGGTCTACACGGTCGATCCCTTTGTGTCGATCGATCGCGAGGGCGTTGGCTACCTCATGAAGCATGCCGTGGCTGGCGGCCGTAGCACCCGCAAAGATCTCAAGTGCGGTATCTGCGGTGAGCATGGTGGTGACCCATCCTCGGTCGAGTTCTGCCACGAGATTGGGCTCAACTACGTGTCCTGCTCGCCGTATCGCCTGCCCATCGCACGTTTGGCCGCGGCTCAGGCCGTACTGAAGAAGTAGAGTCATTGAACCATAGGTTCTTTCGAACTCCCGCGGTGAGTGCAGTCGGGCAAAACCCGCCTGCACTTACGCGCTCTGTGGTTGGCATGCGGAAACTCGTATTCTTGGCCTTTCTCATGGCGGTGGTTGGCGGTGGGTGCAATTTCGGCCAAAGCGGCATTGGTCCCCCCGCCAATCGGATTTTCCTTCCTGCTGGCGCCATCGCTGACCCGGACGACGACTTTCTCTACGTCGTCAACTCGAATTCGGATCTGCGTTTCAACGCGGGGACCGTGGTTGCCGTGGATATGTCCAAGGCCGCGGCCACACGTGCGCAGATGACCGCGACACCGCCCGAGGTGTGCGCTAAGACGCGTTTCTCGCGAACCGAACCAGTGGCCGACAACTACTGTTGCCGCGATCTTATCGATAGCAACATCATCAATTGCAACGAGCCGCAATTCATCCAAAGTGATGCCACCATTCAGATTGGCAGCTTTGGCGGAGCCATCCAGCTCCAACGCTACATACGCGATACCAGCAACCCATCAAGCGAAGTCGTCCGCCGCCTATTCGTCGCGGTTCGCGCTGAGCCGTCGATTACATTCGTCGACGTTACGATTGCAGATGTCGCGAACGCCGTCGGGGGCACGCAGAAGGTCGTGTCGATGCGCTGTACGGGCCCAAAGCAGAATGGCCCAGACCAGCCCATCAATCCCTTTTGCGATGATACCTGGAAAGTTCGTCGACATGGCGGAGACACACCAGGCTCTTTTGACTTGCCCGAGGAGCCGCACGTGCTGGCCTACGACGATGGCCTTAAGACGCTCTACGTCGGCCATCTGACCGTAGTGGCCAATTCGCAAATCCAGGGCGGCGGAGTCTCCACCTTGGACGTTCGCGATCCGCAAAGCGAAACGCCAGTTCGTTTCGCCGGTCTGACGCTCAACACCTTCCTGCCAGCCACGCTGTCCCAGGCCGTGGCGGCGTTGTCGTTGGCTCCAGCAGCGTTGCCAGTGGCTCCGGCGTCTTCGCCGGCTCAAGTCGAGTGTGCGAATCCAGCAAATCCCGATCCCGCCCCCGGCATTCGCGTCTACGCGACCGCCAGGTATTCCACGGCCATCAGCGGCATGGTCTTGCGCACGCCTTCCGCGATCTGCGACGATCCGCTGCCAGAACCCGACGCTCTCACTTTGGTTCCATCCGAGAGTTTCTACTCGTCGGCTTTTCTTCCGCCCCGTGGGGCGGATGTTCGGGGGATTCTGTTCTCGGACGATGGCACGCGCGCATTTGTTCTTCACCGCAACGACGCGGACACGTCGGCCAATCCCGCCGCCCTGGTCGTGCTCGACCGACGCCCGCTCGCCGATGGCTCGCCCGCCAACACACCCATCGATGTCCTGGAGGTTTGTGGCGGTCCGACCGCGATGGAAATGTGGGACGCCGGTCGCGGGAAGCGCATCTACGTAACCTGCTACGACGATGGATTTATCTACGTCGTGGATCCGAATGCGCTTGTGGTGACATCGGTCATCGATGTAGGGGCTGGACCGACCAGCTTGGTCTTCTCACAGCGCAATCCAGGTGTAGCGTACGTCGCCAGCTTCGCCAACAGCCATCTCTCGGTCATCGATCTTGCGCCCGGTAGCCTCACGGAGAACCACGTGGTGTTGCGCATCGGATTGCCACACGGGTACGGCGAATGAGATCCCTTTTCCACGTCTTTGCCTTGTCGCTTCTGCTCGCCGGCTGTTCGTCGACGCCAGCGGTTATTCCGACGAGGAATCTCGAACATCCGTCCGATATGACCTTCGTTTGCATGCAGGAGGTCCAGGTCACGGACAGCAATGGGACGACCACGACCCAGCTTTCGGGACAGCCCATGGACGCCTGCCACGCGCGCGACCTGCCCGATCCGGCGGTGATCCTCAGTGGAATGCGAAATTTGGGAACGTTCGCCTTCATTGCCAATCCCGGCAGGAATGAGGTTGCTGTCGCGGACATGGACCTGGCCCGCTTGCTCGATCTGACCCCTGCGTCTCCTGGCTACGGCATGCTTCCGGTCGGTGGAAATCCCGAGGCCATCGCCTCCACCCAAGACGGCTGTTGGGTCGCGACCGCCAACCGGACCAGTTGCGATTTCACGCTTCTCGATCCCGCCCGATTGTTGGCGCCAACCTTTTCCGCAGGCTCGTCTTTGGCCGTGCCAGTCACTACGCCCGGGGACGCCGTTCGCCGCGTGGTCGTCCAAACTCAAAGCGGCAGGGTCCTTCGATCTTCGACGGGAGAGATCGCTTTTCTTCCTACTGTTTTTCCCCAGGGCCAACCACAAGATTGTCGGTTCGATATCATGCCAAGGGCCGTCGCAACGTTCCCAGGTTGCGACATGGTGGCGCTTCTGGATTTCTCATTTGGGGATTCGAGTGTCGCCAACGCGACCGCCACCATCAGAAGCGCCTTCTACGTTCGGCCTGACTTGCCAGGAGGCTTTCTAGACGCTGGTGCAGAACCAGTGTGCCCCACAGATTGCGAAACGGGCTCAGAAACGACGGGGCTGGACGCGGGGACCGAGACCGTCGACGCTGGGGCAGGAGGCGGCGCGGGCGTCGATACCGCGCCTGGCGGGCAAGGCTCTCCGCTGTACCTGCAACCCCTGGCGCTCGTCCCTGACGGAACTCGGGTCTACGTGGCAAGCTTGCTCGACACTGCCATTACCTCGCTGGATATCAGCGCCGCGGGTTTGGAGAATCCCACGCGTATCAATCTTGCCGAGGATCCCATCGGTGTCAACCGGTTGCGCCTGGGAATCGACCCGTACCGCAAAGTTCCCGCCACGGACGGAACCACCGGTTTTGTTCCGAGTCCGTTCCTAGAGAATCGTGGCAGATTCCTTTACGCCATCACGCGCGACGATTCGATTCGCGTCGTCGAAATTGCAGCGCCACAAGGCGTGAACCAAGCGACGCCGGTCGAGTGCGACGTGAACATCATCATTACGGATCCGTCAGTAGCCGATCCGGCGGCGGGATGTTTTCCAGTGGGGACGGGGCCACGTCGTCCACTGGCCCAAGGACCCGGCATTCGTATTCCGACCTTCTCCAATCCCGATAGTCCGCCGCCGCTGCCGCGAGACATCTCCTTCGCCGATCTGCAACCGATTGCCACAGACGCCAACTATCAATCCTTGAGCGGCCAGTTCGGATTCGTGGTTGCGTCCAATGGGCAGGTCTACGTGCTCAATCTGGCCCCGAACGGCGAAGACAGAAGCTACACGACGCCCCCCCCTGACAGCGAGTATGTTCCTGCGACGGCCACGCATTCCTTCCGCGATGTTCGCGATGTGGGAAAGTATGCAAGGACGCCGCTCGCGCTCAGTATCGCACCGCAACGCCAGGTGATCGTTTCCGATCAGGCGTTTCCCACCACCGCAACCTACTCGGCGCTCGATGGTCCACTGATCAGATCCTTTTCTCCCGACAACGGAACCACGACCAACTGGATGGATTTCCCGGATCCCGACACCATCATTTCGCGATCCTGGAGTGTCATCTGGGAGGGCGCCTTGCCACAGGCAACACGCGCCAGTGGCATCGTGCAAGCAGCGACGGACGGCGTTTCTGCCGGGCAGCTCAGCGACGAGGGCGCCGATTTTTGCGGCAGTGGCGCGCAGGCGGGCGATGTGCTGATGTTTTCCGGATGCACGCAGAACTCGGATTGCCAACCCGATGACAAGTTCACCTGCCAAGTGGCGGTCTCGGGTGCGCGCGGAATCTGCCTACCCATCGACGCCACCGCCAGCGCTAATCTCATCAATAACTGCGGCAAATTCATGGGCAGCCGCATGCGCTACGAGATCACGCAGGCCACGGCGACGACGCTGACCTTGCAGCTCAAGCTCGACGAGGTTCCCAAGACCGGTCTCAACCCGTGCACGAAAGAGACGGAAGTGGCGGACTGCCGTCCCGACGTCGATCACGGCAAGCTCGCGAGCACGCCACCGGACGGTGGTGTGAGCCACGGATTCGAGTGCGTTCAAGTTCGCGCCCCGGAGCTAGAGCCTCCACGTTGCGTGAAGAGGTGTTCGCTCGGCAGTGACAGCGACTGCCGAGCGGGGCACGTCTGCGAATCGGTTCCGGGGACCTTGCCAGGGGCCGCCGCACCCGGGACTGGGTTCTGCGTGGAAGCGCCTACTATCAAACCCGAGATGCTCGCTTGCTTCCCTCAACCCATGACCAGCTACAGCGTTCGCGCGGGCCACGCTTTCATGGTCTACGGATCGTCCATGCCGACGATTTCGGGAGTGCAAGCATCGGCTACCGCCGAAAGAGTCTGCCAACCGCAGCAGCCTGCGGATCCCTCGATGGTGGTGCGCATTCCGCTATCGGCGCCCAAGTGTCCGACGGATAGCAGCTTCTTGGCGCAGGCAACGGACACGCTTGATTCGACTGGCCACGTGGTTGTTCCCGCCCAATTCGTACAGAAACTGACAGCAGTGGCTGGCAGCAATCCCTGCCTATACCAAGGACCGTATCTCGACAGCATGAGAACCGGTTCTGCGGATTCCGGCGTGCCCGACGACCAGCACATTCGCGCCTTCTTTCAGAACCCGCAGATTCGCTTCGTACTCACGAATCTCGAGCAATACGCGGGCGATCTGCTGGCCCTGCATTTCGAACTGCAATACGGATTCGTTCCGCAAACCGTGCAAATTCCGAGCTACGAAGTGCTGCTGACCATGGGGACCAGGATTATCACCGGGCCCACCAAGACCCCGGAAAGCCCGATTCGGGCCAATCTGGCGAACACGTTTTCCTATCCCTATCTCTACGTGGTGGACCAAGGCCGCACGGCGCTCACACCCGGCAGCCGTGGACAAGTTCTGCGCATCAACCCGCGCGCCGGAAGTAACGAGATCGCTACCTTCGACACGACCTTGTCGGGCAGCACGCCTTTCCAGCTCCAGTAGGGTGCCCCAGACTGAAGATCGACTTCGCCTCGCGAAGTTGACAAGTGGTAGGGTGTTAACCTACATTGTAGGCAAATGAGCGATAGCGTTCGCACCACCGCACGTGAGCTTCTTCTTCGAGCGGTTCAAGCGACCAAGGCTGAAGGCCTTCTGGTCGAAGTGCCTGCGCAGGTCCCGATTGAACGCCCAAAGCGCCCCGAACACGGCGACTACGCCACCAACGTGGCTCTCGGCTTGGCCAAGGCAGCTGGTAAGCCACCGCGCGTGCTCGGTGAGGCCATTGCCAAGAACCTGCGCGCTATCGGGGAAGCCAATCTTGCGGAAGTGACGGTCGCTGGTCCGGGGTTCGTGAACCTGCGCTTCTCGGACGCATTTTGGCAGCGGCGGTTGCTCGATATCCGCAAGGCCGGACGCGATTGGGGCAGGGGAGACGCGAAGACATCACCCAAGCTTTGTGTCGAATACCTTTCCGCAAACCCTACGGGTCCACTGCATTTCGCCCACGGCCGGCACGCGGCGGTCGGCGATTCTCTGACCCGGCTTCTGCGCTTTGCTGGCTACGACGTCGTTCGGGAATTCTATCTCAACGATGCCGGCAACCAGGTCGCCATGCTCGCGCTCTCTGTGTGGACGCGCTACATGGAAGCGGCTCGTGCTGCCGACTCCAGCGTGCCCGACGTGACCTTTCCCGAGAACGGCTACCGCGGCGACTACATTCGTGGTATCGGCCAAAAGCTCCTCGAACGCGACGGCAAACGATGGGTTAGTTCCGAACCGCCAGCGGATGTCGAGCCGATCCGGCAATTCGCCATCGAGAGCTGCCTGGCCATGATCCGCGCAACGCTCGCTCGATTCGACGTCGACTTCGATGTCTGGCAAAGCGAGCGAGCCTTGCACGAGGCGGGGGACGTGAAAGCCACGCTCGAACACCTCGACAAGGCGGGTTTCATCGAGCGCAAAGACAACGCGGTCTGGTTGCGCACGACGGCCCTGTGGGGAGACGACAAAGATCGCGTGGTGGTGAAGTCCGACGGACTGCCCACCTACTTGCTCGCGGATATCGCGTACCACAGGAAGAAGCTGGCGCGAGGATTCGACCAACTGTGCGACATCTGGGGCGCGGACCATCACGGACACATTCCGCGCATGCAGGCGGCGCTCAAGGCCCTGGGCGCCGATCCTGACCAGCTTTCGGTGATTCTGATCCAGATGGTCAGCCTCTTGCGCGACGGCAAGCCGGTGGCCATGGGCAAGCGTGAAGGTGAATTCGTGACTCTCGACGCCGTGGTCGACGAGGTCGGGCGAGACGCGACCCGATTTTTCTATCTCATGCGCCGGCATGACACGCCGCTGGAGTTCGATCTCGAATTGGCCAAGCGGCAGTCGATGGACAATCCCGTCTACTACGCCCAATACGCGCACGCACGTTGCGCCTCGCTGCTGCGTCGTGCGCGGGAGCTTGAGGCCCCGACCTACGCCGTGACGCCTGAGTTGCTGCGTGCCCTGACATTGCCGGAGGAAATCGTCGTACTGCGCCGGTTGTCGGATTTTCCCGACTTTTTGGCCGACGCCGCGGCCGCGCGCGAACCGCACCGCTTGGTGCAATACATCCAGGAATTGGCGAGCGATTTCCAGAGCTATTACACCCGTTTGCAGAAGGTGCACGGGGATAGCATCCTGCCCCAACAGCGCCAGCGCGTGGGCGATTGGCGCGCGACTTGGGATTGGAAGCGGACAGCCGCTCGCCTGGCCTGGGTCGAGGCCATCCGCCAAGTGCTGGAAACCGCGCTGTCCCTGCTGGGCGTTTCCGCCCCGCAGGAGATGAAGCGCGCCGAAACCGCCGAAGAGGCCGAAGAAGCATAGGAAGAACCGTAAAACGACCCCTAACTCAATTCATCGCCCGATTTCGCCGAGGAGAATGCCATGGGATACACTTCAGGGACTGCGATGGAAGATCGAGGCCTACGTGACATCGAACGTTGGCGCGACAAGATCGAGGTGCGCCTCGACAACCGCCAGGTCTTCTTCCTGTTCTTCGGCAGCGCCCTGGTGGCCTGCATGCTTTTCGTTCTGGGCGTGATCGTCGGCAAGCGTCTGGAATCGCGCGGCCGCGCGGTCTCTCCCGAGATCGAGGATCCGTTGGCATTGCTAGACAAGGTGGCCACGAGTCCGCGCCCGGCACAGTCCGGGGTGACCTTCCCGCAGGCCCTGTTTGGCGCCGCCAGCAAGGCCTCCTCCGACAAGCACGCCCAGAAGAATGCGATTGCAACCAACGCGGAGGACGAGTCGGCTTCGCACAAGACACTCGCGCTGGCCAAGCCCAGCGAGGGCAGTACGCTGGCCCCGGCTGCAACACCGCCGACAGCGGAAAACAAGCCCGCTCTGGCCAAGCCCGCGGCCAAAGCAGACAGCAAAACCGCCGCGGTCGTCGCGGCGGAGAAGTCGAACGAGCTCGTGCCGAGCAAGGCCAAGCCGGCCGATGCGAAAGAGTCCAAGCCCGCGGTCATCCCGACCGTCGCGGCGGCTGGCGACAGCAAGAGCAAGGGCCGCTATTCGTTGCAGCTAAGTTCGTTCCAGGACAAGAGCGAGGCCGAAACCTTCGCGCAGAAGTTCGAGGGCGAGCGCCCGTACATGGTCGTCTCAGAGATCCCTGGCAAGGGCACCTGGTACCGCGTGCGCGTCGGCGACTATGCCTCGGCCAAGGATGCCTTGGCGGCCAAGCTGTCGTTCGAGAAAAAGCACAGCGTGATCGCCTACGTCGCGCAAAAGTAGGGACCCAGCCCGAGGCTAGAACATCAGGCCGACGTTGAAGTGCGTCCGCCAAGTATCGTCCCCAGGTTGCCGGTTGAGGGGAATGGCGAAGGACAAACTCAGATCTCCGACGGGCAGTTTAATCAAGAGCGGCGAGAAGCCGACGCCGTGTCGGAAATCGGTCGCCGAGATGTCGTTGAGCGAGTAGCCGACCATGCCGCTGTCCAGAAACACCGCCCCATAGAGCGGGGGCGAGATTGGGAATTGCAGATCGATGTTCTGCAGGATGCGCAGATTGCCCCCGAGCGGACGGTACTGAACATAGTCGAGTCCGCCCACGCCTGGCACGCGGATGGTTTCGGTCAGCGCGTAGTCGAGTTGGTATCCTCGAATCGACGTGTCGCCGCCGGCGAAGTAGCGCTCTACCTTGGGCAGAAGCGCCGGTCCGCCAAGCGGAAGCCCCTGGTCGTAGCGGATGCTGTAGCGCAGGCTGAGCCAGGGCAGAAGCGGTACGACGGACATGCCGCGACCGTAGAGTTTTACGAATGTGTCGTGGCCAACGTCGAACGACAGCGCGGGCAAAGCGACTTCGACGCCAGCAGCGACCTTGAATCCGCGCGATGGGACCAGCACGTGATCCAGGCGATGCCATTCCACGCCGGCACTCAGGCTGCTGACGAAAGTGCCGATGCGCACCGTGGTCTGGTCCTGGAAAGGACCGGGGTCGGCGGCGCGCATGAGCAGTTCGGTCCGGGAGGTGTTGCGCAGGTTGTAGCGAACATTGGCGTCGATGCCGGGATACATCTCGCGCGAAAAGCCAAAAGAGCCGCTGCCGGAATGCACGTCGCCGAGTCGCAGGGTCGCTTGTCTCAGGTAGCCGCCGACGATCTCCATGCGGAAAAGCGTGCCGAGAAAGCGCGGGTTCAGAAAGCTGGCGGTTGCGCTCGTGAGTGACGGGCCGTAGGCTGCCTGTGACATCAGGGTCCAGCCGTGACCGAAGAGATTGCGATGCTCGTAGCCGAGTGCCGCGTACGCGCCAAGGGGAAATGACGAGCCTGGGGTGGCTTGGTCGGTCGAGGCGCCGCCGCCCAGCCGGATGACACCGAAGTGGTCGTGCCGTTCTTCCACCTCGACCACCATGGGAACGATCGGATCGCTCGCAGTCGCGCCGGGAAAACTCACCGGATTCGGATTGTTGAATAGCTGGATGAGGGCCAGATTGCGCTGGGCTCGCTCCGTCCCGCGTGTGGTCAGGACGTCGCCCGTGCGCAGCTCGGCCCACGTCCTGATCGTTCCTTCGGTCGTGAGAAAATTGCCGCGCACGAAGATGGGCCCCACGTGCACCTGGGGGCCCAGCTTGACTTGCCAAGCGACGTGCATCTGGTCGCCGTGACGTTCAGTTTTGGCTTCCACCTGGGCATAACGGTAGCCCTCGTCGCCGAGCGCACGCTTGATGCGGCCTTCGTCACGCTTGATGTACGCGGGCTGGTAGGGTGCGCCGAGCACGGTGCGCAGGGAATCCATGAAGAATTCCTCTGCTCTGGGCAGCGATTCACCTGGCACCACACACTGAAATTCCATACCCGCCACCCATACGAGTGGCGTCTCCTCGATGAGAAAGCGAACGTACAGGCTGTCGGCGTCGCGCCAGACGGCTTCTTCAGCCTGATCGATGGTGGCCGGAAGCGGGCGCCATAGACCCGGCTTGGGCGCGATCTCCGCGCGCACCTTGGTGTCGGGGTAGCCGACGGCGGCGTAGTGATCGGCCAGGGTCTGCACGTCGAGCTCCAACTGGCGCAAGCTTGCGAACCCGCCTTCGCCAAGGCCCAGGATGCCCAAGAAGGGAAAGACGTGGGTGCGAATGCGGTCGGCGAGGACATCGGTGGAAACGGCGCGATTGCCTTCGAAATAGATGCCACGCACTTTGAGCAGCGGTCCTTCGTCGATGACAAAGACCAGGCGGTCGGACTGTTCGGAGAGGCGCTCGCGGCGCCAGGTCACCTTGACCAGCATGTGCCCATTCTCGTGGTAGGCATGCTCGATGGCGGTGGCGCTGGCCGCGGCCTCCACGTCGTCGTAGGCACCGTGCGCGAGCAAGGTCAGGTAGTCGAGCAGCGACCCCGCCGAGCGGGTCCGGTTACCCTCGAAAGCGACCTCGACGTGGCGGCGCTCGCGGATGTCGATGGCAAGCCGGACGTTCTTCGCCTCGCGATCCAGGCTGGTCGCGGGGTCGAAGTCGTCCTGAATGCGCACACCGGGAAAGCCGATGCGGCGATAGTGCCCGACCAGGTTCGCGATGTCCTGGCGCAAAACCCCTCGGCGAAAGGGCTGAGGGAGTATCCAAATGGAGTACCACCTCCCGTGGCGAAAGCTGTCGGCGATGTCATCGCTCGGGAGTGCGGTCGCGCCGGTCACGGTCAGCGGGCCAAGCGGGTAGGCAGGGCCGAGATTGACCCGCACGAGCAGGCTGACCCCAGCGGGCAACTTGCCGTCGTCGTGCAGTTCGATGCGCGCCTCCGCTTCCCAGTAGCCTTGCGAGCGCAGAAAGTCGCGCACATGGTCAGCCTCGCTAGCGATGAAGGTGTCTCGTTCGGTCCCGGCGGGTGGAAGTCTCATGCCTGGGCGGATGCTCAACTTGCCGATGACCTCTTCCTGGCGTACGCCGCCGAGGACGATATTCGGCTGGTTGCCAGAGACGAAGATGCGGCGGACACGGTCAAAGGCTTGAAGCTTGATCTGGAGATGCACGCCATCCGCCATCAGCAGCGGGTTGATCTCGGCCGCGTAGCCGATGACTTGCAGGATGTGTTTCAGGCGCGGGATGGTGCCGATGGGCATGCCCTGGCGATCGGCGTCGCCGGACGCGACGAAGGGCGTTCCGTCGCCGGCATAGCCCGCCAGCAGGGCTTCGACGTGTCCGGGTGGGTCGATGCTTCCCTCGATGACCAAGCCGCGCAGGGCGGGTGCAGCCGCGGCTTCCACAGGCGAAGACTCGGGCTGCGCAAGCACGTGGCGCTGCGACGCCAGGACGAGCATTCCTGCAAGAAGTGAGGCGAGATGTGGAAGCCGAAACACGTTGGGCAGCTCAGGGTATCAGGCGGTCATGGATTCGGGAGAGGTATTCAAAACGTCGGCACCAGCGTGAGGTGTTGGTCACCATCCCAGGATGGGACCCAAACCACGGACGGGATATTCAAACGTCAGCTCCAACTTGAAGCTGTTGGTCTGGATGGGCAGACCTTGCTGCAAGGAATAGGTCAGACGGTCGCCGATCGCACGTCCGGTCAGATAGTCGCGGAACCAGGCCACGCCCTGTATTCGGTAGCGCTGTTGGCTCTGGAAGCCTCGCAAATAGGACAACTCCAAATCAAATTCGCGCGTGGTGCGCGCCTTAATCTTGATTTCAACTCCATCGGCCCCCACGGTGGGTCGCAAATTCCACTTCCGACCAGTGAGAATCTGTAGCGTATCGTCGATGTAGGGTTCGACGAGGTTCGACACGGTATCGCGCGATACCTGGCCCAGCATGTCCAGACCGCTTTGCTGATTCATCCCGAACACCTGCCCAGTGTTGCCGCTGAGATTGTCGGTGGTTCTGCCGGAAAGCAGGAGCAGCATGGTCTGGTTTCGATCCATGCCGTCGGTTGTCGATAGGTCGATGGTGGCTTGGTTGATGGGGCCGTTGATCTTCATCAGCACCACGTGTTCGTTGCCCGAGGCATCGACGACGGTGTTTTGTGCCTCTAGATTCAGTTCCGGCGTGTCGCCCGCCGCGATGGACTTGGTGGGCACGAAGGTCACGTGGTTGACGTTGGGGGAAAGCTCGAAATCGCCACGCAAACCGATGATGTGAAAGCTGCCATCGGTGGGGCGGATCTCGCCCGAGAGGGTCGGCACGGCCAGGGTGCCGCCGATGCCCAAATCGATGAGCACGTGAATTTCCAACGGGGTCAGGTTGTTTCGCACCACGAAGCCGTCGCCCTCGGTGCGCACACGCAAGTCGAGCGCGAGATTCTCCAGCAGGGGCTGGCCCGCCCAGAAGGGCTTTCCGGAGGCCGATTCGTTGATGCGCGAGGAGAGCACCAAGTTGCGTACGTTGAAGTCTTGCAAATACCTTCCCGAAATCAGACGCACATCCCCGGAGAAGGCGAGTCCGTCGGTGGGATTGCCTTTGAGCTCCGTGCGCAGCGACAGGTCGTCGATCTCGATGCCCTGGTCGCGGTAGCTGAGGCGATTGCCCGCGAGCGGGAAATCGATGGCATCCCACACGAACTCGGGGCGCAGACTGCGAAAGTGCAGACGGCCAGGCCGGACACCCTTGGCGCCGATGAGCAGCTCGCCGTCGTCGAGGCGGACCTTCACATCGGTCAGCAGGAGTTCATGGCTAGAGAGCTCGACGATGCCGCTTTGGACCTCGACTTGCCTGCTAATCCCGCGCAAGCGCATTTGGATCTCGCCTAGGCTGATGCGCGCGGCGACCTGCGGATCGTCGAGCTTGCCCGACACCTTGGCCGAAATAGAAGCCTTGCCCGAGACGTCGGAGACCGCGCCAGGTGCGATGGATTCGAGCAGACTCGCGCTCACCTCGCCTTGGGCGCTGAGCGCGACGGATTCGGGGGCGAAACCAGGACCAAGGTTCACCTTGCCGGCCACCTTCATGGTGGCATCGCCTATGGTGACGGCCAGGTCGCTGAGCTCGACCAACGACGAGGTAAGCCGCACGGCGCCCGAGGGAATCAAGAGCGATTGCTCGAAGCCGCGCGCCTTGGCACGAACCGGCCGCAGGATGGCGATCCGGCCGCGGAGATCGGGTTTCTTCACCGAGCCACCGACGCGCACCTCCAGGCCGATGCCGCCACCCAGAGAGACGAACTTGCTGGCAAGGAGCGGCTGCAAGAGTTCCAGGTCTAGTTTTCCCCCCAGGTCTGCACTCACGGACTGATCCACGACATCCCCGATGCTGTTCTTCTGGGGGCGCACCTCGGCGGACAGCGTGAACTCGCCACCGCGGGTCACCAGTCGCGCCGGCTCCACGACCACCTTCTCGGTGTTGGTCACAATGTGCAGATCGTTGGCGTTCTTGAGCCAAATGTTTTCCTTGGACGTGCCGCCATCTTCCTTTTCGATCTCGCGCGTGATGGAGGCTTCGAGTTGAGTGATCCGAACATCGATATTGGGTAGCTGCCCCGGCTGCATTTCGAAACCAACCTGGCCTGAAAGCGCGGTGGTAATGCCTTGCTTTTTGAGCTCGGGAAGCAGTTCCTCGGCGTGCAGGTTCTGGAAGGACAGCAATGCCTTGGCGTGCGGACCCTTGGGGCCGTAGCCGCCGGTGGCATCGACGTCCACCAGCTTGAACAGATTTCCACCCACCGCCACGCCGCCATCCGCCGTGGGCGTGAGCGCCAGGGTCGCGCTGCCGAACTTGATATCGAAGGCGCGCACGTCGGCAAGAGCGATGGTTCCCTCGACCGCGGGCTTCTCGACGGTGCCGGTCACGTGCAGGTCGATGGACAGTCGCCCAGAAACCGGCGCATCAACCTTCGCGGTGGCCAGGATGGCGGCAAGGGGCAAGTCGAGGATCTTGATGGTCCAGTCGATGGCGAGGGGCTTGTGCGCGAGGTTGACGTGTCCCTCGACGCGAATGTCGCCGCCGGCTTTGGCGGCCACATGGCAGAGCTTGACCACGAGCATGTCCTTGTCGGCCTCGATGTCGATGCCTTCAAGCAGCCACGCTTGGCCAAGGACCTCGACGGTGGAGCCGGCAGGTACCTGAAAATGGACCTTGGGCTTCTTGGTCGTTCCGCTGGCCGTGAGCGCGAACGAGACCTGCCCCGACACCGCGCCTGAGGTGATCAAGTCCTGCAGCGACAGCCGTTTGCCATTCAGCTGGAAATCCAGAACCGGCGCGGCCAACATTTGTTTCACGTTCTTCTCGAACAATTTGGCGCTGCCGCCACCATCGACCGTGCCGCCTGCCACGCCCGCATGCAGCGATTCCACGATCAGTGTGCCGTCGTGAAGGCGAAAGCCGGTGGTCAGCTCGTCGACAGCAGGGATACCGGTTTTGCCGCCGCCGATGCCCTTGACCTCGACTCTGCCGTTGGCATTCGGGCTGTCCATGGTGCCGGTCACGTCGACCGCCAGAGCCGCGCTTTTCGCCAGCGGTCCCACCCTCATGGTGGCAAGCACGGTGGGCAGGTCGGAAGCGCCGACGCGCAGGCCGATATCGACCAGCTTCTTGGCCAGTTCGACCTTGCCGCGAATGTCGGCGGTCGCGCCTGGAATGGCGATGTGCAATCCGGACGTGCTCGCCGACTCGGCCGATGCCTGGGCTTGGCCGGTGATGCGAACCGAGCTCGGAATCGCGGTCTGCCTGAACGAGCGGTCGTAGCGTAGGTCGAGGTCGGAAAGCCGTACCGCCTTCTTGTCCCCGATATTGGCGGCGATGCCCAAGTGCCCGTGCATCTTGCCCGCGGCGAGCTTCTTGAGCCCCGGTGGCAGATATCCGTCGGTGCCGAAGTGGTTGAAATCCAGTCGCGCAGTGATGTCGTCGCCAGCCATTTTCAACTTGGTCGAGAACTTCCCGCCCGAAGGCGATCCGAACGACAGTTCGTCGACTTTCACGGTCATGGTCGGAGCGGTGGTCGCGAATTCGAGGCCGGCACGCAAGGACAACTGTTGCGCCTCATACACGTCGAATCCGACATCCAAGCCGTGGATGGAGGCCCCTATTTTCAAGGTGTCGTAGGGATCCCACAGATCGCCGACCACCTTGGCGTTGTCGCCCGAAAGGCGAAGGCCGGTGATGTTGTGTGGTTTGGCCACCGCGGTCAGCGCGTCGGCGGCGTGTGCGAATTCGGCGTGGATCTTGATTCCGCCAACGGAATTCGCGCCGTAGATGCCGGTGAAGAAGCCCTTGCCACTGAGTTCACTGCGCCCGGTCTTGGCCATGCGCAAATCTAGGAAGATGTCGTCCGACCACTCTCGCGTCGTGGCCACGCGGGTGACAAACACGCTGTCGAAGGGCAGCACTTCGGAAATGACCTTCAAGTAGCCACCCTCGCGCGCCTCCAGGTTCGTTACGTCGAATCCCACGAACCCTTCGCCATCGACCAACAGGGAGGCTGGGGCGTGGATATCGCGCAGGTCGAGCCCCCACGCGCCGGGAAAGTCGAAGATCGCGCGAAACCCGTCGAGTTCCGCGTTCACAATCTGAAACACGAAGCCCTTCTCCTTTTTGGCGCCGGGCGGTGGCGGTGGTGCTGGCGGGGCGGGGTGCTTCGGGTCAAAGGCCGAGAGAAAGCCAATACCCTTCAGCTTGGTCATCTTGGAAAAGACCCAGACCGATCGCTTCGGCCCCACGTGGAGGTCGGAAAGGATGATGCCGCCGCCAGCAATGAGCGTCCTCAGGCGAACGCTTACTTCCAAATGCGGGACATCGAGCACGATTGTGCCCTCAGGATCCTTGATGACCAGTCCCTCGACCACCATGGGCGTGGCCCGGTCGGTCACCAGGTCGTAGAGCAGACGTGGCTTCCAGGAAATGGCTCCAAAGTGCAGCGATCCCTTCATTTCGGGCAGAACGCCGTTCACGATTTTGGCCAGCAGTTCGCCCTGGACGAAAAGAATCGCCCCCAGCAAAACGACCCCCACAAGGGCGAGCAGGCCGGCCAGGACGTAGGCCACGACCTTGGCTATCTTTCGTCGTAACTGCGCGGTCACACTGTCGCCAGAGTACCCCGTCCACGCGCGCCTCGCCAAGCAGAGTCAGTCGACCGACATGGGAACCCTCGAAGGGTTCCCAAACCCTCCCGCGCTCTGGCTGCGGCGGGCAAAGCCCGCCTCCGCCTACGCGGGACCGACATGGGAACTCTCGAAGGGTTCCCAAACCCTCCCGCGCTCTGGCTGCGGCGGGCAAAGCCCGCCTCCGCCTACGCGGGACCGGGCCTTGGAAGTGATGGACGCAACTTTTTCCTGGCCGTGACCGAGAATCTCGATGTGCTTCTCGATCGCGTCCTCCCCATCCTTTGGCCAGCCCGCTGTGCTGGCTGCAATGCCTTCGTGGCTGAGGGTATTGGTTTCTGCGGCCATTGCGAAGTGACCTTGGTCCAGCTCGGGCACTGCTGCCCAGGTTGCGCCATGCCGTCAGAGGGCGGCGGTCTGTGCGCTGGATGTCGGCGAGCGCCTTTTCCCTTCGTTCGGGCATTCGCAGCGCTTGCCTATGGGGGCGCGCTGACCCAGGCACTCCTGCGCTTCAAGCACGGTGGACACCGCCATCTGGCGCGACCGCTGGCAGCCAACGTGGCGCCACTCTTGGCCGCAGCCGCAGGGCAGGGGGCCGAGACGGTCTGTCCCGTGCCACTTCACCCTCGGCGATTGCGCACGCGCGGCTACAACCAAGTGTTCGAGCTCCTGCGCGTGGCAGGCCGTGATGTGCCACGCGATCACCACCTTCACGTCCTTTGCGACGCACTGTCGCGGACGGTCGATACCCCAACTCTGGGGCATCAGTCTCCCGCCCTACGCAGCCAGATTGTGGCCAATGCCTTCTCGGTCGTTCGCCCGCGGGCGGTGGCCGGCAAGCGCGTCCTGGTGGTCGACGACGTCATGACCTCGGGGGCGACGCTTGCCGAGTGCGCGCGGACGCTCTTGGCTGCTGGCGCAAGTCAAGTCATGGTCGCGGCCCTGGCTCGTGCCCTCTGATCCGCATCTCTGTGCTCTCCGCATTTCTCTGTGCCCTCTGCCGCTATTCGCGATTCCTTCCTTGACACGCGAATTCGGATCGCTAAGGTAGCCGCCCTGGACAAGAACAAGGCACAGGCATGTAGCTCAGTGGGAGAGCACTACCTTGACACGGTAGGGGTCGGCGGTTCAATCCCGCCCATGCCTACAAGCAGCTTCCGACGGGAAAACGGGGAAAGCCGAGCAATTCAAGGTGCGGAATGCTATTGTGCGCACCCGTTGCTTTCCCATCGCCCCATCGCCATGACCTTTTTGCGAACCGCCGCTTTGCCGAGCGCCAGTGACGGTTATTCGCGCTCGGAGGCCATGTATCGTGAGTGAGCCTGTTCGCCCCCGCAACAAGGGGGATGTTCCCGACGATCCCTTGTCCCGTTTGCGCCACTCGGCGTCACACGTGATGGCCGATGCCGTCCGCCGCCTTCGCCCGAGTGCCAAGGTGACCATCGGCCCCGCCATCGAAAACGGTTTCTACTACGACTTCGACACCGAGCCGTTCGCGCCCGAGGACATCGACCGCATCGAGGCCGAGATGGTCAAGATCATCGCGCAGGACTTGCCCTTCGTGCGCAAGGTGATCTCGCGCCAGGAGGCGCTGGATCTGTTTGCGAGCAAGGGCGAAACCTACAAGGTCGAGATCATTCGCGGCATCCCCGAGGGCGAGGAGATCTCGCTCTATCAGCACGGGGACTTCGTAGATCTGTGCGCGGGCCCGCACGTCGAGCGCACCGGCGAAATCAAGGCCTTCAAGGTGCTTTCGTTTGCCGGCGCCTACTGGCGCGGCGACGAGAACAACCAGCAGCTTCAGCGCGTGTACGGAACCGCCTTCGCTTCCAAGGAAGATCTGGCCGCACACCTCGCGCGCATTGAAGAAGCCAAGCGCCGCGATCACCGCCTGCTCGGCAAGCAGCTCGATCTCTTCTCCGTCGACGAATTGGTCGGGCCGGGCTTCGTGCTTTGGCACCCCAAGGGCGCCATTTTGCGTTCAGTGCTTGAGGACATGATTCGCAAGGAGGTCGTCAAGCGCGGCTACCAGGCCGTGTACACGCCTCACGTGGCGCGCGAGCAGCTGCTGGAAAAATCGGGCCACCTCGCGCACTACAAGGACAACCTGTTCGGCGGCATGGAGCTGGAAGGGCAGCGCTACCTGGTCAAGCCCATGAACTGCCCCTTCCATGTGGCTATTTACCGCTCGCAACTGCGTTCCTATCGTGAGTTGCCCATCCGCTACTCGGAGCTGGGCACGGTCTATCGCTACGAGCGTTCGGGCGTGTTGCACGGTCTTCTGCGCGTGCGCGGTTTTACCCAGGACGACGCGCATTTGTTCATCACCGAGGACCAGATCGAGGCCGAACTCGACGCCTGCGTTCGCTTCGGCATGGATGTTCTGCGCCTGTTCGGTTTCGAAGATGTGAAGTTTTTCATGTCCACACGGCCCAAAGACTTCATGGGCGAGGTCGATGCCTGGAACAAGGCCGAGGCCGCGATTCGGCGCGTGCTCGAAGCCACCGGCCATCCGTTCGAGGTCGACGAGGGCGGTGGCGCGTTCTACGGCCCCAAGATCGATCTCAAGATTCGCGATGCTATCGGCCGCGAATGGCAGTGCACGACCTTCCAGCTCGACTACCAGATGCCCGAGCGTTTCGAGCTGGAATACGTGGCCCCCGACGGCTCGCGCAAGCGTCCGATCATGATCCACCGGGCCTTGCTGGGCTCCATCGAACGCTTCATCGCCGTGCTCATCGAGCATTTCGCGGGCGCTTTCCCGATGTGGCTGGCGCCGGTTCAGGCGCGCGTGATCTCGGTCAGCGAAAAGGCCGAGGCCTACGCTCGCGAAGCCGAGGGCGTGCTCCTGGCGGCTGGCTTGCGCGCGGACGCCGATCTGTCGGCGGACAAGCTGAACGCCAAGATCCGGCGCGCGCAGCTGGAAAAGATCCCGTACATGTTGGTGGTGGGCGAGCGCGACATGGCCGCTCGGGTGGTTTCGCCGCGCACGCGCGAAGGCAAGCAATTGCCCGCGCTGCCCCTCGACGACATGGCCAAAACCTTGGTTGCCGAAGCGGCGGTTCCGTCGCTAGGCGCCGCGACCGTCAAACCGGTGTAGACGACAGCAGCAGGAGGAAAGACCATCCCAAGACCAGGCGGATATCAAGGATCGCGCGGCCCGGCTAGCGCAGCAGACAACTACCGCGTCGGGCGCCGTATTCGCGTGCCCGAGGTGCGTGTGATTGGCAGCGACGGCAGCCAGGTCGGCATTTTGCAAACCCACGAAGCGCTGAGGATGGCGGAAGAGCAGGGCCTGGAACTGGTCGAGGTCAGTCCCCGCGCCGTTCCGCCCGTGTGCCGCATCATGGACTTCGGCCGGTTCAAGTACCAGGAGTCCAAAAAGGAACAGGCTTCGCGCAAGCACCAGTCGGTGGTCGTCATCAAGGAAATCAAGTTCCGGCCCAAGACCGACACCCACGACCTCAATTTCAAGCTCAAGCACATCCGCCGCTTCCTTGGCGAAGGCAACAAGGTGCGTCTGATGATCGTGTTCCGCGGGCGTGAAATCGTCCACCCTGAGACCGGCCAGGACATGCTGGACGTGGTCTCGAAGGCAGTTGCAGAAATTTCCGTCATCGAACAGAAACCCTCCATGGAAGGGCGGCGCATGGTCATGGTGCTTGGGTCACGCGCAGGCGTTATTCGTCCTGCGTCAGGGGCGCAAACAGGTCCGCAATCACCTGCACCCACGGGACCCGTCTTGCGTCCGGCGCCATCAGCTGACGACGCTCCCGCGCCAGTTGCGCCAGGTTCTCCTGAACCGAAAGCGTGAACCTGCTGTAATTGCTTGCGTGCGCCTTCGCCCTGGATATACTGCGCGCCTCTCATGCCCAAGCTGAAAATGAAGACCAAGAGCGCGGTGAAAAAGCGCTTTAAGCTGACGGCCAATGGTCGGATTAAGCGTAAGCACGCTTACCAGAGGCACATCCTTACCAACAAGAAGCCAGGCAACAAGCGCAAGCTGCGCAAAGGCGCCTACATCGCCAAGAGCCAAGAGCACCAGATCAAGGCGATGATCCCCTATGGGCTGTAGGATTTTCTAGGAGTACCCATGCCCCGCGCAAAAGGTGGTTATAAGACAAAGCATCGACGCGACCGCATCCGCAAGGCAGCCAAAGGCTTCCGCGGTGGTCGCTCCAAACTGTGGAAGGCAGCCGTCGAGGCCGTCCACCATGCGTGGCGTTTCGCCTACTTTCACCGCCGCAAGCGGAAGGGCGATTTCCGCGGTCTGTGGATCGTGCGTATCAACGCCGCCTCCCGCGAGATTGGCATTTCCTACTCGAAGCTCATCGCCGGGTTGGCCAAGGCCAACATCGCCATCGATCGCAAGATCTTGGCGGATCTGGCCATCAGCGATCCGAACGCCTTCAAGAAGATCGTCGAAGCCGCGCAGGCGGCCTAACCTTCGCCATGGGCCGCCATGGCTAGCGAAGGAGCTGGGACGGGCCAGGATCTCGTTCGTTCGTTCGAGAGCCTCTGCGCGGAGTTCTCGGCCGAGATTGCTGGTCTTCATACCGAGCCGGAGATCCGTCTCGCGCAGTCGCGCTACCTGGGCAAAAAGGGCAGGGCAACCGAGCTGATGAAGCTGCTCGGCCGCATTCCGCCCGCCGATCGTCCGGCGGTGGGCGTTGCCGCCAACCGAGCCCGTGAGGCAATCGAAGGTTTGGTCGAGGCTCGTCTGGCGGGCCTTGCCGAGGCTGCGCTGACCGCCGACTTGTCTCGCAGCCTGGACGTGACGCTGCCCGGGCGTGGGCGCCGCGCCGGAACCCTGCACCCACTCACGCGTGTGCGCATGGAGATCGAGCAGATCTTCCACGCCATGGGCTTCGAGGTGCGCACCGGGCCGCTCATCGAGACCGAGTGGAACAACTTCGACGCGCTCAATACGCCAGCCGACCACCCTGCGCGCGACATGCAGGACACCTTTTTCGTCGAGGGCGGTCGCATTTTGCGCTCGCACACCTCGCCGGTGCAGGTGCGGACCATGCTGGCCGGGCCGCCGCCGGTCAAAATCATCGCGCCCGGCAACGTCTTTCGCCGCGACGACGACGCCACCCACACCCCCATGTTCCCGCAGTGCGAGGGTCTGCACGTCGACAAGAACGTCAGCTTCGAGGATCTCAAGGCCACCCTCATCGTGTTCGTTCAGCGCTTCTTCGGCCCTCAGACCGATATTCGCCTGCGCCCAAGCTTCTTCCCCTTCACCGAGCCCTCGGCCGAAGTGGATGCCTCGTGCTTCTTGTGCCAGGGCAAGGCGCGATCGACCTGCCGCTTGTGCAAGGGCACGGGCTGGCTCGAAATCGGTGGCTCGGGCATGGTGCATCCCAATGTCTTCAAGGCTGTCGGCTACGACAAATACGACGTCACCGGATTCGCCTTCGGCATGGGGCTGTCGCGTATGGCGATGCTCAAGTACGGGGTCACCGACCTGCGCCTTTTCTACGAAAACGATCTGCGTTTTCTCCAGCAATTTCCCGCGGGATAGGGACAACTGATGAAGATCTCGTTGAACTGGCTGCGCGAGCTCGTCGAGCTTCCCCCTGGCACCGATGCCGAGCTCGTCGCTGCCGCCCTGACCGGCCAAGGCCTGGAAGTCGAAGGCATCGAGCCCAAGGGCCGCGAACTGTCCGGCGTGGTCGTCGCCGAGGTGGTCGACATCCAGCCGCACCCCAAGGCGGACAAGCTGCGCATCGTGCGCGTGCGCGCAGGCAACCGTGAGGAAGACGTCGTGTGCGGCGCCCCCAACGTGCCGCCGCAGGGGAATCGCGTGTGCTGGGCTCAGCCTAGTGCGCGCCTGCCGGGCGGCAAGACGATTGAGGCCCGCGAAGTTCGCGGGGTGATGTCTCCGGGCATGCTGTGCAGCGAGCCCGAGATGGGCCTCGGGGAGCAAGGTGACGGAATCTTGATTCTGTCACCTTCGGCCAAACCAGGCGACGACGTGGCTGCGGTCGTTGGCGCCGTCGATGATGTGTTTGAGGTCAATGTGACGCCCAATCGCGGGGACGCCCTCTCGCACTTGGGCATCGCGCGCGAACTGGCCGCCCACTTCGGCACGCGCGTTCGCCTTCCCGAAATCGACCAGGTTCCCGAGTTGGACGGCGGCCCGACCATGGACGTCGAGATCGCCGATGCCGAGGGATGCCCGCGCTACACGGCGCGATTCCTTACTGGCCTGACCGTGGCGCCGAGTCCGATCCAAATGCGCCTGCGCCTCGCCTACTGCGGGATGCGCTCCATCTCCAACGTGGTCGACGTGACCAACTACGTGCTGCTCGAAACCGGGCATCCGCTGCACGCCTTCGATTTCGACAAGCTGCAAGGTCGCATCGTCGTGCGCCGCGCGGGGCAGGGCGAAGGCATGGAAACCCTCGACGGCCAAAAGCGCGACATCTTGCCCGAGGATCTCTTGATCACCGACGGGCGCGGCCCAGTAGCGATCGCCGGAGTGATGGGTGGCGCGACCAGTGAGGTTTCGGCTTCCACACGACAAGTCCTGCTTGAGGCTGCCACCTTCGACCCTCGTAGCATTCGGCGCACAGCCAAGCGACTGGGCATTCCCTCGGAGGCCTCGTACCGGTACGAACGCGGCGTGGACGCCAACGGCATTCCGTATGCGTCCCTGCGGGCGGTTTCCATGATGGCCAAGCTGGGCGGCGGCAGCCTGGCGCGTACCGTGGTCGACAGGTTTCCGCGACCGCCGGTGGTCACCAAAGTCGTGCTGCCGCTGGCCCGGCTTCGGCGCGTGAGCGGCAACGACTACTCCATCGCGTTCGCGAGCGAGCAGCTCACTCGCCTGGGCATGGGCTGCGAGACATTGTCCGACGGCCTCACGGTGACGGTACCGTCGTATCGGCCGGACATCACCATCGTCGAGGATCTGGTCGAAGAGATCTTGCGCATGGGCGAATTCAGCAAACATGCGCGCAAAGAGCGCGTAGCCAGCAATGCGACCGAGATGGCGAATCCCGAGGGGCCGGCCGATCGCGCGCGACTGCTCTTGGCTGGGGCAGGGCTGTCGGAAATCGTGACCTGGGCCTTCGTGCCCAAGGCCGCGCTGGCCGCGATCTCCGACGATGGCAAAGACGCGCAGCTCGCTCGCGGGATCGCTGTGCTTAATCCGATTTCCGCCGACTACGAGCTGATGCGCACCTCGCTGCTGCCAGGTCTTGCCGATGCGCTCAAACGCAACCTCTCGCGTGGTCTCGCCGGGGCAAGTCTGTTTGAAGTTGGCCCCATCGTGCGCCGGTCAGCGACCGACGACGCGGCCCCCATCGAAAGCACCCACGCGGCAGGGCTCATTGCCGGCAATCAGGCGGGCTGGCTCAAGCCGGGCGAGCCGCTCGACTTCTACGATCTCAAGAACGTGGTCGAAAAGCTCCTGCTCGGCTTTGGCATGGCCGACGTGGATTTCGAGCCGCCTGCGCCGCTGCCGTTCCTTCACCCCGGCGTGTCGGCCCAGATCCGCACCAAGCAAGTCGCGGTCCTCGGTGCCCTCGGCGAATTGCACCCGGCAGTCGCGCGCAAGCTCGGCATCGAAGACGCAGCCTTCTATTTCGAGATCGAAGTCGAGGCGCTCGCCTCCGCCGCGACTCCGCTGCGCACCTCTGCGCCACCGCGCTTTCCCGCGATCTCGCGTGACGTCTCGTTCTGGATCGAGCTGGCCACGCCGGCTGCGGCCCTTCGCGCGGCCTTTCTATCGGCGCAGGAGCCGCTCCTGTGCGACCTGGCCGTGCTCGAGGATTTTCGCGATGCCAAGTACGCCCCGCCGGGCAAGAAGGGCGTGTTGTGGTCCATGACCTACCGGGCATCCGACCGCACGCTCACCGACGCCGAGGCCGACGAAGCACACCGGCGTGTGGTCAAGGCCCTGGCCGGAAGCTTTTCCATTCAGATCCGCTAGACGCCGTTTCTCAACCCTTTGACAACACTTGGGTTTGTGGGAACATAGCGCCATGACCAAGGCCGACATCGTCGAGACTGTCTACGAGAAGGTGGGTGGCTTTTCCAAGAAAGAGGCGGCCGAGATCGTCGAGACCGTCTTCGACACGATCAAGAACACCCTAGAGCGCGGCGAGAAGATCAAGATTTCCGGTTTCGGAAACTTCGTGGTTCGGGACAAGAATTCGCGCACCGGACGCAATCCGCAGACGGGCCAGGAAATCACCATCACCGCGCGACGGGTGCTGACCTTCAAGCCCAGCCAGGTCTTGAAGAACTCGCTCAACGGCGAACCCGTCTAGACCTCGAACGTCGAGAAAACGCGAGGACGCTGTTGCCCAGACGCGCTCAAGCGCCGGTTGACCCGAACGCGATCCCGGACAAGCCTTTTTTCAAAATCGGCGAGGCGGCGCGGCTGTGCGCGCTCAAGCCCTACGTCTTGCGCTACTGGGAGACGGAATTTCATTCCATCAAACCGCAGAAGACGCGTTCCCGCCAGCGCCTGTACCGTCGGCAGGACGTGGAACTGCTTCTGCGCATCCGCAACCTGCTCTACGACCAGCGCTTTACCATCGAAGGCGCTCGCACACGCTTGCGCGAACTTGGCCATGACGAGGCCGCGCCGCCGCCGTTGCCCCCACCCAAGGTCGACGTCGAAACCATGCGCAAGATCAAGCAGGCGGTTGTCGAGCTAATTGGGCTTGTGGAAGAGCCCTAGGTCCACTACATTTCGCATCCTCTTCAAAACATAGCGGGGCGTGGCGCAGCCTGGTTAGCGCACCTGACTGGGGGTCAGGGGGTCGCTGGTTCAAATCCAGTCGCCCCGACTAGTATTTCGCGTAGTTCGCGTCGAGCTTCGCTCGGCGCGAACCATCGCGGGAGGGTTTGAGGACCCTTCCAGGGTCCTTATGTCGACTTCGGTGAAGCCGCTTATTCTTCTCAGCAACGACGACGGCGTCCGCGCGCCTGGCATCCAGGCGCTGGCGGACGCGCTGGCAGACGTCGGCGATGTGATTCTGGCGGCCCCGGATCGCGAGCGCAGCGCGGCCGCGCATTCGATCAGCCTCGATCATCCGCTGCGTGTCGAGCGCGTGGCGCCGAACGCCTACGCCATCGACGGAACGCCGGTGGACTGCGTGTACCTGGCGCTGCACCACCTGGTCCCGCGCAAACCGGATCTCTGCCTGTCCGGGATCAACAATGGCTTCAACCTGGGCTCCGACGTCTTCTATTCTGGCACCGTTGGAGCCGCGCTGGAAGCCGCGCTGCGAGGCGTGCCTGCGATTGCCATCTCTCTGGAACGCCAGAACCCGCAGAACTTCACTCACGCCGCCGCCTTCGCCCGTGACCTGGTCCGCGACATCCTCGGCCGCGGCCCCGACGCCACCCTTCCCGGAACCCTGCTCAACGTGAACCTTCCCACCGGTCCCGTGCGCGGCCTGCGCCCGACCAGCCTCGGTCGCCGCATCTACCGCGACCAGGTTTCCGTTCGCCAGGATCTGCGCGGTCGGCACTACTACTGGATCGGCGGCCCTGAAGAAAAGGGCGAGGACGTGCCTGGTTCCGACTGCACTGCGGTTCAAGAAGGCATGGTGTCGGTGACCGCCATCGGCCTCGATCTCACCCACCGCCCGATGCTCGATCGGCTGGCGTCGTGGTGGCCGGGCGAACGACTGGGCGGTTGACTGCCTGGATGAGCGTCTGCGGCTGCGCTAGCATGACCCAATGCCGAATGTGCAGATCCATTTGCAGGACGACGATCTCGCGGCCCTGCGTAAAATCGCGAAGCGGACCGGGCGCCCCGTGGCGGCGTTGATCCGCGAGGCAATCCGGCAGGTCTGGCTTCGCCTGCCGACGAGGGGTCTCGTCGGTCTGTGGGATGGACAGCCTCGTGCTACTTCCGCCGATCACGATTTCCCCTGCGACCACCGATAGCTTGGAACCATGACGTGGTCGTCGGGTTCCCCACGAAGGTAGTGGGTCAGTTTGAACCGTGCCGCGCACGGTCATTCTCTGGACTCGCGCTGCGCCCTGTGACAACCATAGAGCATGCAAAAGCGCTCACGCATGCCAAGGGACACGAACGCGGCGTCTCACCTCGTGGTGGCGATGGCCACCGGGGAAGCACCCGCAGAACCAGCCAGCGACAAGAACCCCGCAGCGGTAGCGCTGGGACGCCTGGGAGGGCTCAAGGGAGGGAAGGCGCGGGCGAAGGGGATGACGAAGAAGGAACGCTCGCTGGCCGCCAAGAAGGCGGCTAAGGCACGATGGGGTTAGGGTCTAGCCCTGGCAGTTCGAGCGTCTGCCCTTTCTTTGGCATGACCCGGTGGTGGGTGGTGCCTGAGACATATTCAGAAGTGCGAAAACCGGACGTGGTGTGGAGGCGCGCGCCCCAGGGTGGTGCCTGAGTAATATTCAGAACGGGCCCACTCGCTCACCGGCACCGGCGCGCGAAATCGTCGAACAGGGGCACGGTGACCGCGGTGTCGTCGTGGCAGTTCGGTCCTTGACAAATACTGCTTGTAGCAGTAGCGTTGTAGCAGTGACAAAGCTCTTTTGGGGCAAGATCGTTGACAAGCAGTTGGAGCGTGTGCGAGGGCAGGCGCCAAGGGCAAAGATCGGTGCGGTTGAACAGAGCCTACCGAGCGATCTACGTGGAGCATGAGACCGGCGAGGTCGAGCTGATCGAGGTTTTGGAGGTGAACAAGCATGAGTACAGATAGGCGAAAGACCTTCGGGTCGAAGGATTTGGAGAGACGGATGGGCAAGCTCACAGTGGGTGAGTTTCTTCACGCCTGGCGGGTCTCCGAGGAGATCAGTCTGGCGGATTTCGGCAAGCTCGTCGGCATGTCAGTCGCCAACCTGTGCGACATAGAGAAGGGGCGCAAGGGCGTGAGCCCAGAAAAGGCCGAGCAAATCGCCAAGGCCATTGGTGTACCTCAGGAACTCCTCATCCGCTTGTCAATCGAGGAGAGCCTGCGGGCAGCGGGGCTCAAATACAGGGTCCAGATCAAGCCCGCAGCATAGAGTCTTAGGATATTCGTATCGACCGCAATCATTCGCCCCGTCCGGCGCAGATGACCGCTCGCACTCTGTGCCAGGGAGCCTGGCGGAACTCGTCGCTCAAGCCTTTTCCATCGACGACAACCGGTTTGATTTTCGGTGTGCGACGGCGGTCCGCTCTCCTCTTGGTTTTCGCTGGAGGGCGGAAGGGCATCCGGTGCGGGACGATGTTCACTTCCAGATCGGCATCGAGCGCAGCCGCTGCGCGAGACGCTGAGTCGATGGTCATCGTGGGCTTGGTCGGATCCAGCAGCGAGTGGACAGCCATTCGGCTGGTTCCCATCCGTCGGGCCATCTCGGAAATCGAAACATTGCCGGCCCGACGCACCTGATCGAGCTGCCGTACGAGGATCTTCTTCTGCGTGAGGATTCTGACCGCCGCAAGCTCGCCAAGATCCTCAAGCATCGAGTCCAGACTGGAGCCAATGCGCTTTTTCCTCATGATGTCGTCACCTCTTTCTGACGTCGGCGGGCCAGTTTGATTTTAGCCGCCGGCGTTTCTGTGTCCTTTTCTGGAACCCATGCAAAAAGCACAGTGCCGCCCTTTGGCTTGTGGTCATCTTACAAGCTGTCCATAACCTTCCTAACTTCGATCAAATACCGCCGAGGCCTCCCTGATGTTCGCGCTTGAGACCGCCTTTTCGCGTGCCTGCAGCGGGCAGCCATGGCAATGCTAGACGTCCGTCGCGGGACGGTGTAGGGGTGGAATGGCATGGCCCTCGGGCGACGACACCTCGGCATCTTGCTGTGCGCTGCACTCGGCTGCGCCACCGGCGGCGCGGAGCGGCCCATGCACCCGGACCATCTCCCCGGCACCTGGCACGTGGTCGTGGCGGGGGAGACTTCGGGGACGATCGCGGAGCACGCGGCGATCCCGCTCGAGGATTTCCTGGAGATCAATGGGCTGAAACGGGGCGAGGCGCTGGCGCCGGGACGGACGCTGTTCATCCTGGGCAAGCCGACGGTGCAAAACACTGCTCCCGAGGCAGCGCCTGCACCGGCAGTCTCCACCAGTTCCGCGGCCGCACCAGGCAAGTCCACGGCGCCCTTGCGCTGGCCGGTGGCCGCGCCTCGGCTGACCTCTGCCTTTGGCACCCGCTGGGGCAAGAACCATGAAGGCATCGACATGGCGGCGCCCATAGGCACACCGGTGTTCGCCGCGGCGGCTGGCGACGTGATCTATGCCGGGGATCACGTGCGTGGCTACGGCAACATGGTGGTGGTCAAGCACGAAGGCGATCTCGTGACCGTGTACGCGCACAACTCGCTCTTGCTGGTGCACACCGGGGATCGCGTGGCGGTCGCGCAGGAAATCGCGCGCGTCGGGGACACGGGCCGGGCGACCGCGCCGCACCTGCACTTCGAGGTCCGCCGCGGCGAAGTTCCGCAAGACCCCATGCCGTTCTTGCCCGCTTTGAAGTAGAAACAGCCATGGCTCCCAGCGACGCTTCCAAAATCGATCTCCGCTCTCTGATCCGCGACATTCCCGACTTTCCCAAGCCGGGCATTCTGTTTCGCGACGTGACTCCGCTACTCGGTAACGGTCCCGCCTTTCGCGCCTGTATCGCGCAGCTGTGCGAGCGGCTGGCGCCCTACAAGCCGCAGGCCATCGCCGGGATCGAGTCGCGCGGGTTCATTTTCGGCGCCAGCGTGGCGACCGGGCTGGGCATCGGTTTCGTACCCATTCGCAAGCCGGGCAAATTACCGTGGAAGACGCGCAAAGAGCAGTACGCTCTCGAATACGGCACCGACGCTATCGAGGTGCACGAGGACGCCGTGGCGCCGGGCACGCGTGTGGCACTCCTCGATGACTTGCTGGCCACCGGAGGAACAGCAGGTGCTGCCATCAAGCTATTACAAGGTCTCGGCGGCCAGGTGGTCGTCGCCGAGTTCGTCATCGAACTGACCTTTCTGAAAGGCCGGGCCGGCCTCGGCGGCGTGCCCGCGGAAGTGCTGATTACCTATGCCTAGGTGGTTGGCGTGCCTTTTCTGGCGTCTTCAGGTTCGCGGCTATTCACCGCACGTGTCGATGATTCAGATGATCGCCAGGTGTCGGAATGTCTAGCTCAAGGCGTTGGTAAAGAAGCGGGAATGTCGCTATAGTCCGGCGCCATACGCGGTTCGTCGCTGCCCAGGGCCGAGGCCCTTCTCGACGCGCGAGCCGGGTACCAGTCTTTGGATGAGGCCAACCTGAAATGCAACTCAAACTAGTGAATCGCAAAACCCGTCGTAACCGCCGCCCAGCTCTGGCGCTTGCCCTACAAGTCCTGCTTGCCGCTGCGATCGTTGGCCAAGCGCTCTTGCAGGTCACTCCCGCGCAGGCGGCGAGTAAACGCGCGGACAAGCGCGAGATCGAAGCGCGGCAAGCCTTCGCGGCAGGGCAGTATCAGGAAGCGCTCGATCTCTATGCCCAGCTCTACGCGGACAAGGTGCACCCGACGTACCTGCGCAACATCGGGCGCTGCTATCAGAACCTCCGGCAGCCTGACAAGGCCATCAATGCCTTCCACGACTACCTTCGGCAGGCCAAGGACATCGCGCCCAAGGAACGGAGCGAGGTCGAGGGCTACATTGCCGAAATGGAAGCGATGAAGAAGCAGCAGGAAGCTGCGCAAGCAAGCGCGACGAGCGGCGCTGCGCAGCCACAGACGCCTCCGCCGACCCAGCCGACGGTTGCACCTGTCGATCCCAACCCCTCGACGACGAACGCGCTGCAACTGTCCAACCAGATCCCGGAACCGCCCGCGCAACCGACACCCTTCTACAAAAAGGGATGGTTTTGGGGCGTGGTGGGCGTTGCCGTCGTAGGCGGCGTGGTGGGCGGCCTGTACGCGGCCGGCACTTTTTCCAAGTCCTCCATCGGCTGTTCGGCTGCGAACGGCTGCTACTGATCCCAGGAGCCAAGACCATCGCCATGTCACACCCTACCTTTGCAAAGTGCGCACTTCTCCTAGGAATGCTCTCGGCTGCGTGTTCCTCTAACGATGAGCGATCGCTGGTCGTGCTCGATATCAAATTGGGCAGCGGCGTAACTGCCCCCGACTCTGTTCACCTGAGCGCCTCGACCAGCACCGAGGTCAAGACAGCCGACGTGCCTTGGGCCAAGGCAGCGAATGGCGTCCTGGAGGTTGGCCTGTTCATCCCCAGCGGCGTTGCCGGGCCGGTGAAGATCACGGCGCAAGGCATGCGTCGTGACAAGGCGGTTCTCGAAGGCTCGCTCGAATCGGTCAACTTGAAAACGGGCGGGAGCGTTGGCCCCTTTGCGCTCGAGCTCAATGCTATTGTGTCTCCGCCAATCGATGATGGCGGGGTCGATGGCGGGGTTGATGGCGGAACCTTCGAAGCAGGTGCCCCCGACGCCGAAGCTGGCGCCGCCGACGCGGGCGCCCCTGACGCTGGCGCCGCCGACGGCCCTGCGCCGGACGCGGGAAGCGCTGACAGCGCCAAACCGCTCGATCTGGCGATAGCAGATGTCGCGAGCGCGGACGTACCGTTGGCCCTGGACGTCTCTGATACAAATCCGGTCCAGCCTGACGGTCCGCAGGCGCAGCTCGACGGTGGTGTGGATGCAAGCGAGGCTGGGCATGTCCCCGCGTGGGAGCCCGCGCAGAATATACAAAATGACGTCATCAACAGAGCCTACAATCCGGTGATCGTCGTAGATCCAGTGAATGAGCATGTTTATGTTGCCTGGAGCGAGAGTGCGGCTGTCAAAGTAAAGCGTTGGAACAGAACCTCGGGCACCTGGGAGAAGACCATCGTGGCCGAGAATCGGGGCGCTCCACAGAACATCACCCTTGGCGCGGATGCCAAGGGAAACATTCACCTGCTGTGGTGCCAATACACGGGTGGCACGACTCCCACCCTGGAAGGCGTTTGGGCGTCCAAGACATCAGACGGGCTTTCGTGGAGTTCGCCGGTTCACGTCTCCTCCTCGTTTCATACCTGGGAGCTTCAGCTTGCGGTGGCGCGGAATGGGACCGCCCGGGCGGTCTACGCAAGGCAGGTTGCCAGTAGCTCCACGCCGCTCTATTCGGCGTATTTCGACGGCACCTCCTGGACAGAGAACCCAACCATGATCGCGCCGAATACCAACTACATGGAGCAGGATCCACGCCTCGTCGTGGATGCCTCCGGCAACGGCATCCTGATTTTCGACCAGGGGGACGATCTTGGGAATTACATGGTCGCCGCCGTCACCTTGACCGGCCAGACCTTCAGTTCCCCCATTACGATGGATCCCAACTACTTGACCGTCCAACCTGACAATCGCGCCATTGCGATGAACCGAAAGGGCGAAGGCGTGTTCGTCTGGTCCGAGTCCCGCGGGGCGAACGTGGGCTTGTCCGCCAGAACCTACAATCCGACCGTGGGATGGAGCGCCGTCTCCCCTCCCATCGTTGCCTCCGATACCGTTAGCGCAGTCGCGGTGGCCATGGACGAGCAAGACAATGTCACCATTCTCTTTCAGCAGGGCCTTGCTGCTGGCGGGATGAACGTCATGGGCATTCACGGAACGGTGACTGGGGCCTGGGGCGACATCACGGTGCTCGAAACCGACAACGTCGCCAGCTACCTCACGACCGAGTACGCCGTGCCGAATCTGGCCATCGATGCGAGCGGAAACGTTCTTGCGGTCTGGCGCAAGGATCTAAGCACCTCGACCACGACAACCTATGGCGCCTACGCCAGCCGCTTCGCCGGAGGCAGTTGGATTCCCCAGTTCAAACTTGGCCAGAAGACAGGACTCAATGTGCTTGAGGTGAACGTGTCGGTCGCTGATTCCGGCTTCGGCGCCGCGACCTTCTACTACCTCTCGGACACCACGACCACGGATCCGGACGCCTACCACACGATGGTTGCCTTCTATCGCTAGCTGGCCCACGCCATGGCCAATGCGCGTTGGTGGCGGCGATTGACTTCGTGCCAGTTGATGTTATCCAGTCACAAGGGACGCAATCGAAATGAAGAAACCAACTGCCGCCGGACCGAAGACCGTGGACGAATACCTGGCGGGCATTCCGGAACCCGCCCGCAGCACGCTGAAGAAGGTTCGCGCGGCGATAGGGTCCGCTGTGCCGTCCGGCACCACCGAGGGCATCAGCTGGGGCATGCCGATGTTCAAGTACAAGGGAATGCTTCTCGGGCTGGCCGCGTTCACCAACCATTGCAGTATATTTCCCGGCCCGGCCGTGATTGCCGCGCTCAAGAACGAGCTGAAGGGCTTCCACACGTCGAAGGGAACCATCCAGTTTCCCGTGGACAAGCCTCTGTCCGCCGCCTTGGTGAAGAAGCTGGTGAAAGCGCGGATCGCGGAGAACGAACTGAAGCGGAAATGATAGGATTGGCCCATGTGGTGGAAGACCTTCGCAATGCTCGCGGCTTGCGCTGTGGCCGCCTGTGCATCAACCCAGTCGTCTGAGCGGCAGCGCCGCGTTTCTGATTGCCTTGCCCATTGTGGCGCCCCGCCGGAACCGCCGCGCACCGGCCCCTTCGACCAGAACGCGGGCCGGCGCGACCAGGGCAACTCGTGCGAGCAGCGCTGTCAATAGAGACGCCGCTATTGAAGCGAGCTGAGAACGTAGCCTGTGCGCAGGGCGTGTGCCCAGTCGGGACGGCTGTGCTGATCCGCCAGCCTCGCCATGGGCTCGAAGTCGTAGGACACGGACAGTAGGGCGGCGGTCCACCCAGAGGTCTGATTTTCCAGCAGGGCGTAGCGCGCATCGGGTGAACCGGTCTCGACGACGTGGTAGCTGGGCTTGGTGTCGTCGAAGGCTGGCAACCCGACGCTGCCAGGATTGACGAGGAGCTGGCCCTTACCCGTCCTCACTGCGCGTGGCACATGCGTGTGACCGCACAGGACCACGGGTGCAATCACGCCGTCCGTTCGCTGGGCGATTTCGGCTGCCGTGGCAAGGCGAACGCGACCCATCTCGACGGTTTCGAGCAGATATTCGAGGTCGCTGCGGGGCGTGCCATGGCAAAGCAGGACGCCACCGTCGATCTCGGCAATCGGCGGTAAACTGCGCAGCCAGGCAAACTGCTTATCGCTGATGAGCGGATATGAGTATCGGTCCGATGGACCGGCCGTCGCCAGGTCGTAGGAAAGAAGCTGGCGTTCGTGATTGCCGGCAATTTGCACCCAGCTCTGCTGCATCAGGAAGGCGGCTGTCTCACCCGGCAAGAGCGGACCCGAGAGGTGATCGCCCAAGGTGACGACCTGGTCGACGTGGCGACTGGCAAGGTCGGCCATCACGGCCTCAAGGGCCGGCAGGTTTCCGTGGATGTCCGCGAGCACGGCGATGCGCATGGATGAGCCTTTGTGGCCCGACTGTAGCATCGGTTGAAGGTTCCCTACCGCCACACCACATCATTCCGCTTTAGTCCGCTCGCGTTGCTGCCGAGATCTCTTGCGAGAGAAATCCCGCATGGCTCTACCCTCCATCGTTCTGCTCGCGCTGCTCGCGCAGGCCTTGACGCCGACGCCGGACCCGCAGGCGAAGGCCAAGGCGCAGGGGCTGCTTAACGAAGGGTCCCGCCTCTACGGGGAAGGTGACTACGCTGGCGCGCTCGAGAAGTTCAACACGGCCTACGCCGCCTACCCATCGCCCAAACTAATGTTCAACATCGGCCAGGCCAATCGCGATCTCGGCCGGCCAGTCGAAGCCTTGCAAGCCTTCGAGAAGTTTCTGGCCGACGAGAGTGGAGCATTGCCCGAGACGGCCGCAGATGCGCGCACGTCCCTGGCCGAGCTGCGCGAGAAGCTGGGACGGATCCTCATCGACTGCCAAGCGGCCGACACCGAGGTGAGTATCGATGGCAAGAGTGTTGGGCTGACCCCGCTGCCCGAGCCCATTTGGGCCACGCCCGGCCGCCACCAGGTGACGGCCAACCATGCGCACGCGGCCTTTGCTATCGAGAACGTAGACGTGTCGGCGGGTTCACTGCACACGGTGACGCTGCAACTACACTCGCTGGCAGATCCGGTGGTCGCCGTGCCAACCGTAGCGGTCGCGCCGGCCACGCAAGCCCCACCTGCAGCCACCTCCTCTGACCTGACATCCATCCCGGCAGCGCCCAACGAATCGACCAACGATCAGCCGCTCTACAAGAAGTGGTGGGTCTGGACCGGCGTCGGCGCGGTGGTGGTGGGAGGTACCCTGACAGCCTTTTTGCTGACTCGACGGTCGAACGATCCGTGCAGTGGGGTCGGCTATACCTGCCTGGAGATCAAGTAGCCCATGCGCCGTGCTTTCCGATCGTTGACCCTGCTTTGCGGCCTGGCATCCGGCTGTTCGAATCCATCGAACGACACCAAGATTTTCGTTGTGGTGTGGAGCGATCTTGCGGTGCCGGGGGAAATCGACAACATCGTGGTCGACGCCAAGGGCCCGTCGGGAAAGATCTCGGTCACGCGAACCCTGACGGCCGGCAACGAGGCGGGCAAAACCAAGTTGCCTGTGGTGGTGGCGCTCGTGCCTCCCGACAACAAGGGCTTGCCTGTCGAAGTCACGGCGAGCGGGAATTTTGGTCGCAATTTCGTCGTCTCGCAGTCCGCGAGCCTCTCCTTTCTCTCGGGCCAAAGTCGAGTCTTGCGGCTCTTCCTTGGTCGCGCCTGCAGGGGCCAGACCTGCGTTGGAAATGTGACCTGTGCCAACGGGCGCTGCAATCAGCCCATCGACGTTGTTCCAGGCAGCCTACCGGTCTACAACCCATCGACCTTGCTCACGCCTCCTGATGCTGGCTTGGCTCCGACTTTCGACGGCAGTCTTGCGGACAGCAAGAGCGCCGATTCGGGTGCCGACGCTGCGGACGCTACGGATGACGGGCAGGGGTACGACAGCGCGAATGACAATTCCGTGGATGTCCCTGTCTTCGTGTCCGACAGTGGTCCGGACTCACTTAACGAAGGCGAAAGCGGTGGGCGTGACGATGCAAGCGCCACGGGGGAAGCGGGCGGTTCTGGTGGTTCGACGGGGCCGCGCGATGCTAGCGGCGACAATGAAGCCGGCGGCCTAGACCTAGCGGTTGGTACTGGTGGCAGCGACGGCACTGGAACCGGAGGCTCTGCCGGCACCGGCGGAATTGCGGGCGCTGGCGGGGCCGGCACCGGCGGAACCGGCACCGGCGGAATTGCGGGCACCGGCGGAACCGGCACCGGCGGGTCGGATGGCACTGGTGGTTCGAATGGGCCGGCCGATGCTGGCGACGCCAATGAAACCGGCGGCTCGACTGGGAAGGGCGGTACTGTCGGCTCTGGCGGAATTGGAACTGGCGGCTCGACCAGCACCGGCGGCGCTTCGGATCCAAGCATGGTCGGATACTGGAACTTCGACGAGCCAATCGCCGGAAGCTACGCCGACGCCTGGGGCAGCAACAATGCAATCGGGGTTGGGACCACCGTCAACTCCAGCGGAGCATGGGGAAAGGCTGTCGGGCTGGGCACTGCCGTGACGAACCCCGCGACCAAGTATGTGTTTCTCCCGACCAATGTGGATGCCATCACATCGACTTACACCGTGTCCGTTTGGTTCAATCCGCGGGACTTTGGCAATGCCACGACATCCCAAGCCCTGGTCACCTGGGACGGTGGAGGAACCGACGGATCCAGCTGCAGGGGGTTCCGCCTAGCCGTCGACCCCCCATTGCACCTGACAGCGGATGCAAATTGCGGTTCGGCCGGGTACGCTGCGGCGACGGCCCCTTTGAACTATGTCCAAGGAAGATGGAGCCTAGCCGTGGTGACGATAACAAGCCGCACGTGGACTCTGCATTTATATAATCAGGGCGCTTGCAACAATGAGGTTCCCAATTTTCCAAAGGCCAACAACTTATCATTCCCGGGATTTGCATCGGGTGGAACGTGGCGTATGGGAGCAAGTGGCACCGACATGCAGGACGGGTTCAACGGAAGTCTTGACGAACTGCACTTGTGGAGCCGGACGCTTAGCGTGACTGAGATACGGAACTTGTGTACCTGCAATCAGACATCGTGTCCGTAGGCCGGATCCCAATCTCTCGACCAGACGTTCGCTACGCCGACAGCTTCTTTGCGATTTGGGCTACGTGACGGCCCTGGAAGCGCGCGGCGGCGAGTTCGTTCTCGCTGGCCATGCGTTCGCCTTTGCCACCGGCGATGGTCGAGGCCCCATAGGGCGAGCCGCCCGTGATCTCGTCGAGGCGCATCTGGCCTTGGAAGGCATAGGGCAGCCCCACGATGATCATGCCGTGGTGGAGTAGGGTGGTGTGGAAGCTCAGGATGGTCGACTCTTGGCCGCCGTGCTGGGTCGCCGAACTGGCGAACACGCTGCCCACCTTGCCGACCAGCTTGCCCTGCGCCCATAGCTCGCCCGTGGCATCGAGGAACGACCGCATCTGCCCGGCCATGTTCCCGAATCGCGTGGGCGTGCCGAAGATGACGGCATCGGCTTCGGCCAGATCGTTCACGGTGGCCACCTGTACATCCGCGAAAGCCTTCTGCGCTTCGGTGGCGCCCATGGCAGCGACCACCTCGGGAGGAAGGGTTTCGGGAACGCGTTTGAGCACGACATCCACGCCCGGAACTTCGCGGGCACCGTCGGCCACAGCCTGGGCCATGCGATAGATATGTCCGTACGTCGAATAGAAGAGCACGAGTACCTTCATGGCTTGGTCCTTTCAGTCGGTCCGTCGTTACTTCTTAGACGCCGATGGACGCCAGAGGGTGCGCCGGCCGGATGACTCTTGCGGCCGTCTGACTTGTTTGCCTTGTTCTGCAACCTTGCACAGCCCGGACTGGCGTGGCCTAATCCGCATGTGCGCCCCGAAGATCTGCGAGCCTTTGCCCAGCGAGACTGGGTGCGTGTCGAGCGGGCCAAGATGGCCTACTGGACCCAGCAGTACGAGCAACATGCAAGCGGCCCATCCCTCCGCGCGGCCGATGCACTTCGCGCCCACGTCCTTCGGTTTGCACCGGCGGCGCTCCAGGCGCAGCGTGGCCAGGATCTCGAAGCCCACCTACGATTAAAGCGAAGAATCGATGCCGCGAGCGCTGCGCTCTGTCGCTGAGGTTTTGGGCCAACTGTCCAGGGCGTTCCGCGATCTGCGGATAACCTGGTATGTCTTCGGAGCGCAGGCCCTCGTTCTGCGAGGCTTTCCACGGGCAACGGCGGATCTCAACGTAACCGTCCTCCTCGGTGCGATACCACCCAGTCGCTTGGTTGCTGCGCTCGAAAAGCGGGGGTTCAAGCCCAGCTTCAAGGACGCGGCGTTTGTCGCGGCAACGCGGGTTCTTCCTGTCGTCCACAAAGCCACCGGACTCCCGGTCGACATCGTTCTGGGAGGCCCCGGACTCGAGGGACTCTTCGCGGCGGCGGCGGAGAAGGTGAAAGTTGGGAGATTGCTGGTCCCAGTAGCCACTGCCACCCATCTTGTCGTGATGAAAGTGCTGGCTGGCCGGCCCAAAGACATTGAAGACGCAGCCGCATTGTTGGCAGTGCAAGCAGACCAGATTGACGCCAAGGAGATGACAGGCCTAGTTGGATCTCTCGCTTCGGCGCTTGCCGAAAATGACATTCTGATGCGTCTAGCTGAGGCAAGAAAGCGAGCTTCACGGCTACGCAGGCGGAGCTGAGTCCCAAGCTTCGAGGCTTTTCGTCGCCGCACGACGACGCGGTTTCGATGCTAGAGTCCCCTCCACCATGACCCCAGACTTGGCTGGCAAGACCGTCGTGCTCGGCGTGACGGGCGGCATCGCGGCATACAAGGCCGCGGAGCTGTGCCGACTGTTGGTCAAGGCGGGCGCGCAGGTGCGCGTGGTGATGACTGATGCCGCGTGCCAGTTCATTACGCCGCTCACCATGCAGGCGCTGTCCGGACACGAGGTGGCGCGCGATCTATTCGCGTCGGTTCCCGAGGGTGGCATCGGCCACATCGAGCTGGCCAGTAGCGCAGATCTGGTCATCATCGCGCCCGCCACCGCCGATGCCATCGCGCGCTTTGCCGCGGGCATGGCAGACGATCTGCTTGCGGCTGTTGTGCTGGCCACCCGTGCGCCCATCCTGCTCGCGCCGGCCATGAACACCAACATGTGGGAAAACCCCATCACCCAGGACAACCTCGCCCGCCTGTGCAAGAGCGGACGGGTGTCCAGCGTGGGCCCGGATGCGGGCGACTTGGCCTGTGGCTGGGTTGGGGCAGGGCGCATGGTGAATCCCGAGGAAATCCTGGCCGCCGCGCTGGCCCGTTTGGGCCCAGGGGCGCCCAATGCTCTCGGAGCACTTTCCGGCCAGCACGTCGTGGTCACCGCCGGGCCCACCTGGGAAGCCGTCGACGACGTGCGCTTCCTGGGCAATCGTTCGTCGGGCAAAATGGGTTTCGCCTTGGCCGAGGCGGCGGGAAGCTTGGGCGCACAGGTTACCTTGATTGCCGGACCAGTCGCGCTGGCCACACCCGCCTCGGTCGCCAAGCGCATCGACGTCGAATCGGCGCTGGAGTTGCGCGAAGCCTTGCAAAAGGCCGCTGCCCGCGCCGACATCGTGGTCATGGCTGCCGCGGTTGCAGACTTTCGTCCCGGCGTGCGCGTGCTGGGCAAGCTCTCCCGCCGCGATGGCAAGCACGCAACGCCGAAGGCCGCCAAGGCCATCCCTCTCGTCGCCAACCCCGACCTTCTGGCCGAACTCGGCCGCGCACGCAAGGGCCGGCATCCCTATTTGATCGGTTTCGCCGCCGAGGTCGGCGTATCGGGCCAGGCGCTTGTCGAACGCGCCCGCACCAAGCTGCTTGAGAAATCTTGTGACGTGGTTGTTGCCAACGAGGTCGGGCGTCCTGGGATAGGATTCGGTGCGGATGAAAACGCAGTGACCCTGGTGTTTTTCGATGGCCGCGTCGTCGACCTTCCCCCGGCGCGCAAGGAACTTCTGGCACAAGCAATCTGGGATAGGATTGCGCAAGAATTCGCCGCGCCACCGCGGAAGATTCCGAACCTAGAACAACCTAAGACCGAACCAAAGCGCGCAAGCCGCGCGAAGGAAAAGCATGCCTAGTGCCCTGGTAGAAGAGAAAATCGGTTCCTATCGCCCGAAAGTCATCGAGCGTCTGCAACGCGCGGGCGACATGTTGGCATCCCGCCAGGAAATGGGCGGTCACACGCGCGGCAATGTTCCGCCCTGGGCGGGCTCCGGCGACGGCGATTTTCACGGCACTTTGTCGGCCATCTGGGTGTGGTCGCGCGGGCAGAACCTGCTCGGCGACGATCGCTATTCGCTCAACATCGCCTCGGCCTGGAGCTTCGTGGAATCGAGCTGGGGCGAATTCATTCCACGATCGCTTGCCGCGCATGCCAGCGACGAAGCGGCCTACGACTGCGCCATGGTCCTGCGCGCCTGGATGGCCGGCGACGGGCACAAAATCATCGACGACGAGAGCGCGCGCCGCGAGCGCGTGGCCAGCGCCGCGCGGTTGCTTGGCGCCTACGTGACCGACCTGGAGAATCTGGTCGGCCGCGAATTCAAGGATCCAGGCTTTCTGGCGTGGACACTGGGCGAATACGCTCGCGTCACGGGCGACCGCGGTCTCAGCGCCACCGCGCGCCGGTTCGTGGAATCGGCCTTCGGCATGAAAAGCCCGCCGCCCTTCGCCACCGAGCTGGCCACCCGCGACGGCTTGTTCGATTTTTCGTGCACCACGGCCACGCGCGTTCTTGCGGTCATCGGGGCCGAAGGGCCGATCCCATTCGTGGGTGCGTGGCTGCGCGAGCGCGTCGCCCCCGCGGTGCCGCAGGCCTTCGTTGCGCGCCCCATGGACGAGAATACCTGGAATTCGTGCGCAGCCGCGACGCTCGGCTATGCCTTCTCCATCTCGACCGACGCGACCTTTTTCGATGCCTACAAGGTGTTGATGGATGAACTGGACGAGCGCGCGCAAGACGGAGCGCTTGGCCGGATGCCGGGATTCTCAGCAGAGACGGCAGCGACGTTTTACTACGCGATGGCGACGGCTTCGATTCTCGGCAAAATCTGAGGAAGTCCTGACTTGTCCGACCCGCGACAGGAACTGCGCGACCTGACCGCTTCCTTCCGCACGCATCTTGAGACGCGCGGGCGAAGCGGCCTGATTGGGGTTTCGCTGCGGCCGTCGCCAGCCCCGGCCAGCGCGGCGCCGGTGCCTGCAACGGCAGCAGCAATCGTCGTCGACTCCGATCCGCAGAGGCCGTATCCCACGCCCCCGCCGGTGCTTTACGACGAAGGGCAGGTGCTACACAGCGGGCGCGGGCTGAATGCCCTGCACGGCGAGATCGGCGACTGCCAGCGCTGCAAGCTGGCCAAGGGACGCCGGCATATCGTGTTTGGCGTTGGCAATCCCGACGCGAACTTGATGTTTGTGGGCGAGGCGCCCGGGGCCGACGAAGATGCCCAGGGCGAACCCTTCGTGGGCGCGGCCGGGCAGCTTCTGACCAAGATGATCAAGGCCATGGGCTACGAGCGGTCCGAGGTCTACATCTGCAACATCATCAAGTGCCGGCCGCCGCAGAATCGCAACCCCGAACCCGACGAGATCGCGGCGTGCGAGCAGTTTCTGCGCAAACAGATCGCCATCGTGCAACCGCGCGTGATCGTGGCGCTGGGCAAATTCGCCGCCCAATTCCTGTGCGGCGAGACCACGCCCATCACCCGCCTGCGCGGCAACCTGCGCACCTTCCACGAGATCCCGGTCATGCCGACCTACCATCCGGCGTTCCTCTTGCGCGACGAAAGCCGCAAGGGCGAGGCCTGGGCCGATCTCAAGCAGGTCATGGGTATGCTGAAAAACCTTGGCCTGCGCTGATCTTGAGGCTTGAGGCTAGAGGCTGGAGGGTGCAGGCTGCAGCCTCCAGCCTGGAGCCTCCAGCCTATCTCCGATTGACACCTGGGATCGGCAACGATAACTTCCGCCGTGCGCCTGCGCAGAGGAGGACTTGATGGCTAGCGAAGATCCTTGTTTCATCGGCAGCAAGACCACGGTTCGGGGCCAGGTCTCGGGCAAGCAGGATCTTGTCGTCGAGGGCCGCATCGAAGGCCATATCCGGCTGGAAAGCCACCTGACGGTGGAAGAATCCGGAACCGTCGAGGCCGATGTCGAGGCCACCATTGCGACGCTCAAGGGCGAGGTGCGCGGCCCCGTGGTCGCGACCCGCTCCGCGGTGCTCGAGGCGACGGCCCGCGTGGCTGGCAAGGTCAAGGCGCCCTCCATCACCATCGCGGACGGCGCGCGCTTTTCGGGAGAAATTGAAATGGATGTCGAGCTGCCGGCGGGCGTGGTGCCCGGCAACGCATAGCCGCGTCTAGGACGGATCTCATCATGGCAAAGGAAAAGGAAACGAGACCCATGGCGAACACGGTCATTGGAAGCAGCATCGTCGTCGACGGCGAAATCAGTGGCGAAGAGCCGATCACGATACTCGGCACGGTCAAGGGCAAGATCGCGGTCGCGCAGGGTGTGGTCGTCGAGGCTGGCGCGACGGTCGAGGCCGACATCGAGGGCCAGACCGTCACGGTCAGCGGCAAGGTGACCGGCAACGTGACCGCGCGCGAGAAGCTGGAATTGCGGCCAGAGTCCAAGATGGTCGGCAATGCCAAGGCCCCGCGCATCGTGGTCGCCGACGGCGCCACGTTCAAGGGCAACGTGGACATGGACGTTTAAGGCGCTACCATGGCTGACAAAGAAACTGTGATTGGCGTCGAGACGCACATTTCGGGCGAGATCCGCGGCGAGGAAGATCTGGTCGTCAAGGGCCGGGTCGACGGCAAGATTCACTTGTCGCACGCGCTCACCGTCGAGAAGGGCGCCATCGTTCAAGCCGACGTGGACGTGCGCAACTTGGTGATTTCGGGCACCCTGGTGGGCAGCATCGTGGCGTCCGAAAGCGTGCGATTGCTCGCCAGCGCGCGCGTGGTCGGCGATCTCGCCGCGCCTCGCGTGATCATGGATGCGGGCGCGGCCTACCGCGGCCGTGTGGACATGGGCGACATCGAGGCTGCGCGCGCGGCCGTCGCGTCGCGTTCGGCGGCACAGCCGGTCGCCACTTCCGCAAGCGCGGCGAAGGATCGTCCCGCACCGCCACGCGTGGCGCCGACGCCCAAGACCGCGGCGTTTGCCGCCAAGGTCCCGCCTAGGTTCGTGGCGCCCACGGCAATCGAACGATCGGCACCAACAGCCCCAGCGGCACCACCGGCCTTTCCACGTGTCGCGGGATCAGTTGGCAGCGTGGCCCCAGCCTGGGCGAAGAAGAAAATCCGTCGACGGTAGTTGCACCCGCGTCGTGCAACTTGTGACAAATGTGATACGGTTCGTTCGCCCATGTGTGGCGTAGTTGGAATTTTTGACCACCCCGAGGCGTCGAAGCTCGCCTATCTGGGATTGCACGCGCTCCAGCACCGGGGGCAGGAATCGGCTGGTATCGTTTCCAGCGACGGCCAGCAATTGCACTGGGTGCGAGAGATGGGGCACGTCGGCGAGATCTTCACAGAAGAACGCCTGCGCCAACTCCCGGGCTCTTCGGCTATCGGTCACGTGCGCTACTCGACCACCGGCGATTCTGTTCTGAAGAACGCCCAACCTTTGGCCGTGAACTATTCCCACGGCTCCATTGCCGTGGCTCACAACGGGAATCTCGTCGACGCCGCTGAGGTCCGCGCGCGTCTGGAAGCTGAAGGTTCGATTTTTCAAAGTACCAACGACAGCGAGATCATCCTGCATCTGCTGGCCCGTTCGCGCGAAGGGGACTTGCCTTCACGCATTGCCGATGCCCTGCGCTCGGTGCGCGGCGCCTATTCGCTCGCGTTCTTGACCGAATCTTCTTTGATCGCCGTGCGCGATCCGCTCGGCTTCCGGCCGCTGTCGCTCGGCCGGCACAAGAAGAACGGCTGGGTTGTGGCGTCGGAAACCTGCGCCTTCGAACTCATCGAGGCCGAGCACATTCGCGACATCGAACCGGGTGAGATGCTGGTCATCGATCGCGATGGCGCGCGCAGCTTGCACCCGTTCATGCCCGAGGAGCCGCGTCGCTGCGTCTTCGAGTGGATCTATTTCGCGCGGCCGGACTCCAACATCGCAGGCCAGTCGGTGTATTCCGCGCGCGAAAACATGGGCCGGCGGCTGGCCGTCGAGCATCCCGTGGAAGCGGACATCGTGATTCCCGTGCCCGACTCGGGCACGGCCGCTGCCATCGGCTTCGCGCGCGAAAGCGGCATTCCCTTCGACCAGGGCCTGATCCGATCGCACTACATCGGGCGCACCTTCATCGAGCCCTCCGAATCCATTCGCCACTTCGGGGTCAAGCTCAAGCTGTCGCCGGTGCGCGACGTTCTTTCGGGCAAGCGCGTGGTAGTGGTCGACGACTCCATCGTGCGCGGCACCACCTCGGGCAAGATCATCGGCATGATTCGCTCGGCCGGCGCCAAGGAAGTTCACCTGCGCATCAGCTCGCCGCCCACCATTGGACCGTGCTACTACGGCATCGACACCCCGGATCGCAACAAGCTCATCGCCAGCTCGCATTCCGTCGATGAGGTGCGCCGCTTCGTGGGCGCCGACACCCTCGGTTACCTGTCCATCGAGGGGCTCCACGCCGCCGTCGCCAAAGTGCTGACCAAACACGAGCACCGCGGCCTGTGCGACGCCTGCTTTTCGAACAACTACCCCATTCCCTTGCCGGCCCCGGTCCGCGCGCGCCAGTTGCGCTTGATCTCGGTGTAGCGCACCCGGCGGCGCTCCCATCGTCCTGCTAGAGTTGGCAGGCCATGGTCACGTCGCCGCCGCCTCAGCCGCCTGCGCCTGCTGGGCTTGGGCGTCGCCTTGCGGCCAGTGCACTGCGATCGCGGCAGACCCTGGGCCTGGTCTGGCGGTCGTCGCGACTTGGAACCGTGGGTTTGGGCACGCTGACCATTCTTGCGGCATCGCTGCCGCCGCTTGTCGCCTACGTGGGCAAGTTGATCGTCGATGCCGTGGTCGCGCGCGACCGCGACCGAGCCGTGCGCATGGTGCTGCTTGAACTCGGCGTGGTCGCGGCCATGGCGCTGCTCGAACGTTCGCTCGGGCTCGTCAGACAACTGGTTGGCGCGCGTCTGGGCATCGATGTCAACCTGGCCATCTTGAAGAAGGCGGAAACCCTCGAACTCCGGCATTTCGAGGATTCCGAGTTCTACGACAAACTCTCGCGTGCCCGCCGCGAGGCCTCGCTGCGCCCGCTGTCACTCATCGAGAGCAATTTCCAGGTTCTGCGCAGCGTCCTGACCTTGGCTGGCTACATCGTGCTCCTCGTACGCTTTTCGAACCTCATGGTGCTCGCGCTGCTCGCCGCCACCATTCCGGCCTTCATCGCCGAGGCGAAGTTCTCGGGCGCCGCGTTCCGGCTGCGCAACTGGCGCTCGCCTGACACACGCCGCCTGCTCTATCTCGAATACGTGCTGGCCAATGATGAGCACGCCAAGGAGGTGAAGCTGCTCGGCCTCGGTCCCATGTTGCTCGGACGCTATCGCAGCTTGTCCGAACGTTTCTATGGCGAAGACCGGCAGCTCGCCGTGCGACGCGCGGGCTGGGGCTATGGCCTGTCGCTGATCAGCACCGCCGTGTTCTACGGGTGCTACGCCGCGATCGTGGCCACCACCGTAGCCGGCCAACTTTCGCTCGGTGACATGACCCTGTACCTCGTCGCCTTCAGGCAGGGACAGCAGAGCTTCCAGGCCATTCTCTCCGCCGTGGGCAGCATGTACGAGGACACGCTCTACATGTCGAACCTGTTCGAGTTCCTGGCTATCCCAACCGAGCGTGTCCGATCGAACGCGCCAGCCGTGGTGCAACCCGAGGAAGGGATCCGGTTCGAAGGCGTAGGCTTTCAATACCCCGGCTCCGAACGCTGGGCTTTGCGCAAGATCGATCTCTTTGTCCCGAAAGGGCAAAGCCTGGCGTTGGTTGGCGAAAACGGGGCAGGGAAGACCACCTTCATCAAGTTGCTCTCGGGCCTGTACCGCCCGAGCGAAGGCCGCGTCTTTCTCGACGGACGCAACCTCGACGACTGGGACGAGCAAGCCCTGCGCGGCCGCATCGGCGTCATCTTTCAAGACTTCAACCAGTACCAACTTCTGCTGCGCGAGAACATCGCCTTTGGCAGCGTCGAGCATCTGCAGGACGATCTGCGCCTGGCCCGCGCCATCGACCACGGTGGCGCGCGCGAGTTGGTGGCCGGCCTTGCCACCGGTCTTGAAACCCAGCTCGGCCGCTGGTTCAAGGAAGGTATCGATCTGTCGGGCGGGCAGTGGCAGAAAGTGGCGCTCGCCCGCGCCTTCATGCGCGACGAGGCCGACATCCTGATCCTCGACGAACCCACGGCCGCGCTCGACGCCGAAGCCGAGCACGCGGTCTTTCAACGCTTCCGCGCCCTGGCCCAGGGCCGCACCACGATCCTCATCTCGCACCGCTTTCCCACTGTGCGCATGGCCGACCGGATCGTCGTGCTCGAAGGCGGCACCATCATCGAACAAGGCACGCACGCCGAACTCCTGGCCGCGGGTGCCCGCTACGCGCGCCTGTTCGCTTTGCAGGCCGAAGGCTATAGGTAATCTGCTACCTTTCGCACCGCAATGTCTTCGCAATCCCAGCCCGCAGTTTCTTGGCGCGGGCTCATGCACCTATTCGTCGTCTATGTCGTTTGGAGCAGCACCTACCTGGCCATTCGCGTGGCGGTTCGGCCCGGCGCTGGTTTTCCGCCCTTTGCGCTCGCGGCCATGCGCTGCCTGTGCGCCTTTCCGCTGTTGCTCGTGTGGTCCAAGGCGCGCGGCCTGCGCATCCGACCCACGCGCCAAGAGCTGCCCGTGCTGATCGCCTCGGGCGTTTTGCTGTGGGCCTTCGGCAACGCCTTTGTCGTGGTGGCCGAGCAGCGCGTGAGCAGCGCTCTGGCGGCCATCCTCATCGCCTCGACGCCCATCTGGGTCGCGCTGCTGGAGAGCCTAATCGACAAACGTCCACCCTCGAAACTGATGGCCGTGGCGCTGATGGTCGGTTTTGTTGGCGTGGGGCTGATCGGCTATCCCGCGATGCGCGGAGGTGTGCGTGCCGATGCCATCGCGGTCGTGATCCTGCTCATCGCGGCCCTGAGTTGGGGCGCAGGCTCGCTCCTCCAGCGTCGTCGTCCCATCGGCCTCGATGCCATGGTCAGCGCCGCCTACCAGATGCTGTTCGGCGGACTTGCCGTCGCCATCCTTTCCTTGAGCTTTGGCGAGCCCCGGCCCAACCCGACCGGCACCGCTTGGCTTGGCTTCGCCTTCCTGCTCGTGTTCGGATCGCTCATCTCGTTCACCTCGTTCCTGAAAGCGCTACACCTTCTGCCCACCCGCCTGGTCTTCACCTATGGCTACGTCAACCCCGTGATTGCCGCGTTCCTGGGCTGGCTTGTGCTGGGCGAGCGCGTGGCAGGCCCAGCTTTGGCGGGCGCGGCCTTGGTTCTGCTCGGCGTAGCCGGGGCGTTTCGCGCGCACGGATAGAACTGCGGTCGAGGGGGCTCAGGCAACGATCCCGCTTTGTGGTATCCTCCGAACGCGCAAGCGCCGCAAGAGTGAAAACTCAAAGGTCCTCTCCACAAGGAGTTCCTCGTGAAGCGAAATGTTGTCTTTTCCTCCGGGTTTGCTCTTCTCTTTTCAGGCAGCCTGCTGACCGCGGGATGCTCGAACGGCACCGGCACCGAGGCCCCGGCTGACAGCGCCGTCGGCACCGGCGGCAGGGTCGGTACAGGAGGCAGCACCGCGGGCTCGGGTGGCAGCGCGGGCAGCGGCAACTCCGGGGGAAACTCCGCCAGCACGGGAGGCTCGGCGAGTTCAGGAGGGGCCAGCGGGACCGGTGGCGGGACGAGTTCAGGAGGGGCCAGCGGGACCGGTGGCGCGGTTGGTTCCGGGGGGGCCAGCGGGACGGGTGGTGCGGTTGGATCGGGCGGCAGCGGGGGTGCAGCCGGAACCGGCGGACGCATCGGTGCGGGCGGTTCGCAGAACGACGGCGGCGGCGTGGGCGGGGCGAGCGGCACAGGCGGAAGCAATGGCACGGGCGGTTCACTGAACGGCGGCAGCGGTTCGGGCGGAGCGAGCGGCACAGGCGGACGAAGCGGGACGGGCGGTTCGCAGAACGGCGGCAGCGGTTCGGGCGGAGCGAGCGGCACAGGCGGAGCGAGCGGGGTGGGAGGATCGAGCAACTCGGGCGGCTCCTCAGGCACGGGCGGAGGCACCGGCGCGACGAGCACGCACATGTACACGCAGGGCAGCGACCTCTACACCTACTGCGGCGAGAAAGTGCTGCTGCGCGGGCTGAACCAAATGTCCATCTGGACCGACGCTTCCGGGACCAGCTACCCGGCAATCGCCAGCTTCGGCTCCAACGCCATCCGTATCGTCTTCGCGGAGACCGGAAATTCAACTGGCCTCGACACCCTGTTGACCAAGGCGGAGGCAAACAAGATGATTCCCATACCCGAGCTCCACGATGCGACCGGCAACATCGGCGGCGTTCCGGGGACCGTCACTTGGTGGACCCAGGCGTCCGTCGTCGCGGTGATCAAGAAGCACGAAAAGTGGATGCTGCTCAACATCGCCAACGAATCAGGCGACAACAACGTCTCGGACTCGACGTTCCAAAGCACGTACACCAGTGCCATCACCTCCCTACGCAACGCGGGCATCGCGGTTCCCCTCGTCATTGACGGGTCGGGCTGGGGCCAGAAGGTCGAGCAACTGCTCACGGTCGCTCCAGCGCTCCTCGCCGCCGATCCCCAGAAGAACGTCATCTTCTCCTGGCACGAGTACACCGGAGGAACTCAAGAGAACGCCCGCATCACGACCAGCCTAGAGAAGTCGAAGACCCTCGGCATTGTCCTCATCAACGGCGAGTTCGCCAGTGCAAATGCGACCGACTGCGGCCAAAACATCCCCTACAAGTTTCTTCTCTCGGAGGCGCAGCGCGTGGGGACCGGCTGGCTCGCGTGGTCGTGGGACAACAACAATTCCAACTGCAAGTCGGGAGGTGGATCCAGCTACGACATGACCACGAACATCGCTTCGGCGAGCGGTCTGGTCGCGGGCTGGGCCTCCGACGTCGTCCGGGACGACCCCAATTCCATCAAGAACACCTCCGTTCGCCACTGCGACTGGAAGTGACGGACCTTCCCAAGCACATCCAACCGCGCGGTGTCATCGGATCCTGACGGCCGAACCGCAGCCGTTGATGAACCCGTTGATCTCGTTCGCGAATTTACTTGTCAATGCCCATAGCGCTGGGCATTGTTCGCACCATCGGGACCAAGATTCGGTAAAGGGATACTCAACTATGCGAATAGCCATACTTATTGCAATGTTTAGCTTTTGGGGCAGTGCAAACGCGCTGTCGGCCACGGCCAAGCCTGCGAGCCGGCAATCCATGGAGAGGGCCGCCAAAAAGGCATGCGCGACCAGCGACTATCAGAAGGGGATCGACATTCTCGCTGATCTGTATCTGGACACCAACGATGCCGTCTACGTCTACAACCAAGCCCGCTGTTACCAGCAGAACAGCCGGCAGGCTCAAGCCATCGATCGCTTTCGCGAGTATCTGCGCAAGGCACCTGACCTGACAGACGCTGAGCGAGCAGACGTGGAGAAGCACATCGCGGAGTGCGAGAGTTTGCTCCCGAAAACTCCTCCGGAACCGACGGTAGTGCCAAGAGAACCGCCGCCAGTTCAGCCGGTCTCCCAACCATCTGCCTCGCCCGCCGAAACGCTTGCGGCACCATCAACGGTACCAGTCAGCTCCGGTTCTGGCCTGCGTGTGGCCGGGTTGGTGACGTCCGGGATTGGCTTGGCCGCAATCGCCACTGGCGTAGTTCTGGCAGCGCAAACGCACAGTCTCACCAATGACATCCAGAACTCAGAGTCTGGTTCCTACGCTAGTAAGGAGTCTCGCAGAGCCTCGTACGAGACTTGGGGCTGGGTAAGCTATGGCGTGGGGGCCGCGGCAGTCGCGACCGGCGCTATCCTCTACGTTGTGGGGAGGAGCAGTGGTGGAAGCAGTCCGCGGACGGAAGTCTCTTTGTTGCCTACCTTTGTTCCTGGCGAGGCTAGACTGATTCTGCGCGGAGGGTTTTGATGCCGACCATCGCGATGGACCGATCTCACGATTTGCAATTCGGCTTGCTTGCTCTCTGCGCGATCCTGGGCCTCGCGGGATGTTTCACCAGCCCCGATGTCAAGAAGATCAAATGCTCGAGCACAAGCCAATGTCCTACAGGCTATCTATGTCAGAACGGGAAATGTGCCACAGCCTCCGGGACAGGTGGTTCATCTCAAGATGCTGTCGCGGGGAATGTCCCGGACGTGGCATCGGACGTCTCATCGATCGAGACAAGGGGGCTTGATTCTTCTGGAATGGACACTGCCCTTGGGCCGGACCTGCCAGCGCCGGGCTTTGACGTCGGTGAGCCTGATGCTCCGCTGACTTCGACCGGTGGCGCAGGTGGAAGCCCCGGTCGCGATGGGGGATCCTCGACTGGTGGTGTTGGCGGCAGCGGAGGTGCCGTCGGCAGTGGTGGCGTAGTTGGCAGTGGCGGTAGTAGCACTGGAGTCGATGCAACTGGCGACCAAAGGCAGGCGCTGGCCCCGGGCGCGTCGTGCGCAGGAAACAGCGACTGCGCCGCTGGAACCTGCCTGGATGCCATCTGCTGCGACAAACCTTGCTCCGGTTGCAATGCCTGCAAGCAAACCTTCACCGGCAAGGCGGATGGCATATGTGCGCCTGTTGCCCTAGGTCTCAATCCTCATAGTACCTGCGTCGATGAGACCAAGGCCAGTCAGTGCGGGAACGATGGCACTTGTGATGGTGCCGGGGCCTGTCACAAGGTGGGTACTAGCCACGTCTGTACGCCAGCCTCTTGCGCCAGCGGATCTTTCACTCCGGCTTCAACTTGTGATGGTCTCGGGGCATGCACGACTGTAAAGGCAACCGATTGCGGAGCCCTCCAATGCAACACGACCGGGTGTCTCAAGACCTGTACAAGTCAAGCAGATTGCGACACCACGAATTACTACTGCAACACGACCACCGGCCAATGCGCGACAAAGAACACAAACGGAACGCCTGCTTTTCAACCCTACGAGTGCTTGTCCGGAGTGGTGGCGGATGGTGTTTGTTGCGACAAGACCTGCACTGGCTGCAACGCCTGCACAAACGCCCTCACAGGTAGGGCGGCAGGGACTACTGGGCAGTGTTTGCCCGTTTTGGCGGGCCTGGCCGGTCACAGCATGTGCACAAACTCGGGCGCGACCTGCGGAACTGACGGCAAGTGTGATGGGAACGGGGGCTGCAGCTCCACTCCGGCAACGGGAGCCTCGTGTGGTGATCTCTGTACGGTAGGTGCGACCTGCCAGGCGGGCGTTTGCAAGGGAGGATCACCCAAGACCTGCGCGGCCCCAGCTGAGTGCCACGGCGCGGGTACATGTAACACGAGTACGGGGAACTGCGACTATCCCATCACGGCAAACGCGAGTTGCGGGGCGCAAGACCAGTGTTTGAACGGTACTTCTACCCCGGGAGGCAAATGCAACAGCGCGGGAACCTGTGTTGCGGGCACGGGTACGCAGTGTTCCCCATATGCGTGCAACTCAGGGGCAACCGCGTGCAGCCAGAATTGTAGCCCAAGTTGCGGCAATGGCGCCTACTGTTTGGGCGGCTTTTGCTACCCGCAGAAGATTCCGGGACAGGGTTGCGGCACAAGCGCAGAGTGCAGAAGTGGCACCACCTGTTTGGACGGGGTTTGCTGTACAAGCCCCTCTTGCCCCGCTTGCAAGATGTGCGGCACAGATGGCACGTGTTCCCTCAACAAACCCTCGACTACCAGTTGTGGTTTGTGCAAGCAATGTGGGAGCAACGGACAGTGCGATGCGATGCCGGCCGATGACAGTGGATGCGGCACCATCACGTGCCCTGCCAACACTACGTGTCGTACCTATTCGTCTTCGAGCATCACCACAAACCGGTGCAAGAGCCTTGGTTCATGTAAGGCCGGGGCCGATTGCCCATTCACGTCTGCGCAGAAAGGCAACTCATGTGGTGCAAGTGGTGCTCCGATTTACTGCGACGGAACCGGCAACTGCGTGACTCGAACAGTGCGCTGTGGCACATCTGACTGCCCCCTCGACACGCAATTCTGCTGCATGTTGCCTGACGTCCCCTCCCAGATGTGCATGACCATAGGATCTGCTTGTGGTACTGATGCCACCGCGGAAAGCCCAAATACAGGCATCCCTGCTTCGTGCGATGAGAACGACGATTGCCCGACGGGGAAGGCCTGCTGTCTGGCGAATCCGATGGGAACCTATTCTGTTGATTGTCGATTTAGCAACCAATGCCCGGGAGTAGGTGCTTTTGGACCAAACTATCTCCTATGTCATACACCTGTCATGACCCAGGCCTGCCCTTCAGGTGTCTGCCAGACGAACAGCACTGTGTTCCCTACATCGGACTGGATGGCCTGCTTCTAGGTAGAATTTCGACTGGAAAGGGCAGTGCACGCCGCGTCGGAAGGCTCATCCATCTTCAACATGACCACCAACCTCACTTCGGCGAGCGGTCTGGCCGCGGGTTGGTCGTCCGACGTCGTCCGGGACGATCCCAATTCGGTCAAGAACACCTCCGTTCGCCACTGCGAATGGAAGTGATCGGCGGCTGGCGCCTACCGCCCTCGCTCACGCGCCTCGCCGAAAGGTGGATTCGATACACCTAGCACTGCCGGTGAGGCGCCTGCCCTCGGAAACATTTCCTGTCAAGACGCACCAGACTCTTGACTAGAAGTGAATGATGCCCAATCGTTCCCCCATGCTTAGCACCCGAAAGAACTTGTTTGGCCCCTTGGTCCTGATTGGGATGATTTTGCTGCCCGCGGCCGCGCGTGCCGAGGCGAAGGTCGCCGTCGTGGATACCGTCCAAGCCACGCTCAGGCTGAAACTCAGCGTTCGCCAGGCTGTCGCCGGAACCTTGGACGACCTCTCGGTGGCGATGGTCCCGATGGAGGACTTGACCCCGGAAGACGCCGCTTGCACCGATTCCGACTGTTTCTCGGCCGTTGCAAAGCGAGTCGGCGCCACGCACCTCCTGCTGGTTCAGGGTGTCGCCAACCCGGCCGGGTATCGCCTTTCCCTCGACATCCGCGATGGCGAGACCGGCCGTTCGCTCGGCACGGACGGTAAGGACTGCGAGCTGTGCGCCGAAGATCAGTTCGCGAAGACGGTTCAAGAGCGGGTCGGCAAACTCTGGAAACGCGTCATCAAAGAGCAAACACCGCCGCCTGCACCGGCACCGCCCCCGCCAGCTGCGGCCGTGGTTCCCCCACCGGAGCAAAGGCCGGGCGTGGACGTGGCGACCACGCCGTCTTTCTGGCAACAGCCCACACCCGTGATGGGGCTTGGCTTTGGCGCGGTCGGCTTGCTGGCCGCCGGGTTCGGCATCTACTACATCGCGGTCGATGGCCATGCGGTCACGACTGACAAGGCGACTGGTCACGCCATCATGCTTCGGGATACCGGGAAATGGGGCTGGAGCCTGCTCGGTGTGGGCGTGGTTTCGCTGGCCGCGGGGTCGGCCATGGTGATTTGGGGTAGGGACGATGGCAGCAACGTTTCGGTTGCCGTGGGACCGCGCTCTTTGGGCCTGCAAGGGAAGTTCTAGGAGATGAAAGTCATGCGCAAACTATTCGTCGTTCTTCCCGTGCTCTTTGCCCTGGCTGGCGGCTGCGATGCCACCCGCCGCGACTTCACCTACTGTGACATCGACTATCCAAGCTGCACTAGGCCCGATCTCACATGCAACTATGTGACGGGTTTGTGCGAACCTTTCCACGACGCCGCCACGCCCGATACCCTCGCGAGCGATGCCGGTCCCGTCGATCTCCCGGAGGGTGAAGCCGCCTTGGCACCAGACGCCGCGGATGCGCCGGCTGTCGTCGACGTGTCGCCCGCGGACACCACTTCCGTTGATATCGGCGTCGTCGACGCCCCGATCGTGGACGTGGCCATCCCCGACACGCGCGTGCCCGATGCTGCTGGAACCTGTGCGGTTGACAACGACTGCTTCGGCGTGGCCAGAGGCGCCTACTGCGTGAACAACAAGTGCGTGGCCTGCAAGACCAGCAGCCAGTGCAACAACGACGCGGGCGTGCCCTTCTGCTCGGCGCAGAACACCTGCGTTTCTTGCGCTGGCGTCAGCGGCCCCGACGGCGGCGGCGCCTGTCCGGCGACCGCGCCCGTGTGCGCAGCCACCGGGAGCTGCGTCGAGTGCGTGAACAACGGCGACTGCCCAACCGCGGGCAAGGCCTTCTGCGTTCAGAACAAGTGCCAAGGTTGCAACGCCCCCGGCGCCACAGCCAGCCCCCCGTCCAGCGGCGGCGTCGACGGCGGCGCCATCGACGGGGGCGCGATCGACGCTGGCGCCAGCGTTGGCCCTTGCACCGGCGCCAAGCCCGTCTGCGCGACCACCGGCACCATCGCCGGCCAGTGCGTCGGCTGCGTGACCAGCAGCGACTGCGACGGAACCACGCCGATTTGCAACACCGCCAACACCTGCGTCGCGTGCACCAGCGACACCCAGTGCTCCGACAAGGGCGTCGGCCCCGGCGTGTGCATGTTCCACCAAGACGGCCGCTGCGCGAGCGACGCGGAAACGATCTACGTGCAGAACTCGGCACCCTGCAGCGGAGGCGCAGGAACCATCGCGTCGCCGTATTGCGACTCGCAAGCCGGCATCAATGCGGTCACCGCAAGCAAGCGGGTCATCGTCATGAGCGGTTCGAACCTCTACCCAGTGACGTCGACCGCGACGTCTTCGACGGGTCAGATCTCTATCATTGGCCAAAGCACTGCAACCACCACGGCAGGCGCGTTCGTTGGCATCCATGTCACCGCTGGCGACGTGTACGTTCGTGGCTTGACGGTCGCTGCTGGCACCAATACGGGCCTCACTGTTGATGCGGGCGCAACCCTCAGAATGGACCGCTGCATAGTCAAGGGCAACGCTGGCGGCGGTTTGATCGTGAAGTCTGGGGCCAACTTCGACATCGCCAATTCCGTCTTCGACAACAATGGTCCCGGCCTAGTGGGCACAACCACGACCTTCGGTGGCATTTACCTTGGCGGGTCAGCGCCCAGCGCTGGGCCACACCGGTTCTGGTTCAACACCGTCGTCAACAACCAAGACAGAGGCATCATTTGCTTCGACACTACACAAGCACTCACGGGGATGCTCCTCTACGGCAACACCAACGGTGACTTCCTTAGTTGCGCGATGGACGCCACCTCGAAGTGGTCATCGGGATCCCCCACGCCAAGCGGCGCGTCCAGCGACATCACCAATCCCGCCCTGAGTTCGACCTACCACCTAACGACGGCGTCGAAGTGCAGGGACTTCGTCAGTGCAAGCACAGCGCACCCCGTGGATGACATGGATGGCGAGCTTCGGCCGAAGCCGGCCAACGGCAAGCTCGACTGCGGCGCCGACGAGTTCTGACCTCTTCTGCGAACATAGGGCGCCATCGATTCAAGCGATGAGTCCAGATCCAAATCAATCCCCGGATCGGCCTTGGCGACTGCTGCTCTTCGGCGCCACGGGTATGGTGGGGTCGTCGGTGCTGGGTGAGCTGGTCCAGGATGACAGTGTGGCTGCGGTGCGCGTGGTGGGGCGCGGCCCTTGCGGAGTCAGCCACGCCAAGGTCGACGAGCTCCTGGTTCCGAATCTGTTCGAGATCGCCTCGGTGCAGGACAAGTTGGCGGGCTTCGACGGCTGCATCTTCGCCCTGGGAACGACTTCGGTAGGTTTGGATGAGGCCGCGTACACGCGCATCACGCACGACCTGACAGTCGCCGCTGCCCGCACCATGCTGGCGGCCAATCCGGGCATGGCCATGGTCTTTGTCTCGGGTGCTGGCACGGACAGCACGGGGCAGGGGCGCACGATGTGGGCGCGGGTGAAGGGCCGTACCGAGAACGCGCTGTTGGCCATGCCGTTCAGTCACGTGGCGATGATTCGCCTGGGCGGGCTGGTGCCGCCGCACGGGTTTCGCTCCAAGACCCGCTGGATGCGCTGGCTCTTTCTCGTCATGCGACCGCTGTTCCCGCTTCTCCGCTGGCTTTTGCCAAGCCTCATCATCACGCCCGAGCGCCTGACCCGCGCCATGCTCAAGGCCTTGCGCGGTCAGGCTGGCAAGCCACGGCTGGAGCCGCGCGACCTGAACGCGCTGGGCGCGATGTGAGCGGGGTAGACGCCTACTGAGCTTGGGATGGATCGAGTACGCGCCCTTGGAACAGAATGGCGCCGGTCGGATTGTGGCGGATGAAAAATAGAAACGGACGGTCCACGACCAGCGTTGGCCACTCCACTATGGCCAAAGTTGTCCCAACCACGCCTGTCGCCGCGGCGGCGGTTGTCCCTTTCTTGTCGACGTCAATGACCGCCTTGTGGATGACCGTAGCGACCGACAGGTCGCGTGAGCCGTCCATTGCAGAAAAATCCGCGAGGGATGGGGCGAATGCATCGGTCATTCCCAACGCCGCAAGCACGCTGTTGAGGAGGGAAGGCGTGGAAAACTTGAAGCGCGGCATGGTGACGATGCCCATCATCGCGGCAGAGGTGGAAGTCAGCATGGTGGTCAGGCCGCCCGCGGTCAGCCCCTGCTCGAAGGCACCGAAAGTTCCAGCGTCCGGGACCAGCAGAATCATCGACGTCGTGCCGCCGGCATAGGCGAGGGCAGCCGCGTTCCAGCCCGCCCCGCTCCAAAGCGTGGCGTTGCCCTCGCTATTCGACATCATGGGAACGCCTACGTCGCCAGTGGGCGCGTGGAAGGTTCCGTTCGGGCTGCTTGGATTGAAACCGTACAGCCACGCGCCGTGGAAGTACACCGCGTTGGCGAGAACGAGCCGAGTTAGCGTGTCGATCGATCCCGGGTCGAACAACTGCGGGATCATCTGCTGGGTCTGGGTTGAAACCCAACCGTTGATATCGGCACGCGCGGTTTCGGGAGCGCCTGCGAAGTTCTCGACGAACAGACCGGCACCGTAGTTTTCGGCGAGGAGATCGAGATACGACGGCAGGAAGGAAAAGCCAGCCTGGACCCAGATCGAGTTCGCGATGTTGAGCTGGAAGGCGCTTGCGTCGGCACCCGAGGGCTTGGCCATCAGCGCGAGGTCGAGTGCGTCGAACGCGGGATGGAGTCGCTCGGGCGGAAGCGCAAAGTGCAAGGCAGCGGCCATCTGTGCTGCCGTGTCGTTCGCTGCACCGGCGTACAGCATGGCGAGCGCCAGCGAGATGCTGGTCTGGGAAAAGATGAAGTTGCCCGGATTCTGCGTGCGCAATTGGGCGTAAAGGTCCACGCCGAACGCGAGGTTGTCCGCCGCCAGTTGCGTGGCATCGTCAGACGAGACAGCGGGAGTCAGTGCTCTGCTCTTGTCTGAGAGAAGCTCGTTTGCCGGCGGGACAGCGCCGTCCGTAGCAAGCTGGGCGGAGGCGTCCGCAAGCGGCAGGCCGTGGTCATCTCCACAGGCAGACAACGTCAAGACGGCGAGAGCCAGAAGGCTTGAAACTCTTATCATGGTCGACCCCAAGACAAGCGTAGGTCTACCGCTTGGAGGTGGCAAGGATCTCGAAACCATCGACGTCCTCGCTGGCGTGACCACCCGCACAGCGCTGGCTATCCGATCTTCACCACCGCGGCCCCTTGTAGAACGCCGGTGCGCAAGTCGTGCAGGGCTTCATTGGTGCGTTCCAGAGGATAGATCGTGGTCTCGGCGTGAATCGAAATCGCGCGCGCCACGCTCAGAAACTCCTCGCCATCCTTGCGGGTCAGATTGGCGACCGAGCGCAAGACTCGCTCGCCCCAGAGGAGCGCGTAGGGAAAGCTCGGGATGTCGCTCATGTGAATTCCGGCGCAGACCACGGTGCCGCCTTTTCGCACCGCCTTGAGCGCAAGCGGAACCAGATCTCCGACGGGAGCGAAGATGACGGCGGCGTCGAGCTCGACGGGAGGCAATTCTTCCGAGGCACCGGCCCAAACTGCCCCCAGCCTGCGGGCGAAATTCTGGCTGGCCTGATCGGACGCGCGTGTGAAGGCGTAGACGCTGCGCCCCTGGTGCCGTGCGATCTGAATCAAGAGGTGGGCCGCGGCTCCGAATCCGTAGAAGCCGAGGCGCTGGGCATCGCCAGCGATGCGTAGCGCTCGATAGCCGATAAGGCCGGCGCACAGCCATGGCGCGATTTCGGTGGCCTCTTGATCCTCGGGGACGCGCAGACAGAATCGCGCATCGGCCACGCAGAACTCAGCGAATCCTCCGTCGAGCTGGTAGCCGGTATAGCGCGCGCGATCGCAGAGGTTCTCTTGTTCGCCTCGGCAAAATCGACATTCGCCGCAGGTTCCGCCCAACCACGGAACACCAACCCGCTCACCGAGGCGAATGCCTTCGACGGCCGAACCCAGGCAGTCGACGACACCGACGATCTGGTGCCCAGGGATCAGGGGAAGCTTCGGCTCTTTCAGATCTCCGTCGACCACGTGCAGATCGGTCCGGCAAAGCCCACAGGCCTCCACGCGCAGCCGCACTTGCATCGGGCCAGGGGAAGAGCAGGGGATTTTGACTAGCTTGAGCGGCTCCCCCTGCTTTTCGAGAATCATGGCGCGCATGGTTCAAATCTGCCCTTACTCGCCGGCCAGTGTACCGCCGCGAGCTTGCAGGATGAAGGTCACCGGGCCGTCGTTGACCAGCTCGACTTTCATGTCGGCGGCGAAGCGTCCGGTGGCGACGACAACGCCCTCGGCGCGAATGCGTTCGGCCATGCGCTCGTAAAGTTTCTGCGCCAGGGCTGGATCCTCGGCTCGGTCGAAGCTGGGGCGGTTGCCTTTGCGGGTCGAGCCGGCGAGAGTGAATTGGCTGACAACCAGGCATGCGCCATAAACGTCCTTGATGGACAGGTCCATCGGTGTCCTGCCTGGAAAAATGCGCAGGGCAACCAACTTGCGCGCCAGCACGTCGGCATCGGCTTCGCTGTCGCCGCGTTCGACGCCCACCAGAACCGCCAGCCCCAGGTCGATCTTGCCGACGACTTCGCCGAGGACGCGAACCTCGGCGCGCGACACGCGCTGGACGACCACAATCATCGTGTGACCCCGGCCTGATTCGAACAGGCGACCTACGGTTTAGGAAACCGTCGCTCTATCCACCTGAGCTACGGGGCCAATCAGTTTAGATTCTAACTACTTAGAGCTACTTCTTCTTCTGCGTTGTCTTGCTGCGTGGTGGCCATTGTGTGCCCTTTGGGCCGGTAACGTCGCGAAGAGATACCACGTTCCCCTTGGGAGTGGAAAGGTCCGCCGGCATGACTTCGTAGTCGGTTTGCCGGAACAGATCCGCCCGTAGGTGGCTGTATCGCTCGGTGGTGGTGACGCTGGCGTGGCCCATGATCTTGGATAGTTTCTCGATGCCGTGTGCGATCGGGTCTTAGCCCTCGGGTCGAGAGCTGGCCTGGTTTGGTGCCTTACTAGACGTCGGGAGCCGAACCACGGGACGGAAGCGCGAAGGGACAGATGGGGCGATTTCGGACCCGCGCGCCGAGATTGCAAGCCCTGGCCCATTTGGGCATAGACTGGCCCCGTGTCCTTCCTCCTGTTCGTCGATGAAAGCGGCCACGACCGGCAGGAGTCGCCCTATGCCGTGCTGGCCGGCGTGGCCGTCGAGGATTCGCGGGTGTGGGCGGTCATCAGCGCCCTTCGGGCGGCGGAAGAGGAATTCTTTGGACAGCGAATCACGAAGGAAACGCTGGAACTGAAGGCGAAAAAGATCCTCAAGACCAAGGTCTTCAAGCACGCCCAGCAAATGCCAGCCTTGGCCGCGGCCGAGCGAAGAGAGCAAGCGGCTGCCTGCTTGTGTGAAGGGGCACGGGCTTCGAAGCGAAGGACGACCCGCCCGGCAGACCAGGATCCAGCTAACAGCTCTGGCGCAGGCCAAGCTAGCATTCGCTGGCAGGGTGCTGGAATTGTGCGCGCACGAGCAAGTGAAGGCGTTCGCTAGCATCGTCGACCGAGATGCGCCGCTGCCTGGTGGAAATTTCCTGCGCAAGGACTATTCCTACCTCTTCGAGCGCTTCTTCCACTTTCTGGAAGAGCGACCGGACCATCACCAGGGGTTGGTGGTCTTCGATGAACTTGACCGCAGCCAAAGCCACATTCTGGTGGATCAGATGGCTCACTACTTCCAGAACACCGCCACCGGCAGACTGCGAGCCTCCCGCGTGGTGCCCGAGCCATTCTTCGTGCACAGCGATCTGACCAGCCTGGTGCAGGTCGCGGATCTGGTCGCCTACATCATCGCGTGGGGCGTGCGGGTTGGAACCATGAACCGCCCGGCGCGGCCCGATCTCGCATCTCTCGGCGAGTCGGTGCTTGCCCTGCGCTATTTTCAGCACCGGGCCGACTTCCCGGTGTGGGGTTTCGCGGTCATCGACGATCTTCGCCCGCGCGAGGAGAAGTCCCGATAATAGAAAAGGCAATGCCAAACTTGCGTCCGACAAAGCCTCCGAATTGGTTATGCACGCAGATTCAGCCGGCGTCAAGTGTGCGGCACGATATGCGCACCAAGGGCTGCCGACTCAAGATCCAGTGCGCCGGCCGACAGATCGGCATCCTACTGCCCGCCCGCTAGTCGCAGAACATTTCCCCCAATCTAGCGGTTGGTACGCAGAGAGGGTGGGGGTTCTGGCAGTACGAATTGCACCACACTGTGCCGCTCGGGTCGCTGGTCCAAGATGAGGATGATGTGTCCAGCGGCACGTCGTTCAGGTCGCCAAAATCGCACTCCTCGCCGGGGTCGAGGATGCCATTACCACAGCAGTGTACCCCTCCCGCATCGCCTCCGTCAGCCGATGGGTCCTGCTGCTGAGTGGGAATGCCATTCGACAAAAGGCCGCTGCAAGCCAGCGCAGGAACACCACCGTCCCCAGCAGACTGGCATAGAACGACCTGGTTACATAGTTGGACTCGGTAGACGTTCTGCCGGCCTACGTCCCGGATCGTTGCTTGCACATCGCCAGGATTGCACGACAGTGGATCATCACAATGCATCCCCTCGGGCAACATGCACAGGATGGGTCCGTACCCCGACACGGAATAGCACTCGCGCCCTGCTGGGCAGGCTCCTGATAGGTCAACGGACTTGGTGTCGTATGTCTTTGGTCCAATCCCCGAGGCGACCTGCTGGTCGCCTGGGTTGCACAAAGCAAAGAATATGGGAGAGGGCATCCCCTGTCCGGTGCCGCCTTGGCCACCGTTCGATCCGCCGGCATCCACACCGACCGTTGTTCCGCGTCTGCATGTGATGACCTGCCCACACCGTTGACTGACGTAGCAGGAATTCGGGTAGCTCAGGCAGTCTGCGTTCGACGTGACCTGTATGTCGCCAGGATCGCAGGACAGATCGCTGCAATGAACACCCTCGGGCAGCACGCACAGCGTGGATCCGTAGATGGTTGACTGGGAATAGCACTCGCGCTCGGGTGGGCAGTACCCGGAGTAGTCTGCTTCCGGTCCCGAGATTATTTGCTGGTCGCCTGGGTTGCAGTAGTTGACCAAGATGAGCGCAGACCCGTCCGGGACACCTTGGCCAGTCGTAGACCCTCCCGTGCCACCTTGGCTGGTGGAACCAGCTGCTCCACCGTGGCCGCGCGTGCCCCCCTGGCCGCATGCTGCTTGGCTGATGGTGATCACCAGGCCCAGGCACGCCGATACCGGTGTCACCCTCTCCATGCGCCGCCAGACATTGCGTTCTTTCATGACACCAATGATGGTACTGCTCTCTGGCGCACAGAACATGTGGCGTAGGACTCGGGTGCGCCAAGATGTGTGATCAGCGTCTCGGTTTGGCGGGCGGCGACGGGGTAGGGCGGGCGAGGCTGGGGTCGGTTGGGGCGGTGTCTTCCGGGCCGAACGAAGGTGCGAGATCCACGGGGGGCTCTTCGCCGATCGTCAGTGGAAGGTCCAGAATACCGGCGCTCTCTCCGCCGGGCGTGCTTGCTTGCGGCGAGAGTTGCGGGGAATTGGCCATGGAAGAGGGAAGGATGGTTTCGGAAAGCTCGGGGGACAGTGGCTTGAGGTTCATGGTCAGCCTGCCAGCGGGTGCAGGAGATGCGACCGGTGCCGCCGGCGCGAAGCCCGAGGACTTTGCCGGCACCAGCACGGGCGTGTCTTCCAGCGAGATTTCTATTCCAGACGGTGCCTTGTTCTCGCCGGGTGTCAGGTGGGCAGGGTGGCTCCCCGTGGCGGAGAGCGACTGGAAGACCGTGGCGGACGTTGCCGACACGTTGGCCGTGACCGTCGCCGAAGCCGAGGCGCGCGGGGACTTGGTCATGTACGGGGCGGCGTCGTCAACCTGCCGCTCGAGGGCGCGCGACACGAACTCCTGCCGCCGCTCCCACACCAGGTTGACGGTCATCTCGTGAACTTTTGCCTTCACCACGTGGTAGGGCCGGTCGACGGTCATTTCACGCGCGCTCACGCGGATGACGTGAAACCCCTTCTGCATCTTGAGCGAGACCTTGCCATCCTTGCCCGCGGCGATGGCCTTGGCCCGCTCGTCGTCCAGCCACACGCGCGCGCCTTCCACGGGACCGCGGTCGTCGAGCACGGTGATCTTGAACTCCGCCTCGGCGGCTTCGAGGACGTGAGCAACGAAGGCGGTTTTTCGCGCCAGCACCTCGACCTCTTGCGGGGGTTCGCGCAGCAACATGGTCTGGCGGCCACGGGTATAGATACCGTAAAGGTGCACGTACCACTTGCCGCGCGGGATCCCGCGGAAGGTCGTGTTCTGGTCGATGTTCCAGGCCTCGAAGCGCCGCTTGCGCTTGCCCAGCCACTCCATCTTCTTGCGATAGGCAGTCAGGTTTTCGATGGACGGCGTGTGTGGCGAACGCGAAATCAGGATCGAAAACATCTCGTCCTTGGCGTCCGAGTCCCACTGCACGCGAACGATGATGGTGCCGCGCAAGGAAAGCGCGATGGCCCAGCCCAAGGCGGCCAGAAATGCCAACACCGCCAAACCAACCATCAGCGGATTCAGCGTGACAAGGCCGGTCGAGCGGCCAATCAACGACGCCTCGATGCGTGAGGTCCGCTGGTTTGCAACGTCATGAAGGACCAACTCGACCGTCACCCAGGGCGCCACGCCAGCGGGCCGGACGCGATAGAGCAAAAGCGCGCCGCAGCCGAGGTCGTGGGCCAGGCTGGCAATACCTTCGTCGGTCAGGCGCTCCGCGGGCAGGTGTTCAGTTTGAATCTTGGCCTGGGTCGCCTGCAGTTCCCACGGCGACCGCATTAGGGTTTCCAGCAAGCCTTCGCTGAGGTGCTGCTTGCGCACCAGAAAAGGCCAGTAGAAGGGTTGTCCGCTGCCTGGCAGAGGCGCGATCTGGATGGTCGAAAGATTGGGATCGTACAAGGCATCGAAGCCCTGCAACACCGGGCGCAGGTTGCGCGCGAGCGTGCTCGGCGGGCCGGTCGGTTTCTCGGGGCCTGCTTCCGCGGCGATTGTCTTTGCCTCTTCCTGGCGCATGCTGATCTTTTGAGCCAGCCCCGCCGAAGCGCTGTCGGCCTCGGCACTGAGGCGCGCGCTGATGGCCTTGATCTGATCCGCGTTCAGTTCTTGGATTTTGACCAGCCCGGCCGCCTGCCGCGCCTGTCCGCCTGCTGCCAGCGCCCGCGCCGCCAAGGTGGACGCCAGTCCGGGCTCTTGCGCCGCGAGTTTCTCGGCCGCCGCCAGCGCCGCCGCTTCCATTTGCGGACCGAACGTGCCAGGCGGCGTGGCCGCGATGAGGGGCAGGAGAGGGCGCCATTCCGCCGCTGGCCTGCCCGTAAGCGGGGCGAGGGCGGCATCCTTTTTCTCCACGGAATCTCCGCGCTCGATGGCGAGCGCCACGGAAGCTAGCGCCACGGCCGGCAGATTGTGCGAGCCACGCAGCAGCGCCAGTTCGGTTTCGGCTGCGGCGAAGTCCTTGAGCGCCGCCAGCGCGCGCACCTTGGCCGAGCGCAAGGAGGCATTCTTGGGGTCGCTCGACAGCCCCGCATCGGCAAGTTGCGTGGCGACCGCCCACTCGCCCCGCAATAGCCTCGCCTGGGCGCGGGGCAGGGCGGGCAAGGCGGGATCTTCGGCCAGGGCGAGCAGGATGGTCTTGGCGCCTGCAAGCCGACCCACGACGGTGGGCAGGGCCAGATCCACGGCGCGCGAGGCCGCCACCGGATCCTTGGCCAGCATCGCGGATTCCGCCGCCAAGAAGGGGCGCACATCGGCGAGCCCCACCTCGGCCGTGTCGCCCACCGTGGCCCCGACGGCCGGCGCGATTCGCTTGGCCAGCTGCCGCGCCAACTCGGCCACGTCACCGGTGGCCGCGGCCGCGGAGATGCGCAGCAGCCGCTTGCCGCCTGGGCCGACCATGGTTCCAACCACGGTCGTGCCTTTCTGGCCGACGCGCAGTTCCCACAGCACCAGGTTGTCAGCCGCCAAGGCTTCGATGAGTCTCGATGCCAGCTCGCTGGGCACGGTCAGATTTTTGCCGGGCGCCTTTCCCGTGATGGCCTCGATGGCCAGGGCCAGTTCGCTCCTGGGGACGAGGCCGCGCTGGCCGGTGACGAGATAGGAGCGAACGAGAAGCGAAACCGCGCCTGCCAGTTCGCTGTTTTCGGGCTCAGCCGCAGGATCTGGGACGATGACGGTTGGTTGGGCCAGTGCACTCGCGGGCAGCGCAAACAACCACGTTCCGAGCAGCCAGATCTTCAGCCAGCATTTCTGAAGTCCAGGGGTGGCGATGGTAGAGTGCACGGCCATGCGAGATCCGCGCCTGTTCTACTGTTCAGTCTTGGTGATTTCCACTGCGGCGTTTGCAGCGGGATGCCACGCCAATCGCAACAAGCCCATCGCGCCGCCGGATTCCTATCTTCTGTTCGTTCCAAGCGCGGACGGCACGGGAAAGCCACTGCACGTGGACAAGGCCGACGTCAAGACACCCGCCGTGGATCCGCTGCCCAAGTTGTTCGAAACAGGATTCGCCTCGGAGATGCTGCGCACGGTGTATCTGGCCGGCCAGTATCTGCGTGACGCCGTGGTGGACGGGCGGCGCTTCCCGGATGTGGCCCGAGCCAATGGCAACCTGCCGGTTTGTATCGTCGTGGGGGCGGACGCCACGCCATACGCTCGCGGCCTATCTATCAAGGGTGGCTTCGGCGGAGCCACGGATCGGCCGGACTTGCCCTGGATTGGCATTCCCGCGGATCCGACGCGCGACAAGGCCCTGATTCAGACCCTCACCGCGCGCCTGGCCGGCTACGTGGCCCATCTGGTCGCCACGGGCGGACTGCTCGACGCCGCGCCAGCGCCACCCAAGGCATTGGTCGATGGCTATCGCATGGCCATGGAAGTGGTGGCCCGGGAATGGCGCTACACGGACGGCCCGGCGGGCGTGATCCAGACCGACGAAGGAACCACCGAGCAACGCGAACTGTTCGGCAACATCCGCGAGAACCGCTACGTCATCGAAGAAACCAACGGGCCCCTGAAGCCGGCGCGCCAGCTTCTCGATTCTCCGGGCGTGGCCGCGACCATTCTCTACCGCATGGCCCAGTCCCGCGCCGTCGGGCCGCGGGTCGCGCCCGAGGCGTTCTATGCGCCGTACACGGCGAACCGCATGCCCAAGGGGGTGAGCCCGGCGGCCATTCTTGGCCCCTTCAGGAACTTTCAGGCTAAGCTTCTGGGCGTCTGGGCCAGCGCGGTGCTGCGCGGGAAAGCCCCCAAGGACATCGTCGATTTGATCGAAATCTACGGTGCGGAGTTTCCCGCCGAGCGCGCCGAGGTCATCCGCATCTTCGTGGTGACGACCTTCGGCGGAACCATCAAGCCAGGCGGCTGCTCCATGCAGCCGCAGGATGCCCGCCAAACCCTCGCCGAATTGACCACTCTGGCGGCCGAGGTTGGCGCTGGTCGGAAGACTCTGCGCGACGCACTTGGGGCCGCGGGGAAGTGAATTGCAATCTGGCGCGCCCCGCGCTTTCCGCGGTATGAAGGCCCTGTGAGTCCAGTCGATTTTTCGCAAACTCGAATCATGGTCACCGGCGGCGCCGGTTTCCTAGGCAGTTTCCTCAACGAAGAGCTGAAGCGCCGGGGAGCACGAGAGATCTTCGTGCCCCTCATCGACGACTACGATCTGGTCGACCGCCAGTCGGTGCGCAAGCTGATGGCGGATGCGAAGCCAGATCTGGTTTTCCATCTTGCGGCGCAGGTCGGGGGCATCGGCGCCAATCGCGCAAACCCAGGGCGCTACATGTTCGCAAACGCCATGATGGGACTGCACGTCTTCGAAGAGTGCCGGCTGGCTGGGGTGGGGAAGCTGGTGGCGGTGGGAACCATCTGCGCCTATCCCAAGTTCGCCCCGATCCCTTTCCGCGAGGAAGACCTGTGGAACGGCTATCCCGAGGAAACCAATGCCCCCTACGGCATCGCCAAGAAGATGATGCTGGTGCTGTCGCAGGGCTACCGCGAGCAGTACGGCATGAACAGCGTGGTGCTCTTCCCGGTCAATCTCTACGGCCCGCGCGACAACTTCGACCCCAAGTCTTCGCACGTGATCCCGGCGCTCATCCGCAAGTGCGTTGAGGCGCGCGAGGCGGGCAGGGACGAGGTCGTGCTTTGGGGCGACGGTTCGCCCACGCGCGAGTTCCTCTACGCTGGCGACGCCGCGCGGGGCTTGGTCATGGCGGCCGCCAGTTACGATTCGAGCGAGCCCGTGAATCTGGGCACGGGTCAGGAGATCTCGATTCGCGACCTGGCCACGCTCATCGCCGAAAAGACTGGATTCCGTGGCAGTCTGCGCTGGGATCCCAGCCAACCCAACGGGCAGCCACGCCGGCGCCTGGACGTATCGCGGGCGCGCGAGCGCTTCGGCTTCGAGGCCAAGACAACATTTGCCGATGGCTTGCGTGCAACCATCGAGTACTTCGAGGAAAACCACAAAAAGGGAGTTCTATGAAACGTGCGTTGATTACCGGGGTCACGGGCCAGGACGGGTCGTATCTGGCCGAGCTGCTGCTCAAGAAGGGCTACGAAGTCATCGGGATGGTGCGCCGGTCCAGTTCTTTCAACACCGACCGTATCGAAGGCATCTACCAAGATCCGCACAGCAGCGACTATCGCTTCCGCCTGGTTTTCGGCGACCTCGACGACGCCAGTTCGCTGAACCACATCATCCGGACGAATTCGCCCGACGAAATCTACAACCTGGGCGCGCAAAGCCACGTGCGCGTCAGCTTCGACGTTCCCGAATACACCGCGGATACCGTCGCGATCGGCACGCTACGTCTGCTCGAAACCCTGCGCGAGACGGGACACAAGTGCAAACTGTACCAGGCGTCGTCGAGCGAGATGTTCGGTGGCTCGCCGCCGCCGCAAAATGAAAGCACGCCGCTGCGCCCGCGCAGCCCCTATGCCTGCGCCAAGGTCTTCGCGCACCACCTGTGCGAGAACTACCGCGAGGCCTACGGCATGTTCATTTGCAGCGGGATCCTCTTCAACCACGAGTCGCCGAGGCGTGGCATTCCGTTCGTAACCCGCAAGATCACCCGGGCCGCCGCGCGCATCAGCCACGGCCTCGACAAGAAGCTATTCCTCGGTAACCTGGACGCGAAACGCGACTGGGGCTTTGCCGGCGACTACGTGGAAGCCATGTGGCTGATGCTCCAGCAGGAGAAGCCCGACGACTACGTCATCGCGACTGGCGAGGCGCACTCGGTGCGCGAGGCGCTTGAAGTGGCCTTCGGAACCCTGGGGCTCGACTACCAGAAGTACGTCGAGATCGATCCGCGCTACTACCGGCCGACCGAGGTCGACCACCTGTGCGGCGACGCCAGCAAGGCCAAGACCAAGCTAGGCTGGACGCCGAAGGTGCGCTTCAAAGAACTCATCGAGATGATGGTGAAGTCCGACGAAGCCGACGTGCGTACGTCGCTGCAGGGCCGCGCGCCGGCGGTGTGATCCGCTGGCTATTCACAGTCGGCCGGCTGGGCGCAGAGGAGCCCTGTCGGTCGTGTGACCTCGACTTCCAGGCATGTCTTACAAGGATGTCGTTGCCTTACAACTGTCGGAGTGACAGACTTTCTTGAAAGGGAAGGAAGTCCCATGGACACAACTACTTACGTCACATCGAAGGGCCAGTTGGTCGTCCCGGCGCGCATCCGCCACCGCTTTGGCATCAAGCCCGGCACGCGCATCAACTTCGTGATGGAGGGCGACCGCATAATCTTCCAGCCAGTCACTCCCGAGTACATTCACAGCTTCCGCGGGAAATTCAGGGGCAAGTCCGGCGAGAAGTCGGTCGTGCAGGAGCACCTCGATGAACGCCGTGCGGAACGAGCCCGTGAGAATCGCTGAATGAAACCCACGGTCCTCGACGCCTCGGCGCTGCTGGCCCTGTTCTTCGACGAGCCCGGCGCGGAGAAGGTCGAACGGCTACTCGCGCAGGCGGAGGAAGCCGACAAGCCGCTCTTCATCGCGGCCGTAAACTGGGCCGAGGTGCTCTACAAGATGGAGCGCAAGGCCGGCGCCCGCGGCCTGGCCGGGGCGCGCGATTTCGAGCGAACCATGCCGGTCGAGGTCGCGCCGGTCGATCGGGAGCTGGCCGAGGCCGCGGCGCACCTGAAGAATGAGCGAGATCTGGGCCTGGCCGACGCCTTCGCCGCCGCGCTGGCCACAAGTAAGAAGGCCGATCTCGTCACCGGCGACACCGAATTCCGGGCCATCGAGAAGGAAATCAAGATCATCTGGCTGAAGTAGTTGAGGTTCTATCGACGGCCGCTCGGCGCTGACGGTTTTGCGCCAGGAACGCATGAAGGGCGAGAACACGTCGCCGAAAGCGGACATTTCTACTTGGCTAGAAGCGGACATTTTCATGTGGCTGCTACACTCAAATGTCCGATAACAGATATTATGTCAACTTGAAGATGGCGAAGCTCTGACCGCCACGCCCTCAGCTCTAGCGCCCTTGCGCGTTCAGACTCTCAAGCTTGTCGGCCCGAAGCGCCCGGAGTTCTTCCAGGGCCTTCTCGGATTCGTTGGGCCGTTCGGGCTGGCGCTCGATAACGGCGATGGCCTTGTCCAAGACTTCGGTGTCCTTGATGACCCGGGCGCGGATGGCGTCGTACATCTCGCGAAAGCCGGCGTGAAAGGCTTGCAGTTCGTCCCCCTTGCGCAGATTTCCCATATCGGCCGGAAGCTTGTTGTCGCGGACCCTGGCAAAGGCCGACCCGATGTTGTGCAGCGGTCCCGCGATTTTGTGGGTCATCCAGATTCCTGCCACGCTCACGGTGACGACCAGAAGCACGCCGAAGCCGACGATGCCCCACAGAACCACGCGGTCGTTGGCCTCGAATTGCGCGCGCAGCTCCTTCTCGACGCCTGGGTCGACGGCCGCGGTCATGGTCACGATGCGCGTGGTCTCCTGAGTAGCGACGTAGATGCGGTGGCCGAGAAAGGCCGTCAGGAAAACCGCCACGGCGATGATGAATACCGTGTAGCGAAGCTGCAGCCCGACATCGAGAAGATAGTTGCGCAGCTTGCGCTTCTGGTGCGATATGCGCTCGGATTTCGTCATGAATATGCTCCTATGCCTCGTTCCATCCGTGGCTAGCCCCCCTGAGACTTGAAGTAACCGACCAGACTGTCGCCCAACTGCCCCGCGGAAGCCTCGATACAATCACGCCGGGCATTTTGTTTGTCCCGGTCCCGCTTGCCCCCCTGAACCGCCGCACCCGCGCTGGTCCACAGGATCACGCTCCTGGACGGCCACCGGGCAACCATCACCTTGACCTCGCAGCTCGTCTCAAGCGCGGAGCCGGCGTCGTTGTCCTGCAGCTTGAGCACGTTGCCGTCCACCAAGAACGCCGGCCGGCCGCCCTTGCCCATGTTCTTTTCCTCCGCGCCTTCGACCACGGCGACGTGAGGAAGCTGCTCAAGCGATTGCTTGAGGCTGCTGCGTAGAAGACCTAGCAGGCTGGCATCCGCGGCTTTGCTTCCACCTGTGAACGGGCCAAACTTCAAGTAAACCTTTCGATCTTTGCTGTCCGGCTCGGCGGTACGGACAGAAGCAATGGCGGCCACGGCTTTTTCAGCCTGGCCACGTACAAAGGCGTCCGCTTCGCGCTGGAGCAAGGTCTTGAGCGCAACTGCCGCCGCATCGCCACCAAGCTTGCCCAGGGACTGGGCTGACATGGCCCGAACGGTCTTGTTGTCGTCCGCCAAGGCTTTGATGAGCGGCTGCACGCCGGCCTTGTCGCCCAGCTTGCCGAGCAGCAACGCCGCTTGGGTTCGCACCTTGAAACTGGGATCGCCGAGCAACGCAGCCGACAGGTCGTCCACCTTGTTTCCGGCAAGGCCAACCCTGGGACTTGCGAACGCGAGGACCGCCGCCAGGCCGGCAACCAGTGCCGGCAGAACCCAGCGCGGAGATCTCATCCGGACGAGCGCCGCCCCCCGGACGACCAGTGCGACGGGAATTCGATCACGAAGGCGGTGCCCGCCGAAGCCGTGTCCTCCACCCAAATGGAGCCATGGTGCACTTCGACGATGACCTTGGCAAGCGCCAGCCCCACCCTGTGCGCTGCGCGCGCTGGCTTCTCTTTCAAATGGCCCGCGTATGGGTCGAAAATGCCATCTCTGGCCGCGACTGCGATCTGCTGCTTGTCGCCGAATACTTGTACGCGCGCGACGCCAGCGTCGGACGATGCGCAGAGAAAGCAGGTTTCGTTCTCGGGTTGGCGAAGCACGAAGGTGGCCAGGTTCGTGACCGCCTCCTTGATGTAGTTCGCATCGCCGTGAACGGGCTGCGAGTAGGAAGCGTTCTCGACGACGATCTTCTTGTTTGTGCTCGACGCCATGTGCGCAAGACTGGTGGCCACCGACTGGCAAATGTCGGAAAGCAGAAGCTTCCCCTCCTTGAGCGTGACGTCGCCCGCTTCGAAGCGTTCAAATTCGAGCACCGTGCGCAGGTTGCGCACCATCTCGCGGAATGTGTCGCGCGTGTCCTGGAGGCATTCATCGAACTCCTCGCGCACCTTCTTGTCGCGGGTGTCCGGCTGCTGCGCGATGTATTCGAAGTTGGCCTGGATCGCGCCAAGGGAATTCTGGATGTCATGGACCAGTCCACGAACCCAACGGCGCTTGTTGCTAATGGCGTTGCCCTGCGCCTCGCGCTTGCCATCGAGCTTGCGAAAGATCGCCTGCGAACGAAGCAGCGCCCACAGCCGGGCTCGTCGTTCTTCCTTGCTTGTGGACGGCGAAAACAGGGCATCGGCCCCAGCGGCCAGTGCGTCGAGCCGCAGGATGTCGCTCTGCTTACCTTGGGCAAAGAGAATCACGGGCAGGAAATGCGTTCGGGTGTTGGCCTTGAGCCTCTCGCAAAGATCCACACCTCCGGCCTTGCTGATGCGTTCGTCGATGAGCACGACATTGGGTCGATGAAGCAGTGCTTCCTCGAAGCCAAGATCGACGGCGGTCACGACCTGGACATTGACACCTTCGGTGCGCAGAAAATCCACCAACGGGCGCGCGGACTCTCGATCGGGAGCTATGATCAGTCCCTCGACCACCCCAGGTGCTGCGGCAACTACATCTCGCGTCGTACGTTCATTAGGAAGCATTCGCCGCGCAATCCCTCGGATCTCCACCGTAACAGAGGTGGGCAAAGGTTTCAATCGGGTTGGGACCGCAAGCGCCAGTACATTCGACGCGTCTTGGCGAATGAAACAGATGAAGGTAGATGTAGGTAATTTGACTTCATTGATTCACATGTATTACCTTGTAGGCATGTCAAGAAGCCTCTCGCAATCCAGCGCGGTGATGTCCAGCCCAGAGAAACGTCAGCACTTGCGCTTCGACAAGGTATTTCCGGTCAGGGTGGAATCGGTCCTATTCGGCGAGTTGCCTGGCGTGGCCAGAAACGTATCGGCCGGTGGGATCTTCATCGAAATGCGCGACCCCCTGCCCTTGGGCGCTCGCGTTCGCATCTCGTTCCTGAATCCCGAGGAGACGGCCGAGATCGTAGCGGTCGGCGAGGTCAAGAACCACTACTTCGTCAACTACGTTCAAGGCGGAGCAACACGCTCGCTTTCGGGAATGGCGGTTCGCTTCGAAGGCTTCGAAAACGAGAGCCAGCAGATCCTTCACGATTGCTTGAACCGGTTCCGCGTCTTGAACTGAAAATCGGCGTCTACTCGAGAACGCGCGGCCGAACCGTGATGGCCTCCTTGAGCGGTACGGTCACGTCGGCGTCGATGGGAATTTCCACCTCGCGCGGCCCAGCGACGATGGCGAGCGTCCTCGTGCCATCGCGAATGCTGATCTCGTAGCGTCCAGGCAGAATGCCAGCAAATGTGAATTTGCCATCGTTGTCGTCCAGATCCGCGACCGCCGGCCTGGGAAAGGCCAAGGGAGACGAACGGCTGATGAGCAAGGCCCTTGCATCGGTCGAGATACGGACCCCCGCCTGCGGCACTACCTGCCCCGTGACCCGCGATCCCTTCTGCTTGAGCGAGAGGTCGACTTCGACGTCTCCGCCTTCCTCAAGTTCGATCTTCTCCGGCGGATAGGCCAGCATGTCGCCCTTCCTTGCCCACAGATAGTAGGTGCCAGGCACGAAACGGTCCTGCGCGAAAGCGCCGGTGCTGTCGCTGGTCCAGAAGATGGGCGTGGTCGGAATTCCCGGCACATCCGAGAGCAAAGCAGCCACGGTGGCGTTGGCCTCGGGATCCCCGCTCTTGTCGCGCACGACGCCCCGGATCACCGTTGCCCGCGTCAGCTTGATGGCAACGCGGACACCAGACCCGGCTTGGATCGCTTTCATGACCGTGGGGCGCCAGCCAAACTTCGTGATGCGCAGAAAGTAGCGTCGCGCTTCGAGGCCGCCCAGGATGAAGCTGCCGTCGTCCCCGGTTCGGGCACTGCTGCTCTCAATGCCGTCTTCGGAGGCGCGCAATGCCGAAACCTCGGCATTGGCCACGGGCACCGCCATGGGCGAACTGTCGACGATCCGGCCCTTGATCACCGCCTCTGGCCCCAGACGGAAGATTTTGGGTTGACCGCCCACCATGGGCGCCAGCTTTTCCGCGGGCAAGCGTTCCACGATTTCGCTGGCCATTCCTGGACGGCTAAAGCGCAAGGCGTAGTTCCAAGGCCCGCTGCGCAGGCGAATACGGAAAGAACCGTCCTTTGCGGAAACCTCCTGGGCGAGCGCGGTCAGTTGGGTTCCCCGCGACACCCAAACGTCGACGTGGGCACCTTCAATGCGCCGCCCGCTTTCGTCGACCAGCCGGCCCGCGATCGGGATTTCCGGGCGATCCGAAGTGTCGCGATTGAAGGCCGCGCGCTGGAAATCCAGCTCGGAACCGAACAAGCAGTGGGGTTTGGGCGACCACGGCAGCGCGCATTCTGGGGCCAACGTGGTACAAAATTCGACGCAGTTGTCCTCGTTCTTGGGGTCGCAGATGGTGGGGCGCGACTGGTCGGCGTCGAGAAATGGAGCAGCCGAAACATCCCGGCCTGTGCAGTAGACGCAGCCCTCGTGTTGTTCGATGCACAGCACTTCGCGCGGCACCGGTGCGACGCTGCCCGACGGTTGGCTGTTCTTGGCGCCCTGGGAACGCTTACAGCTACCTGCCACGACAAGAGGCACGAGCAGAAACGCGAGCGTTGCAACTTTGGATCGAAACAAGAAAGTACCTCCTGGGCGAGTATAGGACAGGCCTCGCTTGGTTAGGGCCAAGATTGCGTGTCGAAAAAGATCGGTTGCAAGAGACGTCCTGGGCAAGCCATGTTGACCGCCGTGCGCGGAAAATTCCTGGTACTCGAAGGCATCGACGGATCGGGCACCACCACCCAGCTCGATCGCGCGGTGGCGCATGTCCGCAGCCTTGGCCATCCGGCCGTGGCAACGCGCGAGCCCAGCACGGGACCGATTGGGCGGCTCTTGCGAGAAGCGCTGCTCGGGCGGCTCGGGATGCCGGATGGCTCCCGCATGGCGGGCCGGACCATGGCACTGCTCTTCGCGGCCGACCGCATCGACCACCTGCAAAGAGAGATCGAACCGCACCTGGCAGCAGGGACGACAGTGATTTCGGATCGCTACCTGCTGTCGTCGCTTGCCTACCAAGCCGAGGAGGCAGAACGCGACTGGGTGCTCGGCCTGGCCCGAGGAATCTTGCGCCCCGAGTTGACCATTCTCCTCGATTTGCCGATTGAAGTGGCGGCCAAGCGGCGCGCGGCGGCCGGCCGTCCGATTGAGCGATACGATGCCGATTCCTACCTGGCCAAGGTGGCGTCCAACTACCGCGACTTGGCCCGCCAGGATCCTTCGGTGGTGGTGCTGGATGGCGCCGGGACCAAAGACGAGGTGACCGCGGCGATGTGCCGGGCGATCGCCCCCGTGTTCGCACCCGACGGTCGGGCATGAGACAATCCGTCTATGCAACCCATGCAACCCATGCAACCTAGGCAACATTCTTGGCAGCACCGTGGCCTCGCCCTCGCGGTCGCGAACATTGCACTGCTGGTTTCATCTTGCGCCTCGACGGTCGCCCAGATGCCTCCCCTAGAGCCAACCCCGCTTGCGGAGCCGCCCGCGCCGCTGCCGCCACCGCCGGTTCCTGCGAAGGCTGAACCGGCACCACCCCAGCCCTGCACCATGTTCGTCAAGACGGGCGTTTTGCGGCGGACGGCACTGGTTCGACTGATCGAGGCGGGCTTGCCACGCTGGATGCAAGGGGTTGAGGGGGATCGAACGCTGGCCAACCATCGTTTTCAGGGTTGGCTCATCAAGAGCCTGTATCCCGGCGACCCGTGCTACCAGGACATAGATTTGCGCAGTGGAGACGTCGTGCAAAAGGTGAACGGCAAGTCCATCGAGAAACCGGAGCAAGCCTTTGACGTGGTGGAATCGCTCAGAACCGCTCCTGCCATCGTCGTGGACTTCTTGCGCGAGGGAAAGCCTCAACGCATCTCCATCGCTATCGCCGACGAGTGATCGGGTGTTCTAGTGCTTGCGCTTGGGCGGCGGGTGCTTGACCGGCGGCTTCTTCTTCACAGCCGCCACTTTCTTGGCCTGAGCCACCCCAGGCTTGGTATCGCCGGTCGCACCACCAACAACTGTTTTGGTGGCGCCGCCGGCGGTACCAAGACCGGGAGCAGCGGCCTTGCCGTGCGGCGACGAACCGGGGGGAGCGGCCGGGCCGGGCGCAACACCTGAATCGAGAGAACTTCGCCCCAACCCAGCCGCAAAGCCCCCCGTCAACGGCGGCAGTGTTGGTGACGGCTTGACCGCTACGATCTCGCTGGAGGCCGCGGCCGCGGAGCCGGTGGAACCGGCCTTGCCTTTGCCCTTCACCATCATGGCAATGACCACTACGAGGGCAAGAACCACAACGGCCGCGATGACGAGGATCAGCGTGCGGCGACCGCCACTGATTTCGCCGACCATTTCGCGTTCGTCAATTTTCTCGCCGGGAACCTCGGGGCCGGCGGTCGGTATCGCGGTGGAAGTGCCACCGGTTCTGAGCGAGAACTTCTTGCGATCTTCGACCGTGACCGATCCGTCGTCGACGTAGCGATCCTCGAGTGGCCGCGCATCTTCCGCGATCGCGGGGGCTTCCGCCGCGGCTTTGCCAGTGGCCTGCAACTTGGCCTTGGCATCGGCCACCATTTGCTCCACGTCGCCCTGCTTGAACCACAGAGTTTCGCGAAAGGCTGCTCCGGCTTTGGGCGGCGGCCCCTTGCCCGCTTCGCCGGGCTTGATGGCGGCGGCCTGCTGGGCTGGCGCAGGCTGGATGGGGCGAGCCGCAGCCGGTGGCACAGGCGCTGGCGCAGCCGGGGACATCGCCCCCTGCGGCGCATGGGAAACGCGCGGAGCTGGGGCTGGGGTTGCAGCATAGGCTGCTGGGGCTTGCGGGTACGCAATTCCCTGTGCCTGCCCTGGCGGCATGGCGACATGAGGTGCCGGCGCCGGCGCTGGCGCGGCCTGCGCGGGACCGGGGCCGCGGGTAGCCAGAGGCTGCGCATAGGGCGCGGCGTGAGGGGACGTGGCGCCAACGGCAATCGTCTGACCGACTTCCATCGGTCGCGCTTGCTGTGCGACCGGTGCGGGCGCTACGGGCGGAGCCGCGGGCGCGGGTGCGCCGGCGGCCGCTTTGGCGGCCCTTGCCTCCGCCACCATCCTCGCGATATCAGCCTGGTTCCCGCCGAACATCATGGTCTTGGCCAAACCGACCTCACCGGCGGGCTTGGCGGCGCCTACGGGCTGCGCCTTGAGCGCATCGAGTTCATTCAGGAACAGTCGCAAGGTCAAGTGACGGCGGCTGGAACTCTTCTCCAGTGCCTTGAGCACCAGCTTGTCAGCGTCGAGTGGCAGATTCGCGCCGGGGCGACGCTGGGTGGGCGGGAGAACCGGCGTGGACACCTGCATGTCGAGCACGGCCTGGGTGCTGGCGCCCTGGAAGGGCGGCTCGCCGGTGAGCATGTGGTAAAGAATGGCCGCGAGGCTGTAGGTATTCGATCGCTGATCGACTGGCTTGCCCTGCACTTGTTCGGGCGAGAGATAGGCCACCACGCCGGAGACCCGGTCGTTGATGGGCACGGCAAGGGGAAAGTTGATGACCTTCACGTCGCCCGACGCGGAGACCAGAACGTTCTTGGGAGCCACATCGCGGTGGACCAAGCCGACCTTTTGGGCCTCCAGCAAGGCTTGTCCGACTTGGGCCACGATGGATTTCGCTTGCTCGAAATCGACTGGCCCCGCGGCCAGGATGCGTTCGAGCGAATCACCTGGGCAAAGCTCCATCGCAATCGTGAGCCCGCCGATGGGGGTCTTCTCGCACTCGATCACGGCGGCGACCTTGGGGTTGCTCACACGCATGAGCTGCTTGAATTCGCGCTCCGTCCGCGCCAGCGTAGCCGGCGTGGCAAGGACCGCGGGCATGACGCTCTTGTAGGCGACCTCGTGGCCGGTTTGGCTGTCGCGTGCTCGCCACACCTCACCCGTTCTTTCGCCGCCGATTCTCTCGATAGGCTGAAACCGGGCCGCGGGTGGGGCCGCCATTATGTGGAGACGTTGTGGTCCCTCTGGAGTCGCACAAGACTCCTGCGGGCAGAAGTTTGCGTCCTCGGGGTACTGCGTTTTGCAATTTGGGCAGAATTTCATCCGGGTACCTGGAGGTGATGTCACTCCGACCGCGCGGAATACCCGTTGCGGGAGCGAAGTCCGGCGATCTTAGGGCAGAGCCCCTCCCAAGATCAACATTCCTCCCGTCGAGATGCGAGAAACCTCCCGCGTGGCACCGCCATGCGGCAATACGAAATTACTTGGTCGCGCTCTTGGGGGCTGCTTTTCCAGACTCGCCAAGTCCGGCGAAAAGGTCCGCTTCGGACGGGGTCGAGTGGCGGCTTTCCTTGCTCTTGCGCTTGTGTCCGGCATTGGTGTGCCGGCGCGAACGCTTCTTCCAAGTCTGGCGTGAATTCGATGCCATGGTCGGGTTGAACTAGCAGAGCCCAGCCATGAGGTCAAATGAGAACGCGGATTTGATCGAGTAGGCGGAGGCGGGTCCCAGGGTTCCCATGTCAGAGCCGAATCGCGGAAATGACGCCGTCGATGCCCTGAATGGCGCCCAGGACCTTCCTTAGCTGGTCAACATGGTTGACCGTGACTTGAAAGGTGTTGAGACCACGATTGTCCTCGGTGGCCCGGCACTTGGCCTGCGCGATGTTCACTCCGTGTTCCATGAAGCACTTGGAAAGCGCCGCCAGGATGCCAGGTTTGTCCTCTGAAATGACCTCCACGGCGACGGGGCGAAGGAGGCGCGTTTCCTCGTCCCAGCTGACCTCGACGCTGCGGGCAGGGTCCAGATTGAATGCCTTCGGACACTGGCGGGTGTGAACGATGACCCCCCTGCCCCGGCTGATGAAGGCCACGATGGCGTCGCCAGGGACTGGGCTGCAGCACTTGGCGAAGCGAACCACGATGTCCGCCTCTCCTTGCACGCGCACGCCTCCGACCGAGCGTTTGGGTTCGCGCCTGGGCTGGGCACGCGCTTCTTCCTCCCGGGCGGGAAGGCTGTCCGACGTCACGTCGGGGGATTGCAGCTGCGGGTAGATAGCCGCGGCCGCGGATTCGGGGGAGAGCTTGCCGTAGCCGACATGAACGAAAATCTCCTCGGCGGTGCCAAGGTGCAGGACTTCGGCCGCCTTGTCGAGCAGCTTGTCCTTCTCGGCCACGGCCAGGGAGCGATGATGGTTGCGCAAGGCCTTGGTCAGAAGATCGCGGCCCAGGCGGCGGCTGCGCTCGCGCTGCTCTCTGCGCAGGTGGTGGCGGATCTTGGTCTGGGCCCGGCTGGTGACGACGAACTTGATCCAGTCTTTCGACGGCCGCTGCGTGGGCGAGGTGATGATGTCGATGATGTCGCCGTTGCGCAAAAGATAGCGCAGCGGAACCATCATTCCGTTGACCCGCGCGCCGGAGCAGTGATCGCCGATTTTGGAGTGGACGGCGTAGGCGAAGTCGATGGGCGTGGCGCCCTTGGGCAGGGCCTTCACGTCGCCCTTGGGCGTGAAGACGAAGACTTCCTCCTCGAAGAGATCGATCTTCACTGTCTGGATGAATTCGGCCGGATCCTTGAGGTCGCGCTGCCACTCCATCAGCTGGTGCAGCCACGCGAAGGTCTTGCGATCCTCCGATCCAATAGGCGACTTCTCCTTGTACTGCCAGTGCGCGGCGATACCTTCCTCGGCGGTGCGATGCATGGCCTGGGTCCGGATCTGCACCTCCATGCGTTCCGAGCCCGGCCCGATCACCGTCGTGTGCAGCGACTGGTAAAGGTTCGGCTTGGGCAGTGCAATGTAGTCCTTGAACCGGCCCGGCACCGGCATCCAGTTCGAGTGGATGGTGCCGAGGGTTCCGTAGCAATCGCGAACGCTGTCCGTGATGATGCGAAACGCGACGATGTCGTAGACCTGTTCGAGGTCGCGCCCAGTCCGCTTCATCTTCTGGTGGATGGACCAGTAGCCCTTGGCCCGGCCGCTGACCTGCCCGTTGATTTCGTTCTCTGCCAGCACCTGGCCGAGCTTGGCGCAAACATCGCGAATGTACGCACTCCGCTCCGCTTCGGTGCTTTCCATCTGGGCGCGCAGATTCTCCCAGTCCTGCGGCTCCAGATACTTGAAGGCCAGGTCTTCCAGCTCCACTTTCATCCACTGGATACCGAGACGATTGGCGATGGGGGCGTAGATTTCGCGAGTTTCGCGTGCGATGCGCTCTTGCTTGTCTCGCGACATGAATTGCAGGGTGCGCATGTTGTCCACGCGATCCGCGAGCTTGACCAGGATCACGCGAATGTCGCGGGCCATGGCCAACAGCATCTTGCGGAAGTTTTCGGCCTGGCGCTCTTCGCGCGTGGTCCAAGGGATCTGGCCTAGCTTGGTTACGCCCTCGACGATGCGCTGGATTTCCTCGCCGAACTTGTCGCGGATATCTTCCGGCGTGGCCGTGGTGTCTTCCACACAATCATGCAGAATGCCCGCACAGATCGACGGCACGTCGAGGTTGAGGTCGGCGATGATCTTGGCCACGCCCATGGGATGGACCAGGTAGGGATCGCCCGACTTGCGGAATTGTCCCGCATGACTCTCGGCCGCGAAGGCGTGGCTGCGGCGGAGCAAGTCGAGATCGGCGTTGGGACTGCGCTCTAGCACCGATTTGCAGATGGCGTCGATGGTCACCATCACGCGCCTGTTGGCCTGCGCGCCGCTGCTTCGGCCAAAAGTGCTTGCGCCACGGCATCTCGCCGCGACCTCGCGCAACGGGCGGCGACGAAGATGGAGCGCAGCTGGTCGTAGGCCCGCGAGAGGTCGTCGTTCACCACGAGATAGTCGTACTCGCCGTAGTGTTCGAGCTCTTTGCACGCCATGGCGAGCCTGCGTTCGATGACCTCCGGCGCATCGGTAGCGCGCCGGCGCAAGCGGCTTTCCAGCTCTTCCATGGAGGGCGGTAGGATGAAGCAAAGCACGCTGTCCTCGGGCCAAAGGCGGCGGATCTGCCGGCCGCCCTGATAGTCCACATCGAAAAGGCAGTCGACGCCGCCGGCGATGGACTGCTGCACCGTCGCGATGCTGGTGCCGTAGCGATTGCCGTGGACCACCGCCCATTCCGCGAATTCCTGGTTCGCCACCATCTGGTCGAAGCGCTCGCCACTGACGAAGCAGTAGTCCTTGCCTTCGACCTCGCCGGTGCGCGGGCTGCGCGTGGTGGTGGAAACCGAGAAACGGATGTCGAATTCAGCGGCCAGGCGGCGCGCCAGCGTGGTTTTGCCGGCGCCCGATGGTGACGAGATCACCAGGAGCAAGCCGCGTGAAACTTCTTTGGACATTGCTGGGAATATACGCAGATTCTACTCGATATTCTGCGCCTGCTCGCGCAGCTTCTCCAGTTCGGCTTTGCCGTCGATGACCAGGGCCGCGATGGCGGCATCCTGGATCTTGCCGCCCAGAGTGTTGAACTCGCGGCCGATTTCCTGGGCCAGAAAGTCGATGCGGCGGCCCGGGGCGTCCGCACTCTTGCCCCCCAAAAGCGTCGCGAGGTGATCGAAGTGGGCACGCAAGCGCGCGATTTCCTCGCTCACGTCGAGACGATCGGCGAGCAGCGCGACCTCTTGGGCCAGGCGCGCCGGATCGATGGCCGGATTGCCGCCGACCAGCGCAGCCAGGCGTTCCTCCAGTCGGCGGCCGGCTCGACCGGGCACCAAGGAGGCAAGGTCGGAGATCCTTTCGACCAGTGCGCGCAAGTTGGCCAGTCGCCGCGCAAGATCGGCGCAGATGGCCTCGCCCTCCTGCTCGCGCATGGCACACAGTCCCGCCAGCGCGGCCTCGACAGCCGGCGCCAGGGCTTGCCAGCTGGAGGGCGGGATTTCGGTCGCCGGTCCGGCCTTGGTCGCGCCCATGAAAATTCCAACCGTGCCGAGGTCGAGCGGTCCAGGCAGACCCATTGTCTGACGGAGTTTGTCGAGCGCCTCGTGTAGCTGCCTCACCCGAGCGGCGTCTAGCGCCCCACCCTGCCCGTCTGTGTTTTCATCGCGAAGGCTGATAGCCACCGATCCCCGCGCAAGCGTCTGGCGCACGACGCGCAGGATCTCGTTTTCGATCTCGGGCGCAAGTTGAGCGTCGTAGGCGCGCAGCTTGATGTCGAGCCCGCGATGGTTGAGAGAGCGAATTTCAACTCCCACCGTGCGCTGCCCGAGCGTCGCGCGCGCGCGGCCAAAACCCGTCATGCTGACGACTTTGTGGCTCATGACTCGGGCTCAGTAGCAACAGCGTTTCTGAACATCGTGCAGGTGCTTTCTAGCGCACTTTTCGCGCCGATGTCATGGCTTCACCGTGCCTTGCCCCGCCGCTGCGGGCCTGGGCGGGGAGGCCCCGTCGGGGAATGGCAACCCAGCCAGCCCCGCGCCATAGCGCGTGTCCAAGGTGAAGGGCTTGCGTCCGGAACGGGACACCTGGATGCGCCAAAGACCCGTGGAATCCTTCTGCATGGCAAGCGTGAATCCGCAGTTCGGCCTCGCCACGCGCCGCTTGCCCGGCTCCACGCCGGCTACGGATAGGTCCGCGGATTCGCCGCGAGAGCGACCAGCCGCGGTGGGCGCGTATTGCAGCCGGTCGTCCGCGACGCTGAACGCTGCACCGGAAGTTGCATCGGTCACTCTCAATTCGGGGACGGCCAAGAACGAAAGCTGCACCTTTTTCGCGTCGCCTGGAATTGACACCGGCTTGCCAAGCGACATGGTGGGAAGGTCGAGAACACGCAGCGAAAGCCCACGCAAGCGGTCGGCTTGTCCTGGCGAGCGAATGACCTTGCCGCCGAGCAAATAGGCAATTCGCCGGCCGTCGGTCGAAACTGCGAAAGCCAACACGTGGCCGTCCTCGGCGGTCACCTGCAAGTAGCGCCCGGTTTCAGGAATCCACGCAAACAGCTCTTGGTTGAGGCCAAGCACGAGCACGCCTTGACCTGCGACGCTCAAGGGCGGTTTGGTTCTAGCCACGAACAGGACACCGTCGCGCACGAACTTCCCCCATCTCGCCGCCTCCTCCGACCGCGCCGCCTGCACCTTGGCGTAAACCGGCTGGTCTTGCAGGATGCCCAGATCTGCGGCTTCCAGCACTTCACGATTCCACGGCACGAAGGCCCGGCGAATGAGGGTCGCGGCTTCGTCCGCGGCCTCGGCATAGCGGCCCTGTCGCGAAAAGCTGCATGCGACATTGAGCTGCGCGCTGAGAAAATCGGGATCCGCGATGAGAGCGGCCCGGTACTTTCCCCGCGCCTCGGCCCAGCGCTCCTGCCGGTAGAGCTGTTTGCCCTCGGCGTTGAGACGCATGGCCTCGGCCGCTGGCAGCTTGGCCACGGCAGTGAAACCAGGCGTATCCGGCGCCGGCACGCTTGTCGGACAGGTCGCGGCGAAAAGGGCAAATAGCAGCGCGAGACTCACGGGTCGATCCAAACAGAACGAAAGTCCAGCCGATCACCGATGGCGGCCAGGCCGTGCACGCGCTTGGCGGCCAGGGTGGCCACGTCGTGCCGGTAGAGAAACAAGGCCGGCCGATCTGTTGCCAGAATATCCGCGAGTTGTTGCAGCAGGGGCGCTCGCGCTGGCGGCGAGGTCGCGCTTCGCACGCGATCGATGGCGGACGTGAATTTCTCGGGTCGATAACCCGTGTACTGAAAATCGCCAGGCAAGCTGAGCAGCAGGCGAGGATCCTCGTCCTTGCGCCCGTCCCAGGTCAGTCCGCAAAGGTCAAAGTCGCCGCGCTCGACCCGCGAGAAAAGGGTTGCTCCGTCCAGGCTGGTGGTATCGAGAAGGATGCCGGCGCGACGAAGATCCATGGCAAAGGCGCGGACCTCTGCCGCCAAGGTTTTCGAGGCAGCCGGGACCAAGAAGGTAAGGCGGATGGGCGTTCCCCCGACCTCACGCACGCCGTCGCCGTCGGTGTCCCGAAATCCAGCCTGATCCAGCAGGCGCCCAGCTAGCTCTCGATCGAACTTGTCGGGCGGCGCGATGCCGAAAGTGGGGGCGCCAATGGGGCGGACTAGACCGTGATGCAACTCCGACGCGAATCGAGCCCGATCCCACAGCAGGCTCAAGGCCTGGCGAAAAACGGCATCCGCCAGCACACCCCGGCGCGTGTTCAAAGCGACAAACGAATATCGGTGGGGCTGGAGCAGATAGAGTTCCAGGGCATCGCGCAAGGTGGCCCGGGAAACTTGCTCGGGGAAGTGCACCTCGGACACCCGCGGAAGGATATCGATCTCGCCCCGGCGCACACGGGTCAGGGCGCGCGCGGGATCGCTATCGATCTCGAAGTCGATCCCGTCGAGCATGGGGCTTTCGGGCGAGGTCGCCGGCCGGCTCCTGACCAGCTTGATGCGCTTGCCGCGTTCCCAGGCCGCGACACGGAAGGGCCCGGTACCTACGGGCGTGCGCCCGAGCTGGGCGAGTTTGGCGCCGCCGGTGCGCAGCGGCTCGGCGGGAAGGATCGGGATTTCGCACAGCGCCCGCAGCGTGAGATCCGACGGACGGGTCAGGCGCAGGCGAACCAGGCGTTCGGGCAACATGTCGACCCCTTCCAGATCCGCGATCATGGCGTGAAGCAATGCCGATCGATTCGGCGAGCGCATCAGGTGCTCCAAAGTGGCTTGCACGTCGAACGTGGAGAAGACCTTGTCGTCCTGCCATCGCGTCCCCGTCTTGAGGTGCAAGGTCAGGCGCAGGCCGTCGCTCGACACTTCCCAGGTATCGGCCAGCCCGGGCCGGTAGCGCTCGCCGGTGCAGTCGAGCAGCGTTTCGTAGACGAGCCCGCCCACCACGCGATCGATCACCTGCACGGTGTCGAGCAAAGGATTGAGGTGCGGGGGCTCGGCCTCGAGGTGAACCTTCAAAATGCCGCAGCGCTGGGCCGCTTTTCCTGGCTGCCCGGCTATCTCGGGCAGCGATTTCATCGTCGGTCCGGTCACGGGTTCGGGACGCGAAACCTGTGCGGCGGTGCCCCGATCCGGGTTGGCTCCGGCGCGTTTGGCGCTCTTTTCTCGCCCCTTGCGGCTACAGCCGAGCCCCACGGCAAGGAGCGCAAAGAGACAGAAGCCGACGCGCAGGGCTTGTCGCCCCGATTTGACCGTGTTATTGAGGGACGAAAGATGCGAGCCGCATAGTCGTCGGCCGCCATTCTTGGAAGAGGGGAAACACATGATCCGAATCTGTCTGCTCACGGTGTTCGCGCTGGCTTCCCTGGTGTCGTTTCGCGTGTTCGCGCAGGGTCAGGAAGTCACTCCAATCAAGGTGAACCTGCCGCCCTCTCCGAGCTTCGCTGCATCGAACATACCCACCCAATATCCGTCGGGTGAGTTTTCCGTGCTCGGCTTGCGCAAGATGAAAGACAAGTACATGGACAAGGACGTCCGGGTCAAAGCCTATCTGGTCGAGATCTACGAATGTCCTGCCGAATTGCGCAAGTGCAATGACGAGCTGTCGGACAAGACCAAGAAGGAAAAGAAGAAGGCGATAAAGAAGGGTGGCGACGCCCTCACCCAGAACGTCGCGCCCGACCGCGGCGGTTGCCGCCCCTGCGACCAGCCCCACTTCTTCATGGCCGACACGCAAAACGCCAAGAAGGAACATGCGCTGCTCATCGCCGACTACCCGGTCAAGGACTGGGACACCGGCGATCCTAAGCCGCTTGAGGCCAAGATCGGCGAGCAGTACGTCGTGACCGGCACGTTCTCCATCAACTCGATGACCGGTTTCGCGGCCTCGAACGGCCTTATCATCCACAAGAAGCTCGAGGATCTTTCGGGCAAGATGATGGCTGAAGGCAACGCGGTTCTTCCGCCTGAAGCGCAGACCATCAAGCTTGAGGGCCAGGCCCCGCAGCAAGTGGGCTGGGCCGCGCACCAGAAAGACGGCCTTGTCGCCGGCAAGAAGAAGGGCGACAAAGGCGTCCCCGGCGGCGCTACCAAGTAGCGCCGGGAGAGCATGCAGGCAGGCCATTCATTCCGACCTCTGTGATCTCGATCCGTGCCTCTGCGCCCTCTGAGGCCCATTCCTAGGAATGGGCCTCACCCCAGGACGGGCCGGCGTGGACATCCACCACCAGCGGAACCTGAAGCTCGTAGGCCGACTCCATCTCGTGTTTCACCCAGGGGCGGAATTCGACGAGGTTGGCTTGCGGTACCTCGAACACCAGTTCATCGTGGACCGTAAGCAGTAGCCTAACCTCGGGAAAGCGGGACAGGCCGCGCGCCACGCGCAGCATGGCCAGCTTGAGAATGTCAGCGGCAGAGCCCTGAATCGGCGTGTTGCGCGCGATGCGCTCGGCGTAGTTGCGCTCTTGCGGTCGCTTGGCGTTGATCTCGGGCAACGGGCGTGTGCGGCCGAGCAACGTCGACACGGACTGGGTGCGCCGGGCGTCGGCGATCATGGCGTCCATGTGCCCGCGTACTCGATCGTAGCGTTTGAAGTAGCTCTCGATGTACTTGTGGGCTTCGGCGCGCGGGATGTGAAGAACCTGGGCCAGCCCGAAATCGCCTTGCCCGAAGACGAGCCCGAAGTTAATGGCCTTCGCGATGCGCCGCTGTTCGGCGCTGACCTCTGCCTCGGCCACGCCAAAGACCTCGGCGGCGGTCCGACGGTGAATGTCGACGCCGGTGCGAAAGGCATCAAGAAAAGCGGGGTCCTGCGAGAAATGCGCGAGCACGCGCAGCTCGATTTGCGAGTAGTCCGCCGAGACCATCTGGAAGCCCGGGTCGGCGACAAAGGCGTGGCGGATCTTCTTGCCGAGCTCAGAGCGGATGGGGATGTTCTGCAAGTTGGGATCGCTCGACGACAGCCGGCCCGTGGCCGCGACGGCTTGGCCAAAAGTCGTGTGCAGGCGTCCGGTGCGCGGATTGACCAGCGCGGGAAGCGCATCAATGTAGGTTCCCTTCAGCTTGGTCAGGGTCCGGTATTCGAGAATCTTGGCCGGCAGTGGATGCATGGCCGCCAGCTCCTCAAGCACATCGGCATCGGTGGACGCTCCGGTCTTCGTCTTCTTGATGATGGGCAAGCCCAGCTTGACGAAAAGCACCTCGGCCAGTTGCTTGGGCGAGGCGATGTTGAATTCCGCGCCTGACAAGACGTGAATCTCGGATTCGAGGGCGCGAGCGCTGGTGGCCACCTCGTTGCCGAGGTTGCGCAAATAGTCGCTGTCGAGACGGATCCCCGTGCATTCCATGGCTGCGAGCACGGGCACGAGCGCAAGTTCGAGGTCGCGGTAGAGGTGTTCTTGGTTCGACGTCGCCAGTTTCTCGCGTTGCCGCCGGGCAAGCGCGAGCGTGGCGGAGGCTTCGGCGCCCAAGTGGGCAGCGACTTCCTGGATCGGAAGCCCCGCTGGGCCCGGGCCGCCGCGCCCGAGGCCGGGCCAGGCCGCGCGTGGAACTACGCCAACAATCTGCTCCTTGGCCAAGAGCGTCGCCAACTCGTAGTTCCCGCTGGCGGCGTCAAGCACGTAGCCGGCGAGCATGGTGTCGCTGGCAAGACCAGCCAGTTTTCCGCCCCGAACCCGCAACAGAACTTCCAGGATCTTGGCGTCATGGACGTGCTTGGCAATATCTTCTGATGCCAGGATTTCGGCCAGTCCCGTCACAATCTCAGTCTCGGACAAACTCGCAGCTGCTCCCAGCAAGTGCTGTTTTACCGGCACGTAGTAGCGACCACCCGACGGCAGCGCCAACGCGAGACCCACCAGCCCGGCCCGCACGGCAGAACCGTCTTCACAAAGAACGGCGACCGCGCACTCCCTGGCCGCACGGATCGCGGCGGTGAGCTCGTCAAGACCGGCCGCTTCGGTTACGACCTGGGTTTCGCCGGGGGCGGACGAAGGCGTCACCGAAGCCGTGGCGTCGGAGGACGCGTGTGCCGCGGCCGGTTCGGCGCCGGGGGACGCTTGTGGCGTTTCGGCCTGCGAGTACTGGGCAAGCAAGCGCCCGAACTCCAACCGGGAGAAGAGTCCGCGCAGTTTCTCCGCCGAGGCAGGGATCCTGCGCAAATCGCTCACGGTCAAGGGCAGCGCCACATCGTCGCGCAAGCGGACCAGTTCGCGCGACAGCGCCAGTGTGCCCCGCGCCTCGGCGATGGCCTGCCCTTTCTTGCCTTTGATCTTGTCGGCGTTCGCCAAGACTCCGTCGAGAGAATCATAGGTCGTGATGAGCTCTGCCGCGGTCTTGGGACCGATGCCGGGTACGCCGGGAACATTGTCCACCGAGTCGCCCATGAGCGCGAGCACGTCGCCGAGCTTCTCGGGCAGCACGCCCCACTTCTCTTTCACGTCGGCCGGTCCCATCAGCCGATTCTTCACGGCGTCGAGCAGCTTCACGTCCTCGGTGCAGAGCTGCATGAGATCCTTGTCGGACGAGCCGATCACGACCGACAAGTTCTCGGCCTTGGCGCTGCGGACGAGGGTTGCAATGACATCGTCGGCCTCGACGCCCGGGAGCGACAGCACCTTATAGCCGAAGGCCTCGGCCACCTGGTGGGCCAGATCGATCTGCGCGATCAGGTCGGGCGGCGTGGGCGGGCGATTGGCCTTGTAGTCCTTGAAAAGTTCATCGCGAAAGGTCGGCCCCGGCGCATCGAAGACCACGCACATATGCGTCGGCTGATGCTCGCGATCGATGCGCAAGAGCATCTGGCAAAAACCGTAGACAGCGCCCGTGGGCGTGCCCGACTTGGTGGTCAGCCCAGGCAAGGCATGGAACGCCCGAAAGAGGTAGTTCAGGGCATCGACGACAAAAAGGGTGCCGTTCATGGCAGCCCTACCCTACCCCACGAATGCCGGTCCGCCTACCTGCCGTAGAAACCGGCGATGGTCGACGCGAATTTGCGAGCTGACGATCAGGGGGCCAGAAGGGCTATTGCGACCACGTGCCGGCGCCGACGTCGAGGCTCCAGGTGGTCAGGTAGGTGGGCAACAGCGTCTTCGTTGCACCTGGAATCAGCGGCTGAAACACATAAGTCGCAAGGTAGTTTTGCGAACCTGCGCCGCTGGTCGAGCCGCAGTTGTTCCAGTGATCGCCCCAGTACACGTAGACCGTGCCTTTGCTCCCCACCACCGGCTGCACCCAGGTGGTTTGCGACAGCCAGGTCCTCTGGTCGGAGATGTCGTTGCTGGGATCGGTGACAGGCGCGAGGTAGCCTTGGTAGGTCCATGGCCCGGACATCGCGGGCGCTGTGGAATAGAAATTGTTGTTGCAACGCCAGCCGGTCTTGTAGGACATGATCCAATAGTAGGTGCTGTCGACCTTGAATACGGTGGGTGCTTCGCCGCCGCCGGAAGAACCGTTGACAGCCGAATACTGCTTGCCCGACACCCAGCTGTGGCAATCGGCGGCCAACGTGTAAACCCAGCCGCTTTCCGTGATGAAATAGGCGCCGGTTTCGTCGGCGTAGGCGCTCATGTCGCTGTGGGAAGCCGTCTGCCCGCTGGCATTGAGCAGCGATCCCTTGAAGGTGTAGACGGCGTTGACCGTGGGCGAGGTCGCGTAGACGACTTCCCGATCTTGCTCGAAGGTCACATCGTCGGAAGCGCGAGCGGTGAGAACGAATTCCCCGGTGCCGGGACATTTAATGATGTGCGGCCGGTCGCAATTGCGGTTCGGTCCGAGCTGGCCGCTCGGCTGCTGGGGCAGGATGATGCCCTCGTTCTTCCACGTCGCCAGATCCTTGGATGAGTACATGGCAACGCCGTTGAAGTCGTTGGGGGTGGGGCCGGGCGGGAAGTAGAGCCCATGTAGATAGAACGTGTCGCCGCCCTTGACGATCCCGCCGCCGTGGGCGTTGACCGGTTTGCCGTCGGTGTCGGTGAAGGCGATGCCGGTGGCGAGTGCGCCGCTGAAGACCCCAACAGGTCCCGAGCCCGTCGCAACCGTGGTGCCACCCGTGGCGGCAATTCCCCCGGATCCCAGCGACCCGCCAGAGATCGAAATCGTCGTCTTGCCACCTGAGCCGGAACCGCCTGAGCCGGCGCCGCCGGAACCGGAATCACCGGAAGCAGCGCCGCCGGAAGCAGCGCCGCCGAATCCCGAACCTCCGCCAGCACTGCGAGTACCGCCCGAGCCAACCGTACCGCCCGAGCTGATACGCCCGCCCAAGCTGACAGTGCCGCCCGATCCGTCGGCCGCATCCGCCTTGCCGCCGGCACCCGTTGCGCTGCCGCCGTTCGCTGGGGATCCACCGAGACTGCCTCCGCTGCCATCGCCCGAGGTTCCTCCGTTCGCGCCTCCGTTCCCGCTTGCCCCGCCGCTCGATGCGTTGGTGCCGCCCGCATGGGCCACAATGCCGGCAGCCTTCGACGAGCAGCCGAGAAGAAGCATCGCGAGGAACATTGCCGGACACGCCGCTTGCTTCATTGGGATCCTTCTCCGTTTGGGGACCGGTAACCCATCATCACGACAGATCCTGGAAGCCAACGAACGCAAATGCAACGATTCGGTGCCACGGAGTCCATGCGAGGAGGACCGCGACACAGGCGGGTGCGAGACTAGCACTACTGATTCAAATTCTCCCGTCGCCGTCGCTGCTGCGGTCCTCGCCCGCTGCCTCACTCCTCGGTTGAATACGTCAAGTATTCGCCCTCGTCGTTCGTTGCGGCCCTTGCCCTCGCGACGAGCCGGCTCGGTCCGAATTTGAATCAGTAGTGCTAGCTCCGGCAGGGGCAGCGATCTTTCGGCCCCACAAGGAAGTGATGGGGTTTGGCAGGTTCGGTTCCGCCTGTTTCGGTCTGCCCGGATCGGAACTTCGGATGCCTCAATAGAAAGAAACCGGACAGATTGCGGCTGTCCGGTTTCGTTGGTTGGGATCGGCTTGAAACTGCCCTAGTTTCCTCGGCCGAAGCCACCGCCGGTTTCTGGACGTGTGAAGCCACCGGTTTCTCGACCTGTGCCGCCGCCGGTTTCCGGACGTGTGAAGCCACCGGTTTCTCGACCTGTGCCACCGCCGGTTTCTGGACGTGTGAAGCCACCGGTTTCTCGACCTGTGCCGCCGCCGGTTTCCGGACGTGTGAAGCCACCGGTTTCTCGACCTGTGCCACCGCCGGTTTCTGGACGTGTGAAGCCACCGGTTTCTCGACCTGTGCCGCCGCCGGTTTCCGGACGTGTGAAGCCGCCGGTTTCTCGACCTGTGCCGCCACCGGTTTCCGGACGTGTGAAGACACCACCGTCAGGACGGGTGAAGCCGCCTGTCGAGCCGCCCTCGCCTGGGGCGCCGCCCTCGCCTGCCGAGCCACCCTCGCCTGGGGCACCGCCCCTGCCTTGGGCGCCGCCAAAGCTTGGGGCGCCGCCAAAGCTTGGGGCGCCGCCAGTGCTTGGGGCGCCGCCAGTGCTTGGGGCGCCGCCAGTGCTTGGGGCGCCGCCAGCGCCTTGGGATCCGCCCGTGCTCTTTGAGCCGCCAGTGCCCGATGTGATGCCGCCGCTGGATGAGCAGCCAGCCATCCCGAGGGACGCAATCAGTGCGCCCGCAAGGCCAACCAATAACAGATTCTTCGTCTTCATTCTTCGTGCCTCCCCGCTTTGTGGTGGATCTTGTCCGAACGTTCCAAACTCAAAGCAAACCAGCCAAACCGAAAGTGCCCAGGTGCATTACTTCTCGCTTTGTCCAGTGAGTGCTCGATGAAACTTCCCATCGTCATAGAAAAGTATAGAAAAGTGAAAATTGTGTCCTGGAAAGCGAAGTCCATCGGCACAAAATGCCCTCTGGGCGTGCCGGGTGTGGAGGCGAGCTGATGATCGGGGGGCCAGAAGGTGCAGGGAGGGGCATGGACGGGTGGATGCCGTCGGGAACCAGCGCCCGTCGGTGCCCATTTCGGGTCTGCAGGCAGACCGGTGCCTGTCCGCTGGCGGCAGTGGGGAATCCAGGAATTCCGCCGTGTGATGGCCGGGATGGAACCAATCTTTGAAGATGAGCGCGTATTTAGGGCGAGTACCTGGCGCCAACTCCCGCGGCGACGTCCCACACGATCATCTGCGTGCCCGTCCAAACTGTCGTGCGGGTCGAGTCTTGGTTCGGACTGTCGGGCGCGGATGGGAAGGGCGCGACAACGTCCCATTGATCGGGAGAGAAATCGTAAATGGCACCGGTGGCGGCATCGTAGGAGTAGCCACCGCCCCACAGCAGCATACGTCCGGCGCCCGGAGTGCCAGCCTGATCGGGCACAAAGAAAAGGGCCGGGCGCTGTCTGGGAGACGGAGCTTCCGTCTTTGAGATGGCATACCAGGCATCGGCCACCGGATCGTAGCTGGCCGCGTTCGGTGAATTGTTGGTTCCGCCCCACACGATCATCTGCGTTCCCGTCCAGACCGCCGAATGATTGCTGCGTGGATGAGGCGCACCGGTGGTCGTTGTCGGCCGCCACGTGTCGGTGGATGGGTCGTAGATGGCTCCGGCCGCCGACTCGCAGGCGTTATCGATGTACCCACCCCAAACAATCATCGCCGTTCCCGTCCAGACCGCGGAGCTGTATTGCAGGGTGGGCGCGCCCGCCGTGGCCATTTTCTTCCACGTGTCGGTCTTGGGGTCATAGCGACCACCCACTTCGGTGGACAGGATCTGACTGGGCCACACGATGAGTTCGGTTCCCGTCCAAACCGCGCGCGGATCGGCCGCGAGCAGGGGGGCACCACTGAGGCTCATCGAGGTCCACGTGTCGGTGGCGGGATCGTAGCGGCCACCTGACACGAGGCTGTTGGCTCCGTCGGATCCGCCCCATACGATCATCTCGCTGCCAGTCCACACGGCCACGTGATCCTGGCGAGCCTTGGGCGCAACACTGGTACTGACCGACGACCAACTATTGGTCGCGGGATCGTAGCGGCCGCCAGTGGCTTCGGGCCGATTGGTGAAACCACCCCACACAATCATTTCCGTGCCCGTCCAGACCGCAGTCGCGCCGGTCCGCGGACCGCTTGGAGCGCCGGCATTCGACATGGTTTTCCAGGCGTCCACGCGCGTTCGGGCAATTGCGGAACCGGCGACTCGCACGGGCGAGGCAGGCCATCCGTCGGGTGCCGCAGCAATGCCCCCGCCCACAACCGCGCCCCCAGTTGATCCATCGGAGGCGGGTAGCCACCAACAGGCGCCCGCGTTTCCGCCGGCATTGCCGCCATAGGAGCCCGCCATGCCGCCAGCGCCTGCCATCCCACCAGAGCCACCGGATCCCCCCGCCGGCATACCGCCATCGCCGCCCGCGTATCCGCCCATAGGCATAGCGCCATCGCTGCTCCAAAAGCCACCCATGGGCCCAAGGTCGCCGCCAGCGCCGCCAGCCGGACCACCGTCCGCTCGGGGTGGCGACTTTAGGGAGCTAGTGCAGGCGACAGCGGGAGCGAGAAGAGCGAAAAGAACGAAAGGGACGGAGACGCGAGGGATCGACATGGTGCCAAGAGCGTAGCAAATGCGTCCAATTTCTGAAACCAATCGGTGCCCACTTCTTCGGACGGAACGCCCAAAAGCCGGATACGGATCACACTCGGCGATGCAAATCGTCCAGCATTGCTGGTGAAGGGAAAAGGGCGTTTGTTCGGCCTATGCCTACCCGGCACTTCCGCCGGGGCGTCTACTTGTTGGTGCTCGCTCCCTGAGCCGCTGACAACGTCGCGGCGCGAGCGAATTCGGCGGCGCCGCGCCTGCCAGCAGGGGTGAGTCGGCTGGCCAGACGAGCATACGGGATTATCATTTCCTCGCTGCATGCCTCGATGACGTGTGGAAGATTCGGCGCGAGCACCAAACCGTCCAGGCTGGGCCAGATCACGAAGGTCGTGTCCTTCTCAAGTGCGTCCTTGCAATCCTCTCGCGAGGTCTTCCAGTACTTGCGGCCGATGGCGTCAAGCGGATCTTTCAGCCAATTCTCGATGTCGATCGTCTCACCACTCCTCCGATCGACGACCAGGAGAGAGCTACTGTCATCGGGATGAGCGCCAGCGCAGAAGTATGCAGACGATTGTCGAAGCAATACAAAGTGCTGGGTGACCGACTCCAGCTTGACGATGCCGGTGAACTCTATGGAGCCAGTCCAGTCCTCCCTATCCTCCGCGGAGCGTGCGCAGTCGAGGTACTGCTCAAGAAGGTCACGATTGAGTTTCTCGACGAACTGTTTAAGCGGCGCGAGTTGGGCGGACTTGTCGGCAATCTCCAGGCCGGCGATGTCGATGTCGCGCGCCTGGAACGTGCGGATCCGAAGCCCGCCCACGCTCGTTTCCTTGTCCGGGATGCGTACGAAGGCCGTGGCGCGTGGAACATTGTATGCCGGTGAGAGGCAGGATGATTCGCTCTTCTTTGTAGCCATCGTCAGCGCGATTGGCAGGGTTCGCTTGCCGTCCGGAGACATCCACACACCGGTCATTGCCTCGTCTTCAGGCGGCGATAATTGCCATGTGCCGGTGGGACCGTTCCTATTTCCCTCCTTCTGCTCCTCCCAGGCGCCTGCGTTCTTCTGTTGGACAAGCGGGATGTCGACGCCGATCTTCACGTAGTAGTAGGAGGCAGCGTCCTTGTCGAAGCACGCCGCGATGGAAGCCCGCCCCAGCTTGCCTGTCCAAACCCCGGACGGCCTTTGCGCCCACGCGGGCACCGCCCAGAGCAACAACAACAAAGTCCACGAATGCCGCAAGCTAGCCATAGCAACTATTTCAGCTAACTCGTTGGCCAATACAAGAGGTTTGGTCGCGGCACGCCGGTCTTAGGTCTCTGGCACCCATGCCTTGGTCGGCCCTTCCTGGTCCCTACGCTGTCGAGGCGGCGATCGCGGCCGTGCACGCAAGCGCGGCGCATGCGCAGGATACCGACTGGAGACAGATCGCGGCCCTGTATGATCGCTTGGTCGCAATTCATCCGTCCCCGGTCGTCGCGCTCAATCGCGCAGTGGCGGTCGCGATGGCCGACGGTCCGGCTGCCGCGCTGCCGATGGTCGATGCCTTGGAAGCGTCGCTGGCGGACTACTACCTCTGGCACGCCACACGCGCGGATTTTCTGCGTCGTCTCGGCCTGCGCCAGGCGCTCGATGCCTACGGGCGCGCATATCCTGGCGTGCCCAGGCGTCATCTTGCATTCTTCGCATCAACCCATGCCCTACCCCATGCCCCATTTCCTTGAGCTTTGGCTGGTCCGCCACGGAGAATCGACCTTCAACGCCGAAGGCCGGTTCGCAGGTTGGTCGGACCCACCGCTTACGCCAGCGGGGGAAGCGATGGCGCGGGCGCTGCTGCCGCGCTTGGCCGGCATCCGGTTTGACGGAATCTGGAGATCGGATCGCATCCGCACCCAGGAGACGGCACGGCTGGCCGGATTCCCGCGCGTTCCGGCCGATGCTCGCCTGCGCGAGATCCATTTCGGAGACCTGGAGGGGAAGACCTATCTCGAAGTGGACGAGGAATGGCAACGGCGGCTACGCTCCTTCGCCGACTTCGCTGCTCCCGGCGGAGAATCCACGCCGGATGTCCAATGCCGCGCCGAGGACTTCCTTGCGGGTTTGGCCGTCGGCCGCCACTTGATCTTTTCCCATGGAGGCTGGATCCGATGTCTCATGGCCACGTGCGGATGCGACCGCTTTCCGGACAAAGCCGAACTGGTGAAGCTCGACTGGTCGAATCGGAAGGTCATTCCGTGATCAGCGTGATTCGCGTAGCAAAGAGCCTATGTCGACCACGGGACGCGGTCTACCCCATCACAGCCCCGCCGAGGTCGTGTTCAGTTCAGCCAGTCATCACCGCCACCCGCCTTGTGGGACAGTGGGCGCGCGGGGCGGAGCTGAGGGATGTCAACTGACACGTGCGTCGCCGGACCTTCCTAGAAAACTCTGGCACCACCCGCTGGGCTCGCTACGGCGTCGATCACTCCACAGCGGCCTCCTGAGCTTCCATCATTGCGAGGCGGCTTGACGCCGGCTCGGCTTAGGGGCGACGGTACGCGTTCGAATTCTGGCAAGAGACGGGGTGTATTCGAGCGGATTGCAATGTGGTCTACGGCTCGAAGTAGCCAATCTGGTCGGTCGCCCACTGAGTGAACCAGATCTTGCCGTCCGGTCCCACCGCCAAATCCATGGGCCCGGCATTGTCCGTCGAGATGAGAAACTTTGTCAGCACACCGTCGCGCGAGATCCGTACGATGTCACCCGCGTTGCCAACGCCGACCTTGAGCCACAGGTTGCCGTCGGGGGCGGTCGCAAATCGACCCGGCTGATCCCCGATGGGAAGCTGGAGCTCGGTGATGAGCCCGGACGGGGTAATCCGGCCGAGGCGGTAGGCTTCTTCGCCGAACCACAGATTGCCGTCGCCACCAATCGCAATGCTGCCTGGGCCGAGCCCCCGAGTCGGCAGTCTGAACTGCGTGATGGTGCCGGCGAGGCTCATGCGAGCGATGTCGCCGCCGCCGGCATCCGTGAACCAAACGTTCCCGTCGGGCCCGATGGCGATGGCCTCCGGCTGCTCTGTGGTCCAGTTGGGGTTGGGCACGAGCGGTACGGCGTACTCCGTCAGAGTGCCGTCCAAGGTCATCCGCCCGATGGAGTCCTTGCTTTCGGGAAACCAGATGGCGCCGTCGGGCCCAAACACCATGTTGTAGCCGATGCTCCCTGGAGCGGGAATCGCCAGTTCGGTGATCACCCCTTGCGGAGTGATGCTCGCGATCTTGCCGGCGGCGGATTCAGGAAACCAGAGATTGCCGTCGGGCCCAGGCACCAGGTCCCCGGGGCCGGAGCTCTTGGTCGAGTAGCCACCAGTCGGAATGGCGAACTCGGTGATCATGCCGTCGGGAGTGATGCGGCTGACGCTGTTCCGGTTGGAGTTGGTGAACCACATGTTGCCGTCGGCGCCGGTCGCGATGAACATGGGCAGGCTGAGGTAGATGCCGACGAGGGGAATCGAGAACTCTACGATGGTGCGCGTCTCGGTCGCCATGATCGGACTCCCGTCGAGCGAGTCGCTCGCGCTTCCCCCGTCGGACAAATCCTGGGACCGGGGAGCATCGAGCACATCCACGCGTGGCCCTACCTCGACGGAATCTGGTGGTGTCGCAGCCTCGGCTGCGCTCTTGTCGCCGGTGGCGTCTGTCGGGCTGACCGTCCCGCCATCTCTGCCTCCATCGGCGGAGCTGTCGGAGCCCGCTCCCCCGCCGGCATCCGTGCCCGTTGCACCGCCCGTGCTAGCCATGCCGCCCGTCCCGGAGACGCCGGCGCTCGTGCCTCCGGTGGCCGCTCCGCTCGCCCCGCCCGTGCCAACCGCGCTGGTCGAGCCGTCTGTCATCGTCTGCCCGCCCGTCCCGTGAAAAGCGCCGCCCGCGCCACCTCCAGCCATCCCGCCCGTTCCGCCTTTGCCCGAGCCGCTTCCGTTGCACCCGAGGGCAAGCACAACGGCGAGAACGACACCGAACCAACGCGACAGACGTGTCATCATTTCAGAGTCTCCTTGCAGAGGAGCCACCACAATAGCCTCAAAAGATGGCGCAAAGGCCGGCGATTCCGTCCGCGGTCTGCGCGTCCAGCCGAGTCAATTGTACTGAGCGAAATGCTTTCGCCCGAGCCCGACTTGCCTCGCTCTTAACCGAACGGCATTGCCGTTGGCCTGCAAGTCATAACGAACATAGCCGGCCGGTTTTAGATCTCTGGCACCACCTTCGGACAGTCGCTGGTAACGCCCGGCTTTAGGTCTCTGGCACCCATACTTGGGCACCCATACTTGGGCGGCCGGACCTTCCTAGAAAACTCTGGCACCACCCGCTGGCAGCACCACCCGCTGGCACCGCGACTGCGACTGAGCCTGAGCGCTACCGGAGGCGCCATCGGGTATAGTGCGCGGCATGGGCCTGCCAGATCTCGTTGGATTGAGTGCGATCATCTTCGTCGCGAGCTCGGGTTGTGGTCGCCGCGTGGGGTTGACGGTTGCTGATGCCTCCCAGGGCAGCGGCGGCATTCTCGGGGGCGTCGCTCGCGGCGATGGATCGGGTGGGGCGGGCGGCATCATCGGTTCGGGGGGCGTCGCTGGCGGCGATGGATCGGGTGAGGCAGGCGGCATCATCGGTTCGGGGGGCCTCGCTGGGGTCGGGGGATCGCGCGTTGCCGCTGGCTCTGGCGGCGTCGCGGGTTCGGAGGTAGCGAGCGGCACGGGAGGTGTTGGTGGGCTGCGAACCAGTGCCGCCTCCGGAGGAAACACCGGATCGGGCGGCGCAAGCCAGTGTACGACCAATCAATGCGAGGCCTTTGGTTCGTCGTGTATGGGCACGGAGGTGCCCGTCAGTTGCATCGAGGCGATGCCCGATGCCATCAGCGAAGGCAGAAATCCGAGCTGCGAAGAGGTGTGTGGAACCAAGTGCTGCACAGGAATCGGACCGTGCAAGGCCACGGCCATCAAGTGTCCATCCGGCCAGCTGTGTGCCTATCCGGACGCAATGGAGGACACGACCAACTTCGTTGCCAAGTGCATGCCCGAGCAACAAACCTGCGGCGGCGTTAGCAATAAGCCATGTCCAGATGATCAGTATTGCGAACTATTCGGGATTCTCTGCTCGCAGCCGCCGACGCTGCGTTGCCCAAGCACGGCTTCGCCGTGTGACTATGCAGGGAAAGGGGGCGTGGGCATCTGCCGCATGAAGCCGCCTGATTCGCAATGTGCGCCGGGCGTTCAACCGGTCTGCGGATGCGATGGCGTCACCTACCCGAGCCCGTGCGCGCGCATTGCCGCAGGCGCGTTTCTGGCCCACGCGGGTTCGTGTTCTTTAGATGGTGGAACCGATATTCTGGACGCCAAGGGGCAGTGATGCCGGTCGCCCACCCGCGCTTTTAGGTCTCTGGTTTTAGGTCTCTGGCACCCATGCTTCGACTCGAAATCACTGGCACCACCCAGCGCCTTGCTGTAAACGCCTTACAGGCGGGGTGATTGCTGCACCCACTGGACGAACAGACCGGTCGATGCGTCCCCGGCGAGCGTCCTGCCCACGACCCACGCGCCATTTCTGCCGGGTAGAACGGCGAAGAGGTTCAGCAGGAGGTCCGGCATCTGGTGCACACCGAGCAGCGAACCTCTCGAGCTGATCTCGGCGACAAAGGCGTTGCTCGTCGAGCTCATCTTTACCGGCTTCCGTCCGATCTGCACGCTCCGTTCTTCCACTCGTCCGGCTACCCAGAGATTGCGGCCTCGGCTGCCGATCCTGAAATCGTCGACCTCGCAGCAAAGGGTGTCGCTCTGGATGCCGAGCGTCCAGGCGACGGCTCCATCCGACCGGAGGCCGATCACTCCCGAAACGCCGCTCGGGTGGGCCCCGGTTGGCACGATGCCGGTGGTGACCGCCGCCGCTAGCCCTGACGAGAGCGCGATGCCGGGGCTCACATCATGTGAGGTGGTCTCGATCCCGAGCTTGATTGCGGCCGCCTTGGCCCAAACGAGGTTGCCGTCCTTCGCCACGCGTGCGACGAACGTCCCCTGGTTTGGCGAGAGCTTCCACTCTCCCATCGCCAGCGGCCACCTGAATGGCCCCACGACGAAGAGGCCATCGCGCTCCGTGAAAGCAAGTCCGGTCACACACTCGGAGGGTGTTTTGAAGTCGACCGGCGTGGAGTCGTCCCTGCTCGTTTCGCGAATGGAATACCGCCACACGATCTTTCCCTGCGAGGTGGCACGGCCGACGAACCCATCGTGCTGGATCACGGTGGTGGGCAGCCCGGCGTACGTCGGCTCCAGCCATTCGGCGTCGCAGCCCCCGAAGAACAGATCGCCCTTCGCATCGGCCGCGATCGCCAGGATCACGTGCGACTCGGGCAGCATGGCGGTCGGCGACAACGTCCCATCCCGCCCGACGAGCGCAATCGCGGGGAAGCCGGTCTCGTTGATCAGGGCGATCGCGAACGTTCGCGAACCACGCCGGAAGAGCGCGCTCACGGGTCCGCTCAATCGACACCAACTAAGCCGACCCTGGGGCCTGACCTTTGCGAGGAAGGGGCGCCCGTGGACCCCGTACGCGATGGTGCAATTCCCTCCGAGATCGAGTGGTCCGTCGGCCACCCCTGCGATGACCACCGCGTCCGACGGGTCGATCACAGCCGCGGTGATCGTGACCTCGGAATGCGGAGCAACGTTCGGGGGGTGCTCCACCGACCAGGTGAACGCCGTCCGCTGTTTCCGTACCCCAGTCGACCGATCTCCGGCGGCGTTTCCGGGGCGCGGGAGCGCCGACACCAGTACGGCTGCGAGCGCGCCCAACAGGAGTCTGCCGACCGTTCCAGTCAGGCTCTGCATGGTTGCTCGAATGTATCCCACTGGCGAGGCACTATGGCTAACGAAGACGCCGACGCGATCTCGAATCAGATCATCCAGCAGAAGGGGTGGAACCTGGCGCCGGTTGGCAAGCAGACGTTTCTGGAACAACGTCTGATGGTGGGTTTCGTTTGGAAACGTGCCCGAGATCTCTTGCCAACCGTCGGAGGTTGGTGCCAGAGGTCTGATGGTGAGCCAATCATGCCCATGCGCGCCCGTGGGGCTCGGGCATCGGTTGGTGTGCCCGCCCGGATTTCGGACGAAGCAACTCGGCGACGTTGCTGGCCGAGAGGTATTGCCGAACTCACTGACCTCATCCTGGGCGTGATTGGCTCACCCCGAACGCCGGGATCACTTCACTTGTTTACGGGCCATTGTATCGCGTGTAGGGTCGCGCCGCGGTTGGCGGGGTGACGCCTTCCACCCACGTCGGGGTGCCTTGCGAAGTGATAGTGATTGTCGCTGCGGTCAATCCGGGCGAGGTCGCCGTGATGACAGTCGTGCCGGCGTAGTAGCTGCGGAACTCGATGGCGGCTTTGCCTTCGAGGATGGCAATGTCCGACTGATCGGTGTTTCCTGGCGGCGTGAACGTAATGGTGGTTCCGGTCGGGAATTCGCCTGGGCCCGAGGTGATGGACAGGGTGACCGGAACATTGTTGCTGATGGGGGTTCCCTTGCTGTCCACGACGGTCACAATCAGTTGCGCGTCGTCTGTGCCGTCCACTGCCGCCAGAGTGGTCTTGTCGGCGGTGAGTTGCAGGGCCGCGGGCGTGCCGTCGACGGGCCAGGTTGGCGGGGGAACGCTGGCGTAGGCGTTGCGATACCAATACCAGCGCCGCTTGGGCAGACGGAAGTAGTCCACCATTCCGGACACTTCGTTCCTGGTGCCGGCAAGGGTGCCGTGATCGAACATTGCCCAGCGCGACTGTCCGCTACGCCACGGGTATTCCGTGGGAAATCCATTGGTCAGTGTGGTTTGCAAGCTGCCCCAACCGGCGTCGTAGTTGCCCGGACGACTGGTAAAGTCGACGCCACCGTATTCCGTGACCAGGCTTGCCACGCCCGGATTTTGAAAGTCGGAAATGGTCGCGCCGTCGCCATTGTAACCGGCAATGTCGCCGATCTTGTCGATGCGTCCGGCACCCGTCGGGCGTTGCGCCCCGCCGATGCCAGCCGGGCGGGTGGGGTCCAATTGATGGGTCAGCGTGACTGTCTTCGCCAGCAAGGCCTTCATCTGCGCCATGGTGGCGTCGGAGGTGTCGAAGACCTCGTTGCACATGCTCCACGCGATGATGCTTGGGTGATTGCGATGCACGCGGATCATCGCGGTCAGGCTGTCGGTCACGCTCGTCTCGAACGGGGCCTGATCCGCGGCGTTGTTGGGATAGGAGCCAGCGGTCTTCCAGTCGCCTTCGCCGGTGGCACCGCCATAGCCCCAGAAGTTGTTTTCCGACCACAACAATACCCCTAGCTGGTCGCAGGCATCGACAAAGGCCGGGTCTTTGGGATAGTGCGAGCCGCGAATGAAGTTGAAGCCAGCGTCCTTGACCATCTTGACGTCGCGAAAGAGCGCGGCGTTGGTCACGCCATCGCACCAGCCAGCATGGTCCTGATGGACGTTCACGCCGTGAAAGTAGTAGTGCGAGCCGTTGAGAGAAAAACCGGTGGTGGCGCTCCAACTGAACCAGCGGAAGCCAAACGTCGTCGTGAAGTTGTCGAGCGCGGTCGCGCCCTCGGAAACCGTACTGACCGCACGGTAGAGCGTCGGGTGATCCGGATGCCAGAGCGAAGGGTTGGCAATCGCCGGCGTGGTTTGGTCAACCGTTACGGTGCTACTCGCGGGCACGATCTGGGTCGACGACACCGTGGTCACGGTCGCGTTGTTGGCGTCTAGGATGTCGGTTTTCAACGTGCAATTCTTGTCCGTGGCATAGTCGTTGCGCAGTTCGGTCTTGATGTTCACTGTGGCTGACGACGTGGAAATGGTCGGCGTGGTCACATAGGTGCCGTACCAGGCGACGTGCATGGGATCGGTTGCCACCAGGTTGACGTCGCGGTAGATGCCGCCCGAAAACTGGTGGTCGCCTCCCCTCGGTGCCAGTTGCGCGTTCCAACTGTTGTTCAATTGCACCGCCACGACATTGTCGCCGGTTGCGACCGCGCTGGTGGCATCCAGGGAGAATCCGGTATAGCCACCCAGGTGTCTGCCAACTAATTTGCCATTCACATAGACCTGGGCATCTTGGAACGCCCCCTCGAATTCCAGAAACACGCGCTTGCCTGACCAATTTGCCGGAACGTTGAAGTGTTTTCGATACCAGCCGTAGCCAGTGTAGAACTTGAGCGACGAGAAGTACGGCAAACTGAACGAGTGGGGCAGTCCGACTGCTGACCACGAGGAATCGTCGTAGCTGGTCGCCTGCGCGCCTGCCACGTCGGCCAGCTTGAACTTCCAGAATTGATTGATATTGAGCGTCTGGCGACTGCTCGGCATGGTCGTTCCGCCCGTCGCCGCGGATCCGCCAGCGCTGGTGACTCCGCCGGATGAGGTTGTTTCACCAGCTCCCGCGCTACCGCCACTTGCCTTGGTTGCCGAGGATCCTCCGGCGCCACCGCTGGTCGCAAGTCCGCCGGCACTGGTCGTTCCCCCAGATGAGGCCGCTCCGCCGGTCACCGAGACGCCACCGCTGGCCTTGGCTCCCCCGCTGCTCGTAGAACCGCCGACGGTCATGGAACCGCCCCGCGTTGTGGTCCCGCCGAACGCAATGCTGGCTCCCCCCACCGCGCCACCTGCGGCTGACAGCCCCCCGCTGGCATTGGATCCAGCCACGTTTGATGCGCCGCCAGTGGCAAGCGCGCTTGCCGCAGCATCGGCCGCGGGATGGGAGCCGACGGAGCTACAACTGGCCACCCCGAACAGGACCATGGCAATCGCGGTCATGCCAGCCCGGAACGGCCCGTGAGCAACGTGCGAAGCGTGGAGGGGGCGGTGTCTGTGCATGTTGAGTACTCCCTGGTGCTGCCAAGGGCATCGCTTGGGCGAACCCTAGAGGGATGGGGTCGGACAAGAATGGGTCTAGGAATCGTCCATGCGGGATCAAACAGTTCAACCCGGATGTCCCGTGATCTTCCCCGTACGTTTCATGCGAACCCGGTTCAATCTTTCGATGGGGCTGACGTGCTTGATGTGCTTGTCTTTCAGCACCCCGGCGCTGGCCGCCGTGACCCTGCCCACCTTGTTCAGCGATCACATGGTCGTGCAGCGCAATATGGAGGTGCCGGTCTGGGGAACGGACACTGCCAATCAAAGCATCACCGTGAAGCTCGGCACCCAGCAAGCCACTGGCAAAGCTGGCACCGACGGAAAATGGACGGTGCGCTTGCCCGCCCAAGACGCGGGCGGCCCCTTTTCCATGACCGTGACAGGTTCGTCGACCGTCACCGTGGCGGACGTCTACGTCGGCGAGGTCTGGATCGGATCCGGACAGTCCAACATGGACTACCGGGTCCACTGCACCTTCGCCGGCTGCGGTTTGAACAACGAAGCGGCGGAAATCGCCGCCGCGAACTATCCGCTTATCCGCTTCGCCAATATTCCCTGGAATCCGTCGGCTACGCCGAAGGACGCTTCGACCGTCAAGACGTCATGGTCGGTGACCTCGCCGACGACGGTATCCAATTTCTCCGCTGCCGGTTACTTCTTCTCGCGCGAGTTGGCTAAGTCCATGCCAGGCGTGGCCATCGGCTTCATCCTCGGCTCCTTCGGGTCGAGCTGCATTCAGTGCTGGATGTCCAAGGATTCGCTGGGTGCGATTCCATCGGTGGCGACCCTGCTGGCCCAGTTCGAGGCGAATCCCGACTATACCAACCAACACAATCCCTACATTTGCTACAACGGCCAAATCGCTCCCTTGATTCCCTATGCCATTCACGGCGTCATCTGGTATCAGGGCGAGTCGGTGACCTGGGGCGGGAACACCTACCGGGATCTTCAGGTTGGACTGGTCAATTCCTGGCGCAAGGCCTGGGGGCAGGACTTCACCTTCCTCATCGTCCAACTCCCCAACTACAACGTGTCCAGCTCGGGCTGGCCGATCTTGCGTGAAGCACAGTTGCAGACCACCCAGATGCTTCCCAACACTGGTCTGGCCGTGACCATCGACATTGGTGTCTCCACCTACGTGCATCCACCGGACAAGCAGGATGTCGGTCTGCGCTTGGGCTTGGCCGCGGAAGCGATTACCTACGGGCAGAATGTCGCCTACTCGGGGCCGCTCTACGATCACATGGCCATTGAGGGCAACTCCATACGGCTCTACCTCACCCATACCGAAGCCGGCATGGCCTTCAAGGGAGGCACGGCCACGGGATTCGAGATCGCGGGCGCCAATGGCACCTACGCGACCGCGACTGCGGTCATCCAGCCCGATTCGACCATCCTTGTCTCTGCCGCCTCGGTCACCGCACCGAAGAACGCGCGCTACTGCTGGGCTGGCGATCCAACGCCAAGCCTGTTCAGCCAGGGGACGCCGGCGCTTCCTGCGTCTCCGTTCCGTACCGATGCCCCGGCCATGCCGGCTCCGCTTCCTGGACTTGACGGTGGCGTTGTCACGAAACTGGATGCCAACGTGATTCCTACTGGCGACGCTGCTGTCTACAATGATTCAAGCGTGGTCCCTGGCAAGGACTCGAGCGCCAGCGGAGGCGCAGGTGGAAATCCTGGCTCGGGTGGAAACCCTGGTTCGGGCGGTACCTCCGCCGGAAACCCAGGTTCAGGTGGAAACCTCGGCGCTGGGGGCAAGACGGGCTCAGGTGGCAGCCCAGGTTCGGGTGGCAATGTCGGCTCAGCTGGCAATGTCGGCTCAGGCGGCAATGTCGGCTCAGGCGGCACCGCGGCCTTCGGGGGCAGCCTGGTCTTGGGTGGAACACCCAGCTTGGGCGGAACGACCAACTTGGGTGGCAACGTAGGCTCAGGCGGAGGCGTCGGCTTGGGTGGAAGCCCAGGGAAAGATGCCGCAGCCAACGCTGCCAGTGCGACCGCAGGCGCCAGCAACAATGGCTGTTCCTGCCGACTCGGGAGCCATTCCAGTGGCGTGTCGGACACCACGGGCCTTGTCCTCGGACTTCTCTTGATATTCGGAGCGCGCCGCATCCGTCGGAAGGCTGGCTGAAGTCGCGGGTAGGGCCGCGGACGCCCGCGTTACTTCGCTTTGAAGCTGCCGCTCTTCACGATTCCACGGGTGAACCAATTCATTCATGTGCCACGCGATCAGGGAGAGTAGCTGGGCAATTCGAGGACGTAGCTGTCGACGGACGTGCCGTTGCCCCAATCACTCCCGAACACCGCCCGTGTGCCACTTGGGCTGGGAACCGTGTGCGCCTCTGCCCAGTAACCGAGAACGGAATTGTTCTTGCCCCAACTACGATGCCGTCCCACACGACACACTACCCCGGTGTTGGTATCGGCGATGAGATTTTCCAGCCCAAGAAGGGTCTTCCCCTGCAGCCCCGCGCTGTCGTCTGGAATGGTCGACACGAAGATCCAGCCCGGCTGCTTGTACGCCATCGCCGAGACGTGGCCATCGGGCGGATACGGCCAACCCGTCTTGGGCCCGATGACCGCGCCCCCGGTGCCGTTGCTCATATCCCAGGTCACCAGGATCCCGACGTTGCTTAAGGCATCGTCATTGCCGTCGTCGTAAACCGCGCCGTTCCAGGTGTCGTGCCCATTTGCCAGCCGGCCCAGAGAGGCGTGATTGTCGGGCACCTGCAACCCCAAGGAGCGGACCAGGTTGAGATTGGCGTCCAGAACCTGCCCGCTGCCGGCCTCGAGGTAGGCGAGCGTGCCACTGGGCGCGATCTGCGCCGGCGGTGTGCCACTGACCGCCTTCGGTCCCAGCACCGAATCGGTGGAGCTGTCGTAGATGAACATCTGATTGCCGCAAACCAGGCCGAGACGATGCGAATCCCAAGAGGTGAACATCGGATCACCGCCGTTGCTGACCGAGGATGAGCCGCACAGACCGCTGAAACTGTGCAACTTGTCCTGCGTCCCCGCGGTGACATGATAGCGGATGAATTCCTGACCGTCGACGTAGTACAGGATATCGGGATCCGAAGTATCCCAATAGACTTGCTCCAGGTCGGCAGGATTGATGGCAAGTGACCGAATGGACTGGTAGGTCTTGCCGTTGTATAGTTGATGACCCCCGCCGCCCACGCTGTAGAGGATCAGCAGGGATTCATCTGCGTTCCAGGCGGAGATGGTCGTGTACATGGGAACGATCGCGGCATTGGCGCCGGAGCCCGCGACCGCGGTGATGCGCCGGATCGTGGTGCCAAACTCAGCATCGATGACCGTGCCGCCCACCGCGGGTTTGGCCAGCGTGGTCATCGGGTGCGGATTCTTGTCCGTGACCATCCCGGCGCAGAGATCGATGGTCCCGACTGTCGCGCTCCCGCCCGAGCCACCGCCGCCCGCGACGGTGCCTCCGGAACCACTCGCGACGCCGCCCGAGCCTCCGCCACCGATTGGCGTGGTGCCACCTGTTCGCGTCGTCCCACCGGTTGGCGTAGCGCCACCGGTTGCCCGAGTGCCACCGGTTGCTGGCGTACCACCGGTTCGCGTCGTCCCACCGGTTGCCGTAGCGCCACCGGTTGCCGTAGTCGTCGCGGTGGACGTTACCCCGCCACTCGTGTTTCCAGACCCGCCGCTTGCGCTACCCGCACCGCTGTGTGAACTTCCGTTGGACCCGGAGCTGCACCCGAGCAGGCTCAAGGCGATGGCTAGGACGGAAGCGACCGGTGAAGTCCCACCTTCGATTCCGACAAAGTTTCTCATCGCGACCCTCCTACTGCGGCTGGTTCCGGTTGTGCGTGGGTCTGCGACCCTCAATGGGTAAGGCACGTGATGGTCATGAGTCCTCCTCACTGCATTGCCGAACAACGCTGAAATCGCGTCGCGTGGCACAAAACTCAGCCTCGTACAGGCGTTGATCATACACGGATAAGAGAAAATACGCAGTCGGGTCGTGCCCGGCGCAGTGGGTGTGTAGGAGGCCGCGCAAGCGTTTCGCGTCTGTCCAGAAATTGATCGCCGAGGCTCATGCGGCCTCCCGATAGTAGTAGTTCAGCATCTCGCCGAGGCGCGAGCGACAAACGACCTTGCCATCTGCCCCCTTGTCATTCGCCGGACCGACGTTCCTGATGAGTTGGCCACCAATGCCCTGGTGGAAACGCTCGGCCATGTGGTGCGCCATGAATTCCTTCACAAGGTAGCGCAGGTGCCGTACCAGGGCGGTCAAGTTGCGTGCCATCTGCTGCATCCATTTCCCGTCGGGACCATCGGCAATCCCCGCAATCTCGACGGCGCGGGTCTCACCGCCCGTAAAGACCGGCAATGGTCGATGCGAATTTGCTGGCCACGACGTCGCGCTTGACCTTTAAGCTGGGCGTCAGTTCACCGCTCGCCTCGCCGAAATCCGCCGGAAGAACAGCGAAGTTCTTCACCGTTTCATAGCTGGCCAGGGTGGCGTTGACATCGGCAATCGCCTTGTCGATGGCAGCGCGCAGCTCGGGCGAGGCCGCGGCCTTGGCGATGTCGCCGGTCCCGAATTGGCGAACCGCGGGTTCGGAAGGCGTGACCAGCGCGACACAGTAGGAACGCTTGTCGCCGAATACCACGACCTGGCTGACCAGCGGCGAATGCGCCTTGAGCGCGTTTTCCAACTTCTGCGGCGCCACGTTCTTGCCGCCAGCGGTGATGATGATGTCCTTCTTGCGGTCCACGATGCGCAGAAAGCCTTCCTCCGCCACGCCGATATCGCCGGTGTGAAACCAGCCCTCGGCATCGAACGCTTCGGCCGTCGCCTCTGGATTTCGGTAGTAGGTCGAAAAAACGGAAGGACCGCGCAGAAAGATCTCGCCGTCGTCGGCCAGCTTGAAGTCGATGACGTCGATGGCCGGACCCACGGTGCCGAAGCGAAAATGGTTCCAACGATTGACGAAGGCCGCGGCGGTGGACTCGGTCAGCCCATAGCCTTCCAGAATGAGCAGTCTGGCGCCGTGGAAGAACTCGGCGATCTCGCTGGAAAGCGGCGCCCCGCCTGAAATCAGGAACCGGCAGCGGTCGAGCCCCAGGCGCTTGCGCAGCTTGCCCAGCACCAGCTTGTCCGCAATTCCGAAGGCCAGACGCAAGCCGAAGGTGATCGACTTCTTCGCGCGGATGGCAGACGAGTGGCGAGCCGCAACCCCGAACGCCCAGTGCACGAGCCATTGCTTGACCCGGCTGCCCTGCTGAGCGCCCGCCTGAACCGCCGCGTGGAGCTTCTCAAAGATGCGCGGCACGCCGGCCATGAAGGTGGGACGAATCTCGGTGAGGTCGTACTTGATGCGCGCGATGCTCTCGGCAAAGGCGATCTCGGAACCGACGATGATAGGCGCCCATTCAACCTCGCGACCGAGAACGTGGGCAAGCGGCAGAAAGAGATACTGCACATCGTCCGGCCTCAGGTTGAAGGCGCGAACCGCGCTTTCACACGACGCCACCAGATTGGCATGCGAGAGCACCACGCCCTTGGGCTGCCCCGTGGTGCCAGACGTGTAGATGATGGTAAAGCAGTCGCTGGGCTGGACCTCCTCGGCCCGCCGTTCCAGCTCACCTGGGTGCGCCGTGATCCACGCGGCACCGGCTTGCCGGAGTTCGGCGAGTGATGGTATCCCTTCGCGACCCGTCGCAAGTGCGGTTGCTGACTCTTCCACGCGAATGATGTGCGACGGCTGAAGCTTCGCCTGCAAGGAAGCCAGCTTGGCAAGCTGCGGGTCGTCCTCCGCGATGACCGCGCGGGTACCGCTGTCACCGACGATATACGCGCACTGCTCGGCCGTGCTCGAGGGGTAGATGGGAACGGAAACGAGCCCGGCCATCGCGATCGCCACGTCGCAGAGCAACCATTCCAGCCGCGTCTGGCACAGCAAGGCCACGCGATCGCCACGTTCCAGTCCGAGCCAGAGCAGCCCAGCCGCAATCTCACGCGCCGCTTGGTCCGCTTGGCGCCAGGTTAGGCTTTGCCAGACTTCGGCTCGGCGAAAGCGAAAAGCCACGCGATCCGCGAACTCGCGAACGCGGCTGTGCCAAATAGCGTTTGCGCTGCGAGTGGCAGGGGTGGACATTCCGCTTTCGCGAGCCGGCATGGAACCCCATAGTGATCGCCGGGCAAGCGCAGATCAAGACCGGCAGCCTCCTCTTTTCGGCACGGAAAGCCCCTGCCCTGAATCGCAAAAGTCAATACCCGCGACCTGCATCTGAAGGCGCAGAGTGTCTTAGGTTGTATCCTAGCGCTTACTCTCGTAGTATCCGGGCCGTAGCTTGGGCTTTCGGTTCTTCCGCGCCAGGGACTTCAGAGACGATGCTTTCGAAACCCTTGCCATCACGCTATCGCATTATCGAGGAGGTCGGCCAAGGCGGCATGGCCGTGGTTTACCGCGCCCACGACGAGAAGCTGCGCCGCGAGGTGGCGGTCAAGGTTCTGCATGCGCACCTTTTGGCCGAACCCGAGTCCAAGGCCCGCCTGGAGCGCGAGGCGCGGGCCGTGGCCAAGTTGAATCACGACGGTATCCTCCAGATCTTCGACTATTCCAGCGAGGAAGCATCGTCGTCGTACATCGTCACCGAATTCATCGACGGACAGACGCTCAAGCAGTTTTTGGCCAACCGCAAGCTGCCAGTACCCGAGCTGGCGGCCCTCATCGTGATGGAGCTCGGCGAGGCGCTCGCCCACGCCCATTCGCTGGGCATCATCCATCGCGATCTCAAGCCCGAGAACGTCATGGTTCGCAAGGACGGCGTGCTCAAGCTGATGGATTTTGGCGTGGCCCAGGTCGTCGATCTCGAGCGCATGACGGTCACTGGGCAGATCCTCGGATCGCCGGCCTACATGGCGCCCGAGGTTCTCGACGGACGAACGCTCGATTTCCGCAGCGACGTGTTCTCGGTGGGCGTGATGCTGTACCAGATGGCGACGGGGGCCTTGCCCTTCTCAGGCAAGAATCCGCACGAGGTGTTGCGCAAGGTTTCCGAGGGCAAGTTCGCCGATCCGCGCACCGTCAATCGTCTGGTGTCCGATCAGCTGGCCCGCGTGATCGCGAAGGCGCTGGCGCGCAAACCCGAGGATCGCTACCCGACCATCCAGGCCATGGTGGACGAGCTTCGCGCCTACGTCGCAGACGCGGGACTTGGCACGGCCAAGGACGAGCTGCGCACCTTCCTGACCGATCCGGATGAGTACGAAAAGACCGTCGTTTCCCGGATGGTTTCGGCGCTGGTCGAGTCCGGGCTGCGCGAACAAGCGGCCAAACACCGGGCGCGGGCGCTCGAATTGTGGAATCGCGCTCTCGCCTTCGAGCCCGACAATCACGCAGTGCTGTCGGAACTTCGGCGTCTGGAGCGTGGCGAGCGGCTGCGCCGGTGGGTCATCGGTACGGCCGTGCTCGCGATGCTAGTGGCCATGGCAACGGGCGTCCTCTTCCTCGCACGCAAGGCCTTGAGCGAAAAGAAAGCCAGCGTCGCGGCGGCGACGGCCGGTGCGTCCGTGCGCAAACCAGGGGGCGCCCAGGCCCCTACGCAGCCGGTGCCGGGGAGCAGAGAACTGGCTCAACGTGCGCCGCAGAGTCCGCGCGCCCAGGGCGGCGGCGCCGCGCACCCCGCCAAGGAAGCTCGCCACCACGAAGTCGCCCCTGCCGAAAAGGCCGTCGCCCGGGACGAGGACACCGACGACCTCGCGGCCACTGACAATCTGCCGCCGCCCAACATCACCCTGACCCTGGGCTTCACCCCGGCGCGGGTCGAAGTGTGGATGGATGGCAAGAAGGCCTTCGACTACGGCCCTCAGCAGAACCGCATCGAGATCCCATGGAACAAGCCGCATCGGCTGGAGTTCCGCAACGATAGCTGCTGCAATCGCAAAGAGGTCGTGGTCGGCCCCCAGCTCTTCCGACCACCCGGCGATCACCTGTTCGTGAATCTCGACCCCAAACCCGCCCGTTTGTCGGTGACGCTCGATCCACCCGTCCCCGGCGCGACCTTGCTCATTCGCGAGGTCAACGAGTCCAAGACCAAACCCTGGCGCGCGCGAGCCCAAGCTGGTGAAAAAATTCCAGTACCCTTTGACGCGGGCGATGAGATGCGTAAGAGTCTCGAGTTGGTGGTATTCAAGGGCGACAAGACGACGACCAAACAGGTGACAATCACCGCAGGGGAGACTCGCCCGGTCACGATCCACGTGGACGAGTAGTCTTGGGCCCGAGCGTTCTTTTCGCAGCACTGCTTTTCCAGGCGGCACCCGCGGTGCCCAACGAGAACTTGCAGCGGGGCAAGAACGCCTACGACCGGGGGGAATTCGCCCGCGCCGTGGAAATTGTCCGCCCCCTGCTTTACCCGGAGATGCACCTGCAAACCGAGGGGCAGATCGTACAGGCGCACCGGATCCTTGGTGTCGCCTACCTGTTCGAAACGAAACAGGCCGAGGCCACGGAGGAATTCCGCAGGCTGCTCCAGCTCATGCCGGACTACCGGTTCGATCCCCTGCTCGATCCGCCCGAGGTCGTCGACTTCTTCAACAACGTCCGCAAGGGATACGAAGCCGAGCTTGGCGACCTTGAGGCCAGGCGCAAGGCCATGGAGCAGGCCCGTCAGCGCGACAAGGAAGAATGCGAAAAGGTCAGGGCCGGTCCCGCGTTCATCGAAAGACGCGTGGGACGCAACTCGTTCGCCATCAACTTCATTCCCTTCGGCGCGGGTCAGTTTCAAAACGGGCATCGCAAAAAGGGCTGGGCCTTTCTCATCAGCGAGTCCGTGCTGGGCGCGGTTTCCATCGGCGCCCTCGCCACCAATCTTGCCGTCTATGGCTTGCGTCCCCAGCGCTCTTGCCGCGTCGACGCCAGCAGCACGGCCTGCCCAGCGGACGCCATCGACCACACCGACGAGAACCGTTCGCGCCGGCTCACGCAAGTCCAGGTCGCAAGCGGGGCGATGTTCTTCGCCGCTGTGGCCTGGGGCGTGATCGACGCCATCTACTTTTTCAAGCCCGAAACCCAGCTCTCACTTGCCCAAGCTCCCTCCCCCCCAACCATTGCCGGCACCTTGCGCCTTTCTCCTGCTGTGATCGATCGCGCACTCGGACCCGGTCTTTCCTTCCGTTTCTAAACAGAACCAGCCAAACTCCCCGCCATGGCGACCCTTCGAATCCACGCGCCCGGTACCAGCGTGAAGGTTTACCACATCTACAAAAAGCTCACTTCGCTGGGCAAAGGCGAAGGCGTGGATGTGCTGCTGCAAGACCCGCTGCTTTCCGACACGCACGCGCACATCCACTTCGACGGCCGCGACTTCAACATCTCGGTCACCGACCGCGATGCGGATCTGCACGTCAACGGCCGGCGCCGGACCAAGCACCGCCTGTCCCAGGACGACCGCATGCGCATTGGCGGCGTAGAACTGGAATTCTCGCTGTACGACGAGCCCGTGACCGACGAGGTGGCGGCCAAGACCATGGCCGAGTTGAATTCGTACAAGCGCCTGTTCGAGTTCTCGCAGAAGCTGATGAACAACTACGAGATCCCGGGCCTGCTCGACGCGCTCCTTGATGTGGTCATCCAGGTCAGCAACGCGGACAAGGGCTTCATCGTCCTGCTCGAATCCGGCGAGCCTGTGGTCAAGGTCGCGCGCAACCTGCGCCATGAAACCATCTCGGATGCCGTTCGCCACATGTCCGACTCCATCATCAAGCGCGTGGTCGAAACCCGCCAGCCGCTCATTATCTCGGACGCGCTCAACGACACCAGTTTCAAGAACTCCCTGTCGGTCATGAACCTGCGCCTGACCTCGGTCATGTGCGTGCCCTTGCTCGAACGCGGCAACCTCATCGGGCTCATTTACGTTGGCAACGACAACGTGGCCCAGCTCTTCGACCAGGCCGCCCTCGAAATCCTGACCATCTTCGCGGCCCAGGCCTCGCTGGTCATTCGCAATGCTCTCTTGGTCAACGAGTTGCAGATCGACAACCAGTCGCTGCAGGATCGCATAGAGCGCATTCGCTTCGGCGAGATCCTTGGCTCATCGCCCGCGATGCAGGAGGTGTTTCGCAAGGTCCAGCGGGTGGCAGCGACCGACATCACGGTGCTAGTCACCGGTGAGACGGGCACCGGCAAAGAGCTCATCGCGCGCGAAGTCCACAACCGTTCGGCGCGCGCCAAGGGGCCTTTCATCAGCGTGAACTGCGGAGCGATCCCCGAGAACCTGCTCGAATCCGAGCTGTTCGGCCACGTGCGCGGGGCCTTTACCGGCGCGATCGCCAACAAGGCCGGCCGCTTCCAGTCCGCCACCAAAGGGACGCTGTTCCTCGACGAAATCGGCGAGATGCCCCACGCCTTGCAGGTCAAGATCCTGCGCGCCCTGCAAGAGCACATCGTGACCAAGGTCGGCGACACCGTCCCCGAATCGGTGGACATCCGGGTCATCGCGGCCACCAATCGCGACCTCGAGGCCGAAACGCGCAACGGCCGCTTTCGCGAAGACCTCTACTATCGCCTCAACGTGGTTCACCTTCTCCTGCCGCCGCTGCGCGATCGCGGCGACGACATCGTGGTGCTCGCGCGCTACATGCTTTCTCGCTACGCCCCCGAGTACAGCAGCAAGGTGCGCGGATTCACCCCTTCCGCCATCGTGGCCATCAAACGCTACCGCTGGCCCGGCAACATCCGCGAGCTGGAAAACCGGATCAAGAAGGCGGTCGTGCTCGCCGACAAGACCATGCTTGGCCCAGACGATCTCGGCATCAACCCCGACGAGATCCCAGCGATTCTGCCTCTGGCCGACGCCCGCGAGCGTTGGCAACGCTCGTACATCAACGAGGTGCTGGGACTGAACGGCGGCAACCGGACCAAGACGGCGCGCGACCTCGGCGTCGATCCACGCACGATTTTCAGGCACCTCGAAAAGGAGGAAGGCGGCGACGGCTCCGATACCACGCCGTCCCCGGACGTACCGTGATGGCGCATTGGCCAGTCCATCGACTCGCGCTCCTGACGTTGCTGCTGGCCATTTCGGGCTGCGTGGTTCCCATCGGCCCGGAATGGACGGATCCGGAACGCAACCAACCGCCCACCGTCAGCTACGCCATTCCGCCTATTGGCTCGGTACTCGATTTCGGCGCCGGTGGCAACGCGGCGATGGGTCTCGAAGTTGCCCTTGCGGACCAGAATACGCGGGACAACCTCTATGTGCGCTGGATCATTGACTACCCGCCGTACCTCGAGGGCGCATCGCGCATGGCCCTGCCACAAACCTTGCCGGGCGGAGAGCAGATCCAAAGGCAACCCATCCGCTTCGCACCCAACTGCAGCGACGTCACTACTTCGCACGATTCCTCGAACCATCGCCTGCTCTTGGCAGTGTCGGATCGGCCCTTCAGGGATGATGATCCCCAGGCTCTCGATAGCGTGTCAGACGGAAACTATCGGGTCGAGGCTTCGTGGGACTTCACGCTCACTTGTCCGTAGCGTGCTCTGCGGCGGTTTGACTTCCAGGCTGCTTGCTCGTACTCTTGCAGTACCTGCCGGCGCTCCGGCAGAACGCGCTCCTCGCTGGGAGTCATTTGCAGGTGGGTCCGCACAGGACTTGCCCTGTAGTCGACCTTGTCATCGTCCACCAACCCAACCAATCAAGAATTCCACCGCTATCGCAAGCTGGTCGCGTGGATATCTTCGATCCTCGTGGCGGTAGGCAGCCTGTACTTGCTTTTGTCGGTCGCGGTTGCGTTGCAGCGCCAGCGCAACGTCGTCTTGAAGGACCGTATCAGCGCGCAGCTGACGGCCAAGGAAATCGGCGGCTGTTACGAGGAATTGCGTGATGTTTCGGTGGCCCTGGAAAAGCACCTCGAAAACGCGTACCACCTCCTCGGCGGATACGATTCCGAAGAAGCCCGACGCTGGTCTGGCGAGGGCGAAGTCTGGCGCAAGCGCTGGCGGGTTTTCGGCGAGCGTTGTCGCCTGGCCGAACGAGGGCCAGAGCCCGCCAACAAAGATATGGAAGCGATGGCCGCGGCCTACGAGGAACTGGGCAGCATCCAGACCACGTATTCGCGCGAACTTTTGCGCTTTGGTAGCGAACTGGCACCCCGCCTGGATCGCATCAACAAGCGCGTCGATGAGATAGGCGAACGCCTGGCCGCGCCAGGCTCGCCAGCAGGAGCAAACCCATGAGTGAACAGGCAACAAGCAATTCTCCGTCGGTTGAAACCACGGAGCCTTCGGGCGACGGATCGCCCAAAACTACCTTCGCCGACCTAGGCCTTGGGCCGGAAGTTCTCAAGGCAGTCACAGATATGGGCTTCGTCGAGCCTATGGAGGTTCAAAGCGTCACCATTCCGCTGGCGCGCGAAGGCCGCGACATCCTGGTGCAGTCGCGAACCGGTTCGGGCAAGACGGCGGCTTTCGCCATTCCCTTCGCCGACTGGATTGCCAACCCCGCGGAGAAATTCCCGCAAGTCCTGGTACTGCTGCCGACGCGTGAACTCGCCTTGCAGGTCGCGGCCGAAACAGCCCGCATCTGCGCCAACACGGCACTTGCGGTGGTCCCCGTCTACGGCGGCTCGCCCATGGGCCGGCAAATTGAACAGTTGCGCGCTGGCGCCCAAATCATTTGCGGAACGCCTGGGCGAATCCTCGACCACATTCGCCGCGGCACCTTGCAGCTCGACCGCATCAAGTGCGCGGTGCTCGACGAGTGCGACGAGATGCTGTCCATGGGTTTCCAGGAGGACATCGAGAACATCCTCAGCGAGACCCCGCCCACGCGCCAGACCCTGCTCTTTTCCGCCACCATTCCCGAAGGCATCCAGCGGCTTTCCCGCCGCTTCATGCGCAACCCCGAAACGCTCAAGCTCTCGGCCGATTTCATCGGCGTGCACGAGATCCGCCACACCTACTATTCGATCCCCGGCGGCCAGCGCGAGGCCGAGCTTTTGCGCGTGCTCGCCTTCGAAGATCCAGAACGCGCGGTGATCTTCTGCAATACCCGCGACGAAACCGGCCGGGTCGCCGAGTTCCTGCGCCGGCAAGGCCTGGTTGCCGAACCCATCTCGTCGGATCTCTCGCAATCCGAACGCGAGGACGTCATGCAGCGCATGCGCGCGGGCAAGATCCGCTTCCTGGTCGCGACCGACGTCGCGGCCCGCGGCATCGACATCGAGAACCTGCCCTGCGTGATCAACTACACCTTCCCGGAAGCACCCGAGCTCTACATTCACCGCACCGGCCGCACCGGCCGCGCCGGGCGCAATGGACACGCGATTTCCCTGATCGGCCCGACCGAGGTCGGCTCGTTCTATTACCTGAAACTCCTCTACAAGATAAAGCCCGAGGAGCGCAGCCTGCCCTCGGAGGCCGAGGTCCGCTCGCATCGCGAGGGCGAACGGCTGACCCATCTACGGGCGCAGCTGCCCGGCGATCCTGGTCCCGAGTGGCATTCCCTGGCCCGGCGGCTCATGGTGGCCATCGATGCCGAGCGCCTCATTGGTTCGCTTCTGCGCGGCGCCCTAGCCAGTGCGAAGACCGAAGCGCCCAAGCCACTGCCTGCACTGACTTCTCAAACCGAAGTCCCGCCGAGCGCGCCAGCCCCGGAGAGGCCCGCTCACGAGGCGACGTCCGCTCGCGAGGCGGATCGTCACGAGCGAGGCCTGCATGGCGAACGGCGCCCAAGGAGTTTTGGCGAGCGTGACCGCCCAGGGCGCGAACACAGCCGCCGCGAGCGCGACGGCCGGGGCAACGAGCGCGAACGCGACGCCCGGGGCAGCGACCGACCACCTCGGCCGGCCCCAGCCGCCGCGGGAAAGCCGGCCAAGAGCGACGATGGACGGGAATTCTGGGAGGTTTGGAGCGAGGAAGTCGGACGCACACCGGTCGTCAGTTCCGAGGTCGAGAACGGAGCTGCCAGCGCGCCGCCCTCGGCGCTGGATGAGCCTGCTGCCGCCGTGCAAGTCGCCTCCGGCCTGGTTCGCCTTTACGTCAACCTCGGCCGCAAAGATGGCGCAACCGCGGAGCAAGTCGCCGAGATGCTCTCGTCGAGCGGCGCCGTGGTGCCAGTGGCGGATGTGGAACTCATGAACACGCACTGTTACGTCAACGTCGCCAAGGAGACGGCCGAAACCTTGTGCGCTGGTTTGAACGGCCGAAGCCACAACGGACGCGCGGTGGTCTGCGAGCCGGCGCGCCCGCCGAAACGTCGCTACTAGGGGCTGGCGGACATTGGGCGCTGGGATAAGCTGCACCTACGTGCCCAAGTCCCGCTCTTCGTTGCTGCTTGCGTGTATCTCCGCCTTGGCGGTCCACGGCTGTAGCGTGGATCAGCGTTCATTGGGTCGCCTGGCCGGATCTCAGGGTGAGGCTGGCGCTGGCGAGGCAGGCCCAGGACCGGAGACTTGGGTTCCCTTCGGGCCACCGAGCCTTCACCCTGCATTCACGAACAGCGGTGCGAGTCAGGCGGATCCGACCTTGACAGCCGATGAGCTGGAACTCTACTTTTCTTCGAATCCCAATACCGATTGGGACATTTGGCTGGTTCAACGAGCGAGCAGCACGGCGCCCTGGGGCCCGCCGGCCATCGTGAACCAACTATCGAGCACCTCCCTAGACGAAACGCCGGAAGTTTCGGCGGACGGGCTGACCATGTACCTCGCGAGCGACCGCCCCGGGGGCGTGGTCGCGGGCGAGCACCTTTGGGTGTCCCACCGAGCGACGCGTGCCGACCCCTGGTCGCAACCGGTGCCAGTGACCGACTTCGTGGGAGGGGACGCGGACATCTCGCCCTCGCTGCAGCAAGATCAATTGATGATGGTGTTTGCTTCGCAACATGGCGGTGACTGGGATCTCTATGCAACCACCCGCCGGTCGACCGCTGACCCGTGGGGCGCGCCAACAGCGCTTACGACGTTGAATTCCACTGCATTTGACTGGGATCCCGCCGTGTACCGAGGCGGAGACAGCATCGTATTTGCGTCACGACGCTTGAACACGTCTAACTCGCTTTTTCACGCCACCCGCGGCTCGGCGGCGGAGCCCTTCTCTGCCCCGCAGGAGGCCACCGAACTCGATGTCCTCGGCAACGCTGCCGATCCCTGGTTGTCGGACGACGGACACCACATTGTGTTCGATTCGCACGGTGGCCCCTCCAGGATCTACGAAGCCTGGCGGTAGTTACAGACCGGCTGCGGCGCTCAAGTCAAAGCTTGGGGAACGGCTTGAGTTCCCCGGGCGTGGCTGGGGGCGTCGGTTTGGCAGCCGGGACGACCGGCGGAACAGCAGCTGGGCCTGTCCCGGGCTCCACGTGTTTGGCAGCTGCCGGAGGTGTCTTCACCTTGTGCCCGCGTGTTCCGCGCTTGGCCGTCGGTTCTGGGCTCGGCTCTTCCACCGCAGGTGATGGCGCGACGGCGGGTTCTGGGATCGCGGTCGCGGGCTGTGGAGTCGGTGGTGCTGGTGGTGGTGGGGCAAGCGCTGGTGGCGGTTGTGGTGCGACCACCGCCGACGAAGGCGTTGCCGGGGCTTGCGTCTTGCCGTGCGACAGGGCGAACCAGGCTGCAACCGCACCACCCAGGACGACGCCAACGATGACTAAAACCAGCGTCTTGCCACGTGCGCTTGCGGTTGGCTGCGTCTCCATCTCAGCGCTTGGCAGAGCGGAATCGACGGCCTTGCGAGAAACCCGCGAGGTTTCGGTCGCAGTACCTTTGGCGCGCAATATCTTCAGCGCCGCAGCCGCATGGGCTCCGCCCATTTCCACGGTTTGTCCGCCCGGCGGCCTCTGCGCTGCCGTCTCCGGGCCAGGGCAAACCCCGACGGCCTCGACCAATTCGGCCATGGACTGCCAGCGCTTGTCGCGATCCTTTTCCAGCGCCTTGAGCACCAGGGCGTCCATCTCCGGCGTGATCACCAGGTCGGGCCTGCGCGCGCTGGGCGGAACAGGCTCTTCCATGAGGTGCTTGGTCAGCATGGTCATGAACGACTCGGCCACGAAGGGCGTCTGCCCCGTGATCAAGTGGTACATGATGCAACCGACGGCATAGATATCGGCTCTGTGGTCGGTGTCTTTTCCTTCCGCCTGCTCGGGCGCCATGTACTCGGGCGTCCCGAAAATCATGCCCGTCCTGGTCAGGCGGGGCCCGTTGGGATCGAGGCCCATGACCTTGGCGATGCCGAAATCCAGGATCTTCACGAAATGAGGCTGGCCCTCGCGCTGGATAAGGAAAATGTTCTCGGGCTTCATGTCGCGGTGGACGATGCCCTTGTCGTGCGCGGCCCGCAGCGCCCGGCAGATCTGCAGCACGATGTCGCGCGCCTGGGGCCAATCCAGGGCGCCATTTGTGCGCACGATTTCGCCCAGATCCTTGCCATCGAGAAACTCCATCGCGATGTAGACCAGGCCATCCGGCGATTGCCCGAAGTCCATGATGTCGATCACGTTTTCGTGGCCGATGCGCGATGCGCTTCGCGCTTCTTGCAGAAAGCGCGCGACCAGGTCCGAGCGCCGCGCAAGTTCGGGTGCCAGGACCTTGAGTGCGAACTTCTTCTCGATGACGACGTGCTCGGCCAGATACACCGAACCCATTCCGCCTTCGCCTAGCTTGCGAATCACTCGATAACGGTCTGCGACAAGCTGGGATAGAAGGGGATCGGCAATTTCAGGCGGGCTGTCACCAACGCTCATTCTTCTGCACTTTACCACGTACGCCGGTACAATGACGGGCGTCTCGCATGGCCAGCATCGTCGCCTACATCGAGTTGCGCGAGGGCGCCATCACCAGCCCATCGCTCTTTGTCGTGGCCGAGGCGCGTCGCATCGCGGATTTCGCTGGCGCGACCGTCTTCGCCCTGCTCACGGTGGGCCCTCTCGCACAGGTCGAAATGGATCGCCTCGCTTCCGAGATCAGCGCGGCCGGCGCGGATCGCGTCCTCTGCTCCTCGGCCGACACGCTTGACGGTCCCGCGCTTGATGTGACGCATGGGGGGCTTGTGGCCCAGGTTGCGGCACACTTGCGCCCGCTGCTCGTTCTCTTTCCAGCGGGAGGAACTGGTGTGGGGCTCGGACCACCCCTGGCGGTGCGCATGGGCGCGGCCTACATGGCCAACGCCAGTGTGGATATTTGCGAGGAAGACCGCGGCCCCGACCCAACCTCGCAAAGGGTGCTCTTGTCCAGGTGGCGAGCAGCGCGGGACGGCCAGCGCAAGATCGACGTGGGCGATCTCGAGCGGCCGGTGGTCGCTAGCCTTGTTTCAGGCCCTTTCCCGGCGCCAGCAGGGGAGCCCTATGCCGAGGTGGAGATGGTTCCATGTCCGGACGCCACGGTTCCCGATGCCCGCGTGATCGATTCTGAAGTTGATACCGCCGCCGAGCTTGAACTGTGCCGCGCCCTGGTCTGGGCAGGAAAACCCACTGCCGCGGGCGCCGACGCTTTCCGCGCCGAATTGCCGGAAGGAGCGCGCCTCGCGACCACGGACGATTCCGGGTCACCTGCCCTCTGGGTGGCGGCCCCGCAAGATCTCTTCGTTCTGCCGTCGGCGCAGGACAGTGGCTTGCCCCTGATTGCGTTCGCAGCGACGATCACGCGCGTCGAATCCGTCACTGGCTTAGGCGCCCAATCTCCAGAATTGGCCAGTCAGGCGGGCGCAGCCGATACAGAGTTGGCGGAATTCGCGGCTGCCCTTGGCCACGCGCGATCCCAGGGGGCGACGCCGTGATCGTCCTCGTGTGTCTGGAATCGCCGTCGCCTGGCCCTGCCAGCCGCGCGGCTTTGCATCTTGCCAGCACGCTTGGGGACAAGGCAGAGGTTGTGGTTCTCTCGGCTGGAGGCAACGCGGACAGTGCCTCGTTCGAGCTGGCTCGCCAGACGGGCGCCGTTCGTCGCATCGTCCACCTTCAAGATTCCGCGCTCAGCAAGCCGGATTTTCTCACCCTCGGCATGGTTCTCGCCGAGGCCGCGCGCCATCTGGAGGCGCGCGTGGTCATTGCCGGTGAGCATTCCGACGGCGAAGGGCAAGGCATGGTGCCAGCGGCGCTGGCCCATCACCTGCGAGTGCCGCTTTTCGCGCGCGTCCAAGGCGCGGCGTTGCCAGCGACCGAGAATGAGGGAATGCGGTTGACAATCCGCTCAGGCGGACGGCTGTGCAAGGTCACAAGCCCCCTGCCCGTCGTTCTGACCACTCCGCCCGCGCCTGAGATTCGCTCGATGCCGAGCGAGGCCAGGCAATCTTCTCGCGCCATCGAGACCCTCTCGCTCGCCCAGCTTGGCGTCGATGCGAGCCGCTTGGTGCCACGTCCCAATCTCCTTGGTACCCGCGTGCCGTCCCCCGCCGAAACCGGTCAGCGCAAATCCTTCGACGAGGCCGCCCGCCTCCTCTTGCGCAGGCGGTAGGTCATCACCCCTGCAGTCGAGCCAGGCCCTCACGTGGCAAGCGATCCCCCAGCCAAGCAGCCCTTAGCCGCCTTGGCCTGGCTACGCGCGCATCTTTCCATCGCGGTCCTGATCGCCGTTCTCTTGTTCTATGCGCTGCTTAAGCTCTATTCGCTGAACTTCGTCAACGGGGACGAGCACATGTATTTCTACATGAGCCTGCTCGTGTCCAAGGGCAAGTGGCCCTACCGCGATTTCTTCTTCTCCCATCCGCCCCTGCAGCTCTACATCGTGGGCGCTCTCTACAAGATCTTTGGCTATTCGCTGGCGCTGTCGAAGTCGGTACCCAGCGTGGCAGCGCTGGTGTCAGGCGTGCACGTGTTTCTCCTCGGGAAGCGGTTGGTCGGCCGACTGGAAGGCGTGCTGGCAACGGCCCTATTTCTTTTCAGCTTCGATGTCTTGCGCGGATCGTCCCACTTCACGGGGGCGAACTGCGCCCTCGCCGTTGGTCTTGTCGCTGCCTACCAGGCGGTGGCCGGCCGCCCACTTCGCGCCGGAATTCTGTTCGCGATCGGCACATTCATCGGCGTGTACATAGCGCCGCTCGCACTGATGCTTGCGGTGATGCTCGCTTTTCGCTCGTGGAAGGAATCGTTGCGCTTGCTCGCCAGCTACGCCGTCGGCTGCGTGGTCATCTGCGTGGTCTTCGCGTCGGCGGCTGGCGCACACGCCTTCTGGTACCAAGTCTTCGGATACAACCTCAACAAGATCGCTTTCCGGTACTCATGGTTTGCGAAGTTCCGAAACGTCGCCTACCTCAATTCCCCGGCAATGATCGGATTTTTGCCTGGGATCGTCTGGGCGGCCTCCATGTGGATTCTGCGTGGGCGGCCGAGCGGCGAGCGTGTTCTCCCTGGCGTCCTCGGCCGTCTCGGGGCCCGCCTCAATCTCTGGAACGGTGACCGCGTCGCCGCGCAGATTATTTTCGCCACGCTCATCTGCGGCTATTTCTACTTCTACTCAACCCGCGTCGACTACTACTCCTACTACTTCATGCTCATCATGCCTTGGATGGGACTTGTGACAGCAACCGTGGCGGTCGACATCGTGCGCTTCATCCGTGAACGCAAGGGCACAACCAGCGCGACCAATGCGACCGAGCCGACCCTGCCCCGCGCCGAGCGGAGGCGGCGCGAGCAAGGCGCGCGCAAGCACCCCACGGGTCGGGCCACGCCCGGGCCGGTCTGGTGGCCACTCATTCTTTGCGGCGTTGCCCTGGTAGCCGTGTTGCTTTATCGGCAAGGCATCGGCAGCGACCGGCAGGTCGAGATGGGCGACGAATCGTCACACTACACCTGGTACGACAGTCCCTACCTTCCCGAGAGTCTGAACGCTCTTGTGCGCGGGCTCTTCTGGTCACCCACCAGCGAACCCATCCACCCGCCGAGCGCCATCGCCTACTACCTGCAACACGAATCGATGCACGCCCCGACCATCGACACCTTTGTGCGGGCGGTTCGCGCCGAGTGCCGGCCAGGCGAACGCATCTTTGGTGAATACTCGCTCGGTCCCTTTGCCGGGGCGCTCGGCCCCTGCGTCCTGGGCGCGGATCTAGCCGATACCAACCCGCACCGGTTCAAAGTCCACGAGAGCACGCCCGAGGACTGGGTGCGCGCCCTCGAACGCGACCACCTCGACATCGCGATCGTCGTCCCCGGTATGACCATGATGAAAGAGCGCGTTCTGCGCGAGTACCTGACGAGAACTTTTTCACGCATCGTCGCGACCTGGGACGATCCCTACGCCGGCCACGTCGAACTTCGGCGTCGCGCGAATTGAAGTGTTTTTTTCACCACAGAGAGCGCGGAGAGCACAGAGGGTACGGAAGAAGAAGGGGTTCGGATCCTATATCCGAAAACCCTTCTTCCCCTTCCGTCTCTGCGCTCTCTGCGGACTCTGTGGTGAAAAAAAACTAGCCCATCGCGCGCACGAGGGCTTCTAGTGTGTCGCGGTCGTTGAGCTTCGGGTCGTCGAGGACGCGCTCAAGGAGCTGCTCCAGGATCTCTCCCACGCGTCGGCTGGGCGGAATACCGAGGACGCGCATCACGTCCTTGCCATCGATGGCGAGATCGGTCACGCGCAGGGCTGCGTCCTCGGCGGCCACCTTGGCGATCCGCTCGCGCAGGTCGTGCGTCTCGCACTGGGGATCCTCGCCCTGCCCTCGGCTGGCCACGTCGGCCTCACGCAAGGCAAACAGCGCTGGAACCAAGTCCGGTCCCACCCGTTTGACGAAGCGGCGAACGGTTCCGTCAGTCCAATCGGGCGTGTAGAAGAACATGTGCCCCGCCACCAGCGCGCAGATCCCCGAGCGCTCGGTGGCGGACAGCTTGAGGCGCGTGCAGATGGCTTCCGCGATGTCGACCCCGACCTGCTCGTGACGAAAGAACGAATACTCGCCGGGCGCGTCCTCGCGCGGGGCCTGGGTTTGGGGTTTGCCAAGGTCGTGCAGGAGCGCGGCCATGCGCACGATGAAATCCGTGGCCGCCGCATCGACGGTGGCCAGGATGTGCTGGTAGACGTCGTGCTTGTGGAAGCGGTTCTGGATGCAGCCGATGCTGGGCAGCAACTCGGGCAGGACCTCGGCGAGCAACCCGGTCGCGCGCATGAGTTCGAGCCCAAACGAGGGCTTAGGGGCCAGCAATAGCTTGCGCAGTTCGTCCCGAATGCGTTCGGCCGACACCTTGCGGAACGAATCGAAGGTGCGCGAGATCGCCACCTGGGTGTCCGGATCCAGGGCAAAGCCGAGCTGGGTAGCTTGGCGAACGGCCCGCATCGGGCGCAGGCCGTCCTCGGTGAAGCGCAGAACCGGATCGCCCACGGCGCGCACGATCTTGCGCACGATATCGCCCTGGCCGTCGAAGGGATCGAAGAGCTTGCCCGACACCGGGTCGAGTGCGATGGCGTTCATGGTGAAATCCCGGCGCGCCAGATCCTCGTCGAGGGTCGCGCCGAAGGTCACGCTGGAGGGCCGCCGGCCGTCGAGATAGGCGCCCTCACCGCGAAAGGTCGTCACCTCGACATGGCGCTTGCCGGCCAGTACGGTCACGGTGCCGTGCTGAAGCCCTGTCGGGATTGCGTAGCGCGCGCCGAAAATGCCCATGGTCGCCTCGGGCAAGGCGCTGGTGGCCACGTCGAAATCGCCTGGGGCGCGGCCGATGAGCAGATCGCGCACGCTCCCGCCGACGATGAACGCCGCGTGTCCGGCTTCCCGAAGCCGCCGGCAGATGCCGAGGACGTCAGGTGGAATGGCCCCGGCGTCGAACATGAACGCGCGCTACTGACCCTCCATGATGACCAGGGCGCGCTCGGCGGCGTTCTGTTGCGCTTCCTTCTTCGAGCGCCCGAACGCCCTGCCGTACTCCTTCTCGCCGATCAGGATCGCGACCTCGAAGGTCTTGGCGTGGTCCGGCCCCTGCTCGGACAGCACGGTGTACGAGGGTGCCATCTGCAACCTGGCCTGCGCGATCTCCTGGAGGCGCGACTTGAAGTCCTTGCTGGCCGCCGAGGGAACCTCGGCGATGATGGGCGCGAACAGACGCTCGGTGACCTCGAAGGCTGCCGTGAATCCTCCGTCGAAGTAGATAGCGCCGATCAGCGCCTCGAAGGCATTGGCAAGCAGCGAGCGTTTTTGCCGTCCGCCCGCCTGTTCTTCCCCGCGCCCGAGAAAGATCCATTGCCCGAGTGCCAGAATCTCCGCCACGCGCGCGAGCCCCGCTTCATTCACGAGGGCGGCGCGCGCCTTGGACAGATCGCCCTCGGGTTGTTCGGGGAACCGCCGCATGAGGAGGTCGCTGGTCACCAGGGCCAGGACCGCGTCGCCAAGAAACTCGAAGCGTTCGTTGTCGGTGCGCTCGGTTTCTTGGCTTTCGTTCATCCACGATTTGTGCGTGAGCGCGGTTTCGCACAGCGAGGCGTCGCGAAAGGTGTAGGCGAGCTTGGCTTCGAGAATGGCGTAGGGCGATGGCTGTGGGGTGGACGGCATCGGACGAGGGTGGAACAATGATAGCCTTCAGCCATGGACGGGGCCAGTCTCAGCAACTTTCGCCTTCTGCAGAGATCCCTGACCATCCTTGCGCTTTTTCTCGGCCAGGGCATTCGCTGGGCGATTGGCTGGCTGATTCTTCTCCTGGCGTTCGCGGGTCCGGCGCGTCGGCGGGAGTGGTTTGGCCAGTGTCTTCTCGATCTTTTCCGCCACCTGGGCGCCACCTTCATCAAGGTCGGCCAGATCATGAGCACGCGACCCGATCTCGTGCCCGAGCACATCACGGCCGCCCTGGCCCACCTGCAAGACGACGTCGGTCCCTTTCCCTTCGAGGCCGTCGCGCGAACCATCGCGGAGGACTTGGGCCGGCCCATCGAACAGATCTTTTCCGAGTTCTCGCCCCGCCCCATCGCCTCGGCCTCCGTGGCCCAGGTACACAAGGCACGCCTGCACGACGGTCGCATCGTGGCGGTCAAGGTGCGGCGGCCCGACGTACTTGAGATCTGCTCCTTCGACCTGGCGGTCATGCGCAAGGTGGCGCACCTCTTGGGCAAGATCCCGTCGCTGGCCGCGATGTCGCCAGAATCAACGGTCGAGCAGTTTGGCCGAGCCATCTACGCCCAGCTCGATTTTCGCGTGGAAGCCAGGAACAACCGCCGCTTTCGCGAAAACTTCCGCGACGAACCCGATGTGGTTTTTCCCGAGATCTTCGAGGAATTCTGCTCGGAACGCATCCTCGTCATGACCCATATCGATGGCATCAAGATTCTGGACGCGCGCAAAGGGCCGAGCGATCCCAAACGCATCGCCCGACTTGGCCTGCGCGCCCTGATGAAGATGATCTTCGTGGACGGTTTCGTTCACGCGGATCTGCACCCGGGCAACATCTTCGTTCTCGAGAACAACCGCATCGCCATCGTCGATCTGGGTCTGGTGGGCGAACTCGATCCGCCCCATCGCGCAACATTCTCACGTTTCTTCGCGGCCTGGGCCAGTCGCGACGCCAACACCATGGCTCACCTTCTCTACTCGGTGGCCATCAACCCGATCGAAGGCGCCGAGGCCTACGAGCGCTTTCGCGTCGCCGTGGTGGAATTCATGGCGCGCACCTGGGGCCACCGTATGGCCGAGGTTCACCCCGGCAAGTTGTTGCTCGACATGCTCGGCCTTTTGCGCCGACATCGCATCCGCATGGCGCCCGCCTTCACCATCGTCAATATCGCCATCGCGGTCACCGAGGGCATCGGCCGCCAACTCGATCCCGATCTCGACCTCATGGCCGAAGCCGTTCCCTTCTTCATGAGCCACCCGGCCATGTTCCAGGCCGGCTAGCTCCAATGGGGTTAGCGCAGGGTGAGCACGAGCTGGTACCCGTCGCGGACGAAGACCAGTTGCCCGCCGGAGCCCCGCGCAAGTTTCTGCTCGAGCGCCTTGAGCAAGGCCGTCGTCGCCACCTTGGCCTGCGGGCCGGCAACGACGTGGGTGATGACGTCCCCAGGCTGCAAAGAGCCGCTGGCCGGACTACGCCGGTCGATGCTTGCGACCTTCAAGCCGGCCACGCCGATCTCGGCGGCCTCGGATTGCGAGAGCGGCATGAGCTGCATACCAAGAACGTGCAAACCGGCCAAGGCAGGGTTTTCTTCCAGCTGGACCTTGGCCACGGCCCGATGGCCGCCGCGCAAATAGCACACCTCGACGGTTTCCTTGGGAGCGCGCGACTGCACGACCTGCTGAAGCCCGGCGCTGTTCTCGATGCGCCGGCCGGCCACCTCGACGATGATGTCGTTCGAGCGCAGGCCCGCCGCCGCGGCTGGCGAGCCGGGATTCACCACATTCACCAAGGCGCCAGCCTCGAAGGGAATGCCGAGGCGGGCAGCTTTGTCTGGATTCATGTCCTCGGTGCCCACGCCGAGAAAGCCGCGCGCCACCTTGCCCGAGCGCTGGATCTGCTCGGCGATCTGCCGCGCCAGGTTGATGGGAATGGCGAACCCGATGTTCATGGCTACCGCCGGATTGAGGATGGCGGAGTTGATGCCGATGACCTCGCCCTTGAAGTTGAACAGCGGCCCGCCGGAATTGCCCTGGTTGATGGCGGCGTCGGTCTGAATGAAATCTTCGTACTGGTTGATACGGCCGCCGAGCATTCGGTTTTTGGCGCTGACGATGCCCATGGTCACGGTCTGGCCCAGGCCGAGCGGGTTGCCGATGGCCAGGACATAGTCGCCCACGCGCAGCTGCTCTGAGTTGCCGATCTGCACGGGACGCAGGTCGCCTGGCGGATGGGTAAGCTTCACTACCGCCACGTCCGTCGACGGATCGCTACCCACCACGCGCGCCTCGAAGCGGCGCTCGTCGGAGAGCTGGACCCAAACCTCGTCGGCGCCCGCGACCACGTGGTTGTTGGTGAGAATCACGCCGGTCTTGTTGATCACGAAGCCGGAGCCCAGACCGCGCTGGGTTTCACGGCGGGAAGGCGTTTGCCCGAGCCCGAAGCGTTCGCGAAAGTACTGCATCATCGGATCTTCGTTCACCACTCGCGGAATGACCTTGGTGCTTTGAATGGTGACCACCGAGGCCTTGACCCGATCCACGAGCGGGGCAACCGATGTGCCGAGCTCGGTCGGCGTGGGCGCGGCCTGGGCTAGCAGGGAAAACAGAACGACAGCAACTGGCGACATGACCGCTAGAGAAAGCCCGGACGTGCCGGCGTCAAGCGGATATCAGCCGCGGTAGACGACAATTCCGCGCGTCGGATCGTAGGGCGTCAAGGCCACGGTGACCTTGTCGCCGAGCACGATGCGGATGCGGTGCTTACGTAGCTTGCCCCCGAGGTGCGCCAACACTTGATGGCCGTTTTCGAGCTCGATACGAAAGTTGCCCGCGGGCAACACTTCGATCACGCGGCCTTGAAACTCTATGTGCTCTTCTCGTCCCATCGGGGACCCAGAGGCTACTCGCTCACCCGTCGCTGGTCAAATCGAGAATTCAGTCTTTTGGAGTGCTGATACACTACGATTCACCTTGTCGCGACCGACCCCCATTGGACTGCCTTCGCAAGCCCTGCGCTACATCGAGGAGCCGGAGACGCTTCTGTGCAACAACGCCGTTCGGCTCCTGCGCGACGGCCGCGAAGCCTTCCCGGTCTGGCTGGAGGCCATCACAGCCGCTCGCCGCCGGATCTCCATGGAGATGTACATCTTCAACGACGACAAGATCGGCCGGCGCTTCGCAGACGCGCTTTCGCAAGCCGCCCGGCGCGGGGTCGAGGTGCGGCTGCTCTACGATTCCGTCGGCTGCCGCCACGCCGCGCCCGGATTCTTCGAGGCCATGCGCGAGGCCGGCGTGTGGGCCATGCCCTACCACCCCTACCGTTTCTGGCGGCCCCATTTCTGGACCCTCATCCGACGCAACCATCGCAAAACGCTGGTCTGCGATGGCGAGGTGGCCTTCACCGGCGGCATCAATGTCTCGGACAGATGGTCGCCCGAGAGCGAGGGCGGCGATGGATGGCACGACGCTGCCGTGGAAGTCCGCGGCCCGGCGGTTGCGACCATCGAAGCGGTCCTCCTGCGCACGTGGAACTGGCGCGTGCGCCGCCGACTGCGTTTCAAGGCGAAGCGCCTGGGCAGGTCGCTCCCGGTCGGTCACGTGCCCCTTGCGATCATCGCCAACCGTGAAGTCGTCGACCGCTTTGCCATCCGTAGGGCCGCCCTGCACGCGATCCGGGCCAGCCTTGGCCGGGTCTTCCTAGCCAGTCCGTATTTCGTACCCGACCCCGGCTTCCTGCGCAGCCTGGCCCATGCCGCCAGACGGGGCATCGATGTCCGCATCCTGGTGCCCAAACACAGCGACACGCAGACCGTGGATTTGGCTTCCCGGGCAACCTTCAGCCGACTGCTTCCGGCTGGGGTGCGTATCTTCCAGCATCATCCGGTGGTGCACACCAAGGCCTTGCTGGTGGACGACGGCTTCGTCTCGCTCGGCAGCTACAACATCGACCACCGCTCCCTGGTCTACAACCTAGAGCTGGTCGTGAATGCCCTCGACCGCGACTACAACGCCGAGGTCGCCGCCATGCTAGAGGCCGACATGGCCGCCGGACAGGAGATCCACTGGGAGACTTTCCGCCGCCGCTCGCTCTTTACGCGCGTGCTCGAACGCCTGGCCTACAGTTTCCGCCACTGGTTCTAGAGTTAAAGTATTACTTAAATTCTGCAATGATCGGAGCGTGATCTGACGGATCCTTCCCCTTGCGCGCATCCCGGTCGATGGCAGCCTGGGTGAGGCGACCGGCCAGCGCGGGCGAGCACAGGATCATGTCGATGCGCAGCCCGTGATTCTTGGGGAAGCCAAGTTGACGGTAGTCCCACCAACTGTAGAAGCCCGGCTCCGGGTGAAGCTGGCGGAACACGTCCACCAGGCCCCAGCGACATACCTCGGCCAGGGCGGCCCGTTCATCGGGATGGCACAGCACTTGGTCCTTCCAGCCCACGGGATCGTAGACGTCGCGATCCTCCGGCGCCACGTTGAGGTCGCCGCAAAACGCCACCTCGGCGCCGCGGTCGGCGTTGGCTAGAAGCCATTGCCGCCATCGCCCCAGCCAATCCAATTTGTAGCGAAACTTTTCTGATCCAACCGCCTGGCCATTGGGTACATACACGGTGCCGACCCTGACATGACCCACGCTTGCCACCAGAAACCGCGCCTGCGCATCCTGAGCGCTGTCCCCGAATCCTCGCGCCGGGTCGCTGGCCGGTTCGCGGGAGAGCAGCGCCACGCCGTTGTAGGTCTTCTGGCCGTGGCAAAGCACGTGGTACCCGGCCGCCTCGATCTCGGCGCGCGGGAATGCATCGTCCTCGACCTTGGTTTCCTGCATGCACAAAACATCCGGCCGATGTTCGGCGAGCCAGGGAATAACGCGATCGAGTCGCTTGCGAATCGAGTTGACGTTCCAGGTTGCTATCTTCATGCTGAATCCGGGAGGGAGAATAGGACGCCGTGAGAGTTTATACGGGGAGCGACCATGCGGGCTTCAGTCTACGCAAGAGTTTGGTGGAACGCCTGCGTCTTCAGGGGCGAGAGATCGTGGAATTGGGCACCGATTCGGACGCTGCCTGCGACTATCCCGAGTTTGCCTACGCCGTCGCCAATGCCGTTCGCGGCAATCCCGGATCGCTAGGTATTCTCGTCTGCGCCACCGGCCAGGGCATGGCCATTGCCGCGGGCAAGGTGCGTGGCATTCGCGCGGTCGTGCCCGCGACCATCGAGGCGGCGCGGCTATCGCGGTTCGACAATAACGCCAATGTGCTTTGCCTCGGGGGGCGTTTCCTCGCCGAAAGCGAGGCCTTCGCCATTGTCGACACCTGGCTGGCCACGGGGTTCGCGGGCGGTCGCCACGCCCGCCGCATCGCCAAGGTCGCGGCCATCGAAACCGCATCCGCAGTGGCATTCATGACCGAAAGCGAACGGCTCGGGCTTGCGACGCTCGGCGTTCCTGCTCGAATATTCGACCAGGACTCGGCGCTGCTTTCGGCCCCCGCCCACGCGCACGCCGCTATCAAGGATGCGCTGGGCTGGGTTTCGCTGCCGTCCGACATGACGGAAAGGCTGCCGGAATTGACACGTTTCACTGCGGAGATCCGGCAGGCGCGGCTGCGGGATTTGGTCCTCGTGGTTGAAGATGCGGACAAGTCCGCGGTGGCGGCTATTGCCCGATTCTGGGGCTCGGCCTCGGGCGCCCTGCGACTGCACGTTTTGGGCAACAAGGAGGGCTTGGCGCTAGCCACACTGGAAGAGTCCGTCCATCTCGACACCGCGCTCGTCCTTGCCATCGCGGGATCGGGCACGTGCAAGGCGGTCGAGAGCAAGGAGCAGCGAGTGTGGTCGAGAATGCTCGAACTCTGTGGTGGGGACGCCAAGCGAGCGGGCGGCCATTTCGCCGCCATCCTGTCCGGGCAAAGCCGCCTCGCGGAAATCGCCGAGGCCCACCGCTACCGCAAGGTGTTTCTCGGCGCGGGCGGCATCGGCGACGCATATACCGCCCTGGGCTTCGAGGGCCTCGTCCCTGCGGCACTGTGCGGAATCGATCTGGTACGCCTGCTCGCGCGCGCCCGGGTCATGGTCGAGTCCTGCCGCGGAGACCGGCTTGAGGACAACCCCGGCGTCAGCCTGGGCGTTCTGCTCGGTGCCCTGGTCAAGCATGGCCGCAACAAGTTGACCCTTCTGCCCTCCAAATCCCTGCTCCCGCTTGGTCCGTGGATCGCACAGGTGCTGGCGACTGCGATGAGCAAGAGCGACCAACCCGTGGTCACCCTTTGGGATGCGCCACTGTTGCCGAGCTATCCGCCCGATCGGATCTTCGTGCACCTGCAAGCCGACGACGACGCGCCCGCGATCCCCTCGGAACAGATCGAGGCCCTGCACATCGCCGGACAGCCCTATATCCAGATTGCCGTGCGCGACCGCCATGAATTTGGCGCCGAGATCTTCCGCTGGGAAATTGCCGCGACGGTCGCGGCGCTGGTTCTAGCTGGAATGCCCCTCCCGGTCGCGGAGCCCACGGGCGAACCCGATCAGGCTGTCTCCCCAGCCTAGTCGCGTGGGCGAGGCCGCGCGAAGCGCGGGGGAGGCAGGGCGGGTGGCGGGTGCCACGGGTGGAGCGAGCCGCCGAGCTCTCGGGACCCACCTCCCACCCTGCACACCCCTCGGGCCTTCGGCCCTCGCCCTCGTCGGCGCGCACCATCGCGCGTGGCCTCGCGAAGCGCGGGGGAGGCAGGGCGGGTGGCAGGTGCCACGGGTATGGAAACCCTTTCAGGGTTTCCATATCAACTGACCGCTGGCCAGCCGGCCAGAGCGCGCGGCGAGTGTCCGGATTTCGGACGGCTCGTCTGGCCAGCGGCCAATCGCGTGCGCAAAACCTTGGAATGGCGTAGGCACGCACCTTGCTGTGAGGCAGGGCATGCGTACTTTCATCGTTGTCGCGAGTCTCTGTTTCTTCGGTCTTCCCTTGCCCGCCCGTGCGGCCTTCATCCAGGTTCTGCCGGGTTCGATCGAGCGCGTGGTCGCCGCCGGGGATCACGTCGCCGTGCTTCGCGGGGGAACGGTTTTCGTCTTGCACGAGGACGGAACTCTACTCGGCCGCAGCGGGAAGCCGGACGACGACCCTTTGCCCGTTGGCTCGGTCGCGCCGAAACAAGAAGCTGAGCACATGCTCGATCTCCTCGACGTGGCCGAGATCGACCGCGGCACCGACGCCAGCGACGACCTGCTCGACCAGGAAGAGCGGCTCGCTCAGCGACGGCGCGCCCGTCCCAGTGTGGTCCAGCCAACCGAGCTTTCCGAACCGCCACTGGCCGTGGCGGCAAGTGCCAGCGACATCTGGATCGCCGGTCAGCACGGGGTCTTTCACGTGGGCGCTGACGGTACCCCTTTGCGTGTGTCCGGCCGCGAGGGCTGGGGCGCACCGCTCGCAGCCGCCGGGCCGGGCCTGCTCGCTAGCAAGGGAACCAGTCTGGCACTCCTCACGGCGGCTGGACCTCGCCGCCTCGTTCAGCTTCCCGCGCCCGCGCGCAGGGTTGCCCTGTCCGCAAGTGGACAGCGCCTGGCCTGGACAACACCCACGGGAATCGCCTGGGTGCTCGATTCGGCAAGTCCGCAAGATTTCGATCTGGACAGCCCAGCCGCCGATCTGACCTATTGCGGGGAGACCCTTGTCCTCTTGCTCGCCGATTCCGTGCTCGTGGTTCCACCCGATGGGCAACCAGAAACACGCGCTTACGACATCCAGGCGCAACGCTTGATCTGCCACGAAGGCCAAGCGCTGCCGTGGCTGGCCGTGGGGGAACGCCTCTTGGCATCGGTGGACCAAGGACGGCGATGGGAAGCCGTTGCGACACCGGTGGGGGTGGCCCTGGTCGACGTGGCGGTATCCACGCATCACTTGTGGCTAGCCACACGTGAGGGTCTCTTTGCCTCGGCCGATGAACAAGCACCCGCGACAAGAACAACCGGCCGGCGGGTCCACTCCAGTCGTGGCACGTGGCTGTCCTGGATGCCGATGCCCAAGGTGTCGGTGCGCGCGGCCGCGACCATCGTCCCCGGCGGTCATCAATTGGAAGCGCTTGCGTTCGCGGCCTTCCCCTTGAACAGCCGAACGATCCCCGTGGTCGCCGCCGCGCTATCGGAAGACGCTGCTTCTGAACCTGAGCTTCCTTCGCCGCAAACACGTCGCGTGGAGCGCGCCGTGGATCTCCGCGATCCCGACGAAGACTGTCTGCCGCTTTCCAGGCGCAAGGCCGTTGAACTTGCCATGTCCGAACCCGAGCGGGCTCGCTCCTATGTGACGCGCGCGGGTCATGCAGCCTGGTTGCCCGAGCTTCGGGTTCTCGTGTCGCGACGCTATGGCCGCAGCGAGTCGCTAGACATCAATGGCTCGTCGACGGCACTCACTTCCCCTCTTGGGATCGACACCGTAAATGACATACGATACGAGGCACGAGCCACCTGGGATCTCGGCAAATTGGTCTTTGCATCCGAGGAACTCGCAGCACAGACGCAAGCAATGCACATGGCTGAACTTAGACGAGATATCGAGGCGACCATGAACCGGCTCTACTTCGAGCGCCGAGGTCTGGTTCTCGACTTGTCCGATGGCCGGCGAGAAAACGCGCGCCGCCGCCTGCGTGCAAGCGAGATCGAGGCCGAGCTCGACGCCATGTCGGCAGGCGCGTTCGCCGCGTGCGTGTCTGGCAAAGCAGACGCGCGTTCGAGTTCAGCCGGCCTTCGCCCGACAGGAGAATGATGTCCGAACCCAGCGAGAATCTCCGCCGCTATCCGCGCTTCCAAGTCGACGTTCAAGCCAATGTTCGCACCGTCGACGGTCGGAAGCTGATCGCAAGAACGCGCGACCTTTCCCGCTCGGGCATTTGCCTGGTCACCACCGAGGACCTGGGCTCCGGCGCGAACCTGGGCATCGAACTCGTGTTGCTTTTGGGGCCGACTTCTTCTTCAGAGCCCCTTGCCTTGCGCGCGCGCGTGGTCTGGTGCACGGCCATTGCCGGGGCCTACCAGGTCGGCGCCATGTTCGACGGCCTCTCCGCGAAAGAGTCCGCCTTCCTCGACATGTTCCTGCGCTATCTCGACGGTTCCATCCTGCCCGCGGGCGCGGAGATGGAGGCGATTGAGGACGGCGAAGAATCGCCAGCCAGTGAAGAAAACTCCGGGTCGCCCTCGCCCGACGTCAAAGACGATCCATTTAGGTCATAGGATTTTCGCAGGAGATCCTGTCTGCGTCGCACGCGACAGGATCGCTTGCGCCACGCGGGCGCCGTCGATGGCGGCGCTGACGATGCCGCCGGCGTAACCGGCGCCTTCACCCGCGGGATAAAGGCCAGAGAGCGAAGGAGATTGCAGGGTGACGGGATCGCGCACGATGCGCAGCGGAGCGCTGGTCCTCGTCTCCGCCGCCACTAGTACGGCATCCTCGTGCAAGAATCCGCGCAGCCGCCGCGTGATGCCTTGCAGACCTTCGCGCAGCGACGCCGTGACGAAGGCCGGAAATATCTCATCCAGCCTGCGAGCAACCACGCCCGGATGGTAGCTCGTGGCCGGCAAGGACGAACTGGATCTGCGGGCGAGAAAATCCGCGAGACGCTGCGCTGGCGCCCGAAATCCGCCACCACCCGCGGTGAAAGCCGCGCGTTCGATCCGGCGCTGAAAGTCGATGCCAGCGAGTTGGCCGAGCGATGCCTCACCGTAGTCCTCCGGCCGGAGCGCTACGACCAAGGCGGCGTTGGCATGGGGCGAATCGCGCCGCGAGAGACTCATCCCGTTGACCACGACACCTTCGGGCTCGGTGGCCGCGGGAACGATGAACCCGCCAGGACACATGCAGAAGCTGTACACGCCACGATCTGCCCCGTTCGCGCTGACCTCGTAGAAGGCCGGCGGCAAGCGTGGATCGCCCGCGGCCTTGCCGTACTGGAGGCGATCGATGACCGGCTGTGGATGTTCCAAGCGCACGCCTACCGCGCTGCCCTTGCGTTCGAGCGCGACGCCTGCGGCCGCGGCCCACGCATACACATCGCGCGCGGAATGCCCGCAGGCGAGAACCATCGCGTCCGCGGGAAGCTCATCACCGTCGGAGGTGCGTACCGCACAAACACGTCCATGCTCGACGACAACATCGGCGAGTGCGGAGGAAAACTTGTAGATCACACCGCGACTCTCCAAAAATATTCGCAGCGCCGTCAGCACCTTGGGCAACTTGTTCGAACCCACGTGGGGTCTTGATTCAATGGCGATATCCGGTTCGGCGCCGAAGCGGATCAGATCGGCCAGCACGCCGTCCACGGCCTTGCGATCCTTGGTGCGCGTGTAGAGCTTTCCGTCCGAATAGGTGCCGGCGCCGCCCTCGCCAAAACAGTAGTTCGAATTCGCATCAAGGCGACCGCGTTGCACGCTCGCCAGATCGTGACGTCGCGGTTGCACGGGCTTTCCGCGCTCGAGAATCGTCGAGGGCACGCCTGCCTCTGCAAGACGAAGCGCGGCCCATGAACCCGCGGGTCCCGAACCCACGACGACAATGCGAGGTTTGGCAATCGAAGTTGGCCACAGCGACGGTGCGGGTTCAGCCACGCGATTCTCGTCGCGTTCGCCGTCGCCGAAGATCTCCACGCGCAAGCGATGGCCAAGAGCGTGCGCCTTGCGCGCGTCGAGCGAGCGACGAAGCACGCGCAGCGCACGCAACTCTTCGCGTGGAATTCCGAGTGTGCGCGAGAGCAGCGACGGAAGAGGTTCATCGCTTGCATCGAGTGGAACGAAAACGTCGACGATTCTGCCCATGACCAACAGGTGCTCTGCCGATGAACTTAGGTGAATCGATCTTTTCGTGCCACGCGGAAAAGTTTTTTGTGGTTGACGGAATGCCGGTGGCAAAGTAAAGATAATTTTTCGACCGAATCAATTCCCTCCGGGCTTCGCCGCTGGCGGACCGGTGTTGAGATACCGGCGACCACGCCGACGCAGTGACAGCTTCCAGGTTTTCAAGGATTCTGAGTGTTTCTAGCCTTCGGTCAGACTTCGGTTACGCATGCCATCGCCGCATTCGCTGGCTTGATGGCGTTTCCGCTTGCCGTGCCGACCCATGACGCGGAATCGAGCGGCGCAGTGGAAGGCAAGACTGAAGCCAAAGCCGCCAGCGACCACGCAACCGACGTGCCCAGCGCATCCTGCCTTGCGACGACCATCTGCGAAGTCAAGGATCGTGTGCGCTGGCGAACGTCTGCGTGGAAGCCCGTCTATTGCGAACAGATCGCGAACGCGGTTCTCGATTCATCGAAGCGGCACGCGGTTTCTCCGTCGCTGATTCTCGCCGTGATGATCAACGAAAGCGACATGAATGAAAAGGCGTTCCGCACGACGCTCAAGAAGGGCCGCGTCTACGCGAAGGACGGCGGGCTGATGGGAATTCGTTGCATCGTCGACAAACGCGGGCATTGCACGAACGGCAACGTGCGGGGCATGGCCTGGTCGGAAGTGATGGATCCGGTGACTAACATCGACATCGGTGCTCGCGAGCTCGCCCACTGGCGCAATGGCGGCGGCATTACCAATGTGACGGTTCGTTTGCGCAACAGCGACGGTGTGATGCGAACCAAGCTGAAGCACGTGCCGTGCACACACAAGACGCACGCATATTGGGCCCACTACAATCACGGTCCTCGCTACATCGATCGCGGACCCGCACGCCACTATCCCCATCGCATCGCGGTTCTCTACTACGCGCTGGCGCGCGCGATGAACATGGACACCTCCGCGTTGACCTCGATGCGATTGACCATCACCGATCCTGGCAAACGCCCGCGCACCGCCGATCATCCCGTCGAGGCACGCTACCAGAAGCTGTGCCAGGCCATCCGCGGCGTGGGCCCGGTCTGCACGGATCGATCAACGGCGCAGCTTCACCACGATCGATCGAACTGACCTGAGCGCGAGCTTCGCCTGCGGCCGAAGGCTCCAGGCGAGAGGCTCCAGGCGGGAGGCTTCAGGCGGGAGGCTCCAGGTTCACTGGCATAGCCTCCAGCCTCCAGCCTCCAGCCTCCCTACGTCTTTGGCGTCAGCGTGAGCTTCTGAGTCACCACCACGGATTCGCCGGCAAAGGGCGGGAATTTCCAGCGCCCTACGGTGGTGCGAACACATTCCGTCATCTCGCTATCGACCTGGGGAGACAGGTTCATGGTCTGCACGATTCCTGTGGGCTTCACCGTGATCTCCAGCAGCACGCCGAGGCCGGACTGCATTTGCAGCGCTGAACTCTTCTTGAGCGCGCGCTCGTAGCACTTCTGCAGAGCCTGCGCGCCTTGCCTGACCACGCGGCTGGCCTCTTTGGGATTGAGATCGCCCTTGCCCAGCACGATGTCGCCGTCTTCTCCCCCGCGCTTGCTCTTGATCTCGGCGATGAGATTGAGCACGTCCGGATCCGTGAGCTGCACGCGCGCCGGATTGGACATGGCCTGCGCGAGCTTTTGTTTGAGCTCGGCGTTCTGGGTCTTGAGGTCGTTGACATCCTTCTTGCACGCCACGACCTTGTCGTTGGCTTCGTTGAGACGGCTGGTCAGCGCCGCATCGTCGCCGTCTTTGCATCCCACCAGCGAAAGCATGCCCAAGAAAGCTGCGGTCAAGGTTCGTTTTGGCGTTTCCACGTGTTCCTCTTTCAGATCCGAACTTCAGATCTAGCCTGCCAACAGTACAACGCAACCCTGGCCTGCGCGCAAGGTTCTCGAACTATCGACAGGCGGCGTCCCCGGCTTGAACCCTCGCCGGTGAAGGCCCTGGCAGCTACCGTTGCTTGGCTTCTTCGTCGCTGAACTCGACTTTGCCGGTGTACTTGGGACCCTTCCCGCGCAGCCAGAACTTGGTTTGTGCCAGCACGCGCGTCCCGGACTCGATGGTCATCAGGTACTGCTTGTTGGTCTCGAACTCCGGCTTGGCCACGGTGATGCTGGCCGAAAAGATACGGCTGCCGCGCTCCCGCGTATATTGCTCGTCGCCTGCCACGAATTTCTGCGAGCCCATGCCAATCTCCCAGAACTTCACCGTGATCTCGTTGTCGTTGAGCGGTCGCGCGAAAAACGCGATGTACTCGAACTTCCACACGGCCACATCGTTGCCCTTTTCTTCCATGGGCCACACCTTCTCGATGGAGGAACGGTGGATCGCCTGCACGAACGCGCCTTCGGAGGAGAAGCGGGTGGGCAAGCGGTTTTCCGTGATGATGATTCTTCCCTTGAAGACATCTTCAGGTTTCGCCGCCACAGCCACTGAAGAGACCAGGACCGTTCCAAGGAGGACCGCCGTAACACGATTGAACTTCGACATCTCTACCCTCGTGTGATTGTTCGAGGACTAAATCTAGCTTCTTTTGGGGCAGGAAGAACAGGGCTTTTTTGACGGCGGGCCGCGCCCTGCTAGCTTCTTCTATAATGTCGCGCGCTTTGGAGGCAAAGGAAGCACTGCCGGCGGTGCTCGTCGATGGCATGATTCCGCCAGCCAGCGCCGACTATCTGGCGGCCATGACCGAAGCGCAAAGGCTGGCGACCGTGGCTGGGCGTGGGTTCACCAGCGTCGATGTCCTACTCGGAATGCTTCACGCCGGTGGCGCCGCCGCACGCTTGCTGACCGAGCGCGGTGCTACCTCGACCACGATCGAGATCCTGGGCAGCAAGGTTCGGCCCGACTACGGCGTGGATCCCGCGGCCGTGGCCCTGGCCAGCCAGGAAATCGCACTCGGGCTCTCCGCGGCGCAGACAACCTCGCTTCACCTGCTGCTGGCGCTCCTGCGCGGCGGTGGCTCCGCGGCCCTCACCTTGAAGTCGGCTGGCGTCGACCCCGCCAAATTGCGCGGTGTCGTCATGCGCATGCTGACCGGACCGGGCAACCTGCACGAGCGCAGGTTTTCGCGCGACCCGACCGCCCCAGCTCCGGGCCAGTCGGCACCAAGCACGGGAGAAATCGCGGCGCCTTTGCCATTGGTCGGCCACGACGTGACGGTCGCTGTTCTGGATGCGACGGTCCGTGCCGAGCTGGAACTTCGTCCCGTGGACCCGCCGCACGTGCCGGTCCTCTATCGCGAGCGCGAGGTCGGCCGTCTGCTCGACCTTCTGCAGGCGAAGACGGCACGCATAATCGCCATTGTCGGTGATCCCGGATCGGGCCGCTCTGCCCTGCTCTCGGCACTGTCAGCATCGAGCCTCCAGCCTCCGGTCTATCCCGCTGGCGACATGGGCGCACCAACTTCGGCCGGCGCCCTCCTGCAAGCCCTCCACCGCCGCGCTCCTGATCAGGTGCCCATTGTTCTCGAAGGCGCGGCCTGGCTCGGGCCCGAGGGTGGCGACGGGGTGTTGCAACTACTCGCGTGCGCTGGTGCCGGACGGCGCTGGATCCTCTGTCTGACGCCCGCCGATTTGCGGCGCATCGAACTCGCAGCCCCCGACCTTGGCAATGCACTCGAGACGGTGCTGCTCCCGATCCCGGAGCCCGCCATACTGCGCGAGATGGTCGAAACCGGGCTAGACGCCCTGGCGGGCGAGAGTGGCGTCGGGTTTGCCCCGGATGTGGCGCCCGCCCTGCTGCGCCTTTCCCCGCGCTATCCCTGCGAGCGCGCGCAGCCGGGGCGCGCTCTTGCCATTGCCGAAGTCGCGTTGGCACGCGCTCAGCGCATGTCCGAGGACGAGGTTTCGGCGCGCGACATCGCCGCCGTGGTCGGGGACGCCTCCGGGGTGCCCGCGAGCCAGCTGCTGCGCGACGACGACGATCGCTTCCGCACCCTCGAAGAGCGACTCGCCGACCGTGTCGTCGGTCATGTCGAGGCGCGGGCCAAGATCGCATCGGTGCTACGCCGGAGCTACGCTGGATTCCGCGGCCGCAAACCCTTGGCGTCCTTTCTTCTGCTGGGACCGACGGGCGTGGGCAAGACCGAGACGGCGCGCGCGATTGCCGAGGCGCTCTTCGACGGCGAATCAGCCCTGGTGCGCATCGATCTCTCCGAATACAGCGAGGCCCATTCCATTGCCCGGCTCATCGGTTCGCCCCCCGGCTACGTGGCCCACGAAGACGGCGGCCAGCTCACCGAGGCCATCCGGCGGCGACCGGCGGCCGTGGTCCTGCTCGACGAGCTGGAGAAGGCCAACCGGGAAGTCCTGCTCTTACTGCTCCAGATCCTCGAGGACGGCAGACTTACCGACGGGCGCGGCCGCACGGTCGACTTCTCCTCGGCGGCGGTGGTCATGACCTCCAACCTTGGCAGCGAGTGCTACCGACGCAAGAGCACGCCCACGGCCAGCACCATCCTGGCCTTGGCCCGCAGTCGACTGCCGCCGGAGCTTTGGAATCGCATCGACGAGGTGCTCTGCTACGCCCCACTTTCGGAAAGCGAGCTGGCCGCTGTCGTGGTGCGCATCGCTCGCGATTCGAGCCAGCGCTTGCACGCCGAGCGCGGCATCGCCTTTGCCATCGACGACCGCGTGATCGCACAGGTCTTGCGCCTGGAAACCGATCGCAGCCTTGGGGCCCGTCCTCTACGCCGCGCCTTCGAACGCCTGGTGGAAGGCCCGCTGGCCAATGAAATCGTGGCCGGGCGCCTTCACCAGGGTGCGCGCCTGCGCATCGCTTGCAACGCCGCCGGAACGCTCGACATCAGAAGCGTTGCTTGACCGGGCGGTACGACTACGTCCAGGCTTTCTTGAGCAGCCAGGTTTTCACCGCCTGGGTCAGCGCCACGTAGCAGATGACGGTGATGAAGAGGAACGGCCAGTAGAGGCCAGGCAGGGGCGTGAAGCCCAGCGCCCCCGCAACGGGCGAGAACGGCAAGTAGAGCCCGGTGGCCATCACGAGCAGTGTCGTCAGCGTCATGGGCCAGCTCGCGCGGCTTTGCACGAGAGGCAGCTTGTTGGTGCGAATGACGTGGATGATGAGCGTCTGCGTGATCAAGGACTCGACGAACCAGCCGGTCTGAAACAGCGACGCGTGCGCCGGGTCGTTGGCCCCGAACACGAAGTACATCAACAGATACGTCGTGTAGTCGAACACCGAGCTGCACGGCCCGATGAGCAGAATGAACCTGGTGATGTCGTTCATCGACCACGGCCGGGGTCGCGTGGTCTGCTCGGGGTCGACGTTGTCGGCGGGAATTGGTACCTGCGAAAAATCATAGAGCAGGTTGTTGGTCAGGATCTGGATGGGCGCCATGGGCACGAAGGGCAAAAAGGCGCTGGCCCCCACCACCGACAGCATGTTGCCAAAGCTGGAACTGGCGCCCATGCGGATGTATTTGAGGATGTTGGTGAAGACCTTGCGGCCTTCGAGGACGCCGTCGCCGAGCACGAGCAGGCTCTTCTCCAGCAGTACGAGGTCGGCGGATTCCTTCGCGATATCGACCGCCGAGTCCACGGAAATGCCCACGTCGGCGGCGCGCAAGCCAGGGGCATCGTTGATGCCGTCGCCCAAGAATCCCACCACGTGCCCCTTGCTCTGCAAGGCCAGGATGATGCGCTGCTTGTGGGCGGGGGCCAAGCGCGCGAACAGCGTGGTGCGCTCGACGACGGCCGCTAGGTCGGCGTCGGACATGTTCTCGATCTGGTTGCCCAGAAGTACGTGATCGGTGGGGATGCCGACCTCGTGGCAGATCTTCTTGCTCACCAGCTCGTTGTCGCCGGTGAGCACCTTGACCGATACGCCATGCTCGCGCAGCGCCGCGATGGCCGGCATGGTGGTTTCCTTGGGCGGATCGAAGAAGGCGATGTAGCCGCGCAGAACCAGGTCGCATTCGTCTGATTTCGCGTAGGCCGGTTTGCGATCGAGGTCGCGGTAGGCGATGGCGAGCACACGGAAGCCGTCGGCGGACAGGCGACGGTATTCCTCGCGCAGATCCTCGATGAGCACGGTTTCCATGGGCAGGGTTTCCCCGTCGTACTCGAACTCGGTGCAGCGCTTGAAGACCTCCTCGGGGGCGCCCTTGCAGATGAGGCGGGTCTTGCCCTCGGGCGTTTCGACGATGACCGACATCAGCCTTCGGGCGAAATCGAACGGGATTTCGTCGAGCTTGTGATGGGCGGGCACTTTGAACTGGTCGTGGATTTCCTCTTTGTGGGCCAGCACCGCGCGGTCGAGAACGTTCTTGAGCCCGGTCTGAAAGTGGCTGTTGAGGTAGGCCAGCATCAGGACGTCGTCGTCCTCGTCGAGCTGAACGTCGCAATGCTTTTCGAGCACCACGCGATCCATGGTCAGGGTGCCGGTTTTGTCCGTGCACAGGACATCCATGGCGCCCAGGTTCTGGATGGAGTTGAGGCGCTTGACGATCACCTTCTTCTTGGCCATCGCGATGGCGCCCTTGGACAGGCAGACCGTCACGATCATGGGCAACATCTCGGGCGTCATGCCCACGGCCACGGCCAGCGCGAAGAAGAAGGCCTCGTGCCAATTGTGCCGCGTGAACCCGTTGATGAGAAACACCAGCGGGACCATTACGATCATGAAACGGATCATCAGCCAGGTGAAGCGGCTGACGCCCTTGTCGAAGCTGGTTTGCACGCGCTGGCCCGAGATGGCCTTGGCGATGCTGCCGAGGTAGGTGTTGCTTCCCGTACCGACCACCACCGCGGTCGCGGTCCCGCTCTCGACGCTGGTGCCCAGAAAACAGATGTTCTTGAGTTCGAGCGGCGAGCCAGCGGCCGAGGTCTCGCGGGCGTCGAACTTCTCAACCGGCATGGACTCGCCGGTCAGGCTGGCCTGGATGATGAACAGATCCTTGCAGGACAAGAGGCGCACATCGGCCGGGATCATGTCGCCCGCCGCGAGCCTGACGATGTCGCCCGGCACCAATTCGGACAGCGCGATTTCGCGCGCCTTGCCGTCGCGAACCACGGTCGCGGTCACCCGGATCATGGCCTTAAGCTTCGCCGCCGCAGTGTCGGCGCGCGCCTCCTGAACGAAGCGCAGGGCCACGCCTAGAAGCACCATCAGCAGCATGACGATGGCGGCGCGGAAATCGCCCGTGGCGGCCGACAAAATCGCAAGAAGCGACAGCAGGATGACCAGCGGGTTGAGCACCGCCATCAGGAGCAAGTCGCGCCAGCTGTGGCCTTCTTCTTGCGCGACCGCGTTCTGACCGTGCTGCTCCAGGCGCTGCTCGGCCTCCTCTTGGGACAGGCCGCTCGCGGACGTTGCGTGCCTGGAGAAGAGCATCTCGCTGTCCGCGGCGGCGGCCTCGATGAGACGCGCGGAGATCCCGGCAGCCACGGCGGCTCGCCCTGGCTGCACCAGACGCTTGGGAAGAATGGATGGTAGCGAGAAGGGGTTTCGCATAAGCCACTCGGTAACTGCATTCACGGTTCCGTGGTTTCACAGAATCGTGACAATCCGGACCAACTACCCGCCGCTGCCCCGCACCGAGGTCAGTATAACCATCGCGTCCATCGCGCAACCTATTTCGACCCACGAAATGCCACCGGGAATGTTTGCTCCTTGCGATATAGTTGCACCGGGAACACCATGTTCGATCACGATCACGGCGCGCACGACCATTTTGCCGGCCATGGAGGCGCTGGAGCCGAGAAGAACCGTGTGGCCCTGGTTTCGGTTCTGGCCGCATTGGTCCTGACGGGGACCAAGGTGGTCGTGGGGTTCTGGACGGGAAGTCTAGGGATCCTCGCCGAAGCGCTCCACTCTGGGCTCGATCTGATGGCGGCCCTGGTGACCCTGTGGGCGGTGCGGGCCAGCAGCCGTCCGGCGGACAAAGAGCACGCCTACGGCCACGGCAAAATCGAGAACCTATCCGCCCTGTTCGAAACCATGCTGCTGCTCGTGACCAGCGTTTGGATCATCAAGGAGGCCATCGAGCGACTGTTCTTCCGCGCTCAGGTCCACGTGGACGCCAATCTGTGGTCCTTCCTGGTAGTCATTCTCTCGATCGCCGTGGACTACTCGCGCTCACGGGCCTTGCTTCGCGTGGCCAAGAAGTACGACAGCCAGGCGCTGGAAGCAGATGCCCTGCACTTCTCGACAGACATCTGGTCCTCGGTGGTGGTTCTGATTGGACTCGTCGGTGTCCTGGTCGCGCATGCCTTCGACATCCCGTGGCTGGCCAAGGCCGACGCGGTGGCCGCCTTTGGCGTGGCCCTGGTTGTCGTGCTCGTGAGCGTCAGGCTGGGCAAGAAATCCGTCAACGACCTTCTTGACACCGTGCCCTCGGACCTGGCCTCGCGGATCGCCAGCTTTGCCCAGGTCGCGGGCGTGCGCGAGGTCAGGCAGGTGCGCGTGCGGCGCAGCGGCCCCGAGCTCTTCGTCGACCTGATCCTCGTCGTGGACCGGGCCGAGTCCTTGCAGCGCAGCCACGAGATCGCTTGCGGCGCCGAGGCAGCCATCAAACGCGAGTTGCCCAGCGCCGACATCGTCATTCACGTAGAACCGGCCGAAGGCTCGGGGGAAGATTTACTGACCGCCGCGCGCCGAATCGCGGCCTCGCACGACGCCGCCGCTCATAACCTCCTCGTCTACGAGGAAGACGGCCTTCTCGTGCTCGAGATGCACCTGGAGATGCAAGCCGATCTGCCCTTGTCGCAGGCCCACCGCAGGGCACTCGAGATCGACCAGGAGTTGCGCCAGACCACCCCACGACTTGCACGCGTGGTCACCCACGTCGAGCCAGCGGGCGGCGCACGTGCCACGACTCTGGCCACGCCCGAGGAAACTGCGCAGATACAGGCAGCCCTGGCACGCGTTCCCGAGTTCGCCTCGCGCGGCATTGCACCCCAGAACATCGAAATCAGGCGTTCTGGGTCTGAATTCTCTCTCTCTTTCCGCTGCGTCATGCCGGCGACCACCTCGATCAAGGACGCCCACGATTTCACCGAGAAGATCGAGCGAACCCTGCGCAGCCAAGTGCAGAATCTCGGGCGAGTGATGGTGCGAACCGAGCCCGCGGACTAAACTCCCGCACCCCGCCCGCCGACAAACTTCCGCATCATCCGCTTGCATCCGATTGAATCATTGGGGAAACTAGCCGCCGTCTTCCGGGCAGCTATCGTAGAAAAAGGAGTGTTCATGTTACGTTTTCGATACGCAGTGATGGTTGGCTCTCTCTTCGCATGTTCCCTGTTCGCCTGCGGCGACAAGCTGAACCCCAAAGGAAATGCTCCGACCACGGCCGGCGGAGCATCGGCTGGCGGGGCTACCGGTCAGGGTGGAACCACGGACATTGGCGGCGTCGATAGCGGCGAGTCTGAAGCCGGGGTTGCCATCGACGGGGGCGGCGGCGCCGGAGATGTCGGAGGTACCGCGGGCGGAAGCGGTGGCGCAGGCGGAAGCACGACCGCGACGGTCAGCTATTCGAAGACGATTGCGCCCATCATGGCTGCAAGCTGTGCGGTATCGGGCTGCCACAATTCCTCCGACAGGTTGCTTGGGTATGCCTTCGACACCTACGCAGGCCTCAAGGCCAACGTCGACGTGGCCAATAGCGCGATTCAAGACGGCAGCATGCCCATCTCCCCTGGCGCGGCCCTTACCGCGGCTGATAAGAAAAATTTCCAGGACTGGGTCACTGCAGGCTCGCCCAACAACTAGGTCAACCAGGTCAAAAAATGACAAACATCGCTCTCATCGTTCTTTCCCTGACCCTTGGCGCGGAATCCCCGACCGAGGGCTCTACCGGAGAAACCCAGTCCGCTGCCGCTGCCCCTGAGACAACCGAGACCATGCCCAAATCCAGCGAAGCACCCGTGCCGGTTCCCGCACCCGTGCCCGCTCCCGCACCCGTGCCGGCTCCCGCACCCGCGCCAGCACCCGTGGCCAAGCCGTCGGAAAGTGACATCGAGGTCCTCAGCGAAGTTGTGGATTTACAGGAAAGCCAGGATCCCGCCGCGGGTTGGTATGGCAAGGGATTCCCCGAGCCCATCCGCATCCTGGCCCTGCCCACCGCGCGAGTGGTTCGCAAGGGTGGTTTCGACTTCGTGATCGACCACCGATCCTCTACGCCTATCTATAATAAGGACAGCAAGCAGCCGTTCGCGGACATGTGGAACAACTTTCTGGGCTTCGACAGTTCTATCCAGGTCGGTTTCGGTTTGCGCTACGGCTTGGTCGACAATCTCGATGTCGGCGTCTACCGAACAGCAACCGCCCTATACTCAACCGACACCTACGAGTTCGATGCGCGCTATCAGGCGCTTCACCAGGAAGACATGGGCATCGACCTTGCCGGGCGCGCGGGCGTGACGTGGTTCTCGCAGCCCAGAGCCGAGGACGCCCACGGCTTTTACGGCCAGCTCTTGGCAACGCGACTCATCGCCAATCGCATCCTGATCTCGGCCGGAGCCCTCTACCACTCGAATTCGACCAACGACACCAAGTACAACCAGGACAAAAAGTGGTCCACCGCCGGCGCCCTCGGGGTCGAGGCGCGTCTTGCCGCTCCCGTCGCCGTCGACGCCGAACTCGTCTCGTGCGTCGCGGGCTACTGCTCGAAGAACCCGGCCTTTTCCGCGGGCGTAAAGTACTTCACCAACCGCCACACCTTCGCCTTGGTGTGCGGCAACACGCAGTACATCACCGCTGACGGCTACCTGACCAACACCGATCGCCAATGGAACAAGCTGGTCATTGGCTTCAACATCACGAGGGAGTACTAGTCATGTCGAATTGCCGCTGTTCTCACCAACCATCACCCTCGGCAAAGCAAGACGCCCCGGACCAGCCTTCCCGCCGCGGCTTCTTCGGAACCATGACTGGCATCGCCATCGCCTTGCTTGCCTGGCCCAAGATAGCCCTGTCCGCGGGCAAGCCCTGGATCGCCGTGCCGCTGTCCAAGGCGCCCAAGCTGCAAAAGGTCGGCGGCTCGATGGTCACCAAGATCCGTGGCAAGGAGTTGCTGCTGGTTCGCGACAGCGAAACCAGCGCGCATGCCTACGAGGCCAAATGCCCGCACGAACAGTGCGACCTGAACTACAATCCCGACATCGTCAAGATCGAGTGCCCCTGCCACGCCGCCGTGTTCTCCCTCGACGGCAAGGTCCTCGAAGGTCCGCCACCGCGCGCGCTGGAAACCTATCCGGCGCTCGTCGACGGCGAGCGGATCCTCTTCAATATCCCGGGTTGAACTTCTCTGATCTGAAATCCCGGTCCGGGGCGATTCATGAATCGCCCCTACAGCAGATTACCGGCCGAACAAGGCCACCTCGGCGCGCGGATCGGCGAGGTTTTCGAACGCAGCCGTCGGGTCGCACTCTTTGAGTTCGGCGATGTCGTGCATGCCGGTTGCTACCGCGATGGACTCGGCGCCGATGGCCTTGGCCCCGGCGATGTCCTTGGGGGTATCACCAATAACGACGATGCGGCAGTCTTCGATGGCAAGGCCCAGCTTGTTCGCGCCCCGGCGCGCGCCCGCCATCAGCAGCGTGGGGCGATCGATGGAATCGTCGCCGAAGCCGCCGAAGCTGAACCGGTGATAGATGCCGACGCAACCGAGCTTGATCTCGGCGCCCTTGCGGATGTTTCCCGTGCCCAGACCCAGCGCCACCTCCGGGCGCGCGTCCGCCATGTCCATGGCACGCGCCATCCCGTCGTGAATGCGGATGCGTGTTCGCGCAACTTCCTCGGCTAGCACCTCAAGGTAGAAGCGCAGCATGTCCTCCATCTCACGCTCCAGCTCGCTCTCGGGCAGGGACGACCGCCCGAGCGCCAGCAGTGCGTCGCGTACGATGGCCTTGTCGGTCATGCCTCCGAAGGAAAAGTTCAGGATCTCCTTGGTTCCATGGCGCAACTCGAACGCGCGTTCAATGGCACGCCTGCCGGCGCCACACGTCGTCACCAATGTGCCGTCAACATCAAACAACAGGACGGTTGGTTTCACGGCCGGTAAGCTGCCCCCCGCTCGCCAAGAATGCAAGAAACAACGAAAATGTCCGACCGCCGCTACCGCCAGACAGCGAGTCCAACCACGGCCAACGCAGCCGCCGCCAGAACCGCGCCGACCGCGATCGAATAGATCAGCGCGCGCGAGCGACTGGAGGGACCTTCCTTGGCGGTCGACACTGACCCCGACCGGCTGCGACGCTTGTGCGAATGGGCCGAGGTGTGCGTCGTGCGCTGCTGCCAGGTGGGCGCAGGTTCGCGCGGCAAGCGTTGGGTCGCGGCAGCGGGAACATCGCTGCCCGGGCGCTGGCTGCGCCACCCAGAGCTCTCGGGCCACTTCGCCTCGGCATCGGCGCGATTGTAGAAATCGTCGAATTGGCGCTGCCCCTCCGCGGAGGCCAGCGGAAACAGCGCCCGCCCAAGCTCGTGCACCGAAGGAAATCGGTCCTTCGGCCGCACGTTCATGGCGCGCTCGATGACGGCTTCGAATGCGGGCGGCAAGTCCGCGCGCAACTCGCGCGGCGGCCTGTGCCGGCCCTCGGTCACGTTGCGGAGCAAAGTGTAGATCGGGAGACCCCGCTGCGGCGTTTGCAATGTCACGCATTCGTACATGACTACGCCCAGGGAATACTGATCGCTGTGTTCGGTGACGTGGCGAAGGCCGGCCGCCTGCTCGGGCGAAAGGTATTGCGACGTGCCCACGATGTCTCCGGTTTGCGTGAGGCCACTGCTGGAAATGCCGCCCACTTTCGAGATTCCGAAATCGAGTACGCGGGCGGTTTCGTTCCCTTTCCAGTCCGGGCATAACAAGATGTTGCTCGGCTTGAGATCGCGATGAACGATGCCGGCCTGGTGGGCGGCGTGCACGCCCGCGCACACCGCCAGCATGATGTCCGCCACGCGTGGGAGCCCCAGCGGCCCCCGTTCGATGGCCGCCGCCAGGGTCTCGCCCTGCAAGAACTCCATCGCCATGTACGGGATCGCGCATTCAACATCGAAGTCGAAGATGCCGACCACATTGGGATGCACCAGCCGAGCAGCCGCCTGCGCCTCGATGGTGAATCGCTTGGCTGCCTTGCGCTTGCTCTTGAGCTCGCTCGACAGGATCTTCAGCGCGACCTTGCGATTGAGGCGTGCATCCAGGGCCTCGTACACCGTGCCCATGCCGCCTTCGCCAACCAGCCGAATGACCTCGTAGCGTCCGACTTTCGTGCCCGGCTCCAGCACCTCTCTGGGCAGAGCCACTTCGGCTACCGCCGCCTCGGCTGGCACAGCCTCGGCTGGCACAGCCTCTCCGGGTACACGTCGCCCGTGCCTCTCCTGCTTGGTAACGCCCGTGGAAACGTCCGCCCGTTCCACCTGTTCTTCGTCGGCCATGGTCGACCCCCGCACAAGTGCGGCCGGATACTATCGGCGAGCACAAATCCTTGCTAGCCCAAACCGCCAGACGCAATGCGCGCCGGATCCTGCAGTCCCTGACCAGCGCTGGCCCAAGATCCCCATTTCGAAGCAACCAACGCACGACAGATGGACAGGAGGAGGGGCGTGGAAACCCTTTCGCAGGTCAATATTCGGCATCGGAATGACACCTTCGCCGCTGCTATCGCGAGCGTATCGACGTGCACGTGACGGTGGTCACGCGCGGCAATCCCGTGCGGCCACATTCCGATATACGATTAAGCCCATGAGATTAGCCCTGACGATTCGCATGAACTCCATGATTCTAGTGTTCGCTGTGAGCTGCGGTGGCGGAGGTCTGGCTACGAGAATCGATGGCTCGGCCGGTGGCACCAGTGCCGGTGGCACCAGTGCCGGTGGCACCAGTGCCGGTGGCACCACGACTGTCCAAGGTGGAAACGGCGGCGCGGGTGGTTCGGCTTCTGTCACCGACGGTGGAGCCCTTGGAGGCACAGGTGGCGTCTCGGGCACAACCGCTTGCACGAAGACCGAATGCTTCGCCGATTTTCCCTGTTCCGTCGGGGGAGTGTCTTCAACATGCGTATCCGGTGACCCTAGCGCCATTGAGGTCGGTCATGATGTCAGCTGTGCGGAGGTTTGCGGAACACCTTGTTGCTCAGGCGGAGGTTGCAGGATGGCGACAGAGTCATGCTCCACCAACGAAGTGTGCGCATACCAGACCTCCAGTTCTTCAAGCTACAGACGCACCGCCGCTTGCGTGGCCCTTTCCGACACCTGTGGTGGGGCCGAAGGCAACATCTGCCCAACCGGACAGTATTGCGAGTTTTTCGGGGCTTCTTGTGGAATCGGCTCCGCCGATTGTCTTCCCACAGGGGTCTGCGACTACACCAACCGCGGGGGGTATGGCACGTGCCAGCCGCTTCCCAGCGACGCAGAATGTAGTCTTCATCTCGATTACCCAGTCTGCGGCTGCGACGGAATCACCTACGCAAATGACTGCGCGCGGATGACAGCAAACACCGCTCTGGCCCACGCGGGCGCCTGTCCGTAGCCAGTCGCCGTCGCGGGCGCGGAGAGGAACTCACCTTCAACGCTACGGTACGCGAATCGGCTGGACCCATGCCTCGCGGCCCTGCCCGTCCTCGATGACTGCTCGCAGGTAGCCTGACGGCGCCTTGGCGAGGTCGAAGCGGGCGCTGCGGCCCTGACCGCGCCCGAGCACCTGCCCACCAGTGCCGATGAACTTGAAAGCATGTGGGCCGGGAGAGGCAGCGGCGACGTCGATAGTGAGGGCACCGCTGGCAACCTCGGCGCGCTCGATCAGCACGCCGCTTGAAGCGTAGAAATCTCCGCGCACAAGCGCGGCGCGGATCTCCCCGGCCTCGAGCGCTGCGCGCACCATCACAAAGCCTCGCCCGCCCGTGAAGACGTGCTGGCCGCGCGCCGCCACCTCGACGGCATCGAAGTAGTGGTGGGCGTCGTCGGTGGCGGTGCCGTAGAGCCAGCCTCCGCTGGAAAGCACACGATCCCACATTTCCTCGGTCGACGGATGGGTTGCATCGCCGGCGTTGCCCGCGTCGAATGAGCCGTTGGCGACCTCGAAGAATCGCAACCCGTGATCGCGCGTGGCGTGCAGTCACGCAGGTTCTGCGTCAGTTCGACCCCCGAGAGCACGAGCGGCGACGACGATTGGATGACCGGCCCGGTTCTATTGTGGTCGGTGAAGACGATGAAATCGAAGCCGTGCTCGCGATACCAGCGAACCACCTCGTCGGGACGCGTGTGACTATCGCCGGACCGCGAAGAGTGGAGGTGAAGCTGCCCCTTCAAATACCGCGCCGGCTGCCGCGGCGGGATGGACTTTCGCTCGCGGCAGCCCCCAGCCATTGACAGGAAGATGAAGAGGAAAAGCCAACATCCTCGCATGCGCCAGCCATTGTACCGAATTCCGGCCAGGAAGAATTGCCGAAGAACCGCACAGTGGAATCAATACCGGCAACCCCAATTACCGGTCGTGCGCATCCCAACACTTGTCATTTCTCTGAAGTGGACTATCAGCCCGCCGCCTTCAGTGCCGGCGCCTCGCGCACGACTTCACCGTGGCAGATGGTGCGGTTGCGGCCGGCGTGTTTGGCGGCGTAGAGGGCCTTGTCGGCGCAGGCGATGACGTCTTGCTTGGACTTGCCGTCGTCGGGATAGACAGATACGCCGAGGGAGAGGGTGGCCTTGAAGGGGCCTTTGCTTGATTCGAAGGTTTGCGCCGAAACTTCTTCGCGAATGCGCTCGGCGAGCTGGCGCGCCCCCGCCCTGTCCGTGCCTTCCAGCACCAGGGCGAATTCCTCGCCACCGTAGCGGGCCACGATGTCGATCTTGCGCGCGCTGGCTTTGAGGATGGCGGCCACGCGCTTGAGCACGGCATCGCCCGTGGGGTGGCCGTAGGTGTCGTTGACCTTCTTGAAGTGGTCGATGTCGGTGAGAAGCATGGCCACGCGGAACTTGTGCCGGTCGGCGCGGCCGAGCATGGCCGAGAAGCGCTCTTGGAAGGTGCGGTGGTTGACCAGGCCGGTGAGACCGTCGGTAGTGGCCTGCTCTTCCAGCGACTGCACCATGCGGCCGTTCTGCAGCGAAATGGCCACCTGGTTCGCCACCACGCCCAGCATCTCCCGCCGATCGCTGGCGAACGCGCCCGGCCGCCGCGCTGCCACGGCGAAGGTGCCCAGGACTTCGTCTTTCACAAGAAGCGGCAGCACGTACAGCGACTCGAAGCCCTTGATGCGCTCGCCAGCATCGAAGATGTGCGTGTCGTGGCGGTCGCGCCATTCACCGCTCGCGGGCAGGGCCAGCTTGTTCTTCACCACCATGCTGGCCACTGAGGTGGCGTCGCGATGCCGCGTGCCCGCGAGGGCGTCGCCGCCCTCGCCTACTGCCAGGTTGATGACGTGGCTGCCGTCGCGCTTGTCAAATTCCGAGATGGCGACGAAATCGAAGTCGCACACGCCGCGCGCGCCCTCGACGGCGGCGGCGTAGATTTCTTCCAGGGTCAGCGCGCGATTGAGCGCGGTGGAGGCGCGGTAGAAACGCTCGTGTTCGTGCTTCGAGCGCTCGACGGCCTGGAACACCCGCTCGGACTGCACGATGCGCATGATTTGCGCCGCCGCGGCCGAAAACAATTCGACCTCGGCCGCGGTGAACGCCGGCCCAGTGGCGCGATCGCCCACCAGCAGGCCGCGCAGGGTCTTGCCCTCGAAGATCGGGACGCCAACAAAAGCAGAGACTTCCTCCGGCCCCTGGTAGTAGGGCAAGAGCGCTGCCTTGGGCGACTCGAGCACGCACGGCCGGCCTTCCTTGAGCACGGCGGCGAACACGCCCGCGCGCGCGGAGAACACGCCCTCGGCCAGATTCTGCGCCGAGGTGGCCAGCTCCTTGAGCTTGAGTTTCTCGCCGCTGCTGTCAAGCCACAAGAGCGCGCAGGTCTTGAGGCCAAGCGAATGGCGCAGAAGTTCGATGGTGTGGAAGAGCTGCTGATGGATGGTCTCGATGGAGCCTTGCGAGAGCTTTTCTTCTTCTTCCGCGCGCGTGCGCAGTCGGCTCGCGGCGGCAAGACCGGGCGAGATGAGACGGAAGTCGCGCGCCTCCTCGCGCATGGACAGAACTTCGTCTTCGAGGCGCTTACGGTGCTCGCGGCGCTGGCGAGCCACCTCGGCGTGCAAGAATGAGACATTCAGAACAGCGAAGACCGCGATGAAGCCGGCGTGCCCAGGAAACGCGGCAGCCGCACCTGGCGAGGCGCCAGGCCCGAAGGCCAGCACAGCCTCGAAGCCAAGCGCAGCCAGTGCCAACAGCGTGCCTGTCTTCAAGGGATGGAAGGTGACCAGAAAACTGACCAGGGCATAGACGAGCGGGTAGATGGGCGAGAGGCTTCCGCCCAGAACCGACAGGAACACGTAGGTCGCGGACAGCAGGAGCAAGCCCAGTTCGAGATCGGAAAGCATCTCGCGCCGCGGGCTGCGTCGGCGCTCGCCCATGGACACGCGCGCCGCCACCTTGATGGCCAGGGCGCCCGCCAAGAGCGCGGCCACCAGAGCGCGCGCGTAGTCCGCGCTGGGCTGGCGCAGATCCGGGAACCAGCCCTTCCATAGAAGCGCCACCACGCCGAAGACCAGGGCCGTGCCCCACAGCGCGCGGAATCCGCGGCGGATCTCGAAGGCCGCCCGCGCGCAGTGTTTGCGCGTCCTCATGGATTTCGCCCCAAATCGAAAACCACCTCGCCCGGCTTCACCCAGCCGAGGTCGGCGCGGGCCACGTTTTCCACCGCGCGCGTATCCGAGCGCAAGGCCTCGGCCTCGCGAAACAGTCGCTCATTCTCGGCCCGCAGCCGCGCGTTCCTCACCTCGGTGACGGCCAGCTCACGGCGCAGTTGCAAGTAGCGGGCAAACCCCGACTGCGCATAGAGGTAGTAAGGACCGTAGCCGAAGGTCGCGGCCAATATCACCGCTGCCAGTCCTCGCAAAATCCAAGCGTTTCCGATGCGACTCTTGCGACTCATGGTGGGCTTGCCCAGTATCCGGGTGTCGCCCCTGCCCCGCAATTTTCTTACTAGCCCGGTTTGGGACGGTCAGAACAGGAAGGGCGCCACGGCGCGTCGCGCGGGCGGGTAGTTGGTGAACTTTTCGCGGTACCAGCGATGGTGGTGAAGCGCGCGCGGCACCAGGTTCGCCGCGGTCCACAGCGCGAAGAGCAGGCCGCCGGGCGACCAGGTGGCCAGTGCGAAGCCGATCCATTCGACGATTTCGCCGAAGTAGTTCGGGCAGGACACGAAATGGAAGAGCGGGCCACGTGGCAGAGCGCGTTCGCCGCCGGAGGCGATTCGCAAGCGGCGCAGCTCGCGGTCGGCAAGGACGTGCACGCAAAAACCGAAAAAGAACAGCAAGGCTCCCGCGACGAACTGGGGCGAAGCCAGCCACATCAGGGCGCGCGGCTCGGCGAGCGAAAACAGCCAGCGTCCATTGAGATAGGCGTTCACGACGTTGAACAGCGCGCCCGAGGCCAGCACCAGTACCGGCATGGGCCGCGACGTCGCAGGCAAGAGCAGCGGAAACAGGAACGCCCGATACACGTAGTGGCACAGCCAAAGCGTGAGGAAGACGATGGCGGTGGCGCCATACGGGCGGCGGCCGAGAAGGAAATACACGATCATCAGCAGCGGAGACGGCGCCTCCATGAGCAGCCAGGCCAGGCGCGCGCCCACCAGTGGGCCAAAGCCCTTGCGACTGTGCCGCCCATAGGGCGCCGGCCGCAGCAGTAAGTACGGCACCACCGCCATGGCCACGACGGCCCACAGACACCACACGACGGAGTAGAAGCGCAGCTCGGGGTTCACAGCCAGCCCTGGGTTTTCATCCAGGCGCAGGTGTCGCGCAAGGTTTCGTCGATGGGTCGGGGCTGGTACCCGAGTTCATTCTCGGCCTTGCGGCGGCTGGCCGGGGGCTGTGTGCGCAGCACGCGCAGGGATTCCGAGGTGAACAAGGGCCGCTTCCTGCGCCAGCGCGACCAGGCCGGCGCAAAGGGCGCGGCCAATCTTGCCAGGCCCATGGGCACCGCAAAGCGCGGCGCCGACCGACCGGTGATGCCCGCCCAGTTTCGCGCCAACTCCACCAAAGACAATCGTGTGCCCGACAGGATGTAGCGCTCGCCGCGCCGGCCGCCCTGTTCGGCTGCAAGCGCGCCTTCCACCACGTCGCGAACATCTACGAAGTCACAAGCACCGCCCGCAACCAGAGCCGGCAGCTTGCCTCGCCCGAGGGCGACCAAGACCTCACCCATGGGTGAGCGCTGGAAATCGAAGGGCCCGAGAACCGCGGTGGGATTGAGCACGACCGCGTCCAGTCCACGCTCGGCTGCGCCCACGACCAGACGCTCGCCTTCGGCCTTGGCTCGATCGTAAGCGCCGCGCTCGCGATCGTCCGGCGCAACCAGGTCGCAGGTTTCGTCGAGGTCGTTTGCGCCTCGACGGGCGGAAAGCGCTTGGATCGAGCTGAAGTGAACCAATTTCCGCACACCGGCGGAAAGACAAGCCTCAACGACGTTGCGCGTACCGATCACGTTGATTGCGTGTACGTCCGCGGCCGGCTCCCAACCCGCCGAGATCTTCCCGGCCAAGTGAAAAACCGTGCCCGCGCCTTCGCACGCCCGCGCAACAGCTTCGCCATCAAGAAGATCGGCGCGTACGACCTCGACCGGCAGGCCATCGATGGCCATCGTGTTCTTGTGTAGCAGTGCGCGCACCTTGCGACCATGCCCGAGCAGCGCGCGAACAAGATTCGCCCCGATGTGTCCCGAGGCACCCGTGACCAACGCAGGAAGCTCTTCGCTCAAGCGTGTGTCCTCTGTGTCCTCTGTCTTCTCTGCGCTCTCATGCCTTCTTCAGCAGCGCGAGCACGGCGTCCTTGGCGCACTTGTCGCAGTAGCCGAAACGCTGCTTGAGATTGTCGAGTGTCGTTCGCACCGCGGTCACCGCGTCGGGCAGCATCTGGTCAGGACCGTCCACCAGGTACACCAGCAAATCCTGGTTGATCCTGGTGACCTGGCGCTTGCGCTCGGAGAAGAAGGACTCGCGCAGGTCAGCGATGGGGCGCGGGAAAATGCGTTCGTAGTCCGGCCGCTGGCCGCGATTGTCGAGCGACCACGCCCCGATCTTGCTGATGACTTCCCCGCGGAAATCGGCAGGGGCCACCCCGCTCGACCGCACGCCAATCAACCTCTCCACATCGGCCATGAATTCTTGGTCGGGCTCTTCGTCCACGCCGGTCAGCGGATTGGGAACCTTCTCGTGCTTGAGCCAGTAGGACACGTGGGTGACATAGCGCTCGAAGTGTTCGATGTAGCGGCGCTCTTCAACCAGCCCCATCGAAATCCGCACCTCGTCGGCGATCTTGGCGAGCAGCCGTTCGCGCACCTTGTCGACGAAGGCGGCGTTCTCGTGGTAGCCGCCCGGGGCAGCCGGCTGGCGCAAGAACTCGTAGACCGTGGTCGCGCGCACGAGCTCGTCCAATTCTTCGAGCACCGCAAAGGGCGACGCACATTCGTACTTCGGGCTTTGCGCCGCGTTCATGAGCACGAGCTTCATCTCGCGCGGCGAAGCGCCGCTGCGGCCCTCGTAGATCATCTCGCTGTCAGTTTCGCGGGCAATGGTCTCGACCGCCGCCGAAAGCTCCTTGTGCTCCTCGTGCGAGAAGGTATCGCAGCTCTCGTCGGCGTAGAGCAGTGCCTTTTCCAGCGGGCCGAGCCGCGCGATGAGATTGGACAGGCGGCCAGAGTATTTGTCGAGTTGTGGGCGCCGCAGGCGGGTGAGCACGGCCCACAAGGCCGCGACCCAGGTCACGTGGGGGGCGATGTGCCGCCCGCTGCCGGCCGCGAGGCCGCGTTCGACATGCTCGTCGTAGATCTGTTTCTCGATGCGCACATCGAGCAAATAGGGCGCGCGCACCAGCTCCATACGGCCCTTGAACGATTGGAATTCCGGCACTTCCTTGAAGGCAGCCAGAAAACTCTCGTTCGAGGTGGCGAAGAACACGGTGTCCACTTCCAGGGTGCCGAAATCGAGCGAGGTCGTGCCGTTCTCCACCACGCCAAGTAGGTACTTCCACGACTCGAACGGGCGCTTGAGCAGATCCTCGAAATCCAGCATGCCCCGGTTGGCGTCCACCAACTCGCCCTGCATTTCGAACAACGACACGGTTTGCAGAGCCGATGGCAGCGACGCCAGCGAGCGATCCATGGAGAGCTGGCGGGTGCGCACGTCGACCGCGATTTGGGGCTCCACCGTGGCCACCGATTGCCGGTAGCGGCGGGAAACGAAGAAGCGCTCGACCTGCACGTGGCGCAAGACCCGTCCAAGGTCGCCATGGTAGGCGGCGAGCAAGGCCTCGAAGATCTGCCGGTTGCGGTGGGACAGGTCGCCGTCGACCAGGGTGCGCGCTGGCCGGAACCCACCGGCGATTTCGCTGGCCAGGTGGGTGGTGATGAGATCGCGACGCTTGTCGCGCGGCAAGAGCAAAAGCGGGTGGTCGCGCAGTTCATCGCTGATCTTGGACTCGATGAGATCCTCGTCGAGGTAGGCGTAGGTCTCGGCATCCGAGACCCCGCCCTGTCCCCCACCAAAGCCGATGCCGCCCTTGCTGACGTTCTGAACCGGAAAGACCCAGTTGAATCGGTAGAGCGCGCCTTCTTCCAGGTGGGAATAGTGCTCCATGGCGCGCTCAATGCACGCGACAACCGTCGACTTGGCGCTGCCGTTGGGGCCGTGAAGCAAGGTCAGACGATTGGTCCGCCCTTCACGAGCGAAATTCGAGATGAGGCGGTAGATGGCCCCCTGGACCTCTTCCTGCCCGCGCAGGCAGTCCTTACCGCTGTCCCAGGGGCAGTCGAAAAGGCAAAAGCGGGTCGCCTCGCCGCGCGGCCCGCGCACCTTGACCGTGCCGAAATGGTCAAACACATCGCGCAGATAGTGCGCCGCCGAGCGGGCCTGTCTGGCCATGTCCTTGTGGAGCAAGCCGATGTATTCACCGTAGGACATCACCCGCCGGTTGCGCGCGAAACCGTCGCGCATCTCGACCGAAAGTTGCGCCAGCCAGGCCTTGGGATCGAATTCCGGCGTCATAGGCCAAGCGATCGTAGCACGAGAGCCGTCGTCCAAGTGTATTCCCGAGTGTATTCCCAGCAGCGGCAAGGCACGGTATAGATGAAGGACCATGCAGTTAGCTTCACCATCGGTTTCACAAATCCGGATCCTGATCGGCGCGTTCCTGTTTACCTGTTTCGCGGGGGCAATGCTCGGCGGCACGGCCCAGGCCACCCCGGCCAAGAAGGCAGCCAAAGCCACCCCGGCCAAGGAGGAAGCCAAAGCGGAACCGGCCGAGCCCGCACCGTCGCGACCGCCGCCGGGAACGAGCCCCATGGCCGAACTGAAAAAGTCGAACGCGGCGCTCAAGAAGCTGTTTCAGAAGTCGTCGCCGGACTGGTCGCCCGAACATGAAGCCAAACGCTCCGAGATGCGCAAGATCGTCAGCGGCTTCCTCGACTTCGAAGAGCTCGCCCACCGGGCCCTGGCACGCCATTGGGATGGTCTGACCGCCAAGCAGCACAGCGAATTTGTCAGCGTGCTGCGCGACCTTATCGAACGCAACTACATCAAACAGGTCCATGGCCAGCCCAACTACGAGCTTCATTTCCGCAAGGAAGCCATCACCGACAGCGAATCGACCGTAAACGCAACCTTGGAATCCTCGAACGACGGCAAGAAGGTCACGGTCGAAATGGAGTACAAGCTCCTCTTCAAAGGCAACCACTGGCTGGTCTACGATGTCATCACCGACGAGCAGAGCATGCTGGAAAACTACCGCGCCGAATTCAACAAGATCATCACCAAGGAATCGTTCGACGCCCTTCTCAAGCGCATGAAAAAACGTCTGGAGAAGGCCGAGTAGCCAGGTCCATGGTGTGAGACAATCTCGGGTCAACGTGAACCTCTTGCGGAACTTCCCGGTACCGGCAATCGCTTCGGCGGTTGCCCTGATGATCTGCGTGGCGGGAGGGGCCGCGCGCGCACAATCCAAGGCTCCGACCGACGCAGTCGCGCCGAAGCCTCAACCTGCCGCGCCGGTGCCAGTCGCGCCCATCCCCGTCGCCCCCGCGCCGATCCCTCCCACCGCAACGCCTCCAGCCGCCGTGCCCACGACGATCCCCGCGGCTCCGGTCGCGCCCGTGCCGCCACCGTCGGCCCACGGCGGGGTCATGGCCGCGCGCGTGGCCATCACCGAGTTCAAGGTCGAAGGCGATGGCGCCTCGCCCGCCCTGTCCATGCAACTGCAGGACGGCTTCGTGGTGGGCGTGACCCGGACCGCCCCCATCTACGTGCTCGATTCGGTGGATGTGGCTCGCTACATGGACACCTTTCCCGAACTGCAGAAGTGCGACGGCTCGATCTGCATCAAGCGTTTTGGGCAACTGCTCGACGTGAGTCACCTCATCCGGGTCACGGTCAAGGTGACTGGGAACACGTACACCATGACCGCCCGCTTGCTCAGCACCGAAGAGCCGACGCCGGCCGTCGTTCCCGTGGATACCGAAACCCGCTTCTGCAACGTGTGCACCGTGGACGAGGCACGGCAGAAGATGATCCAGCTTGGCGACGAGCTGAAGCGGCCGGTTGAGAACTGGCTCGCCACCTGGCGGCCACCGCCGCCACCACCCCCGCCCCCGAAATCTTGGCGGCGGCCCATCGCTGCCGTCGGACTGGCCCTTGGCTTCGCCACCGCGGTAACCGGCGGTGCCATGGTCGCCAATGCCAGCAGCACCGGACATCGCTGGCAGCCGGGCATTGGTGGATTGCTCGTCGGGCTGGGAGTCAGCGCCACCGTGCTGGGCTGCTACGTGCTGGTCGCCTTGCCCACCGAGCCGGGCAAGACACCCGCCAGCTTGTCGGTGGGTGGGAAGTTCTAGGTTTAGGACTTCAAGTCCGCGCCGAGGGTACGCAGAATCTCCGCGAAGGTCGGGAAGGACGTGGCGATGTCCTCGCTTGGCACCGTGGTCTCTTCGTCGGAAAGCAAGCCGAGCACGGCGCCCGCCATGGCGATGCGATGGTCGCGATCGGGCGAAACGCGACCACCCTTGGGCGGTCGTCCGCCGGTGCCTTGGACCCAGAACCCCGTGCTCGTCTGCTCGACCTCGATGCCAGCCCGCGCAAGCTCGCGTGCGATGGAAGCGATGCGATCCGATTCTTTCACACGCAGCTCGCCCACATCGGCAAATTCGGAGCGCCCCTCGGCCAGCGCGCAGGCGACGGCCAGGGCCGGGATCTCGTCGATCGAGCGCAAGGCCAGATCGCCGGCAATGCGCGCTGCCCGCAGCGGCCCTGCCCAGCGCACGCGCACGCGGCCCACCGGCTCGCCCATGGCCTCCGAAGTTTGAAACACTTCCAGGTTCGCGCCCATGGCCTGCAAAGCGTCCAGTACGCCAGTGCGCGTGGGATTGAGCCCGACGCGCTCGACGGTGACATCGCTGCCCGGCACGACCGCGGCGGCCACCAGCAAGAAAGCCGCGGAAGACAGATCGCCGGGCACCTCGACGGCGGACGCAATGAGTTCGCCCGTCCAGCCAGTTGGATCCACCACCACACGACGGGTCACTGGATCGGCGTGGATGGGTGCCCCGAGAAAGCGCAACATGCGCTCGGTGTGGTCGCGCGAAAGCCCGGGCTCCTCGATGCAGGTCTTGCCACTGGCCTGCAAACCTGCCAGCACCAGCGCGCTTTTGAGCTGGGCACTGGCCACGGGCAACGCGTAGTCGATTCCGCGCAGATTTCCACCCGCGATCACGAGCGGCGGCAAAAGGCCCTCGGGTCGCTGTGGGTCGCTGTGCCCCTCGATGCGCGCGCCCATCAGGCGCAAGGGCTTGGCCACGCGGCCCATCGGGCGGCGCGACAGCGACGGATCGCCGGTTAGCGTGGTCGCGAACGGCCGTCCGGCCAAAAGGCCACAAAAAAGCCGCATGGTGGTGCCGGAGTTGCCGCAGTCGAGTTCGGCCTGGGCCTGGCGCAGGCCCGAGAACCCGCGGCCTTCGACCCGTGCTGTTGAGCCGGACACCTGAACCTCGACACCGAGCGCGCGCAAGGCGGCGGCGGTGGACGCATTGTCGCCCCCCAGCCCCAATCCTCGGATCTCGACGGCGCCTCGGCAAAGCGCTCCGAAAAGCAGGGCACGGTGGGAAATCGACTTGTCACCAGGCACGCTGCAAACCCCGCGGAGGGACGGACTGCGCCCCACGCGCAGGATCTCCTGGGCCGCGCTTTCGGTCATGGCTTCTTCTTCTCCTCGATCTGGTTCTTGCGCATGCTCGCGATGGTCTGGGCCACGATGGCCATTCTGTCCGAGATTTCCGCGCGCTCCCGTTGCGAAACGTGCAGGGTTGCTTCGACGCCGGTTTCCCGCGCGGAAAAGCGCATGGAATCGAGCACGCTGGCGAATCCGAAGGCGGCCACGATGGGCCGGGTTCGCGCGTCGCGAATGCGTTCGGCCATGCGTGCCGCCAGATCCTTGGCCTGCAGCTCCGTGCGCACGTTTCCGATGGCGGTTACGTCGAGGTCGCTGCCCAGATCGATGCGGCCAGCGAATTCTTCCAGGGTCTCGCCCTCGCCCATCTCGCGCTTCAGCGCCTCGCGTGTGGCCGGCTGCAGGCGCACGTAGAGTGCGGCCATCGGGGGTGCGGCTCCCTTGGCGTGCGCGAGCTGCGCGCGCAGGCGCACAAACCACGACTCGGAATCGATGGCCCGGGCAACGCCAATGTTGCAGTCGATGGCGGCGCGGACAGCGACGGTCAGGCCCGAAATCACCGTGCGCCTACTGAGGAAGGCCAACGCCTCTTCGCCTCGTATGAGCATGTCGGCTCCCCGGTACGCGGAATTCTCGACCGCGCCATTCCGGGCAAACGCCTTGCTCATGAGTTCGCGGTCGAACTTGCCCTGCGCCACCAGCACGCTGGCGCCGTCGCGCAAGTGCGGAACCTTCGCGAACACCAGTCGGTCAACGTCACGAATCTCTGCGAACGCAGGGTCGTTCGCGCCAGGATCCGCGGCCGCGATCCTGGAGAAGCTTTCACGCGTCCAAGGCGAGGCGCGCAGCTTGCCCAGGTCTGCCCACAGAACCAAATCCGCCTCAGCGGGAACCATGGCCCAAAGATCGTCGTCATCAGGCGCTGGACGCGGCATGGCCGGCCCGCCCGGCTCGACCGCCGACGTCTCCCCGCACCCGGTGACCAAAAGGAGCAAAGGTAGAACCCGGTGAAGCGAAGATCTCAGCAGTCCAGCGACGATTTCTGGACGTCGTGGCCGGAACAATCGTGTTCGGCCACGGCCAGGACCACGAAGACGACCACGTCCACGACCACCACCAAGTGCTCTGATAAGCCACGCGATACGATCGTGGAAAGGTCGACTCTTCCGAGGCGCCCGCACATTTGCCCCGATCGTTCCAGAATCAGAGAACCCAGTCATTCCTTGACCAGTCGCTTGCGGCACGACTGGGCGGTCGCAAGGATCCGTTCGAGCGTTTCGCCGTCGCCGGTGGCCACTGCGGATTTGATCTCGGCCACGCACGTTTCCAGTTCCTGGATCAAGGGCAGAACATGCGTGGCATTGGCGATCAAGATGTCCCGCCATACTGCTGGACCCGAGGCCGCAATGCGTGTGGTGTCGCGCAGGCTGGTCGTGGGGCTGGCAGCAGTGGTGGTGCTTTCCAGAAACGGCATGGCCGGAACGAGCGCGCCCGCCAGTGCGAAAGCGGCGACATGGGGCAAGTGGCTTTGCGCCGCCATCAGCCGGTCGTGAATGTCAGGCTCGATGATCGCCGTCTGACAGCCGACCCCGCGCCAGAATGCCTCGGCGGCTGACACGGCCGATGCACGGGCGTTGCGACTCGGACAAATGAAACAGACTCGGCCGGCGAAGATCTTGGCATCGGCGGCTTCGACACCAGAGTACTCGGCCCCGGCCATGGGGTGGCAGCCAACGAAACACCCCGCGGGCAAGACCGCCTCGGCCACAGCCACAATTCCGGCCTTCACGCTGCCGACATCGATGACCGTGGCTTCAGGCGCCAGTGCCGGCGCCAGCGCGCGCAGGAGCACCTCCATGCTTCGCACCGGAGCAGCGAGAAGCACGAGAGACGCCCCAGCCACCGCCTCTTGCGGACTCGCGCAAGCGGCGTCGATGATGCCCATCCGAATGGCCCCCTGTCCTGCCGCGGACGATGGATCGTATCCGACAATCTCGCCGACCACACCCGCCAGGCGCGCGGCAAACGCCGCCGAGCCACCGATGTAGCCGACCCCGAGGAGCGCGAGACGAGGAAAAGGAACGTCTGTTTCCAAGACCCCCGCAGACTACCAGGTTGCCCGTCCTGCCAACAACGCGACCCTCGGGATTTTTTCACCACAGAGAGCACGGAGAGCACAGAGAGTACGGAAGAAGAAGGGGTTCGGATCCAAGATCCGAACCATTTCCTTTTGGACTCCGCGCCCTCTGTGCTCTCTGTGGTGAAGATCCGGATCCCGGCGTCACCCGACGTACAGCCCGTGCTCCCGGATGTACTCCGCCACCGACTTGGGCAGGAGCCCGTCCACCGATTGCCCGGCCGCCAGACGGCGACGCGCCTCGGTGGAACTCAGTTCAGGCATGGCGATGGCGGGGCCGCCGGCAAAGCCACCCCGGCCGACCACGATGCGCGGCACCGTGCGCAGAAGCTCCTCGGCGCCGTACCACGCAGGAAGCTCCGGCTCGATGTCCGCGCCCACGACCAAGTGGAATTCGCAATCGGGGCGCTCCTGGCGCAAGGCTTTGATGGTGAGCAACGTCCGGCTCTCGCCGCCCAGGCGGCCCTCGATGTCGCTCGCGCGCGCACGCGGCCCCAGGGCGGCTGCCGCCAGCTCGCACATGCGCAAACGCTGGGCATAGGGCGCCAGCGCCTTGTCGAACGCGTGCTTCCAGCACGGCACGAGCCACAGCTCGTCCACCGACGCGGTTTCGAGCACGTACAGGGACACGAGCTGGTGTGCAACGTGCGGCGGATTGAAGCTACCGCCAAAGAATGCCACCCGCATGCGCAGACCATACAACAGGATCCAAGGTAGATCGCGGGTTCAATATACAAGGCAAGCGCGGCGGAGTTCGGCGAAGGCGTCCTCGGCGCTCTGCCAGGTGGCGCGCAGGTCGTCGAGGCTGGCGCCGGCCTCGATGCCTTTGCGAATCTCGTCTCCACCGGTCAGCAGATCGATGGCCGCACGATCGGAAACGAATTCGTATTTTTCCGTGCGCCAGCGAAACGCATCGCCGCCAAGCGCGTGCACGGCACGCAGAATCGCGACCCCGGTCAGATACGGGCGGAAGGCCACGCGATCTGCGACATGGATCTGCACGCCGCCGCAAACCTGGCCCGCGAATTTGTGGAAGGTCGGGCGGAACGACAGGGGTCGAAACCGCACGCCGGGCAGCCCATCCGCGGCGAGGATTTCGGCCAGACGATATCCGTCGACGAACGGCGCGCCGATGATCTCGAACGGGCGCGTGGTGCCCCTGCCCTCGGAGATATTGGTTCCTTCGAGCAGACACAGGCCCGGATAGACCAGGGCCGTATCCACCGTCGGCATGTTGGGGGACGGCAGCACCCAGGGCAGTCCGGTCGCCTCGAAGAGGTCGCCGCGTTTCCATCCGCGCATGGCAACGACCTGCAAATCGCAGTCGAACGGGTTGGCAAAGCGCTCGCCTCTCCAGGGCATTCCCGCCCGCACCAAGCGCGCGACCTCGCCGATGGTCAGTCCGTGTCGGACCGGAACCGAGCCCAGTCCAACGAAGGATTCGGCCCAGGTTTCGACCTCGCCGCCCTCGATGGCCACCCCGCCGATGGGATTGGGACGATCGAGCACCATCACCGCAACACCCGCGCGCGCCGCGCTTTGCAAGCAAAGCGCCATGGTCCATATGAAGGTGTAGTAGCGGCTGCCCACGTCTTGCAGGTCGATCAGCAGAACGTCGATGTCGGCCAGCTCGGCGGCGGTCGGCACCAGGGACTCGAATGTTTCACCGTACAGGCTCGTCACTGGGATCTCGGTTCGAGGATCGCGGTTGCCCACGACGCCAATCATGTCCTGGGCTTCGCCGCGGATGCCGTGCTCGGGGCCGAACAGGCGCGTGAGGTTGACCCGTGCCGCCACCAGCGCGTCGACGATGTGCACGAGGCGGCTGTTCACGCTGGCGGGATGGCAAAGCACACCCACGCGGCGGCCGCGCAACCCACCGATTCCTTCTTCAAGCAAAACATCCAGGCCGGTTTGAACCATCGCGGCCCAAGCCTAGACGAACGCGCTGCTACGGTCGAATTACGAGATCTTCACCGGACGGAAGGTGATCTGACTGCCCTGCGCGGACAGCAGGAAGCGAACGACCTTGCATTCCCACTTCTCGCGCAGGCCAGCCTCGGTCAGGCTCAGCTTGGCCATGAAGGCAAGCACGCTCATGCCCTCGTACGGCTGTTCCAGCTTCTGCAGGGTGGACAGATACTCGCCATAGAGACGCGGGTAGTAGGCAGCCTCGGCCTCCTCGGCCAGCGCCGCCACGGTCGCAGCCGGTGCGCTGCCATCGGTTTCCGCGATGACCATGGCCTCGGCTTTCCACGTCTGCTTGCCGCCATCTTCCTCTTCCTCGACGGCTTCTTCGTTCGGCTCCTCGCGGCCGAGGAGGCGCGCCAGCATGACGTTGAGGCTATTGGACAGCCCCTCGAAATCCTGGCCCACCGGCTTGAAGGTGTAATCGATGTTGCCGTTGATGACCTCGGCAACGCCAAGTTCGATTTTGTCCAGCGGCGCGACGAATCGGCGCGCGGTCAAGGTCGCGGTGATGATGGCGACCACGATCGCCAGCAGGCCCAGCCACACGATCTTCATCCCCGCGGCGTGAACGTCCGCCATGCCCTCGGACAGCGAGGCCAGCACCACGAATCCGCTGGTCTTGTCGGCGAAGTTGCCCGGTATGGGGGCGGCCACGGCCGCGAATTCGTGCCCTTCGATCTCCCAGGACATGACCGGCGTGGGCGTGGCTTTTTGCAATGCGATTTCGGCCGGCTTTCCGCCGGCAAACAGCAGGTTGCTCAGCGTCTGCGACTTCGCTACATCCTCTTTCGAGGCATCGACGCTGGACACGAAGCTTGAGGCGTAGACCTTGCCGGCGTGGAAGAAACCGATGTCCGTGTCGAGCAGATCGCGGTTGGCCTGGGCAGTGACCGCGCTAACCACCCACGCGAAAAGCGCCGCCCCGACCACCGTGTTGTCGGCCTTGACCACGGGCGCGACCGCGATTTCATGGACCCGATCCTGCCAAGTCCACACGTCTTTGACGGCCACACCTTGCAGGGCACGGGCCACGGCTGGGTACTTGGCGCGAAGGTCCAGTCCGACGTCGGCATTGGGATTCAGATCCCGGCCGACGATCTTTCCATTGGCATCGAGAATGGCGACGATGTCGGCTTTGCGGCCGTCCTGCTTGAGTTGCTGATTGAGCTTTTCGCACACCTCGTAGGCTGCGGACTGTCGTGCGGCCGGGTCGGCCTTGTCGAACACCGCCAGCACACCAGGCGAGCGAGCGCGCTCAGAGGCCAGGTTCGCCAGCTTGAGACCGCTCAGCTGGCTGATGTCGCGGTAGATTCTTTGCGCGCGCGCCACACGCGATTCCACGTTCTGTCGGATGGAATCCTTCAGCGTGGCTGTGATGGAAACGTGAAAAATGGCAGTCAGCCCCGCCAGGGCAACCGCAGCGATGAGTCCGATCTTCATACGGTGCATTTGATTCCTCGCACTTTTCGGAGTGAACAGGCAGGCGATGGCTTCCCACAAAACCGCGCCGGGCTCGCGAACGCCGGGCGAATTATCAACATCAGGGGGCAGGGACGTCAAGCTGACTGAGTACGGCTGGCCGAACATCGCATCGGCGGTTAGGGTAGAAATTTGACAGGCGCACGCACATATCCTACATGTAGGAGTATGCATACATCGTCGTGTGATACGGGAAAGAAGCCGAGCACCCAGGAACGCCGCGCTGATGCCCGGCGCGAAATCGACGTGCTCATGAACAGGTTCATGAGCGGCTACCCCTACCTTTGTCGGGCCTCGGACATCAGCCGAACCGGCATGCGGATTCACCCCATCAGTGGCGCAGGCTCCGCGACCAGGTTCGTCGGGTTGCAATTCCAATTGCCCGGCGTAGGGGAGGTCATCACGGCCTCGGGCGAGATTGTGTCGAAGAGCGCAACAGGGGGCCCGCTCGGCGTTCGCTTCACGCGCATGCCGACGGTATCCGCGGCTCGAATCAGCAAGTTCCTGGCCGCGCGCCAACCCTACTAGCACGCGAAGTGCGCCGCTAATCACGCGCCTCTTTCGCGCCATTTACACCCGTGCTGTCGGGCCAAGCCCGCCGGCACGCATGCGCTATTTGGCAGCGCAATCCAAGATCATCCGAGGCAAGTCATGCTAGAAACGCCTTTGCCTCGCCCTTGCGGCCAAAGAATTTCGCATTACTTGACTTCGGCCCTTGACAGGTACGCCCTGTCCTCGCTCATATCTTCATCCGTCCCCGCGGAGAGCACCCGGGAGCAATTCGACCCCTCACGCACGGAGATACTGCCTTGGAGCAACCGAAAAAGCCCGGCCCTGGAAGAGATATTGCTGACCTCAAAGCCCGACTCGGCTTGGCCCGAGGCGTACCCGCGCCTGGCCCCGCGCCGATGCCCGGACAGATGCCCGGTGGAATTCCCGGCCCGGCCATGCCTGGGATTCCATCGGTTCCTCCGCTAAGCGCGGTGCCAAACCCACTCGCGCCTTTCCCCAGCCCTATGGCGGCACCGCTGGCTCCAGCCGCGCCTCCGCCGCCAGCGGCGCCGACTTTCAACGATCCTTTCGCGTCCATGCGGCCGCCCGAGGGCAAGCACTTCGATCTGCGGCAAGCCGACGACGGTCGCCCCCCGGTCAGCGTGCAACGGGGTGGTGGCTTGGCCGGAAAGATCATCCTGATCATCGCTGTGCTCGTTGCGGGCGCGGTGGGATTCGGATTTGGCGCCTCCGCGGTCGGCCGCCGCATGTTCAATGCGGCGAACTTTGGCGCCAAGCGGGTCAAGGCCGAGCTCGATGAGATGCAAAAGACGGTGACCCAGATCGGCAGCACCGTGGCGATGAGCCAGCAAAGGCTGGCGGGTGAAAAGAAGGATCCCCTCGCCTATGACCCCAGGCTGATTTCCGAGCTTGAGATGGTGAAACTGGACCCGCGTCCCGACACCTCCCGCATCTTCAAGGTGAACTACTACCTCCTCGAAGACCTCGCGATCGACCGTCTGATGAACTACTACTACGACACCATCAACCTCTACGGCGAAGTCGAGCGCCACATCAAGCGCACCAAGGCCGACAAGGCCACGCTGGAGGCCTTCGCGGCCAAGCTGGTGGAGAAGGGTGGCGCGGAATCGGGCAAGCCGGCGGTCAACTATGGCGTCGTGTTCTCGTCGAGCGGCAAGCTGGCCATCGCCAACCTGGTTGAAATGGGCAAGCCGGTCTGCAAGGGCGGCGGCGAAGCCTGCACGGATAAGGATCCACTCGACGCCTTCCAGATCCGCTCGAACACCGGCGCGCCCTGGACGCCGCGCAAGATCGGCCCCAAGCCGGAAGGCGACAAGGTGGTCCCCATCGAGAAGACGCCACTCTTCGATGCGGTCATGAATGGATCGCCCGACCAGGTCCGTATGGAACAGTACAAGCAGCGCTACAACAACATCCGCCAGATCCTGGCGCGCCTCGGTTCCACCAGGAAGGAACTCGGGGACGCCATCGACAAGGCGGCGGCGCGGCCCGATCTGTTCACGTTCTAGGCAGGGGGCGCAATGAATTGCGCCCCTACGAAACCGACCGTGTAGGGGCGCGATTCATCGCGCCCTCCTAATCCAGCCCGACGTCGGCTAGATCGTCCTCGGACATGCCGAAGAAGTGGCCGGTTTCGTGGAGTAGCGTGATACGGATCTGTTCGCGCAGGTCTTCCGAGTCAATCGCCATGCGCTCCAGGTTCTTGCGAAAAAGCAGGATCTGCGTGACCTGCGGCGCGCCGCCCATGGAGCCGCCGTCGGAGTAGGCCGTGCCCTCGAACATGCCGAGGAGGCGCGGATCCAATCCCTGTTCGATCTCCGTGCGTGCGGGCAGATCGACGATCAAAATAGGCACGTTCGCAATGAGCTTGTGCGCTGCCTCGGGTAGCTCGCGCAGTGCCTGCTCGGCCACCTCGGCCATCTCCGCTTCGCTCATGTGTGGATCCTGGAGAGAAGCATCTCCGTCGAGAGCCAGCACGCGCAGCCACGCCTCGCGCTTCGCCGTCTCGTCGCCCTTGTCCTCGGCGCACATGCCCAGGCCGTACCAAGCCTCGGCGTCGCTCGGATCCGCGTCCGCGAGCGCGCGAAACCTCTGCTCTGCCTCCGCCGGGACGTCCGCCTCAAGGAACAGGTAGGCCAGGTCGAGCGAGAGATCGGCAGGAAGCTGAACTTCGCCCGCGGGCGGCAACTCGGCCAGCGTGGCTTGCGCCGCCTTGACCTTGCCAAGCTGGATTTCAAGCCCGGCCTTGAGCACCACCGCGTTCAAGAATTCGTCTTCTTCCTCAGCGCGATCGAGTGCCACCGCGGCGTACTTGAGTGCCTCGGCGGGTCGCCCCAGATCCTCGGCCAAAATCTCGGCCATCCATTGTGCAGGCGCTCCCCATTCTTCGTCGGCTTGGGAGGCTTTCGCCAGCAGTTCAAGGGCTTTCTCCGATTCGCCCTCCCCTCGGAAACAGGCGGCAAGCAAGAGCAACGCCTCGGGGTTCTCCGGGTCGTCGCGCATTTCGCGTTCAGCCAGTTGGCGAGCCCCGGCGAAGTCCCCTTCGTCGAGCCGCCCCCATCCCTTGTCCAGGTTCGGATTGGTGTCGCTCACGCCCGGCTCCGGGCAATGGCGACAGCTTCGTCGATGATCTTGTCGTGTTCCTCTGGCCTCGCCCAGCGCGCCTGACCCTCGGCGGGCAACAGGTGAATCGGATCGAAGTAGCAGAAATACTCGCCCGGATGCACCACGGGCGAGATGTACACACTCACGCCAGTGACCGGGTCGTAGTGCTCGTAGGAATGCACGCCGCGCTTGCCGCCGCCCGGCGTGTCCACCACGAAAGTGGGCATGTTGAAACCACCCACCAGTCCGCGAATCTGTTTTTCGATGTGCGCGCCGGTGGCAAGCGTGGTGCGCAGGTCTTCCACGCCCTTCACCATGTCGTGCACGTAGACGTAGTAGGGATGGATGTTGATATACGAGAGCCGCTTGATCAGCATGCCCATGGTGGCCACGGAATCGTTCACGCCACGCATGAGCACGGCCTGATTGCGCACCGTGATCCCGCGCTCGAACATCTTGTTGGCCGCGGCCAGCGTGATCCAGGTGATTTCGTTGGGATGGTTGATGTGGGTGTGAATCATCACGTCGACGTGCGACTGGCGGCCCTTGTCGACGATTCGGGTGACGGCATCGATCCACGCGTGGTCGCTCAGTATCTTCTGCGGGATGACCGCTGGGCCCTTGGTGGCGAAGCGAATGCGCCGCACGTGTCCGATGGCCAGGAAGGACTCGCCCAGGAAGGTGATCTGGTCGGCGCGCAGCTGCGAGGCATCGCCGCCCGAAATGAGCACGTCCTCGACCTCTGGCCGCGAGGCCACGTAGTCGATGGCGGCGCGCCAGCGGTCCATGTCCACGCTGAACGTGAGCTTGTGAACTTCCTCGGTGTCGAGGCCCACGGCGTAGCTGCGCGTGCAGAAGCGGCAGTAGACCGGGCACGTAGCGACGGGCAAGAACAGAACCTTGTCCGGATAGCGATGGGAAAGGCCAGGCAGCGGCATGTCTTGGCGCTCGTGCAAGGGATCCAGATCCACCTTGGGATGGTCGGGCAGCCGGCGCGACAGCAGCGGGATGAACTGGATGCGGATCGGATCCTCGTAGGGATTCGACCAGTCGATGAGCGAAAGCAGGTACGGCGACACGCGCACCGGCATGGGCGCGTGGTGGAATCCGTTTTCGGCGTCGCGCACGAACTCGGACGAAACCAGATCCTCCAGCGTGGCCAGCAGCTTGGGCATGTTGGTGATGGAATTCTTGGCCTGCCACTGATGGTCGAGGAACTCGGCCTCGGACACGTCGGCATACGCGTGCATGCGTTGCCAGAAGGGGCCGCTGCGTAGCTCCCGGTGCGCGAGCGCCTCGGGCGCCACCGGCGGCTTGTGCGCGGGCGCGAGAATGGGCGCGTGCGACTGAGCGGCCACGTCAACCAAGGATTCAGCACTCATGGATGCCTCATGCATGGATGGCATGTTCTGGCACAAGAACCAAACCCTGTCGCCCCAAAATTCCATCGCGGCGAGATACGCCGTGCTTCACGTGGCGAACGGTTGGGCGAGTAGCGGAAGAATCTTCACCACAGAGAGCGCAGAGAGCGCAGAGGAGGAAGGGGTTCGGATCAAGGATATGAAAACCCTTCTTTTCCGACCCCCGTGTTCTCAGTGCCTCTGTGGTGAAGGCTTGTGCGGCGCGGGCGGGGTGGCGGTGGCGCCGTCTTCGGGCCAGGCGTGCCTGGGATAGCGCCGGCCAAGCTCACGACGGATGGCTGGGTAGTGCTTCTGCCAGAACCCGGCCAGGTCACTCGTCACCTGCACGGCGCGGTGGTTGGGCGCCAGCAGGTGCAGGGTCAACGGCACGCGACCGCGGCAGATCGCCGGGCCTACGCTCATGCCGAAGAAATCCTGCAACCTCGATTCGATCCAGGGCGGCTTGCCCTGCTCGTAGTTCACCTGGGTCTGCCGGCCGCCGGGCAAACGTACATGCTCGGGGGTTTCCTCGCGCAGCAGCCCCACCACGGCTGGCGAAAGGGCGCGGCGCAACCGCTCCTCCACAGGCACGGCAGAGAACTCGGCCAGGCTGGTCAATCCCTCGCACGCCGCCGTCAGCAGACCGCGAATCTGTTCGCCATCGAGTTGGGGAATGTCGCGCTCGGGAAAGGCCCCACGCAGAAGTTCAAGTTTTACTTGAAGTGAGGTGCTGGAACCGTCGAGAACCCCACCTGTCGCCGGACCGCCCGACAGAACAGCCTCGGCCAGCATTTGGCTCGCGTCAGACGAGGCCGGCGCGGGCCTGCGGGTCTCGTCGAGCACCACGGCGCCGTAGCCAAGCCGGGCCACGATCTCGACCCGTCCGGTGTCCGGGTTCCACAGCGTCGCCTCCGATTCGGCAAGTCCGGCGGGAACCAGGTCGAGCAGCCAATCTGGCTCGATGGCCACCGCGAGACGCACGATCACGCTGCGGCCGGCCTTCTGCCCTGCCGAGGCCGCCCGCTCCTCGGCGTCCACGGCCACCATGAGGTCACCCGGTGGCAGCGGGCCGATTTCCGCGGCCCCGCCCGTGGCGAGGATGGCCTGGCTCGCGCCGGGCGATCTGCGGCGCATGACCCGATCCGGGAACGCCGTCAGCGTGGCCATGGCCAGGGCCGCATCCACGGCCTCCGGGGTATTCGGCCTCGCCGTGCCGCCTTTCCCTGAGTTGCGCTCGAGTGCGCTTGCAAATTGCCGGCGCGCCTTGTCGGCCGACTCGGCTGCCCGCGCGTTCACGCCGAGGCCGCGTAGACGACCGCGGTCGAAGCGCGCGCTACGAGCCTGGCCAAACCTGTCCAGCCGTTCGAGCAGATCCGCACCTTCCACTGGCCCCTGGCGATTTCTGGTGTCGCCAAAACGCGCCCTGGCATCGTCGCTGATGTCGCCCTCGGAGAGCAAGGCAGCCAGGGCAGCCGCGTCCTCCCCCACCCCGCGCCGTTCGCCCTCGACCAATAGGCGCGCCAGGCGGGGATGGGCGGGAAAACGCAGCATGCGCCGGCCGATATCGGTCAAGCCGCCCTTGTCGTCGACAGCAGCGAGCTTTCGTAGCAGCACGATGCCGGCTTCCAGCGACGCAGAGTCGGGCGTCTCGAACCATTCGAAGCGGCTGGCATCGCCCACGCCAAGCGCCGCCAGGGTGAGTAGCGCCTCGGACAGATCGAGACGACGGATCTCTGGGATCTCGTAGGGCCGGCGCGAATCGAAGTCGTGGCGCGGATAGAGCCGCAAGGCCTGGCCCGGCGCCGTGCGACCAGCGCGCCCTGCCCGCTGCACCGCCGAGGCCTGGCTGATCTTGCCGACGGCCAGTCGAGACAATCCACTCCACGGGGAATGCGAGGCGATGCGAGCCAGGCCCGAGTCAATCACCGCGACCACGCCAGGAATGGTCACCGAGGTCTCGGCCACGTTGGTGGAAAGAATGATCTTGGGCCGGTCGGCCGGCCGCACCGCCCGTTGCTGCTCGGCAGGCGGCAGATCGCCGTGAAGTGGCAGGACCAGAAGGTTCTTGGCCTGGGCGAAAGGCTCCAGCGCCTCCCAGGCGCGGCGGATCTCGCCGGCACCGGGCAGGAACACCAGCGTGTCGCCCTGGCACCCATCCTGAAGAACGCGGCGAACGGCCGAGGCGATGCGATCGGCGAGCGGCCGATCCTCGGGCACGTCGGGATACTCGACGGTGACCGGAAACACGCGCCCTTCGCTGCGAATGCCAGGACAGCCGCCCAGAAATTCGCGCACGGGCTCGCTTTCGAGTGTCGCGGACATCACGACCAAACGTAGGTCGGGCCGCGCATCCCGCTGCAAACGCGCCAGCAGAGCCAGTGCCAGATCCGTAGCCAGGTGCCGCTCGTGGAATTCGTCCAGGATGACGGTGGACACGCCCCGCAGCGTCGGATCCACGAGCAGCCGGCGCAGCAGGATGCCCTCGGTCATGAAGCGGATGCGCGTGGCCGAGCCACCCACGTCCTCGAAACGGACGGAATAGCCAACCGTCCGGCCAACGTCTTCTCCCATTTCCTCGGCGACCCGGAGGGCGGCCAGACGAGCGGGCAAACGCCTTGGCTGAAGCACGAGGATCTCGTCCTGGCCAAATCCGCCTTCGAGCAACGCGGGTGGCACGCGCGTGGTCTTCCCCGCGCCCGGAGGTGCTTCGATGACCAGGCTGGACGCCGTCTCAAGCGCGCGCACAATCTCCGCCAAGATCGGGTCGATCGGAAGGCTGCTGCGAGACAAAGGGGGCGCCGGCCTAGGGGAAGAACTGCGCGCCTTGGCCGCGCTCAAGGTCGAAGTCGAACCTGCCCGTGGTCGGGTCGCCGCCTAGCGTGCCACCGATGCGCGGCGCTGGCCTGGGCACGTTCGTGATGGCCGCGTTCACGACCTCATCGTCTACGAGCGTAAGTGCGAACGTCGTGGCGTAGATGCGTTGGCCAAGCTCGACGCGAAACGTGTTGAGGACGGCATCGCGCTCGTTGGGCGCCCTATTCGATTGCGCCGCTGACCCGAATTCCTGGAATTCCACCCACGACGCCCAACTGCCGTCCGTCACCACCGGGTTCGGGGTCGAGGCGTAGTTCAGGGGCACGGGGGCGGAGACGGCGCTCGCCACCAAGTTGGCCGTGCAGGTCGCCTTGAGGACCAGTCCGACTCGAACCGGGCTGTCGAACTGAACACGCATACGGCCGGGCCCCGTGTCGCCGGCGCGAAAGCAGTTGGCCTCGTCCCAATCGTTCAAGCCAGTGTTCTTGTCGACCCGCCCGCGGACGCAACGGGCTACCTCATAGGAAGTCGTGATATCGAAGGTAAGCAGGTCGTTCTGCTCGATCTGCTTGCCCGAACGCTGCAAGCGAATGGTGAGTCGATTGTTCATGATAGCCGAGCCAGGATGGAGCAGGCGCAAATCGTCGATGGTCTCGCCAGCGAAAAAGCTCGGCCGCAAATCGTAGGGCACAGGAGTGGCTTCCGTGCCGCACACGCCGGGCGACGAGCAGTAGTCCCCGTCCTTCGAACAACCGTATTCATAAAGGGTTCCACTGGCCGCCCCCACGCCCTTGCCTACCGAGCACGCCGAAACGCCCAAGACAGCGCCAATCGAAAGAGCGACTAGCCAAGGGGCTTTCACAAACGACTCCTAGCGTGGACGCTCGCACCTATCGCGGCTTCCTGATCGGTGATGAAGGTGACAATTGCCATGTGCGCCTGGAGTCTACCCTAGCAGCACCCAGGTCCCGAGAAAGTCAATTGACCCTCATAGTCAATGGTAGGAACGCGAACAGTCAAGTTGCTCAAATATCCGCCGATGAGAATTTGAGTGAAATGCCGAGTCGGTCTACCCTCGGGGTGGCGCCTCTCGGCCCAGAAGAATCACGGTGGAGAGCCATGACAAAGTCGGACCTAATCGAGCATGTTGCGGAACTAAACAAGGTGTCCAAAGGGCGGGCCGAGACACTGGTCAACGCGATTTTCGAGTGCCTTGAGGAAGCCCTTGGCCGAGACGAACGCGTCGAGATTCGTGGTCTCGGAAGTTTCGAGACCCGCCGCTACGGCGCCTACAAAGGCCGCAACCCGCGCACCGGAGACGCCGTGGCCGTAAAGCCCAAGCGCCTGCCCTTCTTCAAGGCCGGCAAGGAGCTCAAGGATCTCATCAACTCCAAGCTGAGCCGGACCCAGGAAATGCCGGCCATCCAGATCGGCGAGCCAGCCCCGGAATCCGAAGCTCCCCCAGCGGTTTCTTCGCGCGGCCAGAGATAGCGAGAGCACAAGGGCGAACGTAGCCCAGCTTTGCTGGGCGAAGCGAGAGGGGACCGGGGGACTGCGAGCGAGAGCGAGCTAGTCCCCCGTAAGATGAACCGGCGCGGATCGAGGATCCGCCTCCTTTTGTCGCTTGTGAACGCTCTGCTCTCTGTGCTCTCTTTCTTGTTCTCCGTGCCCTCTCCTGTGCTTCTTCTTGCCGCTGGTTCCGGGACTTCATCTCCGCTTGCCGACGTGGCGCTGATTGTCGGGATCGCGGCGCTACTCGCCACCCTCTTCCAGCGCCTGGGCTTGCCCATCGTGCTCGGGTATCTCCTGGCTGGCTTGCTCGTGGGACCGCACGTCCCGACCGGATTCGCGGTCAGTCCCGCGCTGGCCCAGCCGCTGTCGGACATCGGGGTCATTCTGCTGATGTTCTCCCTCGGCCTGGAATTCAGCGTGCGCCGGCTCATCCGCATCGCCCCCATCGGCGGTCTGGTGGCGCTCATCGAGTGCAGCCTGGTCGCCTGGCTCGGCTATTTCTCGGGCCGCCTGCTCGGCTGGAGCGCGACCGAGAGCATCTTCGCAGGCGCCCTGTGCGCCATCTCTAGCACCACCATCATCGCCAAAACCTTTGCCGAAAAAGGCATCCACGGCAGCCTGAGCGAGATCGTGTTCTCAGTGCTGGTGGCCGAGGATTTAATCGCCATTCTGATGCTGGCCCTGCTGACCGCGGTCACGGGCGGCGGGGGGATGTCGGCGGGATTTCTCGGACAGACCACGTTCCGCCTGCTTGGCTTCCTGACCGTGATGCTCGCCGGGGGCATGCTGGTGGTGCCACGGCTGGTCCGCCTGGTCGCGCGACTCGGCCGCGCAGAACTCCTGGTCATGACCTGCCTCGGGCTTGCCTTTGGATTCGCCTTCCTGGCCCAGAAGGCGGGTTACTCGGTGGCCTTTGGTGCGTTCCTGGCCGGCGCCCTGGTGGCCGAGTCGGGCGAAGCGAAAGTGGCCGAACGCCTGGTGCGGCCCATTCGCGACATCTTCGCCGGCGTGTTCTTCGTCTCTATCGGCATGATGATCGATCCCGGTGCCATTCGCGACCACGCCGCAGCGGTGCTGGTCCTGGTGGTCGTCGTGGTCACGGGCAAGGTGCTCGGCGTCGGGCTGGGCGCTTTCGTGGCCGGCCATGGCGTGCGCCTTTCCATCCAGGCGGGCATGAGCCTGGCCCAGATCGGCGAGTTCTCGTTCATCATCGCGGGCCTAGGCGCTACCACGGGCGCTCTGCGCAGTTTTCTGTTTCCCGTCGCCATCGCGGTATCCGCCATCACCGCGCTCTTGACACCGTTTCTGATTCGCGGCTCCGCGGGCGCCGCGACTTACGTGGATCGCAGGCTCCCCCACGCCGTGCAAACCTACGCTGCGCTCTACGGATCGTGGGTCCAGGCCCTGGGCGAGACGCGCAGCCGACGCACGGAATGGACGCATATTCGCCGCCTGGCCGGCTTTCTGGTTCTCGACGTGGTCCTCATCGCGGCACTGGTGATCGCATCGTCGCTCGGCCGCGTGCGCTTGGCCGAGCTGCTGACTGGGCGAATCCACCCCATGGTCGCGCAAGTGCTGGTGACCCTCTCGGCCATCGTGCTGGCCCTGCCGTTCTTCTGGGGCGCCCTCCGCTCGGCGCGGAAGCTTGGGCGGGTGCTGGCGGAAGGCGCTTTTCCACGCAAGGGTGACGGCGTCGATTTGGCCGAAGCGCCCAGGCGCGCCATGCGAGCCACGCTCGAACTCGCGATCCTCTTTGCCGCCGGCACGCCCTTGGTGGCGCTGACCCAGCCCTTCCTGCCCACGTCTTTTCCGTTCGCCCTAGCGCTCGTGGTCGGCGTTGCCCTGCTTGCCCTGCCCTTCTGGCGCAGCACCACCAATCTGCAGGGCCACGTGCGTGCCGGCACGCAGGCCATCCTTGAAACCCTGGTCGCGCAAAGCCGCAGCGGCAAGCCAGCGTCGAACAAGCTGGAAGACCTGCGCGCCCTTCTTCCAGGCATCGGTGAACCCACGGCAATTCCCATCGGCGGCGACGCGATCTGCGTCGGGCGCAGCCTCAAAGAGCTGAACCTGCGCGGCCTCACGGGCGCTACCGCGCTGGCCATCGAGCGCAGCCCGTCCGAGGTAGTGTTTCCCACCGCCGACGAGGTGTTGCGCGAACACGACCTCCTCGTCCTCACCGGCACGCACGAAGCCGTTACCGCCGCCTGCGAGCTATTGAGCCAGACGAGCAAGCCGGCGATGGTGGCCAGCGACGGCGATCTGATCGGCTAGCGGATCCGAAAATTCACCACAGAGACGCAGAGGCACAGAGTCGGAGGAGAATGAAAGGGTTTCGGAATCAGGATCCGAACCTCTTCTGTTTCCGAGAACTCTGCGCTCTCCGTGCCTCTGTGGTTAACACTACTGATTCAAATTCGGACCGAGCCGGCGCGTCGCGAGGGCAAGGGCCGCAACGAACGACGAGGGCGAATACTTGACGTATTCAACCGAGGAGTGAGGCAGCGGGCGAGGACCGCAGCAGCGACGGCGACGGGAGAATTTGAATCAGTAGTGTTAGGTTCCCTCGCGCGGTTTCGGCGCGCCGCTGGGCACGGCTTCGGCGGCTTTTTGCTCGAAGTACGCGGCTGACTGGGCCTGCGACAGATCGAGTTCGAAGTCGGGAACGTCGCGGCGGCCGAGCACGGCGAGCAGTTCGTCGATCTCGCGGCGTGAGAGGCCCTTGGCTTCCATGTCGACGCGGGACAGACGCGCGGGATCCGCCGCGACACCGTCGTCCGCGCCGCGTATCAGGGAGCGCAGCACATCCAATTCCATGCGCGACAGGTGCGCCCCGCACACGTCGTAGTCGATCCACGCCTCGTAGGACAGCGGCGCCACGCGCTTGAGCATCCCGGCCATCACGCGGCCGAATTCCTGGATCTCCCACTGCGCGTGCGCGTCTACCCGCAAGGTCAGAAAGTGCAGCAGGTTGTGCAGGTCGATCTTCCAGTACCACTGCGTGTACGTGGACAGCGGCAGATCGATGCGGGCGATCTCACGCGCCACCTCGTGCCCGTTGAGCCACTCGTAGGTCGCGACCGCGTCCGCGCGCAGCGCCTGCCAACGCTGGAAAGCCTCGGCGCGCAAGCTCGCATCGAGCGGCGCACCGGCCCGGCCCTGGTGGTTCTGCGCACTCTGCGCCAGCAGCTGCTCTTCGGGCGGTTGGTAGAACAGCATGGGCATGAGGCTGTACCGACCCGACATCTCGTTCACGTTTGCGGTGCGGTGGCGAATCCACTGGCGCGCGACGAAAATGGGCATCGAGCAGTGAAACTTCAGCTCGACCATCTCGCTGGGTGTGGTGTGCTTGTGCCGGCGCAGGTAGCGGACCAACCCGCGCGTCTGGCTGCGCTGGCGGGTGCCGTAGCCGTAGCTCACACGCGCCGCGCGTACGATGTCCTCGTCGCTGCCCATGTAGTCGACCAGGGCCACGAAGCCGTGGTCGAGCACGGGGAAATAGCGCCCCAGGATTTCCTCGGCGCCAGGGCTGACGCTCCGTCGCGTGGGCACTTCCTGTGCTTCATCCGCCATCGGCCTGCCCCTAGGAGAGTCTGTCCGGGCCGCCGGATTCGATGAACGCGCCCATGCGCCGGTACTTGTCGTAGCGCTGGTCTTTCAAGGTTTTCGCCGAAAGCGGCATCAGTTCAGCCAGGCATTGGCGAATGGCCGTGGCCAAGTTCTGCGACGTTACGTCGAAATCGCGATGCGCGCCGCCGGGCGCCTCGGGAATGATGGCGTCGATGACGCCCAGGCGAAGGATCTCGGGAGCGGTCATCTTCATCGCCGCGGCCGCCTCGGCCTTGCGAGCGTCGCTGCGGAATAGGATCGCAGCGCAGCCCTCGGGCGTAATGACCGAGTAGACCGCGTTTTCCAGCATGAGCACGCGATCCGCGACGCCGATGGCCAGCGCCCCGCCCGAACCGCCCTCGCCGATGACCACCGAGATGATGGGCACGGGCAAGCTGGCCATGACCTCCAGGCTCTTGGCCACGGCCTCGGCCTGCCCACGCTCTTCGGCGTCGATTCCGGGAAAGGCGCCCGGCGTGTCGAGCAAACACAGAATCGGCCGGCCAAAGCGCGAGGCCAGATCCATCAGCCGCATCGACTTGCGGTAGCCCTCGGGCTTGACCATGCCCATGTTGCGCGCCAGTTTCTCCTTGGTTTTGCGTCCCTTCTGCTGGCCCAGCACGACCACGGGCGTGCCATCGAAGAAACCGATGCCACCAATCATGGCGCCGTCGTCGGCAAAACGGCGGTCGCCGTGCAGCTCGCGAAAATCCGTGATCAGGCGCGGAATGTAGTCGAGCGTGTATGGGCGGCCGGGATGCCGCGCCAACTGCACCTTCTGCCAGGGTGAAAGGTCGGAAAAAATCTGCTTCTGCAGGGCCTCGGCGCGCTCCTCCAAAACGCGAATCTCACGGCCTAGATCGTGGGAACCCTTGGGGCGGTGCTTGAGCGCGGCGATCTTGCGCTGCAGTTCGACGACTGGGCGCTCGAAGTCGAGAACCGGAATCTCGGGGACTTTCTCTTTCCTGCTTGGCATGAAGGGCCGCTCATCCTCTTTCGGCGGCAGTCAACAGTCAATAGATACGGGCATTCGAAGGGATAGAATGGAAGTTCTGTCGGGTACGTCTTACGATGGCCCACCACTGCCAAGGAGTTCGCCATGAAGACCGTCATCGGGATCACCTCCCTGCTTCTTTGCGTCGGGACCTCGCCCATGCTGCGCGCGCAGCCAGGATCGGAAGATGAGCGTCGCGAGCACCGCGAAAACAAAGAGCGGCGACGCGACGACCACGCAGAGAAGCGCGAACAACGCCACGACGAGCACGAGCAACGTCGCGAACTGCGCAAAGACGAGCACGAAATGCGCCGCGAGGAGCACGAACAGCGGCGAGAGATGGATCACCATCCCGGTCCCCTGTACCGCGCTCGCATGGCCCCGCCGCCGATGCGGCAGGAGGTTCGGCCGATGGCGCCCTCGCCCAGGCACATCTGGGTCGGCGGCTACTGGGGATGGGAAGGCGGACGGCACGTGTGGATGGGCGGGCGTTGGGATTTGCCGCCGGCGCAAGGACAGATCTGGATCGAAGGCCGCTGGGTGAACGAAGGCGGTGAATGGGTATTCACGCCGGGATACTGGTCGGCTGCCCAACCCGCGCCGGTCTACGCGCCGCCACCGCCCCAACCCGCCTATGCACCCCCAGCCGAAGTCTCAGTCACCATTGCGCCACCGCCGCCACGCTATGAAGCCACACCGCCGCAACCAGGACCAGGGTACTTCTGGATCGCCGGAAGCTGGCACTGGGACGGCCGCCAGCATGTGTGGTCCCCGGGGCGCTGGGAACCACAGAGAGCCGGATGGGTCTGGGTGCCGGCGCACTGGGAACGCGGACCGCACCACTGGCGCTACCGCCCCGGCCACTGGCGCGCCCAGTAGACGCCTAGTAGATCTCTAGGAAAGAACCCTGGGAGAGCACGTGCCAGGGTAAAGCCTCGAAATTTTGCCCACCTGGCACCGGGAATCTAAGCTAGGACCATGGACAAGCAATTTCTGGTCGAACAGCTCGCGCAGCGTTTGCGCGAATCCGCCTCGGTGGCCAGGCGGGCCAGTCAGGCGGCGGCGGAAACGGCTCGCGACGGCGCCACGCCTGCTGAAAAGCGCGAAGACGCCCGCGTGGCCCTGGAGTTCTCCGGCCTGGCCAAAGGACAGACAGCGCGAGCAGCGCGCGTGACCGCCGAGATCAGCACGCTGGATGTCTTCCGCCCCGCGAAGCTTTTGCCCAAGGGCCCCATCTCCTTGGGCGCCATCGTGGAAGTCGAAGACGGGGAGCAAGGCCGCACCTTTTTTCTCGCGCCCGTCGGCGCCGGCATCGAACTGACCGGCCCAGGCGGCGATGGCTTCCTGTCCGTGGTCACGCCCGTCTCGCCCGTCGGCAAGGCCGTGCTTGGCAAGCGTGTTGGCGACACTTTCGAGGTAATGGTGCAAGACGAAGCCCGCGAGTGGACCATCACCTACGTGGGCTAACCGGACCAATCCGACAGCAGGCAACCACCTTCCATGAAACAGTTTCTGGCCACCCTTCACGTCAGCACCCAGCGCGAGCGCGAGCTGGTGGACATCACCGGGCAAGTACACGCCGAAGTTCGCCGCTCCGGGATCCGCGACGGCAGCTGCGCCCTGTATGCCCAGGGCGCCACTGCGGCCCTGATGATTCAAGAAAACGACGATCCCAACATCACCCTCGACGTGCTCGATTGCCTGGACACTATTGCCCCGCCCGGCCACTGGCGCCACGACCGAGTCGACAACAACGGCTCGGCGCACATCCAAGCCGGCATCGTCGGCCCCAGCGAAGTCATCCCCATCCGCGACGGCGCCCTCGCCCTCTCGACCTGGCAAAACATCTTCCTGTGCGACTTCGACGGCCCACGCACCCGCCGCACGGTGATGGTGACGATCCACGGCGAGTAGTGGCAATCGCCAAGCGCAGGCCGCTACCCAGGCCGCTACCCCCTCCTACTGCATGCAGGCGCTGTCACAGCTTGGGACGGTCGTGTTGCTGTTCACCACCGTGCATGAAGCTGCCCGCATATCGGCGAGGCAGGTCTGCGCGAGGCTTGCGCTGTAGCCATTCGGGCAATACGTGGAGCCGCACGCACCGAGGAAGCACGTGCCGCCCAGTGTGGCCGCATCCGGCTCTCCGCACAGTCACGAAGGTACATATTCATGAGCGTCTGGTACGGCAAAGACATCTCGCGAGATAGCCCCTGGAAGTAGCCGATGGTTTCCTCGTCGAGTCGAATCGTCAGCTGTCGCTTGAGGCGCCTGGCATACGGATTGCGGACTGCGTTTGAAAAGTCGTAATTCTTTTTCATTTTATCCTCCGGTCTTCGTACTGCTGCAGTTCAAAGGTATTCGCTCTGCGTGCGGAGATCAGCCGAATGACCTCGTCGCTCTGTCGGTAGCAGTGGCAGACGACAAGCGTCCGCAACCGCGCGCTGAGTCCGAGCAGAACAAACCTTTCCTCGTCCTCAGATCCTCGTCTGGACGCAACAATGCGCTTTCATCGAAGAACACCATCCGGGCTTCCTCGAAGGACACTCCGTGCTTTCGACGGTTCACCGTCGATTTCCGCTCGTCCCACTCGAAGCGAAGTTGTTTCACGCACGCACAAGCGTACCTACTTCGTAGCTACAAGGCAAGTCGGGCTAACGTCTTGCCGTTGCACAACGGCTACACCAAGATCCGGCCTGCCGAGCGCGCCTTCGCAAAGTAGTTGTCACCTTTCCAGGTCCGAACTCCACACCAAGTGCCAGGTCTGTCGAACGCCTTGATCGGCATAGGGGCCCGGATCATTACACCGGGGACCCCTGCCACACCACCCGGCATGCGGGTCCGCACCGGACGGTTCGAGAAGTTGAGGTTGCGTGGCTGGCCAGGGGACACCCGGCTGGTCGAACTTCTCGTTCCCGAGCGCTCGTTTTCATGCATCGCCGTCGGCGCTTCCTCGCTTCGCTTTCCTGTCGGGGTTTCACCCCTATTCGCCAGCGGTAGCTTCAACGGCTTGTTGGGCAGCGCTGAGAAGATCGGCATGTCACCCTTCGACCCCGAATCTCTATTGGCCGGTTCAAGGACCTTGGGAAGATGGCGCCTGTGCGGCGGGCTGATTAGCCAACCACCGCGATCTGATCCTCTCATGAACTACTCGGGCTGCTGGTCCCAACATCGTCGACTGCCCTTGGCCAGAGCAGTTCTTGCGGGGCACGTGCCCAAACGTGAGACCGTAGGAGAAACCCCACACGACGGAGCCCTGAAGAAAGTAGACACCCTGAATCTGCGCGTTGGAGTCACTGAGGGACATGGATTCGTCACATTCGAAGAGTTCATACGGCTTGCAAAGGTCCAAAGAGTACTGGTCCGCTCGGTCTTGAAGCGTGAGGCGTTCAAATGTGTATTTCAGCATTCCGATCCGGCGCCATCTTCGGGTTGTCCACAGGCCGCCCAGGACAAATGTTGCGCTGCCGACAAGGAGCATAAGAATCACTAGGGATCCAGTTGGCCACAGCGATGAGATGAGAATGGAAACAGACATGCCTACGCCGAGAGAGCCAACGACGACCAGGAAGGTCCGCCATTGCGACATGACAGGTAGCTCTATCTCGTCTAAGCCTTCGAGCCTCGTGCCATCACTATCTTGCACCAGCAAGCGCGCGATGATTACGCCAACCATGACAAGAATGGCAAGAATGATAATCCCACGTTCGTCCATTGGCAATGTCCTCGAGTATCAGATGGTAGGGCAGGAAGATTGTCTCACGCAATTTCCAAGTCGCTCGCAGCCTTCGGTCTCCCGTGGGCGCGCACCGTCTGCCCATATCAACGCCTTGCCGTTCAGCGGTGTGGGCGCCGCCAAGCCGACGCTGCGATTCTACACGATGTCCCTGCGGCGACCACATCCGCTGCAACGGCTTGTTCGGCGGCACGACGCCCTGAAATCACCTAAGGATGGTCCCATCGTCTTCGTTGCGATACAAAGCCTTTTTCGATCAAGCATTGGCATTGTCCCGCTGTCCCGGAGAGCTTACTATGGAAGGCAGCCGGATTGGGTATGTTCAACCAACGTGCATTCTGTATTCTTCTCTTCGCCTGCGTTTTGCAGGCGTGCACTGGCAGCGCGATGCATGCCGCCAACAAGTCGCCCGGTAATGCGAGTGACGGATTGACGTTTCAGCCGGGGCCGGACCTGGTCACGACCCGGGATGTGGCCGGGAACCCGGACCTTTTCGCGGCCCCAGAACCGCGGCCCGACGAGGCCGAAGTGCAGGACCTTTTCGCAACCTCGGATCCGCTCTCCGATGCCAACCTTCCAGAGGCTTCCGTCGATAGCGGTGGAGACAGCACGAACATTGACCTCTACTGCGGCGACGGCATCATCTCCGGCGCTGAGGAGTGCGACGACGGTCCCGCCAACAGCGACAGGAACTACGGCGGATGCAGCACCCGATGCACAATCAACCGCTGTGGCGATGGCATACTCAACGGCCAGGAGGAGTGCGACTGTGGCGATTACTATTCGGGCGATATCAGCATTCCACCGTGCGCAGTGCGGCCAGTAGCCTGGAGTCTCTCCTATTGCTTTGGGTGCACCCTCGTCCCGGATATCGGGCCATAGGCCGGACTTCGTCCAGACTGCCGTGCGGTTTTCAAAATGTGTCCGTCGAACGCCTTGCCGTTCAGCGGCGAACCCGCCGCACGAGCATTTCGTTGATGTTACTCCGATTTCTCTGCGGCGGGATCGTCCGCTGCAACGGCATGTTCGACATCCGTCAGCCGGTGTACAGTATGCAACGTGGATATTGGCATCCTCATTCGGATCCGAGCATTGGCATTGTGGATGCCATTTTGGTTGGCGGTCCTGGTGTCTTCTGCTTCTTGGGCAGTGCAAGAGACACCCGATGTCGACGATTCCGCTCCCGCGCAGGCCCAGGCCCAAGACCGAGAAGATGATCCTTCCTGGCGCGAGTACGAGCGCGCCTTTGGCTCGCTCGATGTGACCGAGGCCTCCCACCTCGACCCGGATTGGAGCAAGGCATTCGCGTATTTCATCCTGCCAGGAGTGCTTGGCCTCTGTATCGCGCTCTGTCTGGTTCGCGCCGCCAGAGCCAACCGCGTGCAAGGGCTAACCCTTCGACAAGATCGCAAGTCCGACTTCATCGGGGAAGCCGCCGTAAGTGACTACGCTGACCGTGTCAGCCTAGACGACCCATGGTTTGCGAAGTCCGAACCGCGCTGGTCCGAGGTCAACAGAATGCGCGGCACTCACCTACGGTTGGCGACGGTGTTCACGATTCTTCTAATTTTGGCCGAGCTGGTGGGATTCGGTAGTTTCTTCTACACCTCGTGGTGGGGCGAGCCCGATATCGGGAAGGTCACGGACTCGGGCTGGACAGCGGTCAAGACGGGTGGAGGAGGACGGTTTAGATCCGCCCGCGGCGCGGTAATGGTCCACCTCATCAAAGTCGATGTCCGCGGTCGAACCGAGCGTTTTTCCGTTCCCTACCGAATCGACAAGGGTTCGCGAGTGCAGCTGATGGTGTCTCCTTCCTCGGTATCGCTCGGTTCGGCGCCGTCGGCCAATTTCACCCTGAGCATGATTGCGATCGCATTTTGTGGCATCGCAATCGTCATCTTTCTGTCATTCCTGCCGCCGGGAATGTTTCGAAAGGCTTCCAGTAGCTCGCCAGATTAGGATCTGCCTTCGCCAAGATCGGAACTACGATCTTGGATCAGTGGTCTGTCGAACGATTTGCCGTTAAGCGGCGAGCCCGCCGCACGAGCAGTTCGTTGATGTTACACCAATGTTTCTGCGGCGGGATCGCTGCAACGGCTTGTTCGGCGGCACATCTCCGAGCGATCGCATCGAGATCCGGGGAGCCGATCGCCGTCGGTGCGACCAGGCCAGCTCCACCTGGGAATCGACCTCGGTGGCACTGGCCACCCCTTCCACCGCCGCGGTCAATCTACGAGCCGTGTTCCCTTCCGTGGAAACCCCAACGACGAAGATGCACGCACCGAGGAAGCACGTGCCTCTTTGCTCCCGGCTCCCGCAATGAACTCGTGAGCAAAATTCCACCGCCACCCAGAAACTGCGCCTGACCGTCGAACGGTTTGCCGTTCAGCGGCGCGGGCGCCGCACGAACGGTTCGTTAATGTTACTCCAATTTCTCTGCGGCGACTGCGCTGCAACGGCTTGTTCGGCAGCGCTAGGGGAGCTCCTGGAGGCGGATGCGCACTCCGTTGACCTCCATCTGAGCCTGATTCAGTACCAAGTCGCGGCCAAGTTCGATCACTACCTCGGTCTCGTTCACCCACCGTGCATTGACCTCGATTCCACCGTCGGTCATGAATTCGTATCTTGGCATTTCGGCGGTGAAGATGTTGCCCGGTCGGTTTGAGAGGTCGTCGCCCTCTTCAAGAATGGAGCCGTTCGCCGTAGATCTTGTGGTAGCACCACATCCTCGATCGAAAAATACGAACTTCTTCTTTCCCGAAGGTGAGTAAAACCTCGCCCGGCCCCCCCAGTTGGCGGGCGTGACCGTCTGCAGCGCCAGACTTTGCCTACTCGGCTGCCGTGGGCAGCGTGACCGTGCCAGGGTCGGCGATGGCGGCCAGGGCGGCTCGCTGCAAGTACGCGGCGGGATCTTCGC